>Ga0102832_1000053_pt1 | contig 337341 bp, 304 predicted proteins | sample EBPBio282013_DNA_FD_88942 | JGI IMG/M metagenome (GOLD analysis project Ga0102832, IMG submission 88942) | Wastewater treatment Type I Accumulibacter community from EBPR Bioreactor in Madison, WI, USA - Reactor 2_5/28/2013_ DNA (Illumina Assembly) | ecosystem: Engineered > Bioreactor > EBPR >... | reverse complement strand
AACTAAACTCAATCGTCAATATAAATCCTTAAACGAGGATAACAAAAAATTTACACAAACTTAGTTTACAATGTATTGAGTAATCCTGCAAATACAATGGAAAATCATGATTTGAACTTATATAAAAGAAAAATTCGCCAAAAACACCATAATGAATATCTCTATCAATAACCCCTTTTTGCTGGTTTATTAATTTGTAGTCATCTTCTCCCTTCAGTACTGTAAACTCTATATTCATACTTATCCATTTTTTATTATACACTTAATGCCGATTGCGCATACATGACCCACTTATGTATGCCTTATTGTCGAGAGCAGTACGCGAATGTAGCAAGTTAAAGTATATACTAAAAACAAACTCAGCAAAAAAAACTTTTAGGAATGAAAAAAAGACTTTTAAACCTTTTAAGTGTATTTTTTTTTACATAAACATGTTTAAGAGGGAATTTTAATCTGCAACACTCTCTTTAAATGGCACGATTTTTGATAGCCTGCACCAATTTTACCTCTCCCTGCAACAATCCCCCATACACTACTGACTATCAATAGATTGACTTTTTGTCACATTAAATACCCGATTGTCAACAAGAACATCTCGTTGTTCGCTAAGCTCAAATCTATCCGTCGGGATATGGGCATTTCGTAAAAACCCTCATTTTTTACCCCGTATTTTCGTCCTAAACCGTCTTAAATTTCCCTTTCTCTGCTTAAAAAAGTAGGATATGTCTTCGTGGAACATACTTTACCAGTTTGGCAACAAAATAGGCACTACTATTGGTATATATTTTACCAGAACGCTTCTCTAATATTTCAACGTATGAATATTTTACTACTCCCTCGTCATAAAAGTGTTTTACTAATTTTCATATTACTATTGTATTCACAGATGGTAGTTGCACAAATCGCGAATGCACCCTGTAATACAGCCTCGGCATGGACTAACGCCACCTATAACAGTCTTACCCCCACCGTAACTAATTCAGTAGCGTCAGCTGTCCCACTGTGTTTAGGCTCCATCTCTAATGAAACTAACCTCACAAACACAAGCACTACTGACTTTGCCACAATAAGTATTACTGGCCTTGGCTGTGATGGCGAGATAAGCGTCAAAGACGGGAACGACACCTATCCAGCAGGTACGTATGCTGGATACAAAGTAAGCGGGAGTGGGTTATTACAGGCATCGGTAGGTGCTAAGGTAACCATTAAAACCCTTTTAGGCGGCTCACCAAGAGAATCATTCATTGCAACCAATACAGGTATCGGAATAAATACCTCACTACTAGACCCCAGTGGCAATATTACTTTGGGTTTTGTAACTACATTGTCTTTTGACGAGATTCGGATTGAATACGAAGCCCTAATAGCCGTCTTTTTTACTTCCCAAATCTATCACCCAGTCATCAAGCGCTTTTGTGCAGCGCCTGCCCTAGACTGTAACACGCAAACAGAATTAAACAACCCCACTCACCCTGTTTATATAAATGCCACTCACACAGGCATTAGTGGCGTAGCTTGCGTGAGTTGTAGCGTAACCAATGCCGATAATGCCATCAGTGCTTCTACCTCCGACTTTGCTACTCTTTCGCTCACGGCAGCCCTTGGCAGCAACGCCTCCATTTCGGTCAAAAACGCACTCAACAGCTATGCCATAGGTACGTTTGCGGGATTTAATATTTCCAATTCAAACCTCATTAATGCCAACCTCCTGTCAGGCATAACCATTCATACTTACTTGAATAACACACTCCAGGAATCTTCAACCAGTGCTACGCTAGTCTCTGTTAACTCTACTTTATTAAGTGGCTCGGGCAAACAGCTCGTGGGTTTTATTACGACCAAAGCATTTGATGAAATACAGCTTGAAGTTACCAACTTACTCGGAGTCGTCAATACCACAGAGGTCTATAACGCGGTTGTTCAACGGTTTTGTGCAGGGCCCGCCCTCAATTGTAGTACCGTCACCAACCTAGTCACGCCAAGTTACCCAGCCGTAGTCGATGTTTCAAACTCTGGTTTGGTGTGTGCAGGCTGTGCCGTTAATAATGTCAACAATGTCGTAGATGCCAATACCTCCAACTTTGCCAGTATCGTCTTGGCCTTGGGCGTTGGGAGTAGTAGCTCCCTTTCGGTCAAAGATGTACTGACAGACTATCCTATCGGGACATTTGCGGGAGCTGACATTGAAAACTCCTCACTCATTGGGGTTAATTTATTAAATGGTGCTACCATCAGTACGTATAAAGACGGGGTTTTTCAGGAATCAAGCGGAGGCAACCTCATTTCGCTTCAGTTATTAAGTTCAAGCCGACAAATCATTGGTTTTGTCACCACAAAATCATTTGATGAAATAAAAATTACCGTTTCCAACTTCATTGGTGTGGACCTCGGCACAACCAACGTCTATAACATGGTACTTAAAGCTGCGACCACAGCTGGTGTTGTGGCACCGAGTATAAGTGCTACCTCCGCCACGAATAGTTGCCCATTCACTACTGTCAATCTGAATCCGTTAGTAACAAGCCCTATCCCTAATGGCGCTGCACTCGTTTGGTTTACCAACAACACCCACACGGAGCTCGCTTATGCCACACCTACGACTGCGGGGGCTGGAGTCTATTACGCTTATTTTTATGACAATGTTACAGGTTGTTACAGTCCTGCCAGCAATGCTGTTACGGTAACAATCACAAGCTGCGCCCCCGACACTGATGGCGATGGCTACAAAGATGACGTTGACCTAGACGATGATAATGATGGTATTTTAGATACCGTTGAAGGCGCGGCCACTTGCTCTACTGTTCTTTATAATGGCGTGGCAAATGTTGACTGCGACGGTGATGGCATTCCCAATAGTCTTGATTTGGACTCCGATAATGACGGAATCAATGACGTTATCGAAGCAGGAGGAGTCGATGTTGATGGAAATGGTCAAGCAGATGGCGCCGTCAATGCCTCTGGGATTCCTGCCAGTGCCGCGCCTAGTGGAACCACCCCCCAAAATACCGATGGACAAGGAGGCAGTGACCCTTATGATTTGGATTCTGACAACGACGGATTGAGCGATTTTACGGAGGGTGGCCTACGTCCAGAACTCGATGCCGATAATAATGGCGTAGTTGACGGCAACTTAGACCCTGATGGTGACGGGATTCTCACACCAGTAGATGCCATTCCTAACACCTGGGGCGACGCCCTCTTGCCCGACTTAAACCCAACCATCGAAATCGATGGATTAGAGTTTAACTCGCTTTTCACCAATCGGGATTTCATTGTCAACATCAACGAAATTAACAACAAACCGCAGGTTATCAATACCCCAATTACGTTCCGCATCACCAAATTATCGGCTTTTACGATAAGTTTTAGTACCACATCAGGCACCTCAACCGTCGGTGGAGGAAAGGCAAATAGTAATAGCGACTGGACATTCAACGAAACGGCAGACTTCATAGTCGTGACGGCCAACACAGGCATCACCATTCCCCAAAACAGTTTCAAAGCAGTCGGCTTTAACATCGCACGCAAAGCAGGTATCCCGACAAATACCACGCAGCACATCACCGTCGCTATCTATAACGGTTCTGCAGGTGAGGAAAAAATCAATAACAACCTTGCCCAAACGACCTTGGCCAATAATTAATTCTTACCCCTTTTTTATTCATAATCACAACTTCTCAATCTCATGAAAACGCTTACTCAAACAATCTTTGCAAGGGCAGTGGCAGGGCTACTGGTCTGCTTTGCCACTCTCACCGCGTTCGCTCAAGATGTCAGTGTCAACATTTTGAACCAACCTGCCTATGTTCCGCAGCTCGCCACCACGGGCCGCGTCACCGTCGATGTTTGTAACAATGATGGTGGAGCTACCGCTGTTACCAATGGAAAAGTGAGCGTGACAGTCGCTTTTCCCTCTGCCATTGTAGGTAGCATTGTGGGCGTAACGACCACGGGCTGGAGCATTACCTCAAACACGGGCGGAACCATTGTATTGACAAACAGCGCTTCTATTTCGGCGGGAGCTTGTAGCCAAATCACCCTTGGCTATACCGCAACAACTTTAGGGGGTCCTTCTACCGTAACGGGAACACTTTCTTTCCCTGCGGGTGCATTGGTTGGTGATCTTTCAACCAACAACACCAGTACTACCTCCATTTCGGTTTTGGTGGATACCGACGGTGACCTTGTACCCAATGTGGATGATTTAGACGACGACAACGATGGTATTTTGGATACGGTGGAAGACGCCGCCAGTTGTACAAGTGCATCGGGAATTGTAACCGCCAACGTCGATTGCGACGGTGACGGAATCCCCAACCGCCTCGACCTCGATTCAGACAATGATGGTATCAATGACGTAAACGAAGCCAATGGTACCGACGCCAACTTCGACGGATTTGCCGATGGCACACCAGACCCGATAACGGGGATTCCATCCACCGCTGGTACAGGACTTATCCCTCCTAACACTGATAACTCGGGCGGTACCAATCCTTATGACCTTGATAGTGACAATGACGGCTTAACGGACTTTACCGAATCGGGTACTAACCCTGCCTTGGACGCCAACGGTGACGGAGTAGTAGATGGCAATGCCGACCCTGATTTAGACGGTATTTTAACCCCTGTCGATGCTGTACCAGCAACCAGACGCGACGACCTCTTCCCAGATTTGAACCCAACCATCGTCATTGGTTCGCTTGAATTTACTACGGCGGGAAGTCAGAAAGACTTTGTTGTCAATCTCTTTGAAATCAACAATCGCATCCAAATTACGGGCACACCACTCTCTTTCCGAGTAGCCAAAATCTCTGGATTCGACATCACGTATTCAACAACCTCTGGCACCTCAAATACAACAGCCCCTACTGCTAATAGTAACAGTGATTGGGATTTTGTAGAGAACGCCAACTTTATTACAGTAACCGCTAAAGCGGGTATTACGATTGCCGCAAATGGCTCAAAAGTAATCGGCTTTACTGCTACTCGTAAGACGGGCATTCCAATAAATACCACACAAAACATTACGGCAACTATTATCAACGGTTCGGCGGGCGAAATCAAAGTTGACAACAACATTGCAATCACATCCATCACCGCTAACTAATCCTAATTCTTATGAAAGCTCTCCAAACGTTTATCTTCGTCCTGAGCCTATTTTGCATTGTGAAAGGAAATGCACAAGATGTGGGTATCAATATCTTAAATCAACCTGCCAGTGTGTCGCAAGGCTCAACTAACGGCCGAATTATCATCGACATTTGTAACTTCGATGGTGGGACAACAAGTACTCCCCTTAATAGAATTCAGCCACTTATTACGTTACCTAGCGCACTCGTTGACACGTTTGTCACCGCAATTTCTTTTAATGGCTGGTCAATCGTGAGCAAATCTGGTAGCACAATCCGTTTCCAAAACACAGTATCCATTACCCCAGGAGAGTGCAAACAAATTGTTTTAGGCTACAAAGGAGTAAACGTTGGAGGGCCTCTCACTGTCACTGGGACTATTCAGTTTTCGGGGCCTCAAACCAGTGGTAATAACCCCGCCAATGACAACAGTACCACTTCTATCACAGTTACGAACGCTCCAGTTGACACCGACGGGGATGGGATTCCTGACATAACTGACCTCGACGATGACAACGATGGCATCTTAGATACGGTCGAAAATGCAGCAGTTTGTTCTACCGTACTATTCAATGGAGTTGCCAACACCGATTGCGACGGCGATGGCATTCCCAATCAACTTGACTTAGACTCCGACAACGACGGCATCAATGATGTCAACGAAGCAGGGGGTGTCGATGTCAACGGTGATGGCTTTGCCGATGGTACTCCTGACGCCATCACTGGTATCCCAGCCAGCGCGGGTAATGGCACCTCGCCATCAAATACCGACGGAACAGGCGGCGCAGACCCCTACGATTTGGATTCGGACAATGATGGCCAAACAGATTTGGCAGAAGGCGGACTCAATACCTCAATTTTAGACCCCGACGGAGACGGCATTGTCAACTGTACTGCCAACTGCGACCCTGACAAAGACGGGATTCTGGCTCCTGTGGATGGTTTACCTGCCGCCTATGGCGATGCCATTACCAACCGCCCACCCGTCGCCAACAATGATACTTATTCGATACTGCAAGGAGCCGTTTTGACCAACAATGTCCTGACCAACGATACGGACCCCGACAATAATACATTGACCGTCTCTACCACGCCAACCGTAGCACCAACCCATGGTACAGTTGTGCTCCAAGCCAACGGTGCATTTACCTATACGCCTACTTTGGCAACGTTTACGGGCCAAGATTCTTTCTGTTACCTGGTTTGTGACAATGGAACGCCTAGTTTGTGTAAAACGGCTTGCGCCACCATCAACATCGGCGCAGGAACTGTCGATTTGTCCATTTCAAAGGTATTAGTAGGAAGCAAAATTCGGAGTCTCAATGACACGATTACGTATCGAATTGTGGTCAAAAACAGTGGTAACATCGCCGCGACCAACATCGTAGTAGAAGACAGCACAACCACTGGTTTACAAATCATCAGCGGCACGCCAACGAGTGGAAGCTTCTCTGGCACAAACTGGACAATTCCAAGTCTTGCTTCGGGCGACAGTACAACGTTAGTAATACAAGCCAAAATCATTGCAGAAGGGGTGAACTTCAACTTTGCACTAATCAAAAGTGCCGACCAGCCAGATACAGTGACCACCAACGACACTGCCAATGATTGTATTACAGTCCCCATTGGGCTTTGTTCTGGTCAAAAGGTAGAAGCCTCTGTTCCTTCCACTTACACCAATGTCATCTGGTTTAAAAATGGAGCACAAGTAGCCAGCGGAAATGTCGTTTTATTCTCAGAGGAAGGCACATATACTTTCACTGCAAGCAATGTCACTTGTCCAGTCAGCGGCTGCTGCCCACTCATCATCCAGTCTGGCACCAATTGCTGCCCTGTGCAGCTATGTATTCCATTAACCGTAGTAAGGCGAAAAAAATAGTACTATTACTTTAACGTTTGAAGAGCATTTTGTGAACAGAACGGGCGTCAGAGTTTTCTGACGCCCGTTTTTATTTGTCCAGAGGATTGTACCCACGTGAAAAGGGCTACTCACAACGACCCGTATGTGAAGAGGGTTGCTCACAACCCGACTTATTCGTGCCAATGGTTGCTCACAACCCGCACAAACGCAGACTTTAGAACAAACTAGAAGCAATCTTATAAATGTTATCCGACTTGCCCATGGTATAAAAATGGAGCACAGGCACACCAAAATCCATCAATTCGCGGCATTGCTGCGTACACCATTCTATGCCTACTTGTTTGGCTTGGGCATCATTCTCGCATCCTTCAACGGCTTTTACCAAATCTTGGGGCATGTGTAAGTAAAAAATCTTTGGCAAAATACCCAGCTGTTTTTTGGTAGAAAGAGGTTTGAGGCCAGGAATGATAGGCACGTTTATCCCTACAGCACGGCATTTTTGTACAAAGTCAAAATACTTACTGTTGTCAAAAAACATCTGGGTAACGATGTAATCTGCTCCTAAAGCAACTTTGTGTTTCAAATAGTCAAAATCAGTGTCAAAATCCACCGCTTCAAAGTGCTTTTCGGGATAGGCCGCCACTCCAATGCAAAAATCAGTAGGCGCCAAAGGTTCTACCTCTTCGTGCAAATATTGACCTTTGTTCATATTGACTACCTGTTCCACCAATTCGCTTGCATAAGCGTGACCGTTTGTTTTGGGCTTAAAAGTTTTATAAGGTTTGGCAGGATCACCGCGAAGTACCAGTACATTATCAATACCCAAGTAGTGTAAATCCATCAAAAAATCCTCAGTTTCATCTTTTGTAAAACCGCCACACAATACGTGCGGAACGGCGTCCACGCCAAAACGGTGCATGATAGACGCACAAATGCCGATTGTACCTGGGCGTTTACGCGTCACGATTTGCTGAATACGCCCATCGGCCAATGGTTTTTCGATGTATTCTTCACGGTGGTAAGTCACGTCAATAAACGGTGGTTTAAAATCCATCAAAGGCTCAATATTCCCCAATAACTCATTGATATTGTTGCCCTTAACGGGCGGAATCACCTCAATAGAGAACAATGTTTTGCCGTTGGCTTGCTGAATGTAATCCGTAATTTTAGTCATGTCTGCCTTTGTTAGAGCAACAAAGATAAGCAACCCCTTTATTTTTAACTTTCAAGATTTGCGTTTTCATTTCAAAACCCGTACTTTTGCGGGCAATTTCTGATAAACTCGCTTTTGTGAATGACGGCCGAATTAACCGTCCGCTGACAACAGCCTCAATTCAATTACAACAATGACTAATGAGTTAATCAAGCTAGTAGATTCTGAATTCTCTGGCCGTCGCGATGCTTTCCCTGCTTTCCAAGCAGGAGACACTGTAAACGTTCACCTTAAAATCGTCGAAGGTACAAAAGAACGTATTCAGGTATTTGCAGGAACAGTTATCCAACGCCGCAACATCGGTGGAAGCGGAGAAACTTTTACTGTACGTAAAATATCAAATGGTGTAGGTGTTGAGCGTATCATCCCTATCTTGTCACCAAGCATCGAAAAAATCGAACTTATCCGTCGCGGTAAAGTGCGTCGTGCGCGTTTGTTCTATCTTCGTGGTAAACAAGGTAAAGCGGCTCGCGTTAAAGAGAAGAAGAAATAAGCCTCTCCTCTTACCGAGTCTCCATAAAAAGCTGTCTTTTAAGGCGGCTTTTTTTATTCATTTTCTTCAAACGTTTCTCTCACTATGATTACTTCGCCACTTTCGATTCGTTTTGTCAAATATCAAGGAACAGGCAACGACTTCATCATGATTGACGACCGTTCCGAAACCTTCCCTGTCAGTCAGCCACTGATTGAGTTTCTGTGCCACCGTCGTTTTGGTATTGGAGCCGACGGCCTCATTCTGCTTCGCAACGCCGAAGGCTACGATTTTCGAATGGTATATTTCAATGCCGATGGTCGCGAAGGAAGTATGTGTGGAAACGGCGGGCGCTGCACGGTTCGTTTTGCGCAAGATTTAGGTCTTTTTGAAGAAAATACCGCGTTTATCGCCGTCGATGGTGAACACAAGGCCGTGGCCTGCGAGGAAGAAATTTTCCTCAATATGAGTAACGTGGCAGGCAGCGAAAAAGATGGTTCTGACTTCTTCCTCAACACAGGTTCTCCACATTTTGTACGTTTTGTCAAAGACGTAGAAGCCACGGAAGTAGTCGCCGACGGCAAAGCTATTCGTTACGGTGAGGTATATGGCCCGAAAGGTGGCACCAACGTTAACTTTACCGAAGTAATGGGCGAGCAGTCAATCTACGTTCGTACGTATGAACGCGGCGTTGAAGACGAAACCTACTCCTGCGGAACTGGCGTAACAGCCTGTGCTTTAATGGCCTACCAACACCTAGGTATGACCGAGCCCATCAGCGTTAAAACCAAAGGTGGCCCACTTCGCGTGTCATTTGTGGCGCACGAAGACGGTTCTTTTGACAATATTTACTTGATTGGCCCTGCGGTGCGGGTGTTTGAGGGGGTATTTGAGGTCAAATAGTTTTGGAACCATATAAGACATATAAGACCATATAAGATGGAGCAAAACAACCTTATAATCTCTTAAATGTCTTATATGGTTCAAAAAAGCTTTAATCCTCGACTTCAAGAATCCCACCGTGTAGATGATAAATGTTTTTTGTTTGAAAAACATCGGCTCGGCAATAGTCTTTGGCTGCTACTTTTGAACGTGTACCGTTGGTACATACTACTACAATCGTGTCAAAAGCAAGAAGTTCAGCGTGATGATTACGAATTTCGGCCAAAGGGATATTTACTCCCCCAATATTAAACTCTTCAAACTCCCAAGGCTCTCGCACATCCACTAAAACAGTGCTTGCTTCTTTTGCCAGCGCCTCAACCGCTTCTAATGAAATATCTGTATAAGTAGTCATGCTTACTCAGAACGCCGTTTTTACTTAAATAAACACAATATCTGTAATAATTTCGTAGCCAAATGCCCGATTCAGCGATTCAATTAATTTTTTCTTTGCCAACACCAACTCTTGCGTCAATGGCGCTGACGTAAGTTGTAGAAACAGTACCTTCTCTTTGACGTAAATCGCGCTTGTACGGGATGCAATCTCAGGCCCTACGAGTTTCTCCCAATGAACTTTGACCGATGTTTCGTCAAACTTGGCATTCAAACGATACATCTCAAGCATCTTTCCAATGGCCTCTCCCACCGAAACAGTCCCTGGTTTTCTGGCTGCGTTTTCTTTTTTGAAGCGATAAATCATAATAGGGTAGCGTATTAAAACACAAATTTAGGGGGATTGGGAGCTTTGGTGCAGTTTTTTGACTATTTTATTTTGGATTTCGGCACTTCCGCCGTAATATTGCCCCATCAAGTCAGTTGCTTCTCATTCGCACAGCGATTGATTTATAAAGAAGAGGGGAGAGAATAGGCTCTACGAACCTCTGGCAACCTGTTTCAACATACGCGGAATAAGGTGCTAATTCCTACCTGAGCAATCGGGGCATATAAATCGAAACAATCATGTTAAGATTCTTAGAAAAATGCGTGCGCTTCCAGCGTACCCTTCTGTGTTCCAATCTCTGTATGTATTCTTTTTTAGGATGCACGACGAATGCTATGTTGTTTTTTCAGTTCCCAACCAATAACCATTAATTCTTTACATCCATGTCAGATCTCCGTTTTGAAACCTTACAGCAACACGCTGGCCAAGTTATCGACCCAGTTACCAACGCCCGTGCTGTCCCCATTTATCAGACTACGGCTTATGCCTTCAACAGCTCAGAGCACGGCGCTAATTTGTTTGCGCTCAAAGAGTTTGGTAACATCTATACCCGTATTATGAACCCCACCAACGATGTGTTTGAAAAACGCATTGCAGCCCTTGAAGGAGGTGTAGCTGCATTGGCGGTGGCATCGGGACACGCAGCTCAGTTTTTAGCAATCAACAACATTACGTCAGTTGGCGATAATTTTGTCACAACCTCTTTCTTATACGGTGGTTCGTACAATCAGTTTAAAAATTCGTTCAAAAACATCGGAGTAGAGGCTCGCTTTGCCGATGGCGATAACGTAGCAAGTTTTGAAGCACTCATTGATGACAAAACCAAAGCAATTTATCTCGAAACGATTGGAAACCCAGGATTTAACGTTCCTGATTTTGAGGCTTTTTCTCAATTAGCGGCCAAATACGACCTTCCCATCATCGTCGATAATACCTTCGGCGCGGGAGGAGCGATTTGCCAACCTATCAAATGGGGAGCCCACGTGGTGGTAGAATCAGCCACCAAATGGATTGGCGGCCACGGAACAAGTATGGGTGGCGTGATTGTGGACGCAGGGACGTTCAACTGGGGAAATGGTAAATATCCGCAATTTACGTCGCCATCACCAAGTTACCACGGACTTGTCCTCAACGATGTGTTTGGCATTGGCGGGCCTTTCGGAAATATCCAATTCATCATCCGTACCCGCGTGGAAGGTCTGCGCGATTGGGGTCCAGCGCAAAGTCCATTCAACTCATTTTTGTTATTGCAAGGTTTAGAAACCCTCTCACTTCGCGTAGAACGTACGTGCGAAAATGCCTTAGCGCTTGCAAAATGGCTAGAAGCACACCCTTCTGTTGCGTACGTCAACTACCCAGGCTTGGAAAGTAGCAAATACCACGAGTTGGCTAAAAAATACCTCACGCGTGGCTTCGGCGGTGTACTTTCATTCAAACTCAAAGCAGGAAAAGAGGCGGCTGATAATTTTGTTAACTCCCTCAAAATGATTAGCCATTTGGCCAACGTGGGCGACTCAAAAACCCTCATCATTCACCCCGCAAGCACGACGCACTCGCAGCTTTCTGCATCTGAACAGGCTACAGCAGGAGTAGAAGCGGGATTGTTGCGCATATCAGTAGGGATTGAGCACATTGAAGACATTAAGGCTGATATTCAACAAGCCTTTGACACAATCGGTCAATAATCAATAATTAAGTAAAGCACTTATTTACCTTGGCAGTACATACGTTTAAATACCCCTACACTTTTCCATTGGAACTCGGCGGCGAACTCGCTGGGTTCCAATTGGCCTATACCACCCACGGCACCCTCAACGCCGACGGCAGCAATGTACTTTGGGTCTGTCATGCACTCACAGGAAACGCCGATCCGACCGATTGGTGGGATGGACTGGTAGGCAATGGCCTTCATTACGACCCTAAAGATTGGTTTATCGTCTGTGCCAACGTGCTGGGCTCGCATTATGGCTCTACCAACGCACTGAGTATCAATCATCAAACGGGGACACCCTATTACCGTACCTTCCCTGATATTTCGATTCGGGACAACATCCACGCCTTTGAATTATTACGCGAGGAATTAGGAATATCGCATATTCATACCCTCGTGGGTGGTTCGCTTGGTGGACAACAAGCTGTAGAATGGGCTATCATTCAACCAGAGCTTATCAGTGACTTGGTGCTTATTGCCACCAATGCCGTCCATTCTCCTTGGGGCATTGCCTTCAATGAATCACAACGAATGGCCATCAAAGCTGACCCTACTTGGAAGGAAGCTCGCCCCGACGCGGGCGCTGAAGGTATGAAAGTAGCCCGCTCGATTGCACTCCTCTCCTACCGCAACTACGACACCTACGATTTTACCCAAGCCCGCGACAGCAACGAGCAAACGGAAAACTTCCGCGCTGCAACTTACCAGCAGTACCAAGGAGATAAACTAGCGAATCGTTTCAACGCATTTTCGTATTGGGCGCTTTCACGAACCATGGATTTACACAACGTAGGCCGAAACCGCCCAAGTCTTATTCACGCACTTGCACAAGTGAAGGCCCGTACATTGGTAGTGGGGATTAGTTCGGACATTTTATTCCCGCCGTCGGAGCAGAAGTTTTTAACAAAACACATCCCTGAAGCTGAGTATCAAGAAATTGACTCTTTGTACGGCCACGATGGTTTTTTGATTGAATACAAACAGCTCCGCCAAATTCTTACGTCTTGGGAGAAGAAAAGGGTTATTGCTTAGACAAAAGAGCAGGCATAACCCTATATTTGCTTTAAAATGAAAAGTAATGATAAGGAATATTGATATTGAGAATTTTAGATGTTTTCATAAAACTCGCATCGAAGGATTTTCACAAATTAATCTGATTGGGGGACAAAACAACGCTGGTAAAACAGCACTCCTAGAGGCTATTCTATTAGTAAACAATCCAAACCCCGACTCTATTCTTTTTTTACAGCAAAAACTCCGTGGTGAATATGGTAATCCCGAAGTACCAGAACGAACATGGAGTAGTCTTTTTTTCTCATTTGATAAACAACAAAAAGCAAATATTTCGGCTCTTGCTCATAATCAAACGAGTTACGGAATAAAATTAGCATGTCAAGATAGCATTCGTACGCCAACTGTCACTCCTACAATTTCAAATCAAGACATTGTAAAAATCGAAGACAATAGTACCATGAAGGATATTATTGAATCGTCTTTGATTATCCACCAATCTACCCCAAAACAGATTGGTTCTTCCATTCAAATTCAGGCAATAAAAGGCGAAGAAACACTTTTTCATTCAGCTACCTTTTTACCAGTTATTCATTCTACTTTTTTCATCCCTGCTGGCTTTAAACAAATCGCAGACAGGCTAGCTTCTAGCTATCAAAACTTACTTTTTAAAGGCAAGGAAGATACGGTACTTGAAGCTTTGCAGCTCATTGACGAAAAAATTGAAAAAATTGACATTATTGAAAAAAAGTTACATTTAAAAAGGACTGGAGAAATTCCAATGCCTGTAGGTATGTTTGGAGATGCTTTAAATAAAGTGATTGATATAATCATCCGAATTGCCAACCACCCTCATTCCATTTTACTGATTGATGAAGTTGAAAATGGGATTCATTATACCCATCAATTTGAACTTTGGCAAAGGCTTTTTCAATTAGCAAAAACATTTGATGTACAAATTTTTGCAGTCTCGCACAGTCTTGAGATGATTAAAGCATTCAATGCTGCTTCATTAGAAGATGAATTTGGGCAAAATGTCTCTTATTTTGAAATGTTTCGTAGTTTGCGAAGTAACGAAATTGTTGCCAATTCGCTGTCAAAAGACACGCTTTCTTATGCTATTGCTAATAATCAATCGTTTCGAGGAGAATAAGTAAGCTATGACACAAAAGTTAATTATTGTAGAAAGCCCTAATGATGAAGCATTTATACGTCTTCTCCTCACGCATCTTTCTATTACAAATACCGAAACTGCGACCATTCACCCTACCGAAATAGAGCACCTTCATAATTTTACTGGCAGTGATGGTAAACTCAAAAGAGGTAAAGATGCCCTTCCCGAAAAAATAGAAATTCTAAAGCGGGAGCTTTTAATTCGCTATCCACAATTAAGACACATTGCCATCATCCTTGACATAGATACACCTAAAAGCTCGAATGGAGGAAAAGAAAAAAGTTTACAACTTATCAATACATCTTTTTTAAAAGCCTTTAATATTTCACTGGATTTAACAGACACTTCTACCAAAGTTTCAACAAATGTTACAATTTCAAGCGAAACTATTCACTTAGAAGTCTCGTGTTTTTTTGTGGGTGATGAGACAGGCGAGGGAAACCTTGACGTTGTTCTCAAAAAAATTGCAAAACACCCATGCCCCGAATGTGAGTGTTTGGAGATAATGAATGAATGTGTAGGTCACAAAACTGGCAGTCCAATGGGTGATTTTACCAAACAATGGGTTAATTATTATCTCAGAAGTCAGGCATCTAAAAGCCAATTAAAAGATGCTGAAAAGCGCTTACATGAGGTAATTACAGACAACGGTGAAATACTTTTCGACCTGCATCATCCGTTTTTGCATGAAATAAAAGAGTATTTGCAACTTGAATAAACAGCACATGTTCAAAAAAATCTTCCTTGGTTTGCTTGGCATTTTGTTCATTTTCGGCCTTTATTACCGAGAGTTGGTCAGTTATGGGTACATGCAAGCCAAAGGTCAGCTTCAGATTTTGTTCAATACGCAGCCCGTGGCGGAGGTGCTGAAAAATCCATCATTTCCTGACTCGCTCAAGCAACGCCTCAGGCTCATTGGCGAAATCAAACAATTTGCCGTTGACTCCCTAGGGCTAGACTCGTCGGGAAGCTATACCGAGTTTTATGACCAACACGGCAAACCTATTTTGTGGGTGCTAACGGCTTCTGAAAAATACCGTCTCGTACCCCGCGAATGGGATTTTCCAGTGATAGGAACATTCGCTTACAAAGGCTTTTTTGACACTACTCGCGCCGACAAAGAGCGCCAATTGCTTATATCAGAAGGGTTTGACACGCAACTCAACGAAGTATCAGCTTGGAGTACATTGGGATTTTTCAAAGACCCGATTTTGTCTTCCATGCTGTACCGAGGCGAAGGAAGTTTGGCCAATCTGATCATTCACGAAATGACGCACGGGACGCTGTTTGTCAAAAACAACCTCGAACTCAACGAAAACCTCGCCAGTTTTGTGGGCGACTACGGCGCCATTCGCTTTTTGACCGCCAAATACGGTGCAAACTCCCCCGAATTAGAGAAATACGAGTTCAGAAAACGCTACAACGATGCGATTTCGCAGCACATCGTACGGGGCGCAAAACAGCTTGATAGTTTGTACAAAACCTTCCGCCCGTCGCTGACTGCTACCCAAAAAGACACCTTAAAAACGAGACAAATCCGCTACATTGTTCAACAATCGGATACACTTTTGGGTGGACTAGTTGGGAAAAAATACCCTTGGCGAGGCACGAAATTGCCCAACAATGCGTTTTTTATCGGATACCTGACGTATCACTCCCAACAAAATCAGTTTCAAGACGAGTTTAATCATAAATTCAAGGGTAATTTTCCAAAGTACCTTGCTTACTTAAAAGCAACCTACCCAACCTCGTTTTAGGGAGTTTTTGTTTTACTTACCATCCACTCAATATGCTCGGACGCTTCGCCTTGGTATTTGCTGTGTTTTTTTTCTCTTCTTTTCATACCAAAGATTCCTATCGCCGTATCCCACAAACAAACTTTGGTGTAGGTGAGCACCTCGAATACCGCGTACATTATGGCATTTTCAACGCAGCCAACGCTGTGGTGGACGTAAGCCCGAATGTTTATCAGGTGAATGGTCGGCCGTGTTACAAAATCAATATTGTAGGAACTACCCTTGGTGCTTTCAGTTGGTTTGCCAAAGTGCGCGACGAATGGCAATCGTGGATGGATACTTCAGCCATAGTTTCCCAGAAGTTCTACCGTAATATTCAAGAAAATAACTACCGAAAAGTGGAAACAACGGTGTTTAACCACGACACCGACGACGCCGTTGTAACCGACGAAAACGGCACCAAAAAATTTGAAGTACCTAATCACATTCAGGACGCGATTAGCAGTTATTTTTTCCTCCGCACGCTCGACTTCTCCAAACTTAGCCCCAACGAAATGGTGGAAGTGCCTACGTTTTTTGAAAATTCGGTCTATAAACTCAAAGTAAAATACCGTGGCAAGGATGTCGTAAAGACCAAATATGGCAAAATAAAAGCCTTTAGACTCACCCCTATTATGCCTAATAATGAACTTTTTAAAGGTGAAAACTCCATTCGGATTTGGGTTTCGGACGATGCCAACAAAGTCCCCATCAAAGTCGAGGTGGACTTATGGGTGGGTGCTTTGGTGATGGAAGTAAGCTCCTACCGAGGGGCCCGAAATTCATACAATTGGCACTAATTTTTAGGGTAGAAGGCAGAGGGTAGAGTGTCGAATAAACGAGAGTAACGTGTGTTGGGTTGCTCACAACCCAACATTTACCTACGCACTTCTTTTACGGTAATTAAATACCGCGAGTGCATTAAAACCTACCGCAAAGGCTATCATGACCAAAAATTCGGGAATCAAATCAGAAAAAGCACTGCCTTTGATGTAAACTGCCCGAATGATTTTGATGAAATAAGCAGGAGGATTGATACGCGTCAACCACTGCGCCCATTCGGGCATACTTTCGATGGGCGTATATAGCCCTCCTAACAAAATAAACACCATCATGCAGAAAAAAGCGAAGAGCGTAGCTTGCTGCTGCGTATCGGCGAAGGTGCTGATTAACAAGCCAATCCCCAGCACGCCAAACATATACACCCCCGAAAAAGCATAAATTGTAAAGAAAGAACCAACGGGTAAAAACCGAAATATCACAAAGGTTACAATCATCCCCAAAGTGATAGAAACCATGCCCAACACCCAGAAAGGAATCAGTTTTCCCAGAATAAATTCGTGTTTTTTGAGCGGCGTCACGTTGATTTGTTCAATAGTACCCACTTCTTTTTCGGCCACGATGTTCAGCGCCGTTAAGAACGCCCCCACCATCGTCACCAAGATGGCCAAAATACCTGGCACCATAAACAAATGGTAGTCAAAATGGGGATTGTACCAGTTGGCCGACGTAATTTCAATTTGGGGCATTTCGTTAAACTTCGGTAACAACATCCACTCTTCCCTTATTTCGCGGTTGAAATCACCAATCATCTGGGCCGCGTAAGCCGTTCCTAACCCTGCCCGTACCCCATTGACGGCATCGGCAGCTAAGTGCAATTGTGCCTTGTTGAACTTAATCAAATCGCGCTCAAAATGGGCTGGAATGGTCAATATCAAATCGGTTTTTCCATCCCCTACGGTCTTCGTCGCTTGGGCGTAGGATTGCGTATATTCAACCAGTTGAAAATAACCCGACGCCGTCATTTTATTCACCAACTTCGATGAGTAAGTAGAATGGTCTTGGTCCACGACACTGATAGAAATGTGTTTGATTTCGTAATCAGCTGCCAGTGGAATTACAATCAACTGCATAATGGGCATGATCAGAATCATCCGTAAGATGGTAGGATTCCGAAATATTTGCCGAAATTCTTTTTGCAACAAAAAAACTAGATTTCGCATTTCTTCTCTTTTTTAAGCCAACCGAATTTTGAACTTACGTATCGCCACGGTCAAATAAACAACCGTCATAACCGCCAAAATCAGGGTCTGTTTGGCTACGTACGAGAACCCTAATCCTTTCACCATAATAGCCCGAACGATGCTGTAATACCACTTCGTCGGGACGATATTGCTCACAATTTGCAACGGCAACGGCATGTTTTCAATCGGAAACATAAACCCGCTAAAGACCAACGCAGGCATCAAAAAACCTACCAACGACAAAAACATGGCCGTTTGCTGAGAATCAACCACCGCCGACACCAACAAGCCTAAGGATAAAGTAGTTAGAATGAATAACAAGCTTTCGGCCAGCAGCAAAGGAAGGCTGCCACGAATGGGCATATCCAAGAGAAATACGGCCAACAATAAAATGATAATCACATCAATAAAGCACAGAAATAAGTAAGGGACAGCTTTGCTCAACACCACCAACAAAGGGCGCATAGGCGAAACGAGCAAGATTTCCATGGTTCCTGTTTCTTTCTCTTTAACAATCGACACTGATGTCATCATTGCACCTAACAGCATCAAAATCAGCGTCATTACGCCTGGTACGAAGTTGTACGAGCTTTTAAGCTGCGGGTTGTACAACATCCGTGTTTCGGTTTCGATGGTATATGGTAGCTTTTTCTGTTCAGTAAGTTCGTTTTGGTAATCGCGAAAAATGCTAGAGGCATAATTAATGACAATGTTGGACGTATTGGGGTCAGACGCATCACCAATAAAACGTACTTGGACTTGATTCGTATGTGACAAATCCTCCTGAAAGTTTTGAGGAAAAATAACCACCAACCGCGCCTCACCCCGCCGAAATACGCGTTCAATCTCCGCCTCCGTTTTTAGGCGTTCTTTGACACTGAAATACTGACTTTGGTCAATGCGGTCGATGAGTAAACGAGAGGCATCGTCGTTGGAATAATCCAAAATGGCCACGTTTGAGTTTTTAACTTCGCTTGAAAGCGCAAAGCCAAACAAAATCATCATCACGACAGGCAACCCCAGCAGAATCACCAAGCTGCGGGTATCGCGGAGTACGTGCCAAAATTCTTTACGGATAAATGCTACAAATGTTTTCATGTTGTTATTCTCCTCTTTTTGCTCCGCGCGCTAATTGTAAAAATACCTCATCCATGCTTTCTGCTTGAAACTGCTTTTTAAGCCCCGAAGGCGTGTCTAAGGCCGCAATACTACCATCAACCATGATTGAAACGCGGTCGCAATATTCGGCTTCGTCCATGTAATGGGTTGTCACAAAAACGGTGATTCCCTCGTGCGCCGCCTCGTAAATCATGTCCCAGAATTGACGACGCGTAATGGGATCCACACCACCCGTGGGTTCATCAAGAAACACCACCTTGGGGCGGTGCAAAATGGCTACCGAGAAGGATATTTTTTGTTTCCAACCCAGCGGCAACGAACCCACCAATTTGTCGGCCTCTTGGTTAAGTCTAAGTCGCTCAATCAGCACTGCTGTTTTTTCGCGAAGCTCTTTACGGGTCAGTCCGTAAATCCCGCCAAAAAACTGGATATTTTCCCGCACCGTCAGGTTTTCGTACAACGAAAACTTTTGGCTCATGTACCCAATGTGCTTTTTGATTTCTTCATTTTGGCGATACACGTCATAGCCTGCTACCGATGCTTTACCCGAGGTTGGTTCCAGCAATCCACACAATATGCGCATGGCGGTGGTTTTTCCAGCGCCATTGGCTCCCAAAAAACCAAAAATCTCCCCTTCTTTTACGTCAAACGTAATGGCATTTACGGCCACGAAGTCACCAAATTTTCGGGTAAGTCCTTCGGTATGAATGACTGATTTTGTCATAGGTTTACTGATTTTCGAGCATCAATTTGATAAATGTATCCTCAATCGTCGGTGCTATTTTCCGTACTTTAATGCCCGTATGTCCTTTTCCTTTCAAAAACTCCGAAAGGTATTTATCCTGAAAATGAGGCGGTAATGTCACGTGTTGTTCTTCGCCAAACGCAAATGCGCTGACGATTTCGGTATTTTTGCGCAGGTCGTTCATTAAGTTGTACCGATTGTCGGCATCCACCGCGTATAGGTTTTGGGCGTGCCGTGAAATGATTTGTTGGAGGGTATCTAGTTCCAAAATTTTACCCTTTTGAATCAACGCAATGCGGTCGCACCGACTGGCTTCATCCATGTAAGGCGTCGAGACCACAATGGTAATTCCACGTGCTTTCAGTCGGTCGAGCATGTCCCAAAACTCCTTTCTCGACACAGGGTCAACGCCCGTGGTGGGTTCGTCCAAGAAGAGCACTTTAGGCTCGTGAATAAGCGCACAGCACAAGGCTAATTTTTGCTTCATCCCACCCGAAAGTTTTCCCGCCAAACGATGCTTAAATGGTTCAATTTGAACGTAAATCTCCTCTATCAAGTGGTAATTTTGCGCGACAGTAGTATTAAAAACAGTCGCAAAAAAATTGAGATTTTCTTCAATGCTCAGGTCTTGGTACAGCGAAAACTTCCCTGGCATGTACCCCACGATTTGGCGTATTTTCCACAAATCCTTGACAACATCCAACCCCGCCACCTCTGCCCGACCAGCGTCGGGTACCAATAAGGTCGTCAGGATACGAAAAAGCGACGTTTTTCCTGCACCATCGGGGCCGATTAACCCAAACAATTCCCCCGATTTTACCTCAAAACTAACATCGTCGAGTGCGAGTACTTGCCCTTTTTCGTACGTTTTTTTGATATTTTCTACTCGAACGGTTGACATGGAAATTGGAATTAGAGTTTCACTTCGCCGTACATTCCTATTTTGAGGAAACCGTCGTTTTTCACCTTGATTTTGGTGGCATAAACCAAATTTGCCCGCTCGTCTTTGGTCTGAATGGTTTTAGGAGTAAACTCCGCTTTGTTCGAAACCCAAGTCACCACACCACTCACCTCTTTATAGCTGTCTTTGCCATTATCGACAAACACTTTTACGGGTTGGTTCAGTTTTATTTTACCGAGTTGGTCACCCGTTATGTACGCCCGCAACGTCAGCGAAGTCAAATCGGCAATTTTGTACAACGCTTTACCCGTGGCAGTCATTTCGTTTGTAGTGGCGTACTTGACCAACACCGTTCCATCAATCGGATTGGTGATGGTACAGCGCTGAAGTTGGTCGTCAAACTGCGCGATGCGTTCTTCCAACGGCTTTCGCTCGCTCAATACCCCACGGTTCTGAATCGACACTTGTTGTTGTTGCGATTTGATTTGCTGCTGAACCACAGCCACTTGCCCCTCAGCGGTTTCAATTTGTTTTTTCAACACCGAAATTTGTCCATCCACATCGTCTAATTGTTTACTTGGTACGGCTTCGGCTTTTACCAAATTATCCAAACGTTTGTGTTCGCGTTCCAACAGCCTAAGTTGCTCGCGTTGAGCCGCTATTTGGCGTTGTTGCGTCATCAATTGTTCATTCAAAATCTGAATTTGCGGTGAAGCATCGTTGGTTTTTTGGCTCAACGCCTCCATGCTCGCTTGCACTTGTGCTTTTTGCAAATTGAGGTTCTTACAATCAACACTCCCAACAGCCTGGCCTGCCTTGAGGGTGTTGCCTTCTTCTATTTCCAAACTCAAAATTTTCCCCATTGACTCCGACGAAATCACGACTTCATCGGCTTCAAAAACACCGCTCGCATCAAACGCTTGGTCACTGCTGTTGCAAGCCCCCAAACTCAAAAGTGACAGAAAAAGCAAAGCCCCTACACCACGTCGCGGGGCTTTCTTTAGGGATGTTTTTTGTGCAATTGTATTCATAATAAATGATTGTCTTATTCTTGGTTATTCATTGTAAAATTGACCATTAATTCCCTGACGATAATCTCAAATTGTTTTGTGCTTGCAGCAATTGAACTTCGTGCAAAATCAAGTTTTGACGCGCACTGTCTTCGTTGTCCAGCTCTGTCAGGTAATCACTGGCTGTGATAATGCCATTTTCAAGCTGAGATTCCGCCGCTTTACGCATCGTCGAGCGAATGTCAATCAATTTACGGTCGCTCTCGACCAATGCTTGCAAACGACTTACTTCTTGACGCTGAGAGGCCATTCTGACTTGAGTAGCCAACAAAAAATTTTCTTTTTGCTTCTCAACGCGTTGCTGATTCACCCGCAATTGTTGTACTTCAATCGCTTGGCTATTGGTATATAAATGTGACAAAGGAATTTGAAGTTGTACCCCTCCAATAAAGTACGTTTTAAATTCGGTCGAAAGGAAATTTAGCCCTGGCCGTCCGTACCCTCCCGTCGCAAAGGCCGATAATTTGGGCAAATTTTTCGCTTTAACCAGCCTCTCACTTACCGACAGCGTTTGTTTTTGGGCATCAAACCATTTCAATTCTGGCCGATTAATATCCACTGAATTAGTAGCGACCGTTGGCAGTTGAAGTGAGGTATTGACATCAATATTTGCACCCGTTAGCAGCGAAAGTGCCTCCAAGGACGCCGTACGCCGTGTCTGCGTTTCTAACACCAACTGCTCAACTTCCAAAATACGCGCTTCTAAAGCAAGAATGTTGGAACGAATCGCTATTCCATTCTGAACCGAAGCTTTGGTTTTGGCCAGTTTGGCACGAAGTTCTTTGTCCAAAATATCAAAGTTTTTCAGTTGACGTTCGGCAAACAATGCCCCAAAATACAGGCCACTCACTTGCTCCCTAAGTTGATACAAATCCACCGTTACCTTCTGTTGATCAGCTAGTTGATTCGCCACGACAACGGCCTTTTGTTTCTGGATTGTCCCCCCATCCCAAATCGACTGTGTCACGTCCAACGTCAGTTTGTACTGGTCTTTGGGAGGTGGCGAGATTTCAAAATTGGGCAATTTGATGGGTACGCTCGTCACATCCGACTGCCAAGTAGCTTGGCCATTGAGGCGAGATTGCGGCATAAAATTGCGATTAAGCAACTTCAATTGCAGTTCTGTCGCCTCCTGAATCAAGCGCGTTTGCCCCGCTTGCGGGCTGTGGGTTTCGGCCTGTCGGTAGCATTCGTCGAGGGTCAACTTACTTTGCGTATGCCCCACCGAAACAAATCCCAACCACATCCCGATAAATAGCACTTTTTGTTTCATAACCTTACAGTTTAACTATTTGGTTAAATTATGGATAAAAAAATAGGAGTTCTAGTTTATAGAGACCTTCCAAGTTTTAGAAACTTGGAAGGTCTGAAAATGTGCGGGTTGTAAGCAACCTCCTGCACGTTTGAATGTCTTCGATGGTCGGGTTGTGAGCAACCCTCGACACATTTACGGAGTTAAAATTAGCTTTACATACAACTTCAACTCTTCAATCCGCTGTTTCATCAGTACATCAAATGCCTCTTTCTCTGCCCCAAACGCATTTAATAAAATTGGGCGTGCCAAAAATGGAAACGCACACATTCCCATGATAGACATCACAAATTGCATAGGGTTAATGCTACGAACTTTGCCTTTTTGGAGTTCAACAAAGTAGTTTAATGCTATTTTCTGCATCAATCCAACTGGTAGTTTTTTGATAAAATCTGACTTTTCTGGGTTGTTAACCGTATTCAAAACGAACAAAGGCAAGTAGGGATTCTCCCTCAAAAGGTTGATATATCCTTCTATGATGAGCCCAATTTTGTCTGCAAAGTCAATCTCCAAATCAAAAACACCATCGGCTTTCGGAAAAAATATGCCAATTTTTTTATCAAAAACGTGTTCAAATAACTTATCCTTTGATCGAAAATAGTAATGCAACAATGCTTTATTGATTCCTGCTTCGTTAGCTATGTCCTGCATCCTTGAGCCGTCGTAACCATCTCGTAAAAAAATGGTCTCCGCTGCTTTCAAAATTTTCTCTTCTGTTGTTAAATCCAGTTCTGACATGATTTATTCTATGGTTTAACCATTTGGTTAAACTTAGCACAAAGCAAATAATTTCATTTTGAATAAACAAATTTTATGCCGACAAATTCTACAAATGTTGGACCTCTCCGAGGCTGGGAATATTTATCCAACCTACAAATGTTGAGCCTCTCCGAGGCTGGGAATGTTTATCCAACCTCGGCAAATGTTTCTACAAATGTTGAGCCTCTCCGAGGCTGGGAATATTTATCAACCTACAAATGTTGAGCCTCTCCGAGGCTGGGAATATATTTTAATTAATTACTGTTCTAATTTTCGTACTGATTCAATAATCTTCTGATAATCGGGTTTTCTTCGGAAAAACACAAAACCGTTTTCTTCCTTCAAGAACTCTAAATTTGGGTTTACGCGATAAGCGTCAGCACGGTCGATACGGGCAATCAGAAACGTTGGCTTGTCCACTGGGCCATTCAACAGCCATTCTTCATCACTCGCTTCGGGACGCACTCCCATCGGCTTTTTGAAATAAAAGAACTGTGCATAACTTCGGTTTCCAATCGGCCAAACATATACATCTTGTCCTTTTTTAGCTTCATAAAAATCAATCACAGTGCGTTGGGTATAACCTTCAATCTTGGGAACAACATTCGCCGTATAAAAAAACATTAATAGCGATGTGCTAAAAAACAGAATACGAATGGCCAATTGCTTTTGTTTTTGCCAACGTACCAAAGCAACACAAATCGCCCCAAAATAAAGCACGCCCCAAAGCCACTCATTTCCAGCCCATTCGACGGGTGCTTGTAAATTGGCAACCACAAATTTATCCTCAATGTAAGGTGTAAAAGCAGTAGGGTTCATTCCAATCAGCGGCACCAACGTCAGCACCAGCGACAAAATAAATCCAATAAATAACAGCATAACGGTCATCCATCGTGGCCACAAAACTTCCCCTTTGAGCCACTGGTGCAGCCACAACGCCGCAAGATAAGAAAGCGGGAAATAGGCCATCGAACTGTAATGAACAATTTTGGTTTTGACAATAGAAAATACAATCATCACCACCCAAAACAAGCACAACATCGGCAACGAAAATGCAGGCATGGGTAGCGCCATTTTGTCAACCATCTGTGGTTTCCACCTCGCAATCAACGGTTTAAAAGCTACTGCTACGTATTTTAGACCAATCACCGAAATGGGGAAACAACCAATCAATACGACCACAAAGTGATAATAAAACGGTTGTCCGTGGTCGGCTTCCGAAGTAGCGCCGAGGCGATAGAGGTACTGCAAGAATGCGACAAAAGTAGCCCAGCCGCTTTCCATAATAATGGCCAACATCCACCCAATCGTAAAAACACCCGCCGTGATGGCATAAATCAGCAGGTTTTTAATGGAATAATCACCAATTGTTGTTTGGTTATTTTTCTTTTGAACTTGTTGAATCACCCAAAGCGCCGCCAAAACGAGTGTGGGGACACCCACCCCCACTGGGCCTTTGGTCCAAACGGCGAGCCCCGCAAAAATGCCCGCCAACAAGAAACTTTTTGCGGTATTTTTAGCGTCTGGAAACGAAAAATTAACTACGCTCAAAAACATAAAGTAATTGAACCAAGGGTCGATAATCCCCGATTTAAAATACAAATGCGGTGTAACAGACCCCAAATAAACCAACGCCCACAAAAACCCAAAGCGGCTATCAACCAAGCGTTTTCCTAAAAAATAGAAGGTTAATAAGGTAAAAACGCCCACAACGACGTTGGGAAAACGGGCGGCAAACTCGTTGATGCCAAACACCTTCATCGATAAAGCCTGTAACCAAAAAAACAGCGGTGGCTTTTCCCAAAAAGGCTGAAAATCAACTTGTACGCGTAAATAATTTCCCGAAACGAGCATCTCGCGGGCAGATTCGGCAAAGTTGATTTCATCCCAATCAAACAAATGGGTTTGGCCCAAATAGGGCACAAAAAAAGCAACCGCAAGAAATGCGATGACCCACGGATTTTCGAGTTTTATATTTTTCATTCGTAGTCTCTTTTAAAATCGAAGTTAAAACACTAAGCTATTTCATTGAATTTCAAGGCCAATCCCCAAGCAGTGAGTGTCCCCAATAGTGACCCCACGTAAACATCTACCATAAAATGTTGGAGTAAATACATTCTTGAGAAACCTATGACACAGGCCATTACTAAGCAACCGACCTTCAACCAAGGCTTGGATGTCCACAAAGCTAAAAGCGCAAATAAGGCAAAGGCTGAAGTAGTATGCCCCGACGGAAAACTATTCCAGTGGCTCAGTTCTACGCCTGGCACCGTGTGTAACGACTGCATCATCCCCGCAAAATATTCCACTGGACGCGGTTCTTTTGGAAAAGCAAAATTTTTGATAAGCTGTGCCAATATCCCAGAAATAGCGTAAGCCCCAATCACCAAATAGCCTTTCTTGCGAGCGCGAAACAATAGCCCGACTCCTACCCCAACGCAAAAAACTCCGTCGCCAAGGTGGGTAACGTATTTAAAGAAGGTATCGGCGAAAGCACTGTTGTAGCGATTGATTTCGAGCGAAATAATTCCTTGTCGGTAAAGAACCTGACAAATACCCAATCCCATTAATAATACCCCGTAAGTCAGAGCAAAAGGCCAGTTTATGCGAAGCAGTCGAATAAAGTTCATGGCGCAAAGATAGAGGTACAGAAAATATTTTCCCCATCTTTGCGTTGTCTAAGGGTTCAGAAACTTGCCGTTTTTATGAAAAAAATATTCTTTACAAGCCTGCTGTGTTCTGTTTTGGTTTACCTTCAGGCTTCGGCGCAGAAAATGCTCCAAGAGGTGATTATTGACTACGTCAACTTGGTTCCTCCCAACGTTGTCAATAAAGTATTGGCCAAAAATACTCCCGTAAAAGTATCCCTTTTGAAAGGTACTACCACTTCATTTTATCGTATCAGCGTTTTTCAACCCGAAAAAGTCAATACTTCCTCTCGTTTGTACGAAACCCTTCGATTGGTAAATCCTGATACTTTGACCAAGACGGACTATTCATTTGACAAACATTCGTTGGCTTCTAACGCCAATTTTAAAGTAGCGGTTGGCGTTTTTACCGATGCCAAATCGGCCCAACAATTTATCGACGGCAAAGAAGCCTCTCCTTGTTTTAAGATTGACAGCACCCAGAGTAGCGTTGGGAAGTTGGAAGGATGCCGTGGCGACGAAGTTTATATTGCCGTCAAACCGCTTGGAAAACGCAAACTTGGTTCTATCAAAGTAGAAGTTGTTTCATTGGCCGATGTCATCGAAGACCCTGTCAATGACCGTTTTCCGTTTTCACTCCAAAACGAACTCAACGGCGAAGTAGCCTACGAAGTTAGCGGTGACCGCCTCAACTGGCAAGCGTTCTTTTTGCCTTCCAAAAAACGAGCGGAGTTTAAACTAGCTGATACACAAGTGTATATGCGGGTTAGTACCCTAGATAAAGTCACGGAAGAATACAAAATTGATTCGGGGAAAAAATACCGACTTTTTTGGAACAAAGATAAAAATCGGGTGGATGTGAGTGAGATACCCGCTTCCAAATAGATATAAAAAAACCTCCCGAAAGTTTGGCTTTCGGGAGGTTAGAATTTCTGCTATTAGTTAAACTCTCTGTGGTGCGTTTCTTCGTACAAACGGTCTTCAGGAAGATTTTTGAAGTAGTCGTACGTAATTTTTAATCCTTCTGCACGCGACACTTTTGGCTCCCATCCTAACACTTCTTTCGCCAATGTAATGTCTGGCTGACGCTGCTTTGGATCGTCTTGTGGAAGTGGTTTGTAGATTACTTTTTGAGTTGTTCCTGTCAATTTGATGATTTCTTCGGCAAATTCACCAATCGTGATTTCGGCTGGGTTACCCACGTTTACTGGCATAGCGTGATCGCTCAACAATAAACGGTAAATCCCTTCCACAAGGTCATCAACGTAGCAGAAAGAGCGCGTTTGCGAACCATCTCCAAATACCGTCAGGTCTTCTCCGCGAAGTGCTTGCCCGATGAATGCAGGCAATACCCGTCCGTCGTTCAATCGCATCCGTGGGCCGTAGGTGTTAAAAATACGAACGATGCGTGTTTCTACGCCGTGGTGACGGTGATACGCCATCGTGATTGCTTCCTGAAAACGTTTTGCTTCGTCGTAGCAGCCACGGTAGCCCACAGGATTTACGTGTCCCCAATAATCTTCGTTTTGTGGGTGAACCAATGGATCACCATACACTTCCGAAGTAGAAGCTACCAAGATGCGAGCACCTTTTGCACGTGCCAAGCCAAGGCAGTTGTGCGTACCCAACGAACCTACTTTGAGGGTTTGGATGGGGATTTTCAAATAATCAATGGGGCTTGCTGGCGAGGCAAAATTGAGGATGTAGTGCAATTCTCCATCAATAACGATGTGCTTTGAAATATCGTGGTGAATAAATTCAAAGTTGGGGTTAGAACGCAAGTGCTCGATATTGCGAAGGTCGCCCGTCACAAGATTGTCCATCGCAATAACGTAATAACCTTCTTTGATAAATCTATCGCACAAATGCGAACCCAAGAAGCCCGCCGCACCAGTGATTAAAACTCTTTTCATTTGGGGAAAATATAAGAATGTTTGATTCGGTTAATCAGTGAATTATTTTCGAGTTGCAAAAGTACAAAAACCCATTCGGTTTCTAAAACTTAGCTTTTTAACTTATAAAACTCGAACAGAAGGCATAAAAAACGAGTGCCTTGGTTGACTCAATCACGGCACTCGTTTTTGTATTTATATCCAAAAAAATTAGGCTCTCACCACCTCACGACCAATGCTGTAATAGGTAAATCCTAGTTCTTTCATTTGGTCTAATTCGTAAACGTTACGGCCGTCGAAAATCAATTTATTTTTCATCAACAACGCCATTTTTTCAAACTCTGGCGTGCGGAATTGCGGCCATTCGGTAAAAATCATCAACGCATCGGCATCGTCCAAGGCTGCGTACGGCGTGTGTGCATACGTGATTTTGTTACCCAACACGTAGTTTTTCACGTTTTCCATGCCTTCTGGGTCGTAGGCAATCACTTTTGCGCCTTCTTCCAACAGAATATTGATGTTTTCCAACGCTGGTGCCTCACGAATATCGTCGGTATATGGCTTGAACGAAAGCCCCCAAACGGCAATTGTTTTTCCTTTCAAATCTCCGTCAAAATGTTTTTTAACGACGGGGATAAGTTTCGTTTTTTGGTCTTGGTTTACTTCCATTACTGATTTCAACACTTTGAAATCGTACTTATATTCTTCTGATGTTTTGGCAAGTGCCTGAACATCTTTCGGGAAGCAGCTTCCACCGTAACCAATTCCTGCAAACAAGAAACGTTTTCCAATGCGGCTGTCGGTTCCAATTCCTTTACGCACATTGTCAACATCGGCTCCTGCCAATTCGCACAAGTTGGCGATTTCGTTCATAAACGTAATCTTCATCGCCAAAAACGAGTTGGCGGCGTATTTGCTCATTTCGGCCGAGCGCTCGTCCATAAAAATCACGGGATTTCCCTGACGCACCAACGGAGCGTACAATTTCTCCATTACTTTCTTAGCCCGTTCCGACTTTGTCCCAATCACCACGCGGTCTGGCTTCATAAAGTCTTCAACAGCCACGCCTTCACGCAAAAACTCAGGGTTTGATACTACGTCGTATTCCACTTTTGCGTTTTTGGCCACGGCGGCGCTTACTTTTTCGGCTGTACCTACGGGAACAGTACTTTTATCGACGATGACGGCGTATTCAGTCATAATTTGCCCCAAATCATCGGCCACTTTCAAAATATATTTCAAATCTGCCGAACCATCTTCTCCTGGAGGCGTTGGCAAGGCCAAGAAAATTACCGAAGCGCCTTTGATACCTTCGACCAAATCGGTGGTAAATTTCAAACGACCCTCGGCTACGTTTCGATGAAAAAGGACATCCAAGCCAGGTTCGTAAATGGGGATAATGCCGTTGTTCAGCTTTTCAACTTTTTTTACATCAATGTCGATACAACATACTTGTACACCAGTCTCTGCAAAACAAGTTCCTGTTACGAGTCCTACATAGCCAGTTCCTACTACAGCGATTTTCATAGATAAATGCTTTGGTTGTTAGTTTTCATGTGCGGCTCTTCAAAATTGTATTTTTTCGAGTCCAACAAAACAGCTTCAAAATTAGAATAAATTCTTCAATCCCTTCCAATCTTCCACAAATTTGTAGAGTAACAATTGATTTTGCGGTTCTTTTAATGATTTTTCAAAAAAATTATTACTCTAAAAATTGTTATAACAACAAATAAAAATTTGCGGCACTCGCGTTTTGAAGTATTCATTTACACTTCCGAAAACGTTTGCGTAATCTTTTATTTTTCTACCTCTTACCGTTCACTCATTATTGCTTGGCATAATCATTGAATAATCTTAGATTGAGATTCTTTCATTCAACACTATTCCTTTAATCGCTTTTGAATATGAAGTCCGAAGTTGTAGAAAACCAAGAATTAATTGCCCAATCGGTTCGGGATTTTGCAGAACGCAACATGCGACCTTACGTCAGGGAATGGGACGAAACCCAGCATTTCCCCGTTGACCTTTTTCATTCACTTGGCGAACTAGGGCTCATGGGCATCCTGGTACCCGAAATTTATGGTGGTGCAGGATTGGGCTATCAAGAATATGTTACTGCGATTGTCGAATTAAGCAAAGTTGACCCTGCCATTGGGCTCTCGATGGCTGCCCACAACTCGCTCTGTACCAATCATATTTTGATGTTTGGAAATGAATCTCAAAAACAAACCTACCTTCCCAAACTCGCTAGTGGCCAGTGGATTGGCGCATGGGGATTGACCGAACCCAACACAGGTTCGGACGCAGGAAATATGCGAACGGTGGCCGTTAAAGACGGTGACTATTGGGTATTAAATGGTTCTAAAAACTTTATAACCCACGGAAAAAGTGGTAACGTAGCCGTTGTGATTGCACGAACAGGCGCGGTAGGCGACAAACGGGGCGCCACGGCCTTTATCATCGAACGTGGCACGAAAGGTTTTTCGGCGGGGCGTAAAGAAGACAAGCTTGGAATGCGGGCTTCGGAAACGACAGAATTGATTTTTGAAGACTGCCGCGTCCATGAAAGCAATGTGTTGGGCGAAGTTGGTGAAGGATTTGTGCAAGCCCTCAAAATTTTGGACGGTGGACGAATTTCCATCGCGGCGTTGAGCCTTGGCACGGCCATTGGGGCGTTTGAGGCGGCCTTGGCTTACTCCAAAGAACGTCAGCAATTTGGCAAGCCGATTTCGCAGTTTCAGGGGATTTCGTTCAAACTTGCGGATATGCACACCGAAATTGAAGCCGCCAAACTACTCGTGTATGATGCCGCTGCCCGCAAAGACCGCCACGAAAAAGTAACCCTCCAGAGCGCTACGGCCAAATACTACGCCTCGGAGGTGTCGTGTAGGGTGGCCAATGAAGCTGTTCAGATTTTTGGTGGCTATGGCTTTACCAAAGATTATCCTGTGGAGAAATTTTACCGCGACTGCAAACTATGTACCATTGGAGAAGGTACGAGTGAAATTCAGAAGTTGGTGATTTCGAGAGAGATATTGAGTTAGGCTCAACATAAAACCTCCCGAAAGTTTGAAACTTTCGGGAGGTTGTTACCAGGCTTAGTCTGGCGTTCCGTCGTCGGCGATGTTCGGTTGTTGCGTATCCAACAGTGCATCGTCATCTTCGTTGACTTTTGCACGGATTTTCGCTTCAAGTTCATCGGCCAATTCAGGATTATCTTTCAATAATTGCTTCACTGCGTCACGACCTTGTGAGAGGCGGTTGCCATCGTAGCTAAACCAAGAACCCGATTTCTTCACGATTTCAAGTTCTACCGCTAAGTCGATGATTTCTCCTACTTTAGAAACTCCTTCACCATACATAATGTCGAACTCAACCACTTTGAATGGAGGTGCCAATTTGTTTTTTACCACCTTCACTTTGGTACGGTTTCCAGTGATATTATCGGCGCTTTCTTTGATTTGACCAATCCGACGAATATCCAAACGAATCGACGAATAGTACTTGAGGGCGTTACCACCCGTAGTTGTTTCTGGGCTACCAAACATGACACCGATTTTATCGCGCAACTGGTTGATAAAAATACAGCAGCAATTGGTACGGTTAATAACCCCCGTCAATTTACGCAAGGCTTGCGACATCAAACGCGCCTGAAGACCCATTTTGCTATCGCCCATTTCTCCTTCGATTTCCGCTTTAGGAACAAGGGCCGCTACGGAGTCAATCACGATGATGTCAATCGCTCCCGACGAAATCAAATGTTCGGCGATTTCGAGCGCTTGTTCACCGTTGTCAGGCTGCGAAATAAGTAAGTTTTGGGTATCAATTCCCAACTTTTGCGCATACACACGGTCAAAAGCGTGTTCTGCATCAATAAAGGCCGCCAAACCGCCCAATTTTTGAGCTTCGGCAATGGTCTGCATGGCAAGTGTAGTTTTACCTGACGATTCTGGCCCGTAGATTTCTACGACCCGTCCACGTGGCAAACCACCAATTCCTAGGGCAAGGTCAAGTCCAACGGAACCCGTTGAAATTACCTCGACATCCATTACTTTTTTGTCACTGAGACGCATCACTGTGCCTTTTCCGTAGGCTTTGTCAAGCTTCTCAAGCGTTGTTTGCAGGGCTTTAAATTTTTGTTCTTTGTTGTCTGCCATGGTTGATGTTAAAATATGAAATAGTAGGTTTGTTTACGTGTAAAAGTACTCATTTTATTTAGGTTTTCCAAAGAAAACAGCGACTAAAACGGGTCATTTTTAAGGTTATTTACGGGGCTTTTGCGCAACATTTTTTAAGACGAGGAAAGTTCATTTTGGGGGTTAAATTCTTAGCGAATCCCCTAATTGCTATCTTTGAATCTTGAACATATCCATTTCTTATGAAACATACGCTAACAGCCTTTTTTGTACTCTCATTTGGTGCTTTTCTCCTTACTTCTTGTGGCAACCCGATTGCGCCCAAAGCCCGATTCTCCACCGCTTATCAGACTGAAAACCGACAAAAAGTAACCATTGAAATGCCCGAGACGTATGAGCTTAGTTGCATTATCATGGCACTCACGGGTTATCGAAACGTTTTGGAAGAGAAAGACCCTTACATTCAAGACGTTAAAAAACATTTTAGTCCTTACAAAGACCATCCGATGGTGCGGCACGCGGCAAAAAAATTTCGCAAACTAGGATTGTTTCACCATGCCCAATTGCGCAAAAGTGCGCTAACGCTTGAGTTTAATGACCAAAACCGCCTCGTAAAAAGTAAGGTTTATTCACTAAAACGCCCGCTTTCGATGATTTTGTTGGACTTACAAGACCGTCCAGCCCTTCTTCGAGATTTTATTGAAAAAACAAATTACCGAGCGTTTTACGCCCAACATAAAAGTTATTACCAAGACCAGTTGGCGAAGGCCGAAAAATACATGCCCGTCCGTAAAATGTGGGCATGGGCCGAAAGTCAGTTTCCTTCGCGCTACGATAGTTATAAAATCTATCTTTCTCCGCTCGACGGTGGCCACCATTTCACGTTTCATCTAAACGAAAACGGCTTTCGTCAAACGCTCATGTTTATAAGTCCAGCGGGCGAGTTTCCTAGCAACCGTTCTGAGGTTGAAAAAGAAGGTTCTTGGTCGCGCATTGTTTTTACCGAAATTGACCACAACTACGTCAACCCCGTCACCGACCAGTACAAAAAAGAAATTGAGGCCGCCATGCCCGATTGGAAAAAATGGAACAAAACCAAAGAAGGCAACAAAGGCTACTATGAATCCACGTACTTGACCTTCAATGAATACATGACGTGGGCGGCTTTTACGCTGTACGCCTACGACTCCTACCCTGCGGCTGATTTTGAGAAAATCAATCAGCGGGTCGAAGAGTTTATGATCAATGGCCGTGGGTTTCATCGTTTCAAAGAATTCAATCGTTTTTTGTTGGAAACCTATAAAAAACGTACCGCCAATCAGACCGTCGCCGACTTGTACCCTGCGGTCATCGACTGGCTCAAACAACAACCCTAAGCACTTAAAAGAATAGCAAAAATACTACTACCATGGTGTTGGTACGAACCTGAATCTCGTACCTTTGCCACACTAACCAATTTGTTGAGATATTAGACCCATGAAAACTCCTTTAGTTGAAAGTCTGCTTGGATGGACGTCATTAGGTTTCTTTGCGTTGTGGATTTTGGAATTTCGACGTACCGAATTTGTAGATAGTTATTGGTTATTAATGCTTTGCTTGGCCTGTTTATGGGGATTCCAATACCTGCGTCGCAAACGCGGTGCCGAGCCGTTGTTGTCAAAATATACCCCCGAAAATCGTCAGCAAAAACCGAAGCCTAAGGCGACGATTAAGCCTTCGATTAAGAAGAAGAAATAGACGTTGGGTGGGTGAATTAGGAATTGGGAATTTTAAATTAGGGAATCTTTGCCATCACGGGTGGTACAACCTTTGTCAGTATGACAGGGAATTGGACGTAGATTCCTCCTATCGTCGGAATGACAAAAAACAAACCCGAAACTCAAAACAGGCAACTCAAAATTGGACGTAGATTCCTCCTTTGTCGGAATGACAAAAAACAGGAAACTAAACCAGCCAAAGGGTAAAAAAGAAGACGCCATCGCCTAGCCAACGGTAGCGTTCGTTGGGGAGTACTGAGGCCGATTTTCTTTTGAGGTAGTCGTTGGCAAGGCTCATTACCGACACCGTGATGGCTGCTCGCACGCAATAGCGGTACGAAGTGGTAATTAGTACAATTGAGGCCGTTGCACAGACAATGATGCTGATCCACATCAGAATTTTACTCACGGTTTCCGTTCCCCAAGCAATGGCCAAAGTGTATCCTTCTTCCATGTCGAAAGATTCAAACCAAGAGAATAATAGCAGATTTTGGAAAGCAACCAACCCAAAAAGTCCCATGAAAACTTTGCTCTCCCAAGGCGTTTCGGCGGACGCTGACAGCGCCGTCCACCAGACCCCTGCGGTATAAATCAAAGCAACAATAGGCTCTTTAAATAGCTGAAAACCATCGGTTAGCGTTGTCCTAAATATAACCACCAAATACCCCACTACCAGCACTGCTAACGTCAGCCCAACGATAAACATGCCTTTGGGTAGCCAAAACAGGCAAACAAGCCCCACAACCCCTAATCCAGCTAAGATTTTGAGCAAAATCGGCTCATGTTTTGCGTGAAATCGGTGTCGTTGGGTATCAACTTTCCTCGATTTACGGTTGTCAAGCAAGCGATCGGTAACATAAATGGCGAACACCGCGATACCCACCAAAAGCGTCGAAGCCCACGAGACTTTCCCGTGTCCATCGGGCATACGCTGCGCAATGGAATGCGTAAGCATTGCGCCCGCCACCACATCCAAACTTAGCCAATGAGCCCGTTTTAAATAATATCCAATAATAAATGCTGTATTGTGCAGCCAGTTCATTCCTTACACTTTCGTCGAAGCAGCGCTCAGACTTTGTTTAATTTCTCGAATCCGTTCGTTAAAGTTCCAGTTGTGATAATCCACGTTTGGTAAACAGGTAGCTTCCAAATAATCCATAATTGAAGGTGGATGCACCGTGCGTTTTCCCGAACGTACATCAATGTACTTAGAGGTTACCCAAAGTACATTTTTGAGTTGCGTCCGCGAATCGTCCGTCATGTAGTACTCAGTCACGATGGTATCTTCACTAAAAAAAATCAAACGCGACGTAATACGCACCCATTCGCTCACCAGCGCAGGCCGTACGTACGCGATTTGGTGCTGATATACCACCCAGCTTTGGCCCAGTTCGCGAAACAAACGCCCAAAATTAAATTCATAGAGCTTGGCTACTTGGTCTTCGCGGGCGTTGAAATAATAGTCAAAGTACTTCGCGTTGTTGAGGTGCTGAAGCGGGTCACAGTCCTGAAAACGAATCACCATCCGCGATTCGGGTTCTTTGGGATAATCTTTATTGGGTAGGCGCTCAAAAAACATGTGCGTGACGAATAGTTGATTTTTTGAAAAAGAAGGCAAAGTTACAACACGAATTGGCTCCTAAACCCTTGTCCACAAAAAATGATACTCTTTTATAAAAAATTGACAAATGTCAAGTGGTTGACCAGAGATTTAACCTAGCTTTGTCGTTATCATTTTCAGCCAATTCATTATCGTATTTATGAAACTATCCTCTTCTATTCTCGCTTTTACCGCCCTTTTTTCACCCTTTTTCGCGCTTGCACAAAGCTCCGTTGAAGTCACTTACACTGCTAACGACAAGCGCGAATACACGTTTCAAGCCAAAAACACCAACGTTTGCGACTATACCGTCAAAGTCGAATTTACTGATTTACAGGGCGGAAGCTGCGGATGCTCATTGCCGTTTATTGAATCTATTTCGCCTGGCCCCAGCACCCTATTCACGCTTAAACCGAACCAAAATAACCAAGGAATTTCGTTTCGCTTCGGTTATTCTTACCTAAAGGGACGAGTGCTGAACAAAGCCCCCAAGCCATTTTTATACCTTTTTCCTTTTTCTTCAGCGGTGCCGCACAAGGCTTTTTTATCAAAAAATATCATGGAAATGATTGCCAACAAAAAAGTATCTAATTTCTACGGCATTGCTTTTCAAATGCAAAAAGGAGACACCGTTTTTGCCGCCCGCCGAGGAGTGGTGAGCCAAGTGAAAGATGCTTTTGATACCCATTCTGACGGAATTTGGTTCTCCAGCCAGACCAATTCGGTCGAGATTTTTCACGGCGACGGCAGTTTTGCCAGCTATAATCGGCTCAAAAAAGGCAAGATGTTGGTCAAAGAAGGCCAAGAAGTAGAAGCTGGCGAGCCACTCGGCATCGTTACTGACGATACCTTTGAGGGAAGTGTCGTCGTTCAGTTTTCGGTGTACTATCTTAGCCGTGCGAGGGCATTTAACCAAACCGAATATCCGTACGAATTCGTGGTTCCGTCGTTTTATTCACCCACCAATACTTCGGGCTTAGTAATGCAGAGCGGCGGCACTTATACTTCCGAATGGCCCGAGGCGATGGTAACGCAGGAAATGTCAAAGAAAGAAATCAAGCGCTGGAAGAGTAAGCAAAAGTAGTCGAGGGGATGATTTCCCCCTCAATCTTTGGCATACCAAAATGGTACTTTTACGTATTCAGTCCACACTTTTTTGGGTAGGCTGTCCACGTTCATTGTTTTAATGTAAAGCGTATTTCGGCCAATTTTACATTTTTCGGTACTCAAATACGTCCTCAACCCTTTGGTATTACCCTGGTCTTCAAAGAACAACTCGACCGAATCGTACGTGCTATCGTTGAGGGCTATTTTAAAGTATTGATTAAAACACTCAAGCCTATTTTTATCCACTAATAGCCTTCGTTTGTACTTTTTGAGCGAATCGGGAAACGTAGGCTCTTTACAAATCTTTACTAAATCGACATCAAATACTTTACTGTAATTGATGTACAACTTCAAAAATGCCCCTTCGACAACGTCCGACTGAATGCTTACGGCTTCTACCCTTTCGTTTTCGTGTCGCAGGTTATCGTAGTAATTGGGGATTAATTTGTATTCGCTCGTACCTGTGGAGTAAAAATTACGCGATTCTAGGTGAGTAATGCCGTAATGCGTCAGCATTTTATCTAGGTAAATAGAAAGCGCCAAGCCAAAAAAGAACACCCCAATAAAACTAAGCGTAAAAAAGTATTTTTTCCGAGGAAGGTTCGACGCAAACGTAAAATTGATGTACTGAATAGGCTTATACATACCCATGTACAACCACGTACTTTTATCAATGAATTGCATTAGGAGTTTACCAATCACTGGATGTTCTCTGTATTTCTCATTTGTACTAAGAAGGACAAGAACAAGACTTGTAACCAATATGAGACCGCCAATAACAAGCAAAATGGGCTTCGCCTGACTATAAAACACAGGGAAAAACGTCTTGATACCCACCGTCCCCATAAAAGTGACAAGGTATAAACTGGCGAGCATCAAACTAAACAATACCATCACAAAGGCAATGGAGAAAATTTGGCTGCTAAATCGGTCTAAACGAATGATAAAGCCATCTAAGCTCCCAAATTTCTTTTTGTAGGTTTCGGCCAAGCTTTTACTCGTATTCGGAATGTTGTCATAGTTGATTCCCTGCGGAAAAACGGCTCTCAACCCCACGATGGCAATCCAAAAAGCTCGAAGTATAAAGTGAACCGCAAACGTTATAATCAGTAAATAGGCGGAGGATTTGGCAAAACTGTAGGCTAGTAATGGAAACACTTGGTTGACAACGCTGCCACTAAGTTGGTAATTTTCAAAATAGCTTTCGATGGCAGCATCGGTCAATTCGGGGAGAAACGAGGTAGAAAAAATAGCCGCCCCTGACACGACCAACTCTAAGTTCCAACTTTGGTTGGATAATTCTTGAATCCAGTTACTTTTTTCGGGAGAAGGGGTTTCCATGCAATAGCCAATAAAGGTTTAGGTCACGACAAATGTAAAAATTAAATTGGCTTTTTACACACCAAAAGTCGTTTATCTCCATTGGCCAGGGTCGTGGCAAAAATGTAGGTGGAGCCACCTTCTTTGACTTTAAACTTTTTACGTAATTCGTCAGTAGAAAGTGGAAAATTACGCACCGTCAGGTTGGCTTTTCCTTCTGGAAGGTACGGAGCGAGGGCTTTGGCATCCACTTTCACGACGGCTTCCACCTGAAAAATCCGCCCAGGAAAATGCTCAACCAACGTCGCAGAGGTGTAAAGGTGGCTGTGAGGGGCTATTTTTTCCACTCCGTACGCTTTGGCCACCGACTTAAACGCTCCTGCCTTCAATACCGAAGCATTGGGTTCGTAAAGATACGTCTGCGGTTCGCTCAGCGTTACGGCTAAACTGGTTTCACTATTCCATTCAAAATCAAACTGTTGTATCGTTTCATCCGACTTAAAATTAATTGTCCGCACCGTTGGACTGGCCATGGGTTGGGCCTCCGACGCTATTTCAAAAAGCAGTTCTTTGCACTCATTTTCTACCGAAACTACGTGAATGACCGACAGTTGGGGCAAATCCAATAAAGTTTGTTTGAGGTCGAGCAGCGGCGAAGCTTTGATGAGCAATCGCTTGGCTTTTTGCAAAAGAAGCGGCAGGTACGTCACCACGTCAGGTTCGCAATCGCGCAGCCCTACCACGCGGCGGTTATCGGCCGAACGACGCGCGGGGTCGAGATAAATCCAATCAAAAACGGTATCGAGCTTTGGTAAAATTTCCAGCGAATTTCCTTGCAGATAGTGCACGTTTTGAAGCCCTAGCAAGTCTAAATTATACCTTGCACACGCCACGAGTTCGGGCTTTTGTTCCACATAAAACACTGACGTACAGTTTTTAGCAAAAAAAGAAACATCTATTCCCATTCCACCCGTTGCGTCCATCAGCGTCCCCGACACCAACGCCGCTTTGTACCGCCCCGTTGTTTCGGACGAACTTTGTTCTACCGAAACCGCAGGCGGAAAAATGAGTCGTTCTTCGGCATACCACGAGGGAAGTTTATGTTGTGCTTTTTGGCGAGCTTCGATTTGACGAATTTCAAACTCTCTATTTTTACCGTATTTGAGCAACAACGCCGCCACTGACGTTTGCTGATGTTGTCGAATAAATTGACGTTGTTCGTCTGTCAAAGTCATTGTAGAAATACCCCGCTTTAGATGTTTGCCAAGGCACAAAAGTAAGCATACAAGTGGCAGAATGTCTATCAAAAGCGTCATTAAAGCTCAAAACCCTAGTTGACATAGTAGAGGGTGAAATTGATTTACCATTCCCTAATACCTTCCTCAATCATCAAATTCTTCCCCAACGACCTACAAAAGGCAAGGGGGAGTGTCAAATGCAAAAGGGAGAATGTCGAGTGACAGTAACAATGAGGTGGGGGAGATAGCCGAAGCTGACTTGCTGGTGTACGATTGCATGCCGTAAACTTTAACTCACATTACGCACAATCCAAATCAGTTAGCCCAACTTGTTTTACCAAATAATCTAACTTAGCCCCAAACCATACTTTTTTAGCCATACATTGGTATTCTTTCTTTTTATCGGGCACTTTGAAAGACCACGAATAATACGCCCAACCTACGGAATAATGGTCATTAAGTTTTTGATACAAAAGAATCGCATTTTGATACAACTCATTCCCCTTTTCGTTTTCAGATTCCCGAAAAGCCAAATCGCCCAGACTACTCAGACAGTTGGCTTTCCCGAGCAAGTCCCCAATTTTTTCGTACAAGGGCAAAGCCTCTTGGAAATACTGACGAGCCAAGGCGTTTTCAGATTCCAGAAAAGCCAAATCGCCCAGACTACGAAGACAGTTGGCTTTCCCGAGCAAGTCCCCAATTTTTTCGTACAAGGGCAAAGCCTCTTGGAAATACTGACGAGCCAAGGCGTTTTCAGATTCCAGAAAAGCCAAATCGCCCAGACTACGAAGACAGTTGGCTTTCCCGAGCAAGTCCCCAATTTTTTCGTACAAGGGCAAAGCCTCTTGGAAATACTGACGAGCCAAGGCGTTTTCAGATTCCAGAAAAGCCAAATCGCCCAGACTACGAAGACAGTTCGCTTTCCCCAGCAAGGCACCAATTTTTTCGTACAAGGGCAATGCCACTTGGAAATACTGACGAGCCAAGGCGTTTTCAGACTCCCGAAAAGCCAAGTTGCCCAGACTACGAAGGCAGTTCGCTTTCCCCAGCAAGGCACCAATTTTTTCGTACAAGGGCAATGCCGCTTGGAAATACTGACGAGCCAAGGCGTTTTCAGATTCCCGAAAAGCCAAATCGCCCAAACTTTTTAAACAGTTCGCTTTATCAGTTTCCCATTGATTTTGATGAGCAATTTCAACGGCTTTTTTAAATAGATTGGTTGGGTAAAAACCCGTAAATTGGCAGTATAGGGTCAATGAAAAAAGCGTACCAATTCCTTTTTGGGTAGTAAGCGTATCGGTTATTACCTTGATAATATTAGCCCATTGTGCTTGTAAGATTTGGTTTCCTTGGTTTTCAGAGTGTGCTTTTTCTCCTTGTTCCTGGCTTAAATCCAAATAAAAATCCTGAATTTGTGCTATCAGTGCGTGGTCGGGAGCGGTTTTGAGTTTTAGATATTCTCGTATGGGAGTAAGTATCCACAGGCGGGCTTGTTCGGTTTCTTCACACAATCCCACTTCTTTGAGTATTTCTATTTGGTCGTAGGCATCGTCAAAGATGGTTTCTAAGTAGGTGCGGTTCATACCCTGTGGTAGATACCCCAATGCTTGCAAAAATGCACGGTTGTCGTCGCTCAATCGGGTGTTTTCATAAGAGAATGATATAGAGAGGTTTAGGTTGGTGTTTTTGTTGCCACCTTTGCTCAAAAAATCATTTCTGGTCTTTTCCCATTGTCGGTAGAGGTCTTCTATTTTCTCTACTTTTTTAGCCCTTTTGGCCAATAGTTCAACCGCAAGTGGTAGCCCATCCACTCCCTGCACCATGGTTTTTACCAGAGGGTTACCAATAAATTTTTCACCTGAGTTTTCGTTAAAAAGCGCAATCGCATCTTTTTCATTCAAAAAAGGCACTTGAAAAACTTTCCAGTCAAGTTCGTCGGGCGAGGCATTGCCACGGTAGGTAAACACCAAATCGGCATAGTCTTTTAGTTTTTCAATAAAAGATTCTACTTTGGTTTTGTCTTGCCAAGCGGTTTCAAAGTTGTCGAGGGCAATCAAAAAGCGGTTGTCTTGGTGGCTGAGATAATTCAAAATTCTATCGCCCAAGTCGCCACTGCTTACGGGCATTTCAAGCGCGTTTATAAGGGCGTTTTGCAAGAGGGCGAGGTCTTTTGCGCCATCACAGCGCACAAAAAAGCGGTTTCGGCGGTATTTTCGGGCAACGGCTTCGTGGTGGAGTACATTGAGCACCAAATTGGTCTTCCCTACTCCTCCCGTACCCAAAATACCCATTGGTTTTTTGTAGTGGGTTACGAGGTATTGGGCCACGGTCTCTACCAAATCCAAACGGTTTTTCCCCAGGCAGATAGGTTTTCCTTCAAGGGTTTTTGGCAAATCATCATGGTGTTCTACAGTATGCGCAAGGGCATTGATAAAAGGGGTGAGGTCATTGTAGTTTTCACCATAACCAAGCACCACAACATTGGGGTTTCCGTTGTTTTGATGGGTTTGTTTGGTTTCATCCACGTACTTATTCAGGACAATGTGGTAGAGTTTGGTTTTGCGTAGGTAGGCACTCGCCCACTTAAAAATCAGGCTAAAATTTTGGTCATAAACCCCCTGTCCAAAACCCAGAAAAATGACGGTATCATACGCCGTAATGAGGTAACGATTAATGAATTGGGCAAATTCATCTTGCACAATTCTATCGTACGATTTTTGCCCCAAAACAATTGAATCAGGCTTTTTATAATAGCCGTGCAAGTGTAAAATGTACTTTTGCTTTTGGTCATTTTTGATAAAATCTTCCACCTTTTGCGTTTCATGCAAGGTAATCGGCGTAAGGTGCGTAATGTCTTCGAGCAAATTATCGTAGTTGGCAGTAGCAATGGGGACACCCAACCCTTTGATGGCCAAAATAAGTTCTCGGTATTCGGGCAAGGCATTGTCAAAAATATCTAACCACTCCTGCACCTTGCCGTGGGCTAAGAGGCAATCCCAAATTTCGTCACCAATTTTTAAAAGTTCTTCGGTAGTGGCATGTTCATTATCCAAAAAAGTACGGCAGGTATCTCCCCAAGTGGCTTCTCTACGGCATTTTTCACAGCAAAAAGCAATGCCATAACGGAGTAAATTGGTCCACGTGCCAAAAATTTTACGGCTATCGGGGTCAATAGAAGCACTTGAAACACCCGCTCCCGCAATAACGAAAGCCTTTCGTTTGTTGAGGGAAGTGATGAGGGTTTGAATTTCGGGCTTTGTTAAATCGAGCATGATGAGGAGCGTACGTTGAAAAGGCAAATTACAAAAGCAAATCGAAGATAAGAATCGCTCTCCCAACTATTTTTTTCTTTTCTATCAAGCCTATCCCCTCACCCTCCATATCTCCTCAAAATTCCCTAATTTTGCGCTCCATTCTTACAACGGATAGATAATTAGATGAAAAAGAAAGTTGAGATTCTTGCTCCTGCCAAAAACCTTTACCAAGGAATGGCCGCTATCAATGCAGGGGCAGATGCTGTCTATATCGGTGCTCCGCAGTTTGGCGCACGAACTAATGCCACCAACTCGGTCGAGGACATCGCCGACATGGTGCGCTACGCCCATCTTTTCAAGGCAAAGGTGTTTGTCGTTCTCAATACCATTTTGTACGACGAAGAATTGGCCACTTGCCAGAAACTGATTCACGAATTGTACAAAATTGGCGTGGATGCGCTCATCATCCAAGACATGGCTATCTTAGAAATGGATTTGCCACCTATCGTGATTCACGCCAGTACACAGGCCAACAACCGCGACGCCAAACACGTCAAATTTTTGGCCGATGCGGGCATGAAACGCGCGGTTTTGGCCAGAGAGCTAAACTTGGACCAAATCCGTGACATCAGCGAAGCAACCGACATCGAATTGGAATTTTTTGTGTCGGGGGCGTTGTGTGTATCGTTTAGCGGGAATTGCTACATGAGCGTGGCCAACGGTGAGCGAAGTGCCAACCGTGGCTCTTGTGCCCAAAACTGCCGATTGCCTTACCAACTCATTGACGGCAAGGGCGAAACGTTGATTTCCAACAGCCATTTATTGTCCATCAAAGACTTGGATTTGAGCGACCAACTGCCCAATTTGATTGAGGCAGGCATCACTTCTTTCAAAATCGAAGGGCGTTTGAAAGACATCGTGTATGTAAAAAATAATACGTCGTTTCTCCGTCAAAAACTCGACGCATTTTTGGCCGAAAACGGCGACAAATACGAAAAAGCCTCTTCGGGCCGCACGTTCTACAACTTTGAACCACAAATGGATCGAAGTTTCAACCGAGGCTACACCGATTATTTTGTCAATAAGAGAAAGGAAAAAATCGGTTCGTGGGAAAGTCCCAAATCGCAGGGGCAATACATTGGCAAGCTGTTGGAAATCAAAGGAAAAGGCTACGTCATTGAAAACTTTGAAGAACTCAACAACGGCGACGGCCTTTATTTTATCAACGAAGAAGGCGTGGCCGACGGGGTTCAAATCAACGTAATTTTCAATAACCTCGTCATCCCCAATACCTTTAAGCCGCTTCCTGTGGGAACGGTCATTTATCGAAATTCGGATGCGGAGTTCAACAAAATGGTGGAAAAAGAAAACAGCGCCGTGCGTAAAATTGGCGTTTCGCTGTATTTTTCTGAAACTGCCGACGGCTTCCAACTACTCGCCATCGACGAAGACGGCCACCAACACAGCTCGACGCTCACCATCGCCAAAGAACTAGCTCGCACCGAAGATTCGGTGATTCCGAACATCAAAAAGAACTTGGCCAAAACGGGAAATACGCCTTTTGAGGTGGACGCTATGGAAGTTCAATTTAGCCAAAACTGGTTTTTACCCACGTCAAAAGTCAACGAAATCCGCCGCGAAGTGCTTGAAGAATTGGCGGAGATTCGGGTGCGAGATTACCACCGCGAAACGTTTCAAATCGAAAAAACGACCCACCCCTATCCCGTTCAAAAGCTTGACTTCATGTACAATGTGGCCAATCACATGGCGAGAGCGTTTTATGAGCGTCACGGCGTGACGGAAATCGAAAAGGCGTTTGAGCTGCAATGGGATCCAGGAAAATCGCGAGTGATGACCACCAAGTACTGCGTCAAGTACGAGTTGGGCAAATGTGCGCGGTTCCAACGGGCTACCATGGGCGAAAAATTGACCGAGCCGCTCACCCTAAAACACGGCGAAGTGGAGTACAAATTGCGGTTTAATTGCAAGCCCTGCGAAATGGAGATTTGGGAAAAAGATGCCGAATTGGAATACGAAGACGAAGACCAACAATTGGGCTACATCGAGAAGTGGTAGTACTTCTGGCGTTGGTATAGGCCAATTTTTCAAACAAAAGGGACTTCAATCTTGACCACTATCCCCCGCTGGGCGGTAGAATCAATTTGAATGGTGCCGTTGAGGAGCTGAGTTCTGGCGTGTAGGTTGGCCAAGCCATTGCTGTTTTTTTGTTGGGCAGCGGCCAAATCAAATCCTTTTCCGTTATCGGTATAATGCAACCAAAGGTGTCGGTGCTTATAGTCAAGATAAAGCACCGCCTCCGTTGCATCGGCGTGTTTAATGGTGTTTTGAAGCAATTCTTGCACAATTCGGTACAGATTTACCTCGTACTCTTCGGGCAAACGAGCGGGAAAAACGCGGCTTACGTTGATAATGACAAATAATCGCTGACTTTGGTTGATGAGCGCAGCCCGTTCGCGCAGGGCATTGACCAACCCATTGCTTTTAAGCATTCGGGGACTCGTATCGTTAATCAACCCCCGCAAATCGTCAAAAGTCGTATCTAGCACACCTTCCAATTTTGTTCTCAGCGTTGACGTATCAACCCTTCCAAGCAAGCCTATCATAATTCGTAACGCGGTTAAATTGGCACCGATTCCGTCGTGGACTTCACTAGCAAATCGCTTACGTTCCGCTTCTTGGGTTTTCACCATCAAACGAATTTCCTTGCGTTGCTGAAGGGTAAGTTGTTGGAGACGATAACGATACAGCGCGTAGAGCCCCAAGCCTATCACCATCAAAAGCAGGAATCGAAACCAAAGCGTTTGCCAGAAATAAGGTTGAATGTGAATTTTTAACTGAGTGGGTGTCGGATTCCAAAGGCCATCGCTATTAGCGGCTTTCACTTCAAACACATACTCTCCCGCGGGCAATTGCGTAAAACGGGCGATTGTCTGGTTTTCAGCATTTATCCACGTACTATCTGAACCGACCAAACGGTACTGGTAGGTGTTGACACCCTCCGAAAAATAGTCGATGGCACTGTAATGGATGGCAAAACTTGTGATGTCGGGCGGAAGGGTAATGGACGTAGCTTCTCCAATGACCGTTGGGAAGCGGTAAGGCTTTTCTTTGACCGTCAATTGGGTCAGATACGGTTTGCTTAGATGGTCATTAAACTTTACTTCCGACGGATAAAAATGATTAAACCCCCGACTTCCCCCAAAATACATCTCGCCATCGGGCATACTAAACGCCGTCCGTGAATTAAAATCATAGCTCTGCAGGCCATCTGTCAATCGAAAATTATCTACTTTTTTGGGAGACAACGTTACTTTCGACAGCCCACGGGCAGTACTTATCCAAAGCTGCCCCTTTTCGTCGGGCAGGACGTCGTACACATAACTACTGGCTAACCCGTCTTTGGTCGTCAATTTCGTTACCTCCCACTTCTTTTTTGAAATAATAAACAACCCCGAAGCACTAGCCCCCAAGATTCGTTGTCGAGGTGCATCGTCGAATCCATTGCGAAAGATGGCTCCAGGCAACGGTGGCGCAGTCGCTGTCCAAACGGTGTCTTGTACGCGTCCAATGTGGAGTTTACCATCAAAACTCACAAAAAGCGTTCCTTGACGATCGCAGAGACTCAACCGCCCAGTAGGACCAAAAAACGGAATCCTCTTAAATGTCTTGCTTAAACGATCAAAAACAAACATCCCCGATTCGGTATTGAGCAGTAGCTGCTGGGCACTGATTTCAAACATATCCCTGATGGTATTGGCAAACTTCGATGACGGTTGGAGTGTATCAGGATTGATATACATCTCTTTTTTCTTCAGGGTAGGGAGAAACCGCAAAAGCCCTTTTTTGGTCATCACCCAAATAGCCCCATCCAACGTTCGCAGGGTTCGTCCTCCAATATTGTTAAGGACATCCGTTCCCGATGGAACCGTTAATTGGCGACTATTCGTATTGTAAATCAGCACTTTATAGTCATCTAAATTCACCCTTAACAGGCTATCATTGAGGCGTAAAAAACCTCGAATCGACAGCTTTACGGGCAACGTGTACGTCTTGGCGGAGACATTATGAAACTTGGGCAGTAGCGGATTGAGTTTATAAATGTAATTGTAGTTCCAAAGCCACACAATGCCATTACCAAAGGTTTTGAACGTGGGATAATGGGGGTACGCAGCGTTGGGCAACGAAACAATGGCATTATTGGGCGCAAAAAATTCTTGCGTGGCAGGGGCTTTCGAAAGGGTCTTCAAATCATATCCAATGAGCAATCCTGTAAAGTCTTTCGTAGCGGCATAAACCCCGTTGTGGGTGAGTTTAAAATGGCTAAAAAAGGTGGGTTTGCCAAGTTTATTGGCAAGATGACTGGCAAACAAGTAGCTACTTTCTAGGGTCTGCGTATCAAATCGCAGGATGCCCTCCACCAAATGTAACCACAAATACCGCTTGCCGTCGTAGGTAGAACTGTGGTCAAAAAAGTTGTTATCATTGAAAAAAGGGACATTTTGCAATACAACCGTTTTTCGTCGAGTGTGGACATCCAAGTAAAAAAGTTGGCTCTTACTGTATGAAAAGCACCAGAGTTTAGTACCTATCAACGCCAAGGGTATGCCTCTAAAAGGCTGCCAACCCTCTTTTGTTTTCTCTTTAAGGTTGGTAAAACGTTCGGTTTTTCGCTCAAAAAAATAAAGGGTAGAATAGCTATCGACAAAACTAGGCACTTTGGTTACGCCCAGCCATAAATTGCCATTGGAATCTCCAACGATGGTTCTCACCAAGTCAACGGGGCGGATGGTAGAATCTCCGACGAAGTAAATTTGGTTGCCATCGTAGCGGCACAGTCCTCCAGGCACCCCCATCCAAGCAAACCCACGGCGGTCTTGGTGGATACAATAAACAGAGCCCGACAATTCTTTGTCAGTGTCAAGAATAGAAACGCGGTACTTGTGTTGACCCAGCGTGGGCAGTCCCCCCAAGAGAGAAAGGAGACTCAAAAAACTCCAAAAGTGTTTCAACAATAACGACGGTAAAAGGGATGCTGATTTTTAGCAATTAAGCAAAAAATATCGTCTCTTGATGCGTTTGTAGGGGTGTTTATAACGATGCCCGTAATTTCAGGTAAAAAGGCACTTCAATCTGCTCTTTGTCATTGCTCAAAATCAATTGTGCGGTTTTTTGTCCCATCAACTCAAAATCGGCCGAAATCGTCGTAATTCCGTCGAGGATAATGCGCTTGAGGGGGGTGTCGTTGTAAGAAATGATACCCACCTCCTGCCCTACTTTTAGGGTTGAAGCCAACGCCTTCTCTACCAGCACAATCAGGTCGTTTTCGGTAATACTGATATACACTTCCCCCGCCCGAATGGGTTCATTCACAATACCACTTATTACCTCAAAATCAAAGGAATACTGATGGCAAAAGAGCGACAAGCCTTCCAGAATTTCTTTGGGATGGTGGGATTCTTGCGGGAAAATGATGTTGATTTTTTGGTACTTCGACAAGGCTTCTAACGCTTGTTCGAGGGCGTTGTAAATGTCTTTTTCAAAGTTTTGACACACTGAACCGTACTTGCCCTTTATTCCCGCAATCGGTTTATCGACGACAATCACCTTCTCGCGCGGAATCGTATTGTTAATGACTTCGTGGGCTTTCTCTCCCCCCTCGGTAAAGTGCGGAATGATGACGTAATGCGTGTAGTCGTGGCTATTGGTTTGGAGGAGTTTTTTAAAATAATTGAAGTCGTTGTTATAAATGTAAAAATCAATCGTAACGCGCTCTCCTAAAGCCGATACGAGCGCATCGTAAATGATTTTTTTGTGCGCATTCAATTTATTGACCAACAAAAAAATCTTTGGATGCGGATGAATCACCGTACTTTTAACAAAATATCCTTTGCCAGGAACGGAGTCAAGCATTCCAATTTTTTTGAGGTACTTATAGCCTTTTTCGGCCGTATCCCGCGAAATATCCGACTCAAAACTCAGTTCGTTAATCGACGGCAAAATCTCGTCTTTTTCCAACTCTCCTTTGCCAATGGCCGTCAAAATAGAATTGGCTACTTGCAAGTATTTAGGAGTTGCCGAGTGACAATCTACGGAAATGAGTTCGATTAAAGGTCTTTTTTTCATTGCATTTTTACGTTGGTCAACCAACCTTCATAATCGCCCGCAATCGTGGCATTAGCAAGGTTGGGTTCAAGGTACGTCTTGTTGCTGTGCAGCTGGGCAATTTCTTCTATCGACGCCCAAAGCCCACTCCCAAGCCCCGACAAATAGGCTGCTCCTAAGGCCGAAACATCGGCAAGACCGATGGTCGCGACGGGTTTTGCCAACAAATCAGCCAAAAATTGCACCACAAAACCGTTGGAAGTCATTCCTCCGTCCACCATTAGTTCTTTGAGTTCTATTTCAGTATCCGACTCCATCGCCGAAATAATATCTTTGATTTGGTACGGAATTGACTCCAACGCCGCCCGAACGATGTGATTTTTAGAACTTCCGAATGTCAACCCCGAAATCGACGCTTTGCGTTTCATGTTCCAATGAGGCGCCCCCAACCCGCTAAATGCAGGCACGAGATACACCCCGCCGTTGTTTTCTACCGCCCTTGCCATGGCCTCGGTTTCGCGACTGTCTTGTATCAAACCTAGTTCATTTTTGAGCCACTCGATAGTAGCACCGCACGTCACAATAACGCCTTCTAAGGCATAATCTACTCGTCCTTCTACGCTCCAACAAACCGTCGTCATCATTCCTTGGGTCGAATTTTTACGCTCGCTGCCTACGTTCATCAAAATCGAGCAGCCTGTTCCCAGAGTAGCTTTGGCTGTTCCCGATGAAAAACAACCTTCCCCAAAAGCTGCCGCGTGGCTATCGCCAATCATGGCCGTAATGGCTACGGGAGTGTCAAAAAGTCCTTCAAAATCGGAAACACCAAACTCAAACGCCGAGGGTTTTGGTTCGGGCAAACAGACGTTAGAAAGTCCAAATGCTTCCAGTAATTCGGCATCCCACGCAAGGGTATCTAAGTTAAAAAATAACGTGCGGGAGGCATTGGTATAATCCGTCAAAAACTGTCGTCCTTGAGTGAGTTTGAACAACAACCACGAATCGACCGTTCCGAAGTAAGCGCGCCCTTCGGCAATGGCAGTTTTGACAGTTTCAACGTTTTCATTGAGCCACATTACTTTTGTTCCCGAAAAATAAGGGTCAATAATTAAACCCGTTTTTGAGCGAACGTCTTTCTCTAACCCTTTGCTTTTCAACGACTCACAAACTTGCACGGAGCGTTTGCACTGCCAAATGACAGCGTTGTGTAACGGCTGTCCATTTTCATCCCAAAGCACAAATGTCTCGCGTTGGTTGGAGATGCCCACTGACCGAATATCCGCCATTTTTCCTCCTTTTGACGTAAACGCTGCCACGCACTTCCGTACCGAAGTGAGTACATTTTGGTAAATTTCTTCGGGGTCTTGCTCGGCAAAACCTTCGCCAAAATAATGCGTTTTTAAAGGTTCTGATGCCCGTGCGACGGCATTGCCCGCTGCGTCAAAAATCAACGTTTTGGTGCTGCTCGTGCCTTGGTCGATGGAGAGAATATAAGCCATTTTTGAAGTTTATTTAAACCACAGAAAGCGCAAAGAAATGCAACACAAAGTTCACAAAGCAGTTCTTTGAAGCCAAGTATGTGGTGCGGCTAGCCCTTCCAAGGTTCAGAACCTTGGAAGGGTTCCACTTATCCATTTTTAGAATTTACTTTGTCAATAATAACGGCCAAGAGAATCACAAAACCTTTGACTACTTGTTGCCAAAAAGGGGAAACGTTCAACAAAACTAAGCCGTTGTTCAAAACCCCAATGATGATTGCTCCGAGAACCGTTCCCCAAATGCTTCCTTTGCCGCCCGAAAGCGATGTACCACCGATGACCACCGCCGCAATTGAGTCGAGTTCGTAGCCCGTTCCTGCGTTGGGTTGGGCCGAATCGAGGCGCGAAGTCACCATAAGCCCTCCCACTGCCGCCAAGGCGCTTGCGATGGTATAGACAATGACCTTGACTTTATTGATGTTGATGCCTGACAAAAGCGACGCATTTTCGTTGCCACCAATGGCGTAGATGTAGCGCCCTAGCTTGGTTTTGTCTGACAAAAACACCGCCAATGCTACCACGATGGCGCTAATCCACACGGGTACAGGAACGCCTAAAAACCAGCCCGTTCCCATGTACGCAAACTGCTCGCCGAGCCCACTGATGGGAAAACCTTTAGTCCAAAGCATGGTAAGCCCGCGAGCGACGGTCAACATGGCCAACGTGGCGACAAAAGAAGGGACTTTGAAGCGGGTAATGACAAAACCGTTGAAAAACCCTAACAACGCACCCGTCAGAATACCCGCCAACGAAGCCCCTAATAACGTGAACCCAACGTATAGGTTTTGGGAAGGTACTTCAATGCCCATTTTGAACAACCCTGCCGTAATCGCCCCGCACAAGGCCAAAACCGACCCCACCGACAAGTCGATGCCTGCCATCAATACCACCAAGGTCATCCCTACCGATAAGCAAATGTTGACGGAGATTTGGCGGAGGACGTTCCAAAAATTAGAAACTGTGAAAAATTTATCGGACAACAACCCAATGATGAGGCACAAAACGAAGAGTGCAATCAGGGGTTGTAGCTTGGCTAACCGTTTTTTCTGAGATTCAAGGGTTGTTTGCATATTTTTTCTTTTGTGACATTCATTCTGAAACACATAGAAATCAGTAGAATAAACACATAGAAAATAGAGTAAAAGCTTTGTTTTCTATGTAAAAATCTAAGTGGACTATGTGTTTGCTTCGTACACCTGCACCTTATTTCTTTGAAATCGCTGCTTTTAAAAGTTTGTCTTCCGTGGCGTTTTCGATGGGTGTTTCGAGGGTTAATTTTCCTTCTGACAGCACTAAAACTCGGTCTGAAACCGCAAAAATTTCGGGGAGTTCGGAGGACACCATCAAAATCCCCAGTCCCGACGCCGCCAACTGAAGTATCAACTTATAAATCTCACTTTTGGCGTGTACGTCAATACCGCGCGTGGGTTCGTCGAGAAGTAAAATTTTAGGGTGTGTGGCCAGCCATTTGCCTAAAATCGCTTTCTGCTGATTGCCGCCGCTGAGGTTTTTGATCAATTGCCCCGACAACGACGTTTTTATCCCTAATTCTTGGATGTATTTGTCGGCCAGTTGAGCCTCTGCGTTGTTATTTAGCACGCCATTTCTCTCGACATGGTATGCCAAAGACGCCAAGCTAATGTTTTGCTTTACCTCCATGATGGGCACGATGCCGTCTCGTTTTCGGTCTTCGGGCACCAGCGCCAAACCTGCTTTTACAGCTTCGACAGGCGACGTAATTTTTACTTCCTGCCCTTCAATGCTCACTTTCCCCGACGTAAGGGCTGGGTGTAATCCAAAAAGCGCTTCAAAAAGCTCCGTTCTACCCGCTCCCATCAATCCAAAAATACCCAGAATTTCGCCCCGTTTAAGCGTAAACGACAGATTATCAAGCACCAACTCAGGACGTTTGGCCGAGCGTTTGAGCGAAAAATGCTGAACGCTCAACAATTCGTCTTGGGAAACCGACAACGCAGGTTTTTGATGGACAAAAATCTCCCGCCCTACCATTTTTTGAATCAGTTGATCCTGATTGATTCCTGCCATTTCGCCCGACTCAATCGACTTGCCATCGCGCAGCACAATGTAGCGGTCGGCAATCCGAAACAGCTCGTCGAGTTTGTGCGAGATGTAAGCAATCGTTTTATTTTCTTGTTTGAGCTCATTGATGATGTCAAACAACGTTTCTACTTCTTGGTCGGTAATGGCCGAGGTCGGTTCGTCCATGATAATCACTTGAGGGTTGAGCAACAGCGCTTTCGCAATTTCAACCAGTTGCTGCTGCCCCACTTTCAACTCATTCACTTGGGTATCAGGGTCAACTTCCAATTTGAGTTTTTGGAGGAGTTCTAACGCTTTTTGACGCATTTTTTTCTTGTCGAGCGTCCCCCATGCGGTTTCCAATTCTTGTCCCAAAAAGATATTTTCCGTAATACTCAGGTACGGTATCAGGTTGAGTTCTTGGTGAATAATGGCAATTCCTGCGTCTTGGGCGTCTTTGGTGCCTAAAAAACGTACGGGACGTCCGTTCCACAGGAGTTGCCCTTCGTATTCTTGATAAACGCCCGACAAAATCTTCATCAAGGTGGACTTTCCTGCGCCATTCTCCCCCAAAATAGCGTTGACTTTCCCCTCGTGGAGTTCGAGGCAAACGTTGTCGAGGGCTGTAACGCCTGAGAATTTTTTGGTGATATTTTCGGCAACTAACATATAAAACCTATTACGGCAAATTATTTTAACGACGCTGGAATTACCTCAATTTCAGCCAGATTCAGGTGTTCTTTGTTAAGGGCAACTGCCCCCGCAAACTGGATAGTATCACCTTCTTTGGCTTTGGGACGAAACGGAAATACCACCGACGCTCGAATGAGTTTATTCAACTCCGAGGAAACGTTGTTGATGTCGGCAGTTTTGGTAAATTTTGTAATATCAAATTCCCCAGAAGCATCCCGTAAAGCATTTCCATAAATAAATTCCATCGCTAAGGTAAGCTGCTGTTTGGGCGTCTGAATCGTCAGGTCATTCTCATTAATTTTGACAATTTTACCCTGCCCTTTGACCAAAAAATAACGGATGTTCCCAATCGCCGTCGCGTGCGAATAAGTATCAAACGCCTTGTTTTTATCCGTCGAAAGCAAAGTCGTCAGTTCGTCAATATCAGGCGCCGTAGCTAGCTTTGGCGTAAGTTGTTTTTCCAAGAAGGTTTTGGCAAAAGCTACGGCATCAAACTTCCCCGAAGCCTCCGCTTTTACTTCGTCCAATTTTCTAAAATACACTGAATTATAGGCCAACAACAGCACCACAGCGCCCCCAATTCCGTACTTGAGCCACGGCAGCTTTTTATTGTTCTTTTTTTCCAAAGGCGGCATAGTCTTCGATGTTCTTTTTGGTGACTAATTCTACGGCTACAGGAAGTTTTTGGGCAAACTCCCGCTTTCCTTTCAAGTATTCATCGGCATAAATAGCCGCCGTTTGCGCCATTACTTTCGGAAATTGCATACCAGTAGCGGCTATTTTTCCGTCTTTAATCGCCGAGACAACATCATCAGCTCCGTCAAAACCAAACACTTTGACTTTGTTGGCTTTTCCCGCGGCGGCCAACGCTTGGTACGCCCCCATCGCCATGGCATCGTTTCCACAAAAAACGGCGTCGATATTTGGATTGGCCTGTAAAATCGACTCCATGACGTCCATGGCCTTATTTCGGTCAAAATCAGCACTTTGCTGGGCGACCATTTTGAGGCTTGGGTAATTATCCACCACACTATGAAACCCTTGCGAACGTGCCCAAGTATTGTTGTCGCCCACCAGTCCAAGGAGCTCGACGTACGTGCCTTTTTTGTTGGTTTGTTGTACAAAAAGCTTCGCCAATTCTACACACCCCGAATAGCTATCTGACAAAATCTGAGACGTAGCGGCATCCGTGGCGTTGATTTCACGATCCATGCAAAACACAGGAACGCCAGCGGCTTTGGCTTTTCGCACGTTGACCACCGAACCTTCAGCATCCGTGGGGTTGAACAAAATAGCACTGTACCCCGACACCAACGCATTTTCAAAGTGGTCGGACTCTAACGCCGTGTTGTTTTGTGAATCAAAAATTTTGGTTTCGTAGCCCAATTCTTTGGCTTTGGCGGCAGCATTATCGGCCAAAAACACAAACCAAGGGTTGTTTAAGGTCGAAATAATAATCGCCATCTTTTTTGGGGCGTTTGAGTCTTTTTTCTCTGCACAACCAACAAGTAGCAGAAAGAGAAAAAAGCCCCCTAATCGAAGCATAAGCCATGCTGTACTTTTTTCGGACACAGAGTTTCTCGGAGTTTGGCACGGAGTAACACGGAGGCTTATTTGCTGGATGACGCTCGTTATTTTTTTCTGATGAAACATACACGCATTTTTTAAGGAAAAACCGTCACAATTACCCGTTGATAACGCGTCAAAGCAGGCGTACCATTATCGGTGACAGCCAACACAATATGGATAGTTTCGGGTTGAGTTACTTTGGGGGCGACAAACGATGCCTCCGCTTTCTTGCGGTCGGCGAGTTGAATTCCGTTTTTGTTTCCGTACGTACCTGGTTCGGCATAATACATCCAATCGTAACGCAAGCCGTTGCCATCGGGGTCGGTGCTTCCTTGGGCGCTCAACTGTACTTTTTCTCCGCTTTTTGCTTTAAGAAAATTGGCGTGTGCCAACTTCGCAACGGGCGGGTGGTTTGCTTCTTTGTAAGGCTTTACGCACCAGTCCATACGGGCCGCAAAATCGTACTGATACGCTTCGCGCCAGCGCCAAATCGTTGCTTGGTTTCCTGTATGATAGACGCTATCGGCACCCAGCACTTCGTCCACAGCATCGGCCCACATCGGGCGGGTTTCGGGTTCGTAAAACCATTTTTGGGTACGTGGGGTGTACAATTCATAACGCCCACCCCAGTTGCCCCAATTGGGATGCTCGGGGTCGCTCAGGCCGTTTTCCATTAAGTACAAAAACGTAGGGGTATCGCCTTCCATCAAAAATTTCACCGCAGGGTATTCTTCGCCCAGCGGCCCGTGGTTTTTGCGGATGTGTTGCTCCAGCCAAGGATTATCAACAATGCTAAAATTTCCTCCCGAAAAACGTCCGTGAAACTTATCGCCGCTGATGCCCGACCACGTAGAATAGTGATACGCGCCATTGGCATGAAAACCTGGGCTGGCGATGTAAAACAATTGTGGAAAGTTTTTACGGATCCATGGTCCCGTGTCGTCTTGGTCAGAAATGGTATAGACGCGAAGTTTAGCCACAAATTTGGCCACTTCGTCGGGTGTACGGGTCATTTTTACTTTCCAAAGGGCTTGCGCAAGGCAATTGGCGCCGCCCCAAACGGGGATCCACAGCGGGCGTGGGTCGGCTTTATCGGCCTGACGAATAATCCATTCGGAGCCTTCCGAATCTTTTCCTTCACCAATGGCTTCCATCCCAAATTTGGGAAGTCCTGATTTGATAATACTCAACAAATAGCTGGTTTCGGGAAACCCTTTTTCGTGCAAAAGCAGGTTGCTACGCACTTTGTCGTACGCATTGACAATTTTACGAATGCTCTCAGGAGCAACGCGCTCACGCTGGTGAACGGAGGTCGTGGCCACAATCCCTTCAATATCCCATTGATTTGAATAGACTAAAAATCGCACCATCGACTCGGTGTCGTCGGGTTCGTTTTCGATGTCGGTCAGCACTAATACGCGCCTCTTTTCGGGAGTTTGGGCGTAGAGTTGGCTGGCAACCAACAGCAGCATCAAGGTAAGTAGGCGTTTCATTTGTTAAGGTTTAGGTACTTTTTTGCGTCGGAGACGCGATTCCGTTGGGGTTCCCAAATTGTAGTTTGGGAACAGCGTTAGTGATTTTTGCGCCGGAGACGCGATTCCGTTGGAGTTCCCAAATTGTAGTTTGGGAACAGCGTTAAGCACTTTCAATTAATGCTTTTGCACGACTCGCGATTCCGTTTTCTGAGATTCCGTAGTGATTTAAAATCTCCACTTGTGAGCCTGTAACGGTGTATTCGTCGGGGATTCCGAGAATATCAAAAGGTTTTGCGTAACGGTTTTTTAGCAACCACGAGGCGCAGGCTTCGCCCAAACCACCGTTTACGCTGTGTTCTTCTACCGTCAAGATAGCGTTGCACGATGCTGCCAATTCAGCCAGTAATGCTTCATCCAAAGGCTTAATGGTGTGCATACTTACTACTGTGGCTTCGATGCCATGTTCGGCCGAAAGTTTTCGCGCGGCTTGCAAAGCGGGGTAAACCGTTTCGCCGTTTGCGATAATTGCCACGTCACTACCTTGTCGAACCACCCGTCCTTTGCCAATTTCAAAAGGGGTTTGCTCCGTTTCGTCCAACAAGGGCATGGGTTTCTTTCCAAATCGCAAGTAATAGGGCGCGTCCGACGCGGCCACTTGTTGCACTGCTTGCTCCGTTTCATAGTTGTCAGCGGGTACAACAATCGTTATGTTATTGATAGCTCGTAACACGGCGAAATCGTGCAAACTGTGGTGGGTCGAGCCCAATGCCCCATAACTTACCCCCGCACTGATTCCAATGAGTTTGACGGGATTGTTGGAATACGCTACATCGTTTTTGATTTGCTCCAACGCCCGCGCCGTCAAAAAACAAGCGGGAGAAACCGCAAATACTTTCTTCCCCGCCGAAGCTAATCCTGCCGCCATGCCTACTAAGTTTTGTTCGGCAATGCCTACCTCTACGATTTGCGCGGGGTATTTTTTACCAAAAGGCACCAATTTCCCCGACCCACGCGAGTCGCTGGTGACAACCACGATGTTGCGGTCGGTCGCAGCCAATGCTTGCAGTGTTTCTGAAAACACGTCCTGATTGGCAGCACTCGTGCCCGCAATGGGGGCTTGCATTACTTCATTACCCATTTTATTTAAAATCAATATTTTATAACATCGTTTACAAAATTCCCCCATTGGGACGGTCGCAGTGGCGCACCACCGCCGCGCGGGTTAGGGGGCTAGGCCAATTCCTCCATCGCAATTTTATACTGCTCTTCGGAAGGGACGCCGTGGTGCCATTTGAGTTCGTTTTCCATAAAACTCACCCCTTTTCCTTTCACCGTATGGGCAATGATGACACTTGGTTTTCCTGTTTCAAAAGGCAGAGCATCAAAGGCTTCTTTCAACGCAACTACGTCGTTGCCGTCCACATGGCGGGTTGCCCAACCAAAACTTTCAAATTTTTTATCTAAAGGCTCGGTATTGCACACATCCTTGGTAGGCCCCGTAATTTGCAAACCGTTCAAGTCCACAATGGCACAGAGGTTGTCCAGCTTGTAATGCGCTGCCGTCAACGCCGCTTCCCAGTTGGAACCTTCGGGCAGTTCGCCGTCGCCCATCAACGTAAACACCCGATAATTACGATTGTCCATTTTTGCTGCCAATGCCACGCCTGCACTCATCGGAAGGCCGTGTCCCAACGCGCCCGTATTCTGCTCTACGCCATTTACCTTTCGCGTGGGATGACCAATGTAGTGCGACTGGTATTTGCACAGCGTTTCGAGGTCGGACTCAGGGAAAAAACCTTTGTCGGCCAACACCACAAACAGCGCCTCCACACAGTGTCCTTTGCTCTGAATGTAGCGGTCTCGGTCGGGCGAGGTGAACGTTTCGGGCGAAACATTTAGGACTTCGTTGTACAACACATTCAAAATATCAATACACGACAACGACCCTCCCGTATGCCCCGCCTTGGCTTTGTAAATGTATTTGAGGATTTTACGTCTGTATTCGCGTGATTTTAGTGATAAGTGATGAGTGATGAGTGATGAGTCATCGGTCAGCAAGGAATTGTGCAGAGTAAGTGTTACGTCTTTTGTAGCTTCCATTCTTTATTTATCACCTTTAAGGTTTTTCTTTTTTGTCAAGATTGAGCTTCTAATCATCTTCATCAGCTCTTCGGCGTCCTTATAAAGAGAATCATGTTCAATCAGCGTTATGTAGTCAGTTCGATGTAAAATTTCTAACCAGTACTGGGTCTCTCCGATTTCTTTTTGGGCAATTCCCAATTTGTGTACAAAATCTACTCCAGATTCCGCATTAACAGCTTCTCGAACCATTGCCCCTGGATTTGTCCCACACCTAAGAATTTGCTTACTTAACACATATTCATTTTTTTGTGATGTCAAATATTGATACAACCGTACAATTCTAATAGCAAAATCGGTTGATTTCACTCTCAACGGGCTTTCCATATTTGTGTTAGCGATACGTTTTGTTCGAGATAAGTAATTAGTGGGGAGTAGGGAGCTATAAGAGTTGAGATTGTTTAGTAAGGAAGTTGTGAAGAAATAACCTACTCATCTCTCATCACTTACCTCTCATCGCTAAATATGCTGATAAACCTCCCAACCCATATAATTGCTCAACGCTTCTTCCAAAATCGAAGCAGTTTTTGAGGCATTCATTACGACGTGGTGTTCAAAACCATTCCGACAAACGTACTTCATTAGTCCCTGTAAATCTGGAATTTGCGCTACTGCTCGGTTGCCAAAGGTCGCTAATGGGTCGTTGGTCAGGTCGCCTTCTCCGATGTACGCTTTGATGATTCCTTTAGGGTCATCGGTGCTGATTCTACCGTAGGTCAACGGCATGGCGGGAGTACGGCCATCCAAGGCTCCGTAGGTATTTTCCACCCCTACCGACGTCCCCAAAATCGGCGCATTACTAATCTGAATATCAGGCAAAAACGATTTCGCCCAGTTGCCACAGTGGAAAAGCACACACTTATTTTCGTCGTCGGCGTAGTTGTTGTTCCAATCCACCAACGCACTCGGTGAGCCCGACGCCAACTGCATCGCGTACATACTCAACGTACCAGTCACGTCCACTTCACACGCACTTGGGAGCATGTTTTCGCTCATGATACTCATGCTCGTGCAGACGTTGCAACCGTAGTTTTGCTGCAAGCTTGTCCAACACTGAATAGCGGTGGCATCGAGGGCATTTTCTTCCATAATTTCTTTCAACACCACGTCCAATTTGGCGATTTGAAGCATCGCTTCGTTGGGCGTTTTGCCCTTGGGCGCATAGGCATTGATTGACTCAATGTGTTTTTTTACTTGTTCGCTATCGGCCGTTAGCTTATTGGCTCTCCCCAAAATCTCCGACAAGTCGAAAGTAGTTACTGTAATGCCGTTACGTTGTAAGATTTTTTCCGAATAACGTACCGTGTTGAAAGCGCCTGGTCGAGCTCCGATGGCGCCAATCCGAACATTTCTTAGTCCTTTCACCACGCGACATACCGCCACAAAATCCATCAAGTCTTTCTGAAAAGCTGGCGAAGATGGCAGGCTAACGTGCTGGCTCGTAAGGGTATATTTGATTCCGTATTGGTACAAATTATTACACACTGAAATCTTTCCGCACCACGAATCGCGGCGATTAACAACGTTCATTTTCGTCAATTCGTCAGGGTACGCCTGAATCAAAACGGGTACGTTGAGATTGGCCAATTTTAGGGTATCAGCCACGCCTTTTTCATCACCGAAGTTGGGTAAGAGCACCAAAATTCCCATGATTTCTTCACGGTGGGCCTTAAAAAGTTCCGCGCATTTTTGGGCTTCTTTAAACGTTTCTACTCCTCCCAATTTTGTCGCATTGCTATCCAAAAGAATGGGGGTAAGTTTCAACTCGGCAAAAACATCAATGATTTCCGTTCTTGCTTTTTCGACCAAACTATCAGGGAAAAAGTCCCTGTTTCCGATGATGATTCCGATACTTGCCATGTTCTATAAATTCTGTTCAAATGAGGTTTATCAGGGTTAAAGCCCTTCTTGTTATCTACTTACCTTCTTCTAACTCCATGCTTTAGCATGGGGAGGAATGCTATTTCTTCTGAATAAGGGCTTTAGCCCTGACCATTCCTAAGACTACTTCGCTATAATCACTTCAATGTCATTTTGCTTAAAAAGCTGCAAATGGTTATCCTCGATTCCATTATCCGTAATCAAATAATTAATCAGCGACAGTGCTCCGAGGCTCGCAAACGCACTTTTGCCTACTTTGCTCGAATCGGCCACCAAATAGGTAGTTTCAGCGGCGTCAATCATGGCTTTTTTTACCACTAAGTCACTGATACTCGGGTAAGTAAGCCCTGCTTTGAGCGAAATACCTGCCGTGGCCAAAAACAACTTTTGTACGTGAATACCTTTAAAAAAATCGGCGGCTTTTTGTCCCGTCAGCGACAACGTCGGTGGTTTAAATTCTCCTCCCGTCAGAATGACTTCGATGTTTTGTTCGGCCCCCAACATCAAGCCAATATTCATGGCATTGGTGATAACTGTCAGGCGGCGGTTTCCCTTTATTTTTTTTGCGATTTCGGTGGTGGTACTTCCCGAATCCAAAATAATCGTATCGCCGTTGTCGATATAGTCGAGGCAGGTCGCCGCAATGATTTCTTTTTTATCCATGTTTTCTTGGTGGGCCAACGAAAACGAGCTTACTTGTTCCCGCACGCTTTTCAAATACGCCCCTCCGTGTTCGCGCACCACAATCCCCTCTTTTTCAAGCTTTTCTAAATCTTGCCGAATGGTTACTTCGGTTACTTTAAACAAATGGGCTAAGTCCACTACTTTGGCAGAGCCGTCTTCGTACAACAACTCTAATATTTTTTCTCTTCTTTGATTTGGAAGCATTGTTTTACTTTTTAAGGCATTTGAACAGATTGATTTCCTTCAAAGAAAAGAAATAATAAGAAAACAAAAAACACAGCCTTACCCCTTTTCTCAACATAAACGCTCCTAATCAGCGGTGTTCGTAGGAGTTGCTATTTTAGAACGGGAACAAAAATCTTTTGTTTTTTGCAAATTTCTAAACAAAACAAAAACAAATGAAAGAAAACAGAAAAATATTTTTATTTTTAACAACAAAACAAAAGATGATTTTATTGAATTATTCAAATATTATTTTTTCTAAAATCGACTTTTTACTTCCAAAAAAAGGCAAATAAAGCACAAAATTACATTTTCTTGCCTAATCTTCGTTTTGCAACAATTTGTACTTTACCTATTCAAAAAACGCTGAAAATTTTCGTTTACTTTTGTTTTATCAGGACGGTTCAGGACGGGGATACTTTGTCACAAATTTACTTTTGTTTCACTTTTCATTGATTTTATAGTAACAATTCCACATTCCCAGCCTCAATCTTACCACCATGAACCTTTATCTACCCTTTTTGTACCCAAAGTATTCGAGGTACATTTCTTTTGTTTTGCTTTTGTTTTGTTTTAGCCAGGCCATTGGCCAAAACAGAACCGTCACGGGAAAAATTACCGACGAAACAGGCAAACCCGTTCCTGGGGTTTCGATTGTGGTAAAATCAACCACGACAGGAACCATATCAAATGCCGAAGGCGCTTACAACCTTTCTGCTCCCGAAAATGCCACGTTGGTATTTAGCTCAGTGAGTTATGAAACGCAGGAAATCGCCGTCAACAAACGTTCAATTATCAACGTCTCACTACTACCTTCCAGCAAAATCTTGAACGAAGTTGTCGTAGTGGGTTACGGTACACAAAGCAAACGGGCCATAACGGGCGCCGTTGCATCCATCAACAATAAGCAATTCCAAGACCGTTCGTTTAGCAACGTGGCGCAGTCGTTGGCGGGACAAGTCGCTGGGGTCAATATTTCGCAAGCACAAGGCGCACCAGGCTCGTCGCCATTCATTAAAATTCGCGGGGTAAGCTCCATTACGGCAGGTACGAACCCGCTGTTGGTGGTTGACGGTGTGCCTTTGGAAAACTTCAATCTCAACATGATTAACCCACAAGACATTGAGTCGGTAGAAGTGCTAAAAGATGCTTCGTCGGCGGCTATTTACGGGTCGCGCGGGTCGAGCGGGGTGGTGATTGTAACCACCAAACTCGGCAAAGCAGGCAAGCCAAGTGTCAGTGTAAACCTCGAATATGGCTCGCAAAAAGTAGCCCGTCAAATCAAAATGATGGACGCCCAGCAATTCATCAGCACCTACATCGACGCCAAAAACAACGCCTGGATTGCGGCAGGCGGCAAAGCTACCGATGGAAATGCACTGCGCCCTACCTTGTTGAAAATCCCTGAAGATTTCTTAACCAATCCACAACAATTTGGCGCTGGTACCAACTGGCAAGACGTGATGTTTAGGACGGCACCGATGTACAACGGCCAAATCTCGGTATCGGGTGGGACTGAAAAAACGCAGTACATGTTTTCGGGGGCGTATTTAGACCAAACGGCTATTTTGGACATGAACTATTACAAGCGTTTGGCCCTCCGCTCCAACGTAAAAACGATGGTCACTGACAAATTGACGATAGGCTTAAACTTGGGTGTAACGAGCATTTTTGACCGTACCGAAGGCACAAAAGGTAAAAGCGATGTCATTAGCTTAGGCTTGCAGAGCAACCCACATTTTCCTGTTTACAACGAAAATGGGAACCTCGGCTACCGCGATCCCAATTCTACTTGGTTCCGTTTTACGGCCTTTGGCGACATGAACCTTTGGCACCCCTACTCGCTCACCCGCGAGGTGGACAAAGGTACCAAGTCGTTCAATACCTTAGGAACAGCCTATTTGGAATATAACATTTTGAAAAACCTCAAGTTTCGTACCAGCCTCAGCGGCAACCTTTTCAATACGCGTAACCACTTTTACTGGAACGACAAACAAAAATATGGCTACTCAGCCGTATTGGCTGCACAAGCCAACGCAGGCAACAGCTATATGTTCAACTGGCTGAGTGAAAACACATTGACGTACGACAAACAAATCGGCGACCATTCACTCACAGGTTTGATTGGTTATACATCCCAAAAACAACGCGACGAAACCATGTACGTGGCGGCGAATAATTTCCCCAACGACTTGGTACACACGCTCAACGCAGGGACAGTGACGGCAGGAAACACCACCGCCAGCGAATGGTCGTTGCTGTCGTACATTGCGCGTTTGCAGTACAATTTCAACAACCGTTATTTCTTGACAGGAACCATTCGCCGCGACGGAATGTCGCGCTTTGGGGACAACAATAAATGGGGCTATTTCCCATCGGTATCCGCAGGTTGGTTGATTTCGGACGAGGCTTTTATGAGCAATTTGAAAAATATCAACAACCTCAAACTCCGCGTCAGCTACGGCGTAACGGGTAACAACCAAATCCCGAACTACGGAGCGGTGAGTTTGTTGGCTGCCTCCAATTATGTGTATGGAAGTACCATGAACAACGGCTTGCGCGTCAGCAGCATCGCCAATCCCAATTTGAAATGGGAAAAAACCAACATGTTTAACCTCGGTTTGGATGTGGGCATATTGAACAACCGTATTTCGGGTTCGGTCGAATTTTATAACTCCCTTACCCGCGACATGCTCCTGTTTGTTCCCGTGCCTGACATCACAGGTTTTTCAAGCCAGTTGACCAACATTGGTAAAATGCGCAACCGTGGGATTGAATTGAACCTTTCAACCAAAAACACCGTAGGCGAATTTAAGTGGACGACCGATTTTAACTTCTCTCGCAACCGTAACAAAGTATTTCAACTCGGCCCAGGCAACGCGCCTATCCAGTACGTTGACAACGTAGTGACGGTTCGGACGGAAGTAGGCCAACCCGTTTCTAACTTCTACGGATATATTTTCGACGGGGTGTTTAAAAACCAAGCCGAAGTGGATGCCTATCCGCACCACGCCAGCACCACCCCAGGCGACCCGAAAGTACGCGACGTAAACGGCGATGGCAAAATCACCGACGCCGACCGCACCATCATTGGCAACAACCAACCTGACTTCATTGCGGGAATGACGAATACCTTCACTTACAAGGGCTTTGACTTCTCGTTTATGCTTCAAGGATCATACGGCGGCGAAATCGCCAACAACAACATCCGTTACTTAGGAACGTGGGACAACGGCCGTAACTTCTACGCGAGCATGTACAACTACTGGCGGTCAGAAAGTGACCCAGGCGACGGCATTCACTTCAAACCCAACGTAAGTTACCAAGGGTTGCAAAAGCAGTTTTCGTCGTATTGGGTAAGCGATGCTTCGTTCTTGCGCATGAAAAACATCCGCGTTTCGTACGCCATTCCGAGCAAGCTATTGAGCAAGATGAACATGAAGTCAGCGCGGGTGTATGTCAACGCCGAAAACGTGTTTATCCTTTCTAAATACAAAGACGGCTACGACCCTGAAAACACCACCTACGGAACTACCTCGTACAGCAGCAGCATGGAGACTTCGGGCTCATACACCAGCGGAAACGCTCCCGTCCCTGGGGCTTTCCAAGGCGTTGACTACGGTTCATACCCACTTCCACGCGTGATTACAGTAGGTGTCAAGGTTGATTTTTAATTTCATTTACCACATAGTAATCAATTTCTATGTTTTCTACTGTGAAAATCGTCTATGTACCTATGTGGTAATAAAAAAACATAACACAATGAACAAGCTCAAACACATATTAGCAGTCTGCCTCACAGGAGTTGTGATGAGCAGTTGCAGCGATTCTTTTCTTCAATTAGCGCCTGTTTCCAATCCCAATGCAGGCAATTTTTTCAAAACAAAGGCTGATTTTGACTTGGCTTCCAACGCCGCTTACGCAACCCTTTACACAATTTATAACCCCGAAGGTCCTGTTTCATATACGGGTGAATTAATGGGCGACAACGTGACAATTCTGAACATTTCAGGAAACATGGCCGATAAATGGCAGTTTCGCGATTATACCCTCGCGCCTGCCAATACGATGGTGTATCAGTTTTGGCAAGATTTTTACCGCTCTTTGTACAACATTAACATTGTAATCGATAAAATCGAAACGGCCGACGTGGACGCAGCCTACAAAGACAAAGTAAAGGGCGAAATGATGTTTTTACGCTCCCTTTATTACTTCCAAATGGTGCAGATTTGGGGTGAGATTCCGCTCGTGACTAAGCCCATCACAGCCGAAGAAAGCTACGGCGTGTTGCGTTCCCCCGTTACGGAAGTATATGCTCAAATTGTCAAAGACTTGCAGTTTGCCGCAAGTAAACTTCCATTAGCCTCGGCAGCAGGAACAGGAAAAGTTTCCAAAGGAGCGGCACAAGCGTTGTTGGGTAAAGTGTATTTGACCATGGGAGATAAAACCAACGCTGCGGCAGCCTTAAAAGAGGTAGTTAATAGCGGGCAGTACCAATTGCTTCCCAGCTATGCCACTTTATGGAGCCCTACCAATAAAAATACCAAAGAATCTATTTTTGAAATTCAATACTTGGGAGGGTCGTCAACGGCTCCTTTTAGCGACTATTACCTCGGCTTTTTCCCCAACTCCAACGCCCTTGGTTTTTACGGAAGTGGCATGAACCAAGTGGTTGATGATACTTGGAACGAATATGAAACGGGAGACGCACGTCGTGTTGCTTCGATTGATACGGGTTTTACGGATGCCAAAGGAACGTTTACCCGCGTCAAATTCCCTAAAAAATGGCAAGACAAAACGGCTCCTATCATCGGGCAACGCATTGCGGCCAACAACAACTTTATGGTATTGCGCTACGCCGACGTGCTGTTGTTGTTGACCGAAGCTACGGGAGATGCGCAATACCTCAACCAAGTGAGAAAAAGAGCAGGAATGCCAGAGTTTGGTACAGCTGCCTATCCTTCAAAATACAGTACCATCGAAGCAGCTACCGAGCACGAGCGCCGCGTAGAGCTTGCCTTTGAATTTCAACGCTGGTTTGACCTCAAACGCACCAATCGCGCACTCACCGTATTGACGGCCAAGGGCAAAAGTGTTTCTCAAGCCAAATTGCTGATTCCGATTCCGAATGTAGTCAGAGATCAAAACAGTAAGATTACCCAAAATGCAGGGTATTAAATCATAGAGTTGCAAGTAGGAGACGCTGGCTAAAATCTTTGAAATTCAGAGCGTTTTAGCCAACGTTTATCCCCCATTTAACCACCTTAACTAGCCTCCGTTTTAAATGGAACGCATATCTGCTACTTATTTTATTGAAACGCCTTTTGACGTTGAAAAGGCTGCCAAAGTGTTGGCTGGTGAACAATCCAGCGGCACTTTTGTGGCTATCCCTGGAGAAACGGATGAATTAAAAGAGCGTTTTGCTGCCAAGGTAGAATCAATCGAACTGTTGGAAACGGTTTCGCAACCCGCTTTGCCTGGTGCTGAAGGCTACGATGAATACCACCGCGCCAAACTCACAGTATCTTGGTCGGTTGAAAACTTTGGGTATAATTTGCCTGTGATGATTTCCACCTTGCAGGGCAATTTGTACGAACTGTCTCAGTTCACAGGGCTAAAACTCATGGACTTAGACGTGCCTGACTCTTTTCGCAACCATTTTGTTGGACCTCGTTTTGGAATCGAAGGCTGTCGTACGTTGACCCAAGTGTATGACCGTCCGCTCATTGGCACCATCATCAAACCGAGCATTGGCCTCTGCCCTATTCAGACCTCAACGTTGGTAAAAACGCTTGCCGAAGCAGGCATTGATTTTGTCAAAGATGACGAATTGATGTCTTCGTCGGCTAATTCGACCTTTGAAGCACGCGTGGACGCGGTTATGGACGTCATTAATCGCCACGCGGATGCCACGGGCAAAAAAGTAATGTATGCCTTCAACCTCAGCGATGAAATAGATTCGATGCTTCGTCGGTACGAATACTTGCTCAAGGCAGGTGCTACCTGCGCCATGGTAAGCATCAATACCGTTGGACTATCGGCCGTCAAAAAAATCTGTGACCAAGGCGCACTTCCTGTCCACGCCCACCGCAACGGCTGGGGGATGTTGACGCGCCACCCGCTTTTAGGCATTGATTTTGTCGCTTACCAAAAACTTTGGCGCTTGGTGGGGGTTGACCAAATCCACGTCAATGGCATTCAAAATAAATTTTGGGAAAGTGATGATTCCGTAGTGCGTTCCATAGAAGCCTGCCGCCAACCCCTGTTAGGAGGTTTTGAAGTACTGCCTGTCGTTTCGTCGGGGCAGTGGGGTGGTCAAGCCCCCGAAACCTACCGCCGTACGCAAACGGTGGACTTGCTCTACATGGCAGGCGGCGGTATTATGGCGCACCCCAACGGCCCATCGGCGGGCGTGGTCGCCCTCAAACAAGCATGGGAAGCGGCGGTAAACGGCTTGAGCGTAGAAGAAGCCGCGCAGTTTTATCCCGAATTTGGGAAATCGGTAGAGAAATTTGGGAAATCAATGAAGTTGTTTCCCGTATCTTGAACCAAAGTTAAGGCTAAAATATGATTTAGTACATTGCCCTAGCCTAAAGGCATGAGATTAAAAGATGAGTAAAAAATAGTGCAAAATTAAGATACACAATAAGGTATGATACTCTAACCCCATGCCTTTAGGCTGGGGCTAAAAAACAAAAAAATCATAGGGGCTTTAGCCCTGAATTTCTCATATATCTGTTTTAAAATCAGGGCTAAAGCCCTTAGAGTGTCCTTGTTATTTTGTGACCCCAGCCTAAAGTCGGACTGCCGAAGCTGCATGGGGTTTGAGCAGGCACAAAAGGTATATTAGCAATAAAATCTCAGTTCATTTTGCCTAACTACTTAATGAAAGTTTGAGGATAAATAAAGAAGAGCAACAATGCCACAACCCAACCCACTCTTATTGGCTTTTTACGGTGACGACTTTACGGGTTCGACCGACGCGCTCGAATCCATGAGTACCTCAGGAGCACGTACGGTGTTGTTTATCGAACCTCCTACCGTTGAGCAAGTTCGCCAGTACGAAGGTTTACAAGCCATTGGCATTGCGGGGCTTTCGCGCTCACTCTCGCCCGCCGACATGGAACGGGAACTTTTGCCCACTTTTAAAGCCCTTAAATCGCTTTCTCCGCGCCACGTTCATTACAAAGTTTGCTCCACGTTCGACTCCTCTCCTAGCATTGGGAACATTGGCAAAGCCATTGAAATCGGCGCAGAAGTATTTCAATCGCCGTGGGTGCCCATTTTGGTAGCGGCACCTTCACTGGGGCGTTATTGTGCCTTCGGAAACCTGTTCGCGCGTATGGGCATTGGTAGCCAAGGCGTTATTCACCGCCTCGACCGCCACCCGTCCATGAGCGTTCACCCCATCACTCCTGCCCACGAAAGCGACTTGCGCTTGCATTTAGCCCAACAAACGGAACGCACGACGGGGCTTTTTGATATTTTACAGATTGAACAACCTGAGCCTTCTCTTCCCTTTCAAGAAGTATTACAAAAAAGTTTTGACAATATCCTTTTTGATGCCTTGTACGACCATCACTTACCCCGCATCGGTAAGCTTTTGGAAGAAAATGCCCCTTCACACGCGCCGCTTTTTTCGGTAGGTTCATCGGGTATTGGAAGTGCATTGGGAGCGTATTGGCAACAAACGGGGCAGCTTCAAGCCCGTACCGCTTGGGAGTCGGTTGACATTGATACACCTATTTTGGTTATTTCGGGCAGTTGCTCTCCCGTATCGGCACGGCAAATTGCGTGGGCTGAAAAGCACGGGTTTGCCTCTTTGGGCATTGACACCGCCGCCGTGGTTGAAGCAGAAAATACGTTAGAAGTTTTAGAAAATATCATCCAAGAAGCTATCCAAGCAATTCATCGAGGCCAATCGGTTATTGTCCATACCAGCAAAGACAACCAAGACCCACGCATCGCCCAAACGAATGCTATTTTTGAACAAAAAGGGCTGACGCCCGCAGAAATTCGTTCGCAAACGGGGCAGCTTTTCGGAAATGCTTTAGGAACAGTAGCGCGAGAAGTGGTAGCTCAGACAAACGTGCAACGCGTAGTCGTAGCAGGTGGCGATACCTCCAGCTATGCCGCCCGTGCGATGGGGATTGAGGCCGTTGAAATGCTCGCTCCACTAACGCGAGGTGCGCCCATTTGTTTAGCCCATGCTTCTTCATCGGCGCTGGATGGGAAACAAGTTATTTTCAAAGGAGGCCAAGTTGGGGCTGAGAATTATTACGAATACGTATGCTCAAACCACGTCCTTCAGGGCGTGGCACACAGATAACAAAAACAAGTAAGGCTTTAGCCATGACCTTTATTAATCATGGCTAAAGCCCTAATTAATTCATTTCTCGTTCGCCACGTCCTTTAGGACGTGGTTATAAGACAGCAAAACTAACATAAAAGATGACAAAAACATTAGGATTGGTTCACACCTCCGCGACATTAGTACCTGTTTTTCAAGAACTTTGCAAACAATACATTCCGCACGTCAACGTCTTTAATATCGTTGACGATAGCCTCATTAAACAAGTGATAAATCGTGGTGAGCTGCGGGCTGATACCGCACGGCGGGTAGTCAACTACGCAGGTTCAGCCGAAAGTGCAGGAGCTGATTACATTATGTTTACCTGCTCGTCCATTGGTGCTGCCGTGGAAGCAGCTGCCGACCTCACCCAAGTACCTGTACTCCGCGTGGACCAGCCCATGGCCGACCAAGCCGTAGCAACGGGTTCGCGCATTGGAGTTATCGCTACGCTACCAACTACCCTCGCCCCCACGTCAGATTTGGTACAACGTCGGGCGGCGGTTGTAGGGAAAGATATTCAATTAAAGGCCGTCTTGTGCGAAGGCGCGTTTGAGGCATTGATGGGCGGAAACCCCACCCTTCACGACACAATGGTGGCCAAAGCATTGAAAGAGCTGAGTACCCAAGTTGATGTCATTGTGCTGGCTCAAGCCTCGATGGCGCGGGTCGTCGATACCCTTTCAGAATCAGAGAAAATAGTCCCCATTTTGGCAAGTCCACCGATTGCGATGGCGTATTTGGCAACCGTATTATGAAACAATTTTCAAAAATAGCCTTGTACCTCAGTGGCTTGGCAGTGGTGCTACTCGGTGCTGGGCTATTCACTTCCACCGATGCCCTTTGGCAACCTGCAGCTGTGGCGTTGGCGGTTTTCTTGGCCATTGGCATTGGGGCAATCCCGTCGCTAAAAGGGTATCAATATACCACTTGGATCATCGCGGCCGTGGTAGCGGGCATGATTTACCCTTCGGCCTTCACTAAGTGGGGAGATTTTGATTTACGTAACAAATGGCTGATTTTAGTAATTATCCAAACGGTCATGTTTGGCATGGGAATCCACATGAGCGTTCGCGACTTTGCGGGTTTGGCTACCACGGGCAAAGGCGTGATTATCGGGCTTTTGTGTCATTTTTCGGTGATGCCTTTGATGGGTCTATTACTCACCAAAATCTTTGACTTTGAGCCTGAAATCGCCGCTGGCATCATCCTGATTGGCTCATGTTCAAGCGGTTTGGCCTCCAACGTCATGGTGTATTTAGCCAAAGCCAATTTGGTTTTATCCGTTATCGTAACCGCCATGGCAACCTTGGTTGCGCCTTTTTTGACGCCATTATTGATGAAACTGTTGGCAGGAACGCTCATTGAGGTGCATTTTGTGGACATGATGATGGAAATCATCAAAATCATCATTGTGCCCATCGGTGCGGCTCTTTTACACGATTACCTCAAAAACGCGACACCCGCCATTTGGCAAAAAGTCTGGTTTATTTTGGGTAGTTGCCTGTTGTGGCTTCTTGCTTTGCCACTTGGAACATGGGCTTTTTTCAAAGAAACGATTACCTCCACGCCCCTACTCCAATCTCTTGAGATTTTGGGCTTTTTTGCGGGGGCGTTTGTCGTGGGAGTGTTGTATCATTTGCTTACCCTTCGTTTTCCAAAACTGGACAGTCTAATGCCTTATTTTTCGATGTTTGGCATCATTTACTTCACGACGGTGACCACCGCCGCTGGCCGCGAAAACTTGATGAAGGTAGGCTTTTTATTATTTATCTGTTCGGTCATTCACAATGCCGCTGGTTATTTCTTTGGGTATTGGTTGAGTCGTTTGTTTGGCTTAGACGTTAATTCCAGCCGTACTGTTGCTTTTGAAGTAGGACTCCAAAACGGTGGCATGGCATCGGGTTTAGCAGGAAGCATGGGAAAACTAGGCACGGTAGGACTTCCTGCCACGGTGTTTAGCCCTTGGATGAACATTTCGGGGTCTATTTTGGCAAATTATTGGCGTAAACGACAAAAAAATGATGAACACGCTTGAACGACTAACCTCACCCCAACCCCTCCGCTTGCGCGGCTTCGTCATTCAGGCGAAGGGCTTCAAAAGTCCCCCTCCCCTGAAGGACGGGGCCGCCCGAGCGGAGGGGGATTTAGGGGGTGAGGTTATCCACATTTTCTATATCCTCCTTTGTTTCTTCTTCCTCCAAAACGCCTCCGCACAAACGGTATCCCCCGAACGGATGCAGCAGGTGTATGAAGAAATCAAGACGCCGTACAAGTATGGCCTCATCATCACCCCAACTACCAATGAGAAAAAGCTCGATTGTCCAACGGTTTTTCGTAAAGGTAAAGGTTGGTACATGACCTACCTCATTTACGACGGGCGTGGCTACGAAACGTGGCTTGCCCAAAGTAGCGACTTGCTCAATTGGACAACTTTAGGGCGTTTGATGTCGTTTGCTGATACTGATACTACGCATTGGGACAGCAACCAACGGGCAGGCTACGTAGCCCTTCAAAATACAAAATGGGGCGGCAACTACAAGCTTCAAAAGTACGACGGTCGCTATTGGATGCCGTATTTGGGCAGTAATACCCGTGGCTACGAAGAAGGCAAATTGTCGTTGGGAATGGCTTTTACTACAAATCTGCCCCATAAAGTCGCGGAGTGGCAACGCCTTCCCAAACCTACCCTCACTCCCGACGACCCCGATGTGCGGTGGTGGGAAAACAAAAAGCTATATAAAAGCACGGTGATTTGGGATAAAAAGAAAACCACGGGCTATCCATTTGTGCTGTACTACAATGCTAACGGCGATACTAGCAATAATAACCCCAAATACCGCTTGATTGAGCGTATTGGTATGGCCGTTTCTAATGACATGAAAACCTGGAAACGCTTTGGCCAAGACCCCGTCATCGACCACCAATCAGGGATTTCGGGGGATGCTGTGTTGCAAAAAATGGGTGATTTGTGGGTAATGTTTTATTTCGGTGCTTTTTGGAACGACCGAAAAGATGCCTACAACCGCTTTGCCTGTTCATACGACCTCGTCAACTGGACCAAATGGGAAGGCGTTGACTTGATTGCTCCTTCCGAACCCTACGATAGTATGTACGCCCACAAATCGTACGTCATCAAACACAAAGGAATTGTGTATCACTTTTATTGCGCGGTCAATAAACACGACCAACGCGGCATCGCCGTCGCTACTTCCAAAGACGTAGGAAAAAGCAAGCTGGCGTTTGTCGCTCCCCCGCCGCCTAAGAAGAAATGATTTGTTATCCGTTAAACGAGACTTTCCAAGTTTTAGGCTTATGCTATTGATAATCAGAAGAGTTATAAACTTGAAAAGTCTATTATTGCTTAATTCCTCATTCGTAATTCGTAATTAAAAATGAAGCTTCCCTTCACCACCCTTTGCACCATTGCCGCTACGGCCTTTGCAATGGCCCAAAATAAAGGCATCACCAACACCACCCATAGCCCTTACGCCAAAGTTTACTCCCCCAACATCACCGACGTACGTTGGACGGGCGGTTTTTGGGGTGATCGTTTTCGGGTAGCCAAAGAAACCATGGTGCCACAGCTTTGGAAAACCTACACCGACCCCAATATTAGTCACTCTTTTCGCAACTTTGAGATTGCGGCGGGGTTAGAAACGGGCAATTTTAAAGGTCCTTCCTTTCACGACGGTGATTTTTACAAGACATTCGAGGCCGTGGCAAGTTTGTACGCTTCTACCAAAGACCCCGAACTGGACGCTCTCATGGAAAAAGCCATTGCGGTGATGGCCAAAGCCCAGCGCGAAGATGGTTATGTATATACCAAAGCCATTATTGAGCAAAAGAAAACGGGGAGTACGAAGCTGTTTGACGACAAACTCAGCTTTGAAGCCTACAATTTTGGCCATTTGATGACGGCGGCCTGCGTACACCACCGCGCAACGGGTAAAACCAACTTGCTCGATATTGCCCAAAAATCAGCCGATTTCTTGATTGGTTTTTACAAAGTAGCCACACCCGAACAAGCCCGCAACGCCCTTTGTCCTGCGCACTACATGGGTTTGACGGAACTATACCGCACCACCAACGAAAAGAAATACTTGGAGCTGGTCAAATACCTCATCAACATCAAAGGCACCACTGAAGGCACCGACGACAACCAAGACCGCATTCCGTTTCGTCAACAAACGGTGGCCATGGGTCACGCCGTACGCGGTACGTACCTCTACGCGGGTGTAGCTGATGTGTATGCCGAAACGGGCGAAGATTCGTTGATGCGGTCGTTGAATTTGATTTGGGACAACCTCACCCAACGCAAGATGTACGTTACAGGAGCTTGCGGGGCGCTGTTCGACGGCGTTTCTCCCTATGGCACTTCGTACAAACCCAACGACGTCCAAAAAACGCACCAAGCTTTTGGTCGTGATTTTCAACTCCCCAACCTCAGCGCCCACAACGAAACCTGCGCAAACATCGGGAATGTGCTGTTTAACTGGCGAATGTTTGCCCTCACAGGCGACGCCCGCTACACCGATGTGATGGAATTGGCGTTGTACAACAGCGTACTGTCGGGCATTAGCCTTTCGGGGGATAAGTTTTTCTATACCAACCCTTTAGCCGCTTCCAACGATTTCCCGTACCAACTCCGTTGGATGGGAGGACGTATTCCTTACATTCGTATCTCCAACTGCTGCCCGCCCAACACCGTGCGTACCATCACCGAAGTAAGTGACTACGCTTACAGCCTCAGCGACAACGCAGTATGGTGTAATTTGTACGGCAGTAGCCAACTACAAACTACCCTTAAAAATGGTCAAGCCATTACTCTCAAACAAGAAAGTAATTACCCTTGGAACGGCAATGTCACCCTCACCGTAGAGCAGTTTCCTGCGGAAAGCTTTGGGCTAAAATTACGTCTGCCTAGCTGGTGTACCGAAGCAAAATTACTCATCAATGGCAAACCTGCTTCCTACACCAGCGAGCGCGGCTACGTGACTATCCAACGGACGTGGAAAAAAGGCGATGTCATCCAATGGAACATGGCGATGCCTACTGAGTTATTGGAATCAAATCCGTTGGTCGAAGAAAACCGCAACCAAGTAGCTGTGAAGCGCGGCCCCATTGTTTATTGTTTAGAATCGCCCGACATGCCCACTTCTACACGGGTTTTCGACGTAGCCATTCCGAGTTCAGCGACGTTTAAGCCCGTAGCCACGCAGCTAGAAAACTCCCCCATTACGATGTTGGAAACTAACGGCGTGCTGGTCAATGATAAAAATTGGGAGAAACAGCTCTACCGCCCCCTCTCCCAACCCAAAAAAACAGTCCCACTCAAGCTCATTCCCTACTACGCCTGGGCCAATCGTGGCCAATCCGAAATGACGATTTGGGTGCCTGTGGTGCGGTAGGTTTAGCAGTTCACGTATTACCTAGCGTCTATTCTTAACTGTTGAGGGAAAATCGACCAATAGACTCCTCCATTTGTCGATTATCTTGATTTTAAGTAACTTTACTTAATGGAAGCATTATACACAGACGATCAAATATTTATTCCGATAATTTCTGATTATGGCTTTAAAGCTACTTTTGGCAATGAAGCAAATACACTTTTTTTGCGTAGAGCTTTACAAGCATTTATCAAGTCAGAAATACCAATAAAAGAAGTGAAATTTGATAAAAATACCTTTGAAGGAATCACACAAGACGGTAGAAGTGGCATCTTTGATTTAGCTTGTATCGATGAAAACGACAATCAGTTTATCGTAGAAATGCAGTACGGAGATGCCCCTTATTTTGTGCAAAGAATGAAGTTTTACGCTTTGCATAAATTTAACGCAATGGTAAAACGTGGCAAATTTGACTATGGAACGCTAACTAAAATCTATTGTGTTGCTATTTTGGCTAACAATATTCTGCCTTACAACGACTTTCACACCCTCGCAAACCTACGAAATGAAAAAGCCGAACTTTTTGACGACCAGATGACATTTGTTACGGTAGAATTGGATAAATTTACATTACAAGAACCTGATTGTCAAACAGATTTACAAAAGCTAATTTATACAATGAAAACAATACATACAGTTACTCAACCAACACAATTTCCTAAGTTTTGGGACGAGGAATGGCTCAAAGTAGCCATTGATGAGCTGGATAGTCGTAAAATGACCCCTGACGAAAAGGCTTCTCTGGAAATTTTGATTGCTCGTAATGCTGAATCAGTAAAAGCAGAAAGTAGGAAGATAGCAGACGCAAAAAGGCAAGAAAAAGAATTATTTGTTTTAAGTCTTTTGCAACAGACAGACTTTGATGTTAATAAAATAGCAACTCTTGCAGGTGTATCTGTGGATGTGGTACTTGCTGCCCAACGACAACTTTCTGCAAAGTAGATATTCCGAATCAATAAACGTCTTTACCTACATAGGCTTTGCCCTACAACACTCCAACAGATTGAGAGTCGAAGAAGAAGCTTTACATACCAATCGTGGTGACCTCTTTGGCTACCAAACTTTCAGACTTAAATACAGAGACAGCGAACAGACTGAGTTTCCATATCCGAGGTTACAAGCATTTATAGAAAATAGGACAATAAGAGACATGTACATCGGAGAAAGAGTTGATATGATAATGCCTTGGAAACCGTAAATTGACCCTAAAACAGATTATGCGTCAGGCTGGGTGAGATGTGAACTTTGTGCTTCTATTTATGACCGTTTTGTACTCCGAAACCCACTGCTACGTCCATTGACGGGCCATTAAACAGACGCTATAAACAAGAAAACTATGGCAATTGATAAGAATGAATTTTGGGGAGACAACTACTATAACAATCTATCCTTGACTGACACCATGGTTTTAGTTGCTGAGAAAATGCTTCAAGTAAAACTCCCACCACTCTTCATTGAATTACTCAAGATTCAAAATGGAGGTTATACAAAGGGATTTGCTTTTCCAATGAATACTACAACAACTTGGGCAGAAAATCATGTTCCATTATCTGAATTGTTCGGCATCGTAACCGACAAAGCAAGGGAAAGTGCTCACAATATTCTTGAGACGCAATACTTGATTGAAGAATGGGGTCTTCCTGAAAAGCAGGTTTTAATAAATGGCGATGGTCATTGGTGGATAACATTAGATTACCGACAAAGTGATATTCCATCTGTAAGGTGGATTGACACAGAGTGTGACGAAGACATTCACATTGCAAATAGCTTTGAAGATTTTATTAATGGACTGGTTTCAGAAGAAAATTATGCTGATTAAAGTTAATTTTACGGTCTCTAAAAACTACAGTTTATTGATTAGATAAAGCATTGTATATCAATTAAATTTTGTATTTAGCTGATAGTTAAATATCTTTTTTCTTACATAAACAAATCATCCATTATTATTTCATTTTGCACCAACAAATTCGCATACTTATTTTTCTCAACACCGTAGGTAGTTATCATAGTCAAAAACACCGATTTCTTGGTTTTTGTGGCCGTTTTAAACGTAGCTATTTTGCCTCTCAATTTCTCCGAATAATCTTTATCAATCGTAAAAGTATCCAGCGAAAACTTGCATTCACAGACATTTATTACTTGGTCTCGTCTGTCAATCAACAAATCAATTTGCGCCGATTTTTCCTCAGTGCTTCCTTTCCAAGACGCATTCAAAGAATGAATACCGCTAATGCCCAAGGCTTTTTTAATTTGGGCTACATGATTGATGCAGATTTGTTCAAACGTAAAGTCTTGCCATGTTCTTTGTAATGGGCTATCAATCAAATTAAGCCATACATTTTCTCCCTGGTATTTCCCCTCTTTGATAAACTCGAAATAGAAAGAAGTATAAAAATCTGACAACCTGTATATTGTATTTTTTTGCTTATTGTCTAAAGAAGAATAAGAACTAATAAATCCACTTTCCTCAAGGTCGGCCAACACCTTGGTCAATGTACCACCCGAGGCCACCCCCGAAAGCTTGCTAATGTCTGACCGCTGTAAGCCACTGGTTTTTGTTGAAAGCGCTTCTACAATTTTTTCATAAATATCATATCTCCGAAAAAGTGAGCGATACAGATTAAAAAATTCATTTTTTAACAAGCCTGATTTTTCAAAAAACAGTTCCTGAATATTTTGGGCTGCACTCCAATGCGGCTGAATCGCCTCTAAATAATAAGGAATCCCGCCCATCGCCATGTATAACTGAACAATTTGATAACGGTCTAATACGCAATTTTTTGCCAGCAACATTTCCTCTGTTTCTCTCAAATTAAAAGGCTCAATTTTCATCTTTTGAGTAATCCGGTTATGAAGCCCTCCGCTGTTATTGATCAAAACATTAAGCATCCATGAAGCTGCCGAACCACATACAATAAGCAAAATATCCTTTCGATTGGTAGCCCAACCATTCCAGAAATGCTCCAATCCCATCATAAAATCGGAAGCTTTTGTGTCAAACCAAGGCAATTCATCAATGAAAATCACCTTTCTTTCATTGTGCATTTTGTTTTCCAAATGCTCAATCAGCCGCTGAAAGGCTACTAACCAATTGTCGGAAGGCGAATCAAAAACAAGAGGTGATTGTTTACGAAGCGCAGTATCAAAGTTGAAAAGCTGTTGAGCCGTGGTCGCATTTGCCAAACCTGACATTTGAAAGTCAAAGGTGTAGTTAAAATATTCTCTGATAAGAAACGTCTTACCAACTCGCCTCCTGCCATATACTGCGAGAAACTCCGATTTTTTGCTTTGTAAGATACTATCCAGTCTCTCTATTTCCTTTTTTCTACCGATGATTGCAGTCTCTTTATCCATAATCAGCCAATTTTGATATAAAAATACAAGTTTTGGCTGCAATTATCTATCTTATCAGCCAAAACTGATATAAAAATACAAGTTTTGGCTGATTACAGGTTCAGATACCGCCCACAATCACTTTCAAAGAATAACAATGGAATGGGATAACTTACTTTTTTGAGGACTTAAACGAGTAGAGAACAACCTCCCGCCTCCTTACTATCCCAAGCCTTGTCCTACGCACATGAATCGTATCATTTTCCTTTGTTTGTTGACTTCCATTGTTATTGGTTGCAAAAATGACGCGGATGTTTTTCCCGCTAAATTTAGCCAAACCCCAGATTACGCTTGGGTCTTTCCAGAGGATCAGGTACGAACCATCACTATTCAAGTGGGACAGGAGAATTGGGATAAAATTCAGCGGGACATGGAATGGCGTACGGCGCGTAAATTTGGCAGTTCCAGCGCTATTCCTGGTGTTACTCCTCCCGTGGGTGCTCCTTTGGATGCTGTTTATGGCGACCCCATTTTTGTGCAAGCCCAAGTTAAACAAGGCGACAATACATGGAAAAATGTTGGTTTTCGGCTCAAAGGCAACGCGTCGCTCAATGGGTCTTGGCGCAGTGGCATCTATAAATTGCCATTTAAGCTAAAATTCGACGAATGGGAAGACCAGTACCCCGCCATTAAAAATCAGCGTTTTTATGGCTTTCAAGAACTTTCTTTTGCGCCAAGCTACGGCGACGACTCTTTCCTAAGAGAAAAACTGCTCACCCAACTCTTCCGAAACAACGGAGTCATGGCCTGCAAAGTTGCCTATTATAAAGTTATTCTTGATTTTGGTCAAGGGTTAAAAAACTGCGGGATTTACCAAGTCATTGAAACCGTGGAAGAACACATGGTAGAAACGCAAAGCGGTAAAAAAATGGGTAACGTATATAAACCTGAGTCGAATATGCAGCAGTTTATTACTAGCCAATTTGAAAAACAAAACAATCAAACTTTAGCCGATTACTCGGACGTAAAACAACTGATTACCACCCTCAATAGCCCTTTACGGGTCAGTGACAATGCGCAGTGGAAGAAGGAGTTAGAAACGATATTTGACGTCAAAGAGTTTTTGCGGTACTTGGCCGTCAACAACACCGTGGGCAATTGGGACTCGTACGGGGTCTTGACCCATAACTATTTTTTGGCCAATACCGACGGCGTTCTGCACTGGATTCCTTACGACCTCAATTTATCATTTCAAATGCGGGGTGGCTCCAACAATTCGAGGTTTGCCCTCAGTATGGACATGAAAGAGGTGACGAGTCAGTGGCCTTTGATACGGTATATTATCGACGACCCCGCCTATTTTGCTTATTACAAAGCCGCCGTGAAGGAATTTATCCAAAAAGATTTTAACCCCCAAGTTATGGGGGCTTATATCCAGAAACACAGGGCGATTTTGCAGCCTTACTTTGCAGGAACGGGCGTGGAAGCCCCTCCGTATAGTCATTTAAGAAGCCCCCAAAACGTTGAAACTGCCATCACGGCACTCGAAAAATACATCAATGAAAGGTACCAAGTTGCGTTTGATTTCTAATTGAAGAAATACGCACTACGGCTCTTTTCTCCAAATAGCACCATTTTTGGTGGTGATTTTTGTCAAAATTCCTTGATCAGAAAGCTCATTTAATACTTTTTCGCTTTCATTCCGTGGGGTATTGGAAAGCACCGAAAACTCTTTCGCTGTCAACGATTGATACTTTTTAAAGAGCGTTTCCCAAGTTGTACTATACTCAATTTTAGTAGCGCTCTCATGAAGTCTTAACACGGCTGTTTCGTAGAAAACATAAGGCTTTGTACCATATACGGTTTCTTGGCTGCCACTGTTGTTTGAAAAAAACATTGTAGGAAATCCTCTTACTCCGTACGTTTTTGCTACCTTCAAATCTTCCTCAAAAAGCATTTTCGCTTTGCCTTCAAAATCCGTTTTTAGCTGTGCCACGTCCAACCCTACTTTTTTCGCGGCGGTGGCGAGGTGCTCCCATTGGGTGATGTTTTTCTTTTGTAAAAAAACCATTTCCCGTATCTCTCTTAAAAACAAAATCGCCTTTTCGTTGCTCTGCATTTGCGCTGCTTTGAAGGCAATCGACGGCGGATACGACGAGTGCAAGGGAGATTCTAACCAAACGTCCCCGTCGATGGGCATATCATAATGCACACTTACTTCGTCCCAGTGATGTGCCACGTCTGAAGGCTTGCTAATTCCGCCACTGTTGTAGCTCCAATCGGGCAACAAACCTCCCATGCGGTATTCGATTTCGATACTGTTTCCGTACTCCAATTTTAATTTTCGAAGCTGTGGTTCTATTCCCCAGCACGAAGAGCAAATTGGGTCAGTAAAATAGACGACTTTTACTGGTTTTTGGGTCTGCGTAGTGGCAACTTTTAGGTTCTCGGTCGCGTCTGGAAGTCCGCAAATTCCCGCTACGGGATCGCACAAAAGCGGATTACTGTTTACTGTTTCGTTGGCCATTGTTTTGTTTTTTGGTTGTGCTTGGCAATTTAAAAAAACGGCTACCAAGACAATTGCTGTACTATATATTTTCATTTTGAGTTGATAGTCAAGAATTATGTACCCCAAAAAGTACATTTATTTCCTTGATTTTTAAGTCCGATGCAAAGATAAAATCGAGACAGTTTACAATTGTTATGCGTTTCCTTTTAGAAACTACTTTCCCATTAGAAACTATCCTCATTTTTAATACCTTTGCTTTACCACTTTGAACTGTAAAGCATGAAAAAAGAAGCAAGTCTGAACACTACGGCCATTTGCAAAACCCGGATTGGGGCTATTAAAGACACGATGGAAATACTGTCGGGAAAATGGAAAATCCACATTTTGGGCACGCTCATGCAAAGTGAGAAAATGCGTTTTATGGATTTGTTGAGAGAAGTAGATGGTATTGCGGCAAAAATGCTTTCAAAAGAATTGCAAGACATGGAAATGAACCACCTGATACGTCGTACCGTGCTCGACACCAAGCCCATTACGGTGGAATATGAAGTGACTGAATACGGAAAAACCTTAGAACGTATCATTGACGAAATAGCGCAATGGGGAATTGAGTACAGGAAATCCATCTATGAAATGTCTAAGTGACGAAATAGCACCGTTGCTATGTTCACTTTCCCTTTCCAAAGCCCAATAAAGCATTCATTACAAAACGGTTTTGGGTTTCGTTCTCAAACGTAAACGACAATTCTTTGTTGGTTTTGTTTTCGTAGTCAATGTCATTGTGCCCCATGTTGAGGTACAACATTCGGTAGTTTTTGTTGCGCCACGCCACGGGGTAATAGCCGCTGTGCCAAATCTCGTGCGGCTTAGGTCCCGTACCCAACGGAAAACTAGCGGGGTCAATCGACAACAGAATTTCAATGTCAGGGTTCTGCCGTAAGTCATGCTCCCAGCGGTACCATTCGTTGGGGGCTGTGGTAAAAGTTGTGGGGAGTTTTTTGGTTGAAAAGTGCTTTTTGGTTTCGACTTTTAGCACCGCCGACGTCGGCCGCCACGTATTGCTTTTGTATTGCCCCGCCCCCAAAAATGTTTCATGGTACCAATCCCAATCTTGCGGATACTTAGACGGCGTTAGGGCAAAGGCGGCAAAATGAAACCCAATCCACGCCCCTCCTTTTTTCATGTATTCTTCAAACGCCTGCCGTTGACTGGGTTTGTCTGGGCGCGTATCTAAGAACAAAACCACCTGATAATTAGACAGATAATCAGCGTTTAGGTTATCCCAATTGGACGTAGTATCGTATTGAAAATGGTGTTTCTCGGCCATTTTTGGAAAGAAACGATTTGCTTCTTTGACAAAACTAACGTGCGCTTGGTCGTTTTTGCCCGTAAAAAAAGCAACCACTTTAAACGATTGGGCACGGGCATATTCCGCAGCCATACCGCACAGCATCAAGGCAAAGAAGCATATTTTCATTTTGTCATTATTAAATTCTCCACTTAGGGTTCGTAAATGTATTCTCCATCGGCCATAAATTTGTTATCAATATACAGTTTATAGGTCGCAGGAAAACCCGAAACGGCGTCGTAGGTGTATTCATACCGCCATACGTTGGCTTTGTTTCCGTTGGCATCTAAGCTAAAATTGGCCGTTACGTTGTTCGGGCTTGGCCAACTTGGATTCCAATAAGGGACATTCAGCTTCCTCAATGGGCTTGGCTTGGCATCATACTCCCAGTACGAACCTCCCCAAAAAAGCAAATTTCCCCGTTGGTCGTATTCATAAACCGTTACTCCGTTCGTTTGCCCATCGGGCGTAAACCTTTCACTTTTCAAAAGTTTCCCCGAACTATCGTAGCTATTCAATTGATACGAACTGACTTCTTTGGGGTTGTTCATCGAATACGTGATGACTTTGGAAGGATAAGGCTGGTTGGATGCGTACTCATATTTAGTAGCCCATTGCAGCGCAAGCGGCTTTCCTGGTGCGGGAAAAGTGCTTAAATGAAGCGGATGCGACGACCAATATTCTTGTTTGACCACCTTGCTCCCTTCGTATTCATAACGCCATGACTCCCAGACGTTACGACCATCTGAGTAGTACTTTTGGATTTCTGTAACATACCCTTGTTTGTTGTACAAAAACGCCATCTGTAGCTTTCCATTTTCGCGTATCTCGCTGATTTTGGGGCCGATGTTACTCAAGGGCGATGGGTTGTTTCCACAACCCATCAACCAGCAAGTGATTGCTAACAAGAAATAGATTTTTTTCATGGGGAAGTTTCTTTCAACCATGACGCAAATCAAGCCCCTCAGGTTGGATTCAAGCCCAAATTTCAGGAAGCGGCCCTTGCTTCCATCTGAAACTTTTTGGGCGTCAGTCCAAAGTGTTTCTGAAACATCTTGTTAAACTTAATGCTTGATTTGTCACCGTAACCAATCATTTTGGCAATTTCTTTTGCTTTGTGCCCTTTTCGGAGCAAATCAGCCGCATAGTCCATCTTTTTATCAATGTACAATTGGTAAAAAGACTTACCATAGACGGTTTTAAAGATTTGTTGAAAGTTTAACAAACTGATACTGTACTCTTTGACAATGTCCTTGATGTTGGCCGAGGTACTAAAGTCGGTGTCAGAAATGTACTGTCGGTAAATGTTTTCTACGAGCTGCGCTTCTTTCAGGCGCTTTTCTTTTTTTCTAGGGGTTAAATCAGGCTCTGCATCACTCATTAACGAGGCAATCTCCAAGGGAGACTCAGTAGCGCTAGTTCCTTTGTATTCTACTTTAAAAGGGATGTGTGCTTTGATAAGGAACTCCATACATTCAGCAACATTGGCCTTATCAATTTCTATGATAAGGGTTTCTCCAGTTAGGTTTGGCGGGATGGCATTCATAACGACATTTCAAAATTATACTTTATTATAACTCTTCGACTGATGGTTTCATCAAAATTAGCCCAAAAGAAACAAATATCCAATAGGAAAAAAGATACGAAACGAAAAAGTAAATAAAATGCCTTTTTGAGCATACAAACATCCTTTTTCTTTGTACAAAATTCGTCATTTTTTTACCTTTTAAATACCCACAATTAGCGCTCTCAAATGTCAAAAAAGCAGCCTCTTTTGTTTTAAATGACTAATTAACAACGAGCTAAAGGGCGCAATTATGCACTATTTTTTGGTACTTCCAAACCGTTAAATAAATTCCCCAAAACTATTTATCAAGCGTTTTTTTTCCAGAGTTATGGCTATTTATCAAACAATATATACAATTCGGACATTAGCTAATGGTATAAAATTATGCCATGACAAAATATCCTTTTGGACAGCGAAATAGTCTTCACTCCCGCATCCGTCGTACTATAGATATTTATTTTTTGATAAGCCAACTATGCGTTTCTCTTCCACACTTGCATTATTGCTAACATTTTGGGTAACATTCCCTTCGCTATCTCAAAAACTGCGTCCAACGGCCTACACCGACCAGCCATATCTCCAAGATTATAGCATCAAATACTATGTTCAAGACAGTTCGGTACAGCTTCATAAAATCCTTACCGACAAAGACGGACGGATACGAATTTTGACTTCGGCAGGGCTTATGCAGCCCCACGGGGGACAATTCCAGTACCCAGGCCAACTTCGTCCTGACCGCTCGTACGTTCCGATGGCCAGCCGAAAAATAGCCGATATGGCACTTCTCCAAGGTCAACTGGTTTTTGTGGACGATCGTGCGGTGTTGAGCAACGCGTGGGCAGGAAAAGTGTATGCGCCCCATTCGCTTGGCTCGGCCCAGAAACTGGCGTCAGCTCCCAACTTTACGTTTTTGGTCGCCAATGCCCAACGGCTTACATTGCTTCAAAACAATGCTGTTGTGGACACAAAGCCCGCCCCAAGTCAGCCCATTTTGGAACTGGTGTTTGATTCACCTCGAAACCGTTTTTTGATGCTCACCTCGCAGCAGATTATCTCCTATTCAGTGGCGACCAAAGAGGTTAAAACCGAATTTCAGGGCAATAACCTGAGCTGTTTTGCTTTGGCCAAAGACTCCCTATTTGTAGGTACTTCAAACGGCTATTTTGCAGTTTCGGCCCTTACTTTCAAGGCCACTGCGCTGCAAGAAAAACTACCCTGCCCCCAGCTGACCGCCATGGCTTATATCAACGACAAACTATGGCTAGGCTCTACCACGGGGGCATTTATGCGTCGGCCCGAAGGTGGCTTTAACTATTATTATGGCGAACGTTGGATTCCTAGCAATCGGGTTGTGAGCATTGCAGCAGGGCCAAACCAAACCGTTCAACTACTTACCGACAAAGGCGTAGGCGAAATTCATTTTGACAAAATGACCCTCCACGACAAAGCCATGGCCTATGAAAAACAGGTACGCCAACGACACATTCGTTATGGTTTCAACTGCGACGTCTCTACCTTAAAAAATGGCGATTTATCCACCTTTGAAATGGGACAACGCGACAGTGACAACCTCTGGACGTCGATGTACCTCGTCAGCCAATTGTTTCGATACAAAGTGACGGGAGAAAAAGTAGCCCTTGACAACTGCCTCGAATCGTTTGAAGCCATGCAACGGCTTTTTAGCATTACCAACATGAAAGGGTATTTTGCCCGAGGTTTTGAACGCCACGGACACCATAAATTTAAGGCCGTTCCGTGGGATGGTGGCATGACCAACGGCTGGGTACAGGCCAAAGACAGCGTGTGGGATTGGCGCGGTACCACCAGCAGCGACCAAACCGTCGGGCAAATGTTTGCCCTGACCATGTTGGCACAAAACCTAGACGGCGAAGTCAAACAAAAAGCCATTACTTTGATGGACGAGCTGATGACTTATATCATCGAAAATGATTGGTATTTGATTGATTTTGACGGCAAACCCACTCTTTGGGGCAAGTGGAATCCTGCGTATGTCAATGGATTTTCAAAAACAGTTGGTGATCGAAAATTGTACTCTTCCAACATCATCGGCTTTTTACAAACAGCCTATCATTTCACCAAAAAAGAAATTTATAAACAAAAGGCGTACGAGCTAATGCAAAAACACGGCTATTTGGAAAACCTGATGCGCCCGATGGCTGACATTGGACGCGTGGATGAAAACCAAGGAAAACTTGCCGCCGAACTCTCCGAAGAGTGGAACCACTCCGACGATGAAATGTATTTCTTGGCCTACTGGTGTTTGTATCCGTACGCATTTACACCTGAGCTAAAAAAACAATACCTTCACACCATCAAAGAACATTGGGACTTTGAACGCCCCGAAAAAAATGGCTTGTGGAATTTGTGTTATGCCATGACAGGGGCGCAGCAATTTGACCAAAAAGAAACCATCTGGTACTTAAAAGAATTTCCGTTGGATATGGTAGAATGGCAAGTTGTCAATAGCCACCGCAAAGACCTTGTGTCGGTTCCTGCCAATTTTCGGGGACAAACCATCACGCACGTTCTTCCGCCCGACGAGCGCCCAGAGTTAAAACACAACCGCAATCTATTTAAGCTCGATCGCCTTGCCAACGGCCAAAGTGAGTTAAGTGCGGGCGATTCCTTTTTATTACCCTATTGGATGGGACGCTATTTGGGCGTCATCAGCGCTCCAAAACCTTAACTTTTCGTCCTTTATAATTCGCCAATTTGTATGAACACCTTCCGAAAAATCGTTTTATGCTTAACCAGTCTTGCCATGACCTCTTGCAGCAGTAACTCCTATTTAAAAGAAACCCAATTAACCAACGACCTTTCGTACCACCACGATTTGGACAACAACGACAATTTTTCGCCCGATGATCAGTGGTTGGTGTACGACACCCGCACCGATGACGGTGGCATTGCAGCTTCGGCCAAAATTGAAAAAGTTCATACCCAAACAGGGGAGAAAAAAGTACTCTACGCCCTACCCAACAACGCCGCATGGGGGCCTGGTGCGGGGGCGGTGAGTTATGCACACACCGAGGCATCCGTGGTGTTTATCCATGGCCTAATGAGTGTGACCGCCGCCAACCCCTATCAACAGTGGCGACGGACAGGAATTATCATCAAAGACCAAGCACCCAATATTCCTATTTATATGGATGCCCGTGACGTGACGCCGCCTTTCACCGCTGGCGCACTGCGCGGAGGCACCCACCGCCACGAATGGAGCGGCGACGGGAATTGGATCGGTTATACCTACAACGATGCCATCCTGAAAGCACTGGAGGACAAAACGCAACAAAAACACAACCTCCGCACCATCGGCGTGTCGAAACGCGGACATTCAGTGACCGTTTCCAAAACAACCAACGGCGAAGATGTATCGAGCGAATGGTTTAGCGCGGTGGTCGTTCGGGTAACTCCTACCCCACAAGCAGGCTCCGACGAAATTAGCCACGCCGCAGGCGATAGTTGGGTAGGTCTAAATGGGTATGCAAAACCCGATGGTAGCCGTCAAATAGCACGGGCGTTTGTGGGAAAAGTAAAAGATAAAAATGGCAAAGACGTTGATGAAGTTTTTATCGTGGACATTCCTGATGACATTACTCAGCCTGGCGCGTGGGGGCCACTCGAAGGTACTGACACCATGATGCCCATGCCACCCAAAGGCACAAGTCAACGCCGCCTGACCCACACCGCCGATACGGATTTCCCAGGATGTACGGGCGTCGTTCGTTCGTCGGGCGATGGTAGTTTGTTGGCGTTTTTGGCCAAAGACGATAAAGGTGTGCAACAAGTTTTTACCCTCTCGCCGCTTGGAGGCACACCTACTCAACTTACCTTTCATCCATCCAATGTTGAAGGGTATTTTAGGTGGCATCCCGACGGGCAACACCTTTGCTACGTTTGGAACGGAAGCATTGCATTGGTAAAACTTGGAAATGAATCCTTTGAAAATCGGGTACGATTACTGACACCTTCAAGCAACCCTTCCCCTTCCAATTTGGTATGGTCTCACGATGGGAAAAAGATAGCATTTAACCGTGCGTTAAAAAACCCGCAAACAGCGCAAGAAAACAAGCAAGTTTTCATTGTTCATCTTGACAAATTATAGGGCATTTTCAAAATTGGCGGGCAACTTTCTCTAATTTTGTACGTTAAGAATCATAACCCAAACACGATTCAATTTCCGTATGAAACACTTCAAACATTCATTTTACCTGTGGCTCGTAGCGCTGACGGTGATTGTCAGTAGCTGTAGCAAAAACAGTGACCCCACGCCCACTAACCAGTATTTAGTAAGCAGCGCCCTCGTTGGAGAATTTACCAAAGACCAGCTTGTGCAGCGAATAGCGGCGGGCGACCCTGCTTTTGCGCAAATTGCTCCGTTTCTCCAATACGGCATCAAAGTCTATAAAATCGTTTACAAAACGAAAAACACCGATGGCAAGGAAATTCAGGCTTCTGGAGCATTGATTTATCCTGCTGCCAAAACCACCACCTCGGCCCTTATCAGTGTACAACACGGAACCATTCGCTCCGACCAAGAAGCGCCGTCGTACTTTGCGGCCAATTCGGAAGCAAGTTTAGCAGGCTCACTTTTTGCTGCGTTGGGATACATCATCGCTTACCCCGATTACATTGGATATGGTACCTCTAATACCGTACCGCATCCTTACGAGCACCGTGCCAGTTTGGCCTCAGCTTGTTTGGACATGATTCGGGCCTCGAAAGAGTTTATCAACCAAGAAAAAATTCAGTGGGATGAACGTCTGTATATTGCGGGCTATTCGGCAGGCGGTTTTGCCACCATGTCGCTTCAAAAGAAAATCGAAGAGGAAGCCAGCACAGAATTTAATTTGAGAGCGTCGAGCTGCGGGGCGGGTGCTTACGATAAAACGGCTTTTATGAAGTACATTACCACCAACAAAACCACGGGAGTTGTGGGTTACAACCAACTTTATTTGTGGACGTTACTTACTTACGACCGAATCTATGGCCTCAACCGCCCCACGACTCAGTACTTTAAAGACCCTTGGGCAGCCCAAATTCAATCGTCTAAAGAGAATGCCACTATCAACGTGAGCTTTAATACCATTTTTACCGATGCGTTTATAAAAGGACTCAGCGATGGCTCAGACACGGGTTTTACCAACGCCGTAAAAGACAACGACGTATATGATTGGAAACCCAAAACACCTACGCGTTTGTACCACGGTGATGCCGACGATTTGGTCTTTTATTTCAATTCACAAAACGCCTTCAATGCCATGAAAGCACGGGGAGCAACCAATGTGGAATTGATTACTCTCAAAGGTAAAAACCACGCTACTGCGGTTCAAGATTTTCTTTTAGGCTCCTACCAATTCTTCTCGTCGATTCAATAGGCATTTGAGTTCCAACAAAAATACCCGTTTATGGTCAGCCATAAACGGGTATTTTTGTTGGGAAAAATAGACTTTCCAAGTTTATAATTCTTCTGATTATAAATAGTATAAGCCTAAAACTTGGCAAGTCTCGTCTAATTTTGCGTAAGTACTAAATTAGATTCGCGTGAGCGCTATTTTATATTCCTCTAAAATCTTCTCCTTCATCGTGATTTTACGGCGTTGGATGTTGATTTTACCCATCACTTGGCGTTCAGCTTCTGGATCTGGCGGCATATTTTGCGCATTGGCAATGGTCACCTCCAAATCTGCTTTTTCACGCTTGATGAGCCATTCCATCTCACGAATTTTGATGTTGAGCTGGTCTTGTGGCGTACGAATTTCAAACGCAGGATATTTACGTGAGATAACACGGGCCAAATAACTTAACTCAAAAATTTTATCGCAAGCCGAACGGAAACGCTCTGCAATATTTTTATCTCCCACTCGGGGTGGAAGGCGAATTTCTTTCCATTGGTTCAACAACGTTTTGGCACGTTCTGATGCCTGAATGATGTCGCTCGAACGGGCAAGTTGCTCCGCTTCGCGGCACATTTCGCGTTGTTTGGTGACCAGTGGGTTTTCTTGCGGCTGCGTCACAATGCCACGGATACGGTTGATTTTGTCCATAATCCGTTGGTTTGAGCGCTTAAATTGCTTGTACAATTTGGCCGAACGTTTCACTGGGATTTCACCCACATCTTTCCATTCAGACCTTACTTGGCGCAAAATGCGGCTTGCTTCGTCGAGGTCATACATACGCATGAGCGAATCCGACTTCGCAATAAGTTCCGTATAGCGTTCGATGCGGTCGGCGATGACGCGGTTTAGCTCCGAGAAGAAATCACGACGTTGTTGGAAAAATGTATCCAACAGCAACTGGAATGTACCTTCAACTTCCTCTTGGTATTCTTTGTCAACAGGGCCAGTACGAATCCATTTCGATTTAATTTCTTGCAACATGTCCGTTGCGGCTTGCCAATCGTCGTTTTCGACTTGTACAGCCCGCGTTTCATCCAACAAAGCGCGCTTGATTTCCAAGTTTTTTTCTTGGTTGACTTTAATCAAGTCTTCAAGCACCACTTCCAATTTGTCGAGCCGTTCTAAGAGCGGGACAAAATCACCGAGTCCGTCAAAACTGAGCAGTTTTTTGCGTAGCTGCACCAATTTTGTCAGGTAAGAGCCTTTGTTTTGGGCTTCTTCTACATCACTTTCTAACTGTTCCACCTTACTCGAAGCAATATTGAAGCGATTTTTAAAATAATCAATGGCTTCTTGTTCGGTGCGTTTCACTTCGCCAATCTGGCGGTCTGGGTTCCCTAAATACCCTTTTAAGAATACCTTGCCGTCTGAGACATAGCCGTATTCGTCCATTAAGGTGGCATTTTCCATCACTGGTTTACTTTATTTATCTGCTTTTGAAGGTTTTGGTGGGCAATTTACGATATTTGCCACCACAAATTAAACGAAAAATGAGCAACGAAACTATTATTTTCTCGATGTCGGGGGTAAGTAAAGTAATTCCTCCCAACCGACAAATCATTAAAAACATTTATCTGTCGTTTTTCTATGGTGCTAAGATAGGCGTTTTAGGATTAAATGGCTCAGGAAAATCCACTCTTTTACGCATCATTGCAGGCATAGACAAAGCTTACACTGGCGAAGTTGTTTTTTCACCAGGGTATTCGGTAGGCTTGCTTGAACAAGAACCCCAATTTGACCCCACCAAGACCGTTCTTGAGGTTGTCCAAGAAGGAACGCAGGAAGTGGTCGATTTATTGAAAGAGTTTGATCAAATAAATGAAGCTTTTGGCGATGCTGATGCCGATTTTGATAAATTGCTGGAACGACAAGGGGAAGTTCAGGAGCGCCTCGACGCCCTTGATGCCTGGGATTTGGACAGCAAATTGGAGCGGGCCATGGATGCCCTTCGTTGTCCACCGTCGGATGCGCTCATCGCTAACCTTTCTGGTGGTGAAAAACGCCGAGTAGCGTTGTGTCGCTTGTTGTTGAAAAAACCTGACGTCCTTCTTTTGGACGAACCGACCAACCACTTGGATGCCGAGTCGGTACTGTGGTTGGAAGAACACCTTCGCCAATACGAAGGAACGGTCATTGCCGTAACGCACGACCGTTATTTCTTGGATAACGTGGCTGGTTGGATTTTGGAACTTGACCGTGGCGAAGGTATTCCTTGGAAAGGAAATTATTCTTCGTGGTTGGAGCAAAAACAAAACCGTTTGGCCAAAGAAGAAAAACAAGAGTCAAAGCGTCAGAAAACACTCCAACGCGAATTGGAATGGGTACGTATGGCACCCAAGGCACGTCAAGCCAAGTCGAAAGCTCGTTTGGGGGCTTACGAAAAACTCTTGGACGAAGACATGAAGCAAAAAGAAGAGAAATTGGAGCTTTTCATTCCGTCGGGGCCGCGTTTGGGTAATAAAGTGATTGAGATGGAAGGCGTTTCTAAAGCGTTTGGCGACAAGCTTTTGTTTGAGAATCTTACCTTTTCACTTCCTCCTGCGGGTATCGTGGGTATTATTGGCCCCAACGGTGCGGGTAAGTCCACTTTGTTCAAACTCATTACGGAGCAAATCAAACCCGACAGCGGCACTACTGTCATTGGTGAAACGGTGCAAATTGCGTACGCCGATCAAGAACACAACCAGCTCGATCCCAACAAAACCGTTTATCAACAAATCTCTGATGGAAATGACTGGGTATTACTTGGCGGAAAACAAAGTAATGCCCGCGCGTACGTGAGCCGTTTTAACTTTACGGGAAGCGATCAAGAAAAGAAAATTGGCAACTTATCGGGAGGAGAGCGCAACCGTGTTCACTTGGCGATGATGCTCAAAGAAGGTGGCAACGTACTGCTTCTGGATGAGCCTACCAACGACTTGGACGTAAACACGCTTCGTGCCTTAGAAGAAGCCCTCGAAAACTTTGCGGGCTGCGCCGTGATTATCTCCCACGACCGTTGGTTCTTAGACCGCCTTTGTACGCACATTCTGGCTTTTGAAGGCGATTCTCAGGTGTATTGGTTTGAAGGAAACTTCTCCGACTACGAAGAAAACCGCCGCAAACGTTTAGGAACGGACGTAACACCAAAACGGATTAAGTACAAGAAGTTGATGGCATAGACCTAACATCAAAAATCCCCGAAACAATTATGTTTCGGGGATTTTGCTAAGTATCAATAACCATTTTTTAGAATAGCCATAAAGTCTTTTACACAATTTCAATCATGCCATTATAGTATTCAAATTTTCTATCTGCGGTCATAAAAACCATAGATTCACTTATAGCTGTTGCAACTAAAAAGCGGTCGAATGGGTCTCGATGATCCTCAAAAAGAGGAATTTGCTGATAATTTAAAAGATGAGCTTCTCGAATTGGTAATATCGTAAAACCATCAATTACAATCTGTCGGACAATCGTAGGTAAGCCAACAATAAAACCAGGTAATTTATTTAGCTTGTATTTTATTGCCAACTCCATCAAACTCACTTGACTTACAAAAATTTGATTTGCTGGGTCAATCAACAGTGACATCCTACGTCTTTCTAACAACTCATTATTTTCCTGAAACCATATTAAAATATGGGTATCAATTAGAATATCCATTACTAAAACATGTAATCTTTTAAGTCATCCAATGGATCATTAAAATTTTCTGGAAGATGAATTTTCCCTTTTAATCCGCCAGGTTTTCTTGGTTGTAGCTGTGGAGTGACTTCCTCAGTAAAAGTAACAATCACCGATGTTCTTTTATTAATATCAGGCTTTTCTAGCAGAACAATTTCGCCATTTTCATATATTCCTCTGACAGATGTAAGCATATCTATACGTGTTTTCTAACCTGTTTAGACGCTAATTTAATACTTTTTCAACGCTTTACAAACCCGCACCACCGTTTCATCCAACGGTCTGTAAGTAAACCCAAGTGCTTTTTGGATTTTTTCTCCGTTGTAAATAAACTTTGTTCGGGCAGTTTTAGCGGTTTCTTTGGTGATGAGTGGCTTGCTTCCCGTCAGCCATGAACGAGCGGCTTCTACTCGCCAAATGATTTCGGTCAAAAAGGGCGACACCAGCTTTGAAGGTGGGCGTTTTCCAAACCCTTCGGCCATTTTGGTAAATAATTCGCGGTAAGTAGTGCTACCTGCACTTAGTACAAATCGCTCATTTTTAACTTCCGATACCAACAGCTTCACCGTCGCTTCTGCTACGTCTAATACGTCAACGTAGTTGATTAGCCCTTCGGTATAATACTTATTTTCGTCGAAGGCATATTTAAAAAGCTGCGTACTGCTTCGTCTCCAGTCGCCTTCACCGAGTACCATGCTTGGGTTGACCACCACCGCCGAAAGCCCCTCCGCAACGCCTCTCCACACCTCAATTTCTGCCAAATATTTACTTTTTCCGTAGTGCGAATTTAGCGGCGATTCTTCCCATTTTTGGTTTTCATCAATCACCGTCGGTTTCGACGCGTCTATCATGCGCGGGTCGGGCCGCCCCAGCGCCGCTACCGAACTCACAAAAGCCATTTTTTTGACACCTACCTCTAATGCCAAGTTGACGACATTGGCCGTTCCTTGTACATTAATTTGGTACATTTGCTTTTGATCTTTGGGAGTAAAAGAAACAATTGCTGCCGTGTGAATGACGTAGGTTACCCCTTCAAACGCTTTTTCCAACGCCAGCACATCCAACACATCCCCTTCGGCCCATTCCACCTTTGCTTCCACGTCGTTCAACAACTGCATGTCGCTTCCGCTACGACGTAAGCCACGGACACGGTGCCCATTTGCCAATAAATAGGTTACAATGGCACTACCCAAAAGGCCGTTTGCGCCAGTGACTAAAATGAGTGGTTCAGCTGATTTGTCCAAAAACGTAGAATTTTAAGTAAATTTCTTTTGTGCAAAGGTAACGACAATGGTTCGATTGCTAAAAAAAACTATCAGGTGTTGGCTATGGACTCTTAACTATTAAGTAACTTTCCGCCCCATTTGAAAAAATCGAGTCACTATTGGTTGTAGCGCTGGGAGGTGAAGGGCATCGTTGCGTACTTTCTCACTTTGCCTCCTGGGGCTCTAACTCATAAAAAACATTAAAAATGAACTTATTTGCATCTCTGAAGGAGACATTGACTGAGGGTATCGTAAGTCAGATTGCGGTACAGAACAACGAAAAAACAGAGAAAATCCAAAAAGCAATTGATGCTTTTGCCGCTTCAATTGTGGGTGGTCTTATTAAGCGAGCCTCCAATGAATCGGGGATGAAACTTATTTTTAATCAGGTAAAAAACACCCCATTTTCCCCCGAACAGCTTCCCAGAATTTTGAAAACACCCTCAGAATTAGAGGAATTCAAGGCGGCTGGCGAAAAAATCCTCAATACAGTGCTCCCTGGCTTCAAAAGCTCTGTTTGTAGCATGGTGACGAAATACTCTGGAACAAAAAACTCGCTTGCATCATCGTTGAGTGGGATTTCGATGTCAATTATTATCTCAGTGTTGAAAAAAGTGGTGGCTGAGAAACAATTTGATGCCGAGTCGTTGGCGGCTTATTTGGGAGAACAACGTGAAAGCCTCCTTACTATCGTACCTGACCTCAACGACCGTATCATCGAAACCGTGGGTATTCAATATCTTTTACAGAGTTTTGACGTACCTCGTGCCGAACAATCAACAACCATCACCAAAAGTTCTGAGCCTATTCCAGCGAAGCAACCATTTTTGGTCGGCGTTGATGTGGAAGATTCGGGTTTGGGACGAATTAATTTCAAATGGGTAGGAATCGGCCTTTTGGTCGTTGCTGTTCTTGGAGCTGGTATTTACTTTTGGACTCAGCGAGACACCTCGTCGGTTGACACAGAAATAGATGCCGATACGCTTGCCGAAGCACGTACGATTCAAGAACCAATCACTGCTACCAAAACGGCCGATACGACCACTGCAACTACTCCAACGACGCCTGCCGCAACCACGACCGAGAGTCCAATGGCAACGTATTTGGCAGATGCTGCCGCAGTCAAAGGAAAAGCGTTTAAATTTGACAACGTGGATTTTGAGGACAATACGGTTCAATTAAAAGCAACAGCTTCGCAACCCGTACAAGCATTGGCCGATTTGTTGAAAAAATACCCAACCGCCCAAATCAAACTCGTAGCCTACGCCAACGATGCCAAACCGCCTTTGACCAACAAAGTGCTATCGGTAAAACGTGTGTATGCGTTGAAAGACCAATTTGTAAAATCAGGCATTAGCTTCGTACGAGTTGATGCCGAAGGGCGAGGCACGGGCATTAATCCTAAAGATACCACAGGCCGCAAACAAGTACCTATGCGCGAAGTATGGGTGAAGTTTGTGCAGAAATAGTGTATAGTCGATGGTCAATAGTCGATAGACTATAGACTATTGACCATCGACCAAAAAAAGGGCTGTCAGGTTTGAAAATCTGACAGCCCTTTTTTTGCCATTATGTCAGATAATAAAGCGGTGGAATACATTTTTTAGGTAATCAAGCCAGAAAACCAAAAACTGTAAAAACCGTAAAACAGAATTATGGAAGCAAACGTACAGGCCGAAAAAGGGCAACTGTCGATTCATACCGACAATATTTTTCCAATTATCAAAAAATTCCTCTATTCAGACCACGAAATTTTCTTGCGTGAGTTGGTTTCAAACGCCGTAGATGCCACTCAAAAAATCAAGAAATTAGCCGATTTTGGTGAGTTTAATGGTGAACTTGGTGAATTGAAAGTATCGATAAAACTCGACGAAGAGGCAAAAACGATTACCATCAGCGACCGTGGTATCGGGATGACAGCCGATGAAATCAAAAAATACATCAACCAAATCGCCTTCTCTGGTGCGGCTGAGTTTGTTGAAAAATACAAAGAAAAAGAAGATACCCGTGGCAATATCATCGGTAACTTCGGATTAGGTTTCTACTCGGCGTTTATGGTGGCCAAAGAGGTAGAAATCATTACCAAATCGTTTAAAGATGGCTCCGAAGGCGCTCGTTGGATATGCGACGGAAGCACCGAGTTTAGCATTGAACCTGCCGAAAAAACCGACCGTGGTACGGACATTATTCTCCACATCGCCGAAGATTCGGAAGAATTTTTGAGCAAATACCGCCTCACCGAAATCCTTGAAAAATACGGCAAATTTTTACCTATTGAGATTGAGTTTGACGAAAAAATCATCAACAATCCTACCCCTATTTGGGTAAAAGCACCTTCCGAGCTCAAGGATGAAGATTATTTGGCGTTTTACAAAGAGCTTCACCCGATGGGCGAAGACCCGCTGTTCTGGATTCACCTTAATGTTGATTATCCGTTCAATTTGACGGGAGTTTTATATTTCCCCAAATTGAAAAACGACTTCTCGGCCCGCAAGGAAAAAATCCAATTGTACAGCCGTCAGGTATTTATTACCGACGAAGTCAAAGACGTAGTGCCTGATTTCTTAACGCTTCTTCACGGGGTTATCGACTCTCCTGACATTCCGCTCAACGTGTCGCGTAGTTACCTTCAAGCCGATGGTAACGTCAAGAAAATCAGTGGATACATCACACGTAAAGTAGCCGACAAACTTTCTGAGATTTTCCGCAACGACCGCGAAGGATTTGAGAAAAAGTTTGATGACATTGGCTTGTTTGTCAAGTACGGTATCATTTCCGACGAAAAATTTGGCGAGAAGGCCAAAGAATTCTGCTTGGTGAAAAACACCCAAGGCAAACACTTTACATTTGAGGAATACACCGCCCAAGTCAAAGAAAATCAGACCGATAAGAATGACACAGTGGTGTGGCTATACGCCAGCGACTTACAAAAGCAAGACGCCTACATCCAATCGGCTACCAAACGGGGCTATGATGTACTCGTGTTTGACAGTGTGATTGACCCGCACTTTATTAACGGCATCGAGTACAAAATAGAGAAAACAAACATCAAGCGCGTGGATGCTGATACGCTCGACAAGCTTATTGAAAAAGAAATCAAGCTGGAAAGCGTATTGTCGAAAGACGACGAGGAAAAAGCGAAGAATTTGTTTGAGCAAACCCTCGGTGGCGCTCCCAAACTAACCATCAGTGTGGAACCAATGCCTACCGACGAGTTGCCAGTAGTCATTACCATTCCAGAATTTATCCGTCGGATGAACGACATGGCGGCTACTTCTGGTCAGAAGTCGATGTTTGGTGATATGCCTCAAATGTTGAACGTGGCCATCAATGCCAACCACCCCGTGACGCAGAAAATCCTGACCGCAGCAGAAGATGAGCAAAAACAACTCATCCGTCACGCATATAACCTGGCATTGCTTTCGCAAGGAATGCTGACAGGTAGCGAGTTGACAGCTTTTGTTCAACAAGCGGTGTCACGTTTGTAATCGAATCGACCTACTTTTACAAAAAAGCTCTCCTCAAGGAGGGCTTTTTTTATGCCCCTCCACGCTTTACAAGTATTTTCTTTCGCTTTAATCGCTCTTTTCACCGCTTCTATTGATTCCTTTTGTTAGGCACCTCACCTACTGCCAAATTTGCAAAGTCGTTTCAATTTTAATTTTATATCAAGTTATGTCAAACATCAAAACCAAAATAGACGAGTTTGAAGTCCGCGATTTGGAAGACAATGGGCTTTTACGAATTTATGTAGAGCACAATACCGAAATGGGCAATCGTGGAGTGCCTGGCATTCAAGTTTGGTACACAATTGCGGGCGGGACATCTATCGTCAATTTTGAACCTTTACACGTAGAACGGTGGGCATACCAAGCCCACAAACAGCAAACTGACGTTTATTTATTGAGCGATTATTCGTGGAATGTCCACGAAGATACCTACATCAAAAATTATTTAATCATTGGCGAAACGCTCAAAGCCCGCGTGGAAGTAAAAGTGAGAAGCAAAGCCAAAGCGGTGGTTCGTGAGTACGACCTACCATTTCACTTAGAAGAATAAAAGTGATTTAGCAAACGCAAAAAGCACCCCGCTTTAGCAAAGCCACAACGGGGTGTTTTTTGTTTTTTTTATAACTCCAATACTGCTGAGTATAAGTCGATTCCTTTGGCCCAGTAGTCGATTTGGCGGTTTAGAAGTTTAAATCCAAGTTTTTCGTAGAAACCAAACGAATGTTGCGACGTTTCGACCATGATGGTTTTGGCAACTCCCGATTGGCGAATTTGATCTATTCGGTACAAAGCCAATTCTTTTCCAACACCCGTACCTTGAAAATCGGGGTGTACAAAAGCCCACGAAAGCCCTCCTTGCTGGTCAAACGAACGCACCCAATAGCCACCACCACCCACAATTCTCCTATCCACAACGGCTACGACGTAGTCATCTCCAAAAATATCCAAATACTCCAAGAAGTCGCCCAATTCTTTGGGGTCAAAGTATTTAGGAGTATTCATTATAAAAATTTCTTCCAGTGTGGTGCGGTCACTGAGTTCGTAGGGGCGTAATGTAATTTCCATACTCTTATTATTTAATTCAAAAAGGTGGGCAAAAAAAATGCCAAAACTATTATTCAATCTCAATAACCACTCCCTTGGTAAGTGGATGGGCAACACATGTCAAAATATACCCTTGGTTTAACTCCGATTTGGTAAGGCCATCTTCTTCGTCCAGTTGCACTTTCCCCGACGTACATTTCCCCATGCAAGCCGTACACATCCCCGCCTGACACGAATAGGGCAAGTCAATGTCGAGTTCGAGGGCTGCTTCCAAAATCGTTTGATGCGGTTCTACATTAAACGTGTATTCTTCTCCTTCATACAAGACTTTCACTTCTTGCGTCTTTAGGCTTCCGTCGTCCTCAGCTTCATGCACTACATGGGTGGTGGCCGTGGCAAAGCTCTCCCGATGGATTTTTTCTTCGGCTACACCCCACGCCAATAATGTCTCTTTGGTCGTTTCCATCAACCCATCTGGCCCACACAAGAAATACTCGGCCGATGCGTTTTTCAACCCTCCTATTCCTTCGAAAATCTCTAAAATAGTTAACTTATTCAAACGGCCTCGTACGCCTACCCATGCGTCAGAAGGCTGAGTTAAGGCATAATAAAGCACAAAGCGATTGCCATATATACGGTTCAGCTCGTCGAGTTGTTGTTTAAAAATAATACTTTCTTCTTTCCGATTGCCATACAAGAGTACGACCCGACTCTCCGCCTCTACTTTCAACACCGATTTGGCAATAGAAATCAAAGGAGTGACACCGCTCCCAGCTCCAATCAACACAACAGTGCGGGCGTTGCGCGCATCGGGCAAGACCTGAAAATGCCCCATGGGTTCGAGTACTTCCAAAAAATCTCCCTCTTTGACGTTGTCCAAAAGCCAATTGGAAACCAAACCTCCTGGAACACGTTTAACGGTGACGGCAGGGGCGGTATCGGTATGGGGCGAGCTACTCATTGAGTACGAACGACGCACTTTTTCGCCATTGATGGTCAACAATATGGTCAAAAACTGTCCCGCTTGGTACTTAATCATTTCGCTCAACGGATGCCAAAAGGCAATCGTAGCCGCATCGGGAGTTTCTTTAATAACTTCTTTAACTTTCAGATGAAAATGCTTCATAGTTCTACTTTATACATCGTAGGTTTAACCCCCAAAATTACGATTTGTTTTACCATAACCACAGGATTTACGGAGAAACCTACGGTCGCCACCCTAAGTTCGGAAACTTTTAGCCGTTGATTTTGGTTTTGGAAATAGTTAATTTGCCTTCAAAAACTATCGAAAGTTAATAAAGACATGGTCACAGTAAGCGATAAAGCAAAAGATAAAATCCTTGAATTACGCCGTGAAGAAGGGCGTCCTGAAGACAGCCACATTCGTGTAGGAGTGGTTGGCGGAGGCTGTTCTGGGCTGATGTATAATTTGGAATTTGATTCAACCAAACAACCCACCGACATGGAGTTCCAAGACAAAGGAATTCGGATTGTGGTTGATAAAAAGAGCATCCTTTACTTAGCTGGGACAATCCTCGATTTTTCGGATGGTCTCAATGGCAAAGGGTTTCAGTTTGTCAATCCCAACGCCAGCCGTACTTGCGGATGCGGTGAGAGTTTCGCGGTTTAACCTACTCCAAGTCACCCACAAAAAAGGCGTCAGATACAAATTCTGACGCCTTTTTTGTGTTATTAGCTATCTTTGCGCCCTCTTACCATTTATGTCATGGCCCTTACTTTCTGGAATTTTTGGAGCAACAAACTTTTCAACTGGTTAGCAACCTTTACCAATAACCCTTATTGGAAAACCAAGCTTGCCGTCTTTACAGTTTTGTACATCTTGTTTACCTCTTTCCCTGATTATCAGGCACTGGTAAAAATGGATACGGGTGGACAACGCCTTGCAGCTCGCTTTGAAGTAATTGATTGGATTGGCACCCATCCATTTCAGAACTTACCTGAGCATTTGTTGACGGGAAAAGTACTAAGTGAAGGCGACCAGTCTCACTTCAAAAAACGAGTTTTTCGCCCACTCATCCCCGTTGCCCTCCACACAGTAGGACTAAAAGCAAAACACTATGTGGGCATTCAATTTGTCGTCGGGATTTTGTTCGTCGTGTTATTAATTCGGTTCCTTTCTAAGCACCTAAGCTCTACTGAAAGTGTCTTGGCCACGTTTATGTTTGCCAATTTATTCGTCACCAAATGGACTTTCTTTGATTTTTTCTACCACGACCCGCTTGCCTATCTCCTCCTCTTAGTCATCGTTAATTTCCGAAATCCATTGTTAATTGTTCTTGGCATTGTCCTCGGTGGATTTGTCGATGAACGCGCCGTCATTGGCAGTAGTGCGGCGGTTTTGTGGTGGTTTTGGCAAGAAAGCAATGCCCAAAAAGTCGCCCTCAGCAACGTATTTTCTTTCAAACGCTACCACGCTACTTGGGCAACGGTGGTTGGTATCTTGCTATTTATAGTTTTGAGACTTTACGTCATGTCGTTTTTGGGAATGAGAACCGACAAATCAATGCTGGGCTTTGACGCAAATCAGTACAATTCGTTTCCAATGGGACTGACCGTGACCTACGAATGTGCTTGGTTGCTTCTTATCGGTGCGGTTGTGGGTATGGTTGCTAAAAAAGATTGGCAATACCTGCTGATGTTTATGTTTAGCGCACTGGGTGTAATAGCAGCGGGCAGCTTGGTCTTAGATTTTTCCAGAAGTTATGCCTACGGTTTTGTTCTATTGCTATTTGCGATAGTATATCTTTCTAAAACCGAGACACTTCCTCATTTTCAAAACGGACTTACCTTCTGCGCCATGGGGTGCTTTTTGTTCCCGACCTATTATCAAATAGGTTCTTCGTTGTTTTGGATGCCCCACTTTTTCCCAAAAATAAAAGTCTTACTTGCTTTCTATCATGTCATCTAACTTCCAAAAAGATTGGTCTCAATAAACTCATTCCGAAATTTGCCTTCGGGGTCGTGTTTTTCCATTATTTTTTTAAAATCGGCCAGTTTTTCAATGCGCGATTGTAGTACAGCAGGTTTTAGGGTAAAAATTTTGCCCCAATGAGGACGAGGTGCAAAGGGCGCCAACGCCTCTTCTATTTCGGGCAAAAGCGCCATTACCGCCTCCACTTCTTGTTTCCACGTAAAATGGAAAGCTACGCACGTTTTTTTGTAAAATGGACTCATCGGTAACTCATCCGCCGCAATTGCCCTTACTTCGGTAATAAACAAGTGGGGGGCTACTTTTTCGTTTAATTTCTCAATCGCCATAAATCCTTCATACGCGTGCTCAAAAGCCACAAAATACTCCGACTGTAGTTCTTTGCCGCTGCTGGGTGTAAAACCCATTTTGAAGTGAGGCATACGCTCGTACCAAGGCCCCTCTACACCCATTTGGTCTGTACAATTAACGGGGTCTAGGGCTTCAATTGGGTGCAGGTTTTTGGTAGCTAATTTCGCCCCGTAAAACTCAGGAGCTACTTCTTTCATGTCCTCAGCCTTACTTTTTACCCACACCTCACTTACGTTTTTATTGCGCCAATCGGTAAACAAACTCACGCTATATCCTCCCGACATGATGGCTTCAAAATTTTTCTCCAAGGCCGACATGGGCAAATTTTGATACACCACCTGTTTCATTTTGAACGTTGGCTGAACGTCAAGCGTGATTTTGGTCGCAATGCCCAAAGCCCCAAGGTTTACAACCGCTGCCCCAAATTCTTCTCCGTCTTTTTCACGACTCAATGAAACCACCTCTCCTTTTCCATTCACCAACTCAATGGCAGAAACAGCCGTCGCTAAACTGCCATTTTTGATACCCGAGCCATGCGTGGAAGTAGCACACGCCCCCGCCACCGAAATATGCGGCAAAGAAGCCAAGTTATGAAGTGAAAAGCCGTTGTCATCCAAATACTTACACATTTCTCCGTACTTAATTCCAGCCTCAACTGTTACCGTATTTTTTTCTTTATCCAAACCAATGATTTTGTTAAAAGCCTCGGTCGAGATTTGGTTTTCTTTGCTATCGGCAATGGCATTGAAACAGTGTTTTGTGCCCAGCGCCCGCACTTTTTTACACTTTTTAATCGCTTCCTGCAACTCTCCCACGTTTTTTGGAATGTGTAAATTTTCCGTACTGTACGTCAAATTTCCCGCCCAATTAGTACGCGGATCTGCTTTTTTACACGACATCAAATTAGAAAGCATACTACCAGTTAAAAGAATAGATGAGGTTTTGAGAAATGTTCGTTTGTCCATTTGAATGTTAGGTTTAGGTCTTTGGTCATTAAATCAGTATGGCCTATTTTAATTCTTCGATGAAGATGTCTTTAAAATAAACCAACGCCTTTCCTCCCCCGTGAATTTGAAGGCCAATGAGGCCCGACTGCGGTATATTAGTATCAGGCTCGGTATAATCCACGGTTGTTACTCCGTTGATTTTAAGAACAATATGGCGTTTATCCGCTCTAATCTCATAGTCATTCCAATCGTTAGGCTTGAGCAATTTAGCAACTTCCTCGGCGGGTTTTCCAGCCAGCGTTTTATTCCGCCGCGATTCATCATAGAGGCTTCCCCAATATTTATCACCCAAATCAGCTTGGTATCCTTCCATTTCATAGGACGGATTGGTGAGTCGTTTACTTCTAAACTGCACCCCCGAATTGATGAAGCCTTCGGTGCCCACCAGCTTAAATTTGGCCTTTAGAACAAAGTCAGAATAACTCCGTTTTGTACATAAAAAATCATTGTTTGGCACCTTTGTTTGCAAAGAACCACCAACCAATGCCCCCTGCTCAATTCGCCACGTTTTTAGGGTATCGCCTTCCCAGCCTTTAAAACTTTTGCCGTCAAAAATCCGCTCAGGTTTGCGGTGTGTCTCTCCCGAAAAAGCGGCCAATGTCACAGTCGCTGCGGCCGACAAAATCAATAAGTACTTCATTGGTTATGAATGGTTAAGCCTATGTCTCGCGTATATACTTGAAATAAAGTCTCATTTGCTTATTTCTACTTTTAGGCTAACCCACAGACCTCCATGCTCCAAACCAAAATTTCATTATTTCATAACACACCCATACCCCTCCTAACACTTGCCTACTGCACAGGTTTTGCCTTGTTTTTAGTTTAAAACTTGGCCGAAAAGTACCAAACCGTGAAACATTTAACATTTTTTACGTGGAACAGTTTGGGTTATTGGGAATAAAGACGGATATTTGAAGGCGGTAAACCTAATAACAATGGGAAAAATCATAGCAATAGCCAACCAAAAAGGTGGAGTTGGCAAAACCACCACAGCCATCAACTTGGCAGCGAGTTTGGCTGTATTAGATTTCAAAACGCTGATTGTAGATGCCGACCCACAGGCCAACTCTACGTCAGGTTTGGGCTTCAACCCCAAAGAGATTGAGTACAGTATCTATGAGTGTATGGTAGAGGGAGTCATACCACAACAAGCCATTGTGGAAACCAACTTTGAAAACCTATACTTGTTGCCTTCGCACATCGACCTCGTAGGGGCTGAAATTGAGATGATTAATCTCAAAAGTCGGGAAGAAAAAATGAAAGAGGCCCTATGGCCCATCAAAGAAGAGTACGACTTTATCATCATCGACTGTTCGCCTTCGTTGGGTTTGATTACCATCAACAGCCTTACGGCCGCTGATTCGGTGATTGTCCCCGTACAATGCGAGTACTTTGCCCTTGAAGGTTTAGGCAAACTCCTGAATACCATCAAAATCATCCAGACTCGTTTGAATACAAGTTTGACGATTGAGGGGATTTTATTGACCATGTACGACATGCGGGTGCGTCTATCCAATCAGGTAGTAAATGAAGTTACTGCTCACTTTAAACACATGGTTTTCAACACCATCATTCCACGCAATATCCGTTTGAGTGAGTCGCCAAGTTACGGTGTACCTACCATTGCGCAGGATTCGGACAGTAAAGGAGCCATTAGTTACTTAAACCTTGCTCGTGAGGTTTTGAACAAAAACGGCTTGCTAGAGCAAGACGAACCTACCAGCCGTAGAGCGCTGTAATTGACACCAACTTTGAATACACAGTAGATTTTTCCAAAAATCTATCTAAAAACATACAATTCTAGCACATGGAAAATGTCGGAAAAGCTGCACCCAAAAAAATGACAGGACTTGGTCGTGGGTTGGGTGCTTTACTCCAAGACAGCGACAACGTCAATCGTTCTTCAAGCCCCTTGCCCCACGAAGGCGTAAGCATGATGAACGAAGTTTCGGTCGAACACATTGAAACAAACCCCTATCAACCTCGTACCCGATTCGACGAAGAAGCGCTCAATGAATTGGCGGAATCGATTCGTATTCAGGGAATTATCCAACCCATTACGGTACGACAAATCGGGAAAGACCGCTATCAATTGATTTCGGGAGAACGGCGTTTACAAGCATCCAAACTTGCTGGACTTACCCACATCCCGACTTACGTTCGTACGGCCAATGACCAACAAATGTTGGAAATGGCCTTGATTGAAAACATTCAGCGCGAAAACCTAAACGCCATCGAAATTGCCCTAAGTTATCAGCGCCTGATTTCGGATTGTGGACTTAAACAAGAAGAACTCGGAGAACGAGTAGGTAAAAATCGTACGACGGTCAACAACTACATCCGTTTGCTCAAACTTCCCCCGTTGATTCAAGCCGCCTTGCGCGACGACCAAATTACGATGGGTCACGCACGTGCGATTATCAACATCGAAAACCCTGAGACACAGCTCAAAATATTTCGTAAAACCATCGAAGAATCTTGGTCGGTCCGAAAGGTAGAAGAAGCCGTTCAGGCACTTAAACTCGACCCCGACGACACCAACAAAGACCGCAAGCCAACCCTGTTGAAACAAGAACTGCGCTCCTTGCAATTTAAACTTTCATCGTTTTTTGGTTCAAAGGTTTCTATCAAAACCGATGACAAACAAAAAGGTGAAATTAAAATTCCGTTTACCTCCCAAGAAGAATTAGATCGTATTTTAGACGTTTTAAAGTTTGAACCTTGAGAACAATAGGGATTTTTTTCAGTTTGTGGCTATGGTCGGGAGTAATGATGGTGAAGGCGCAACAAACAGCAACAGACTCCCTCCAAAAGCGTCTATCAAAGGCGGTATCCTCCTTGTCCGCCGATTCGACGGTGCTGGATTCGCTCAAGAATAAAAAAATGAGCAAAAACAGCCTCGCAAAAAGTTCATTGAACGACGCTGCTTTAAAGAAACATAGTCCGCGCAAAGCAGCATATTACTCACTCATGTTTCCTGGGCTGGGACAAGCGTACAATCGTCAGTATTGGAAAATGCCCTTTGTCTATGCGACGTTAGGAGGGGTAGGCTTTTTTATACGGTATTATCACATTCGTTATCAGGACTTTTTGTGGCCGTATTACTTTAGCTATGATGTAACAACAGGTAAGCAGCTACGTACGGAAGCGGAGGTGTTTTTGCGGGGTCAAAACCAAACACGTACCCTTCCCCTTGACCGTATTACCCAAGGAAAAGATATTTACCGTCGCTATCGGGATCTCAATTTTTTGTTGTTAGTGGGTGTTTGGGCGCTGGCAGCCGTGGAAGCCAACGTGTCGGCTCACCTCAAAACATTTGATATGTCGGAAGATTTGTCTTTTCGATTTGAGCCTGATACTTACAACAACTCTTTTACGGGCCAAGTATATGGGGTAAAAGTTGTCGTTCCTATCAAATAAATTACGTATTGCAAAACATAAATTATGAATATTCTTCTTTTAGGTTACGGTAAAATGGGCAAAGTGATTGAACAAATCGTCCTGAGCCGTGGCCACCAAGTAGTTGGAAAAATTGACATTTCTAACCGCCACGAACTAGATACATTTAGCCGCGACAACGTGGATGCCGTCATCGAATTTAGTGCCCCCGAAGCGGCCTATGAAAACCTTAAATGGTGCATGAGTAAAGGCTTGCCAACCGTGTGTGGAACCACAGGCTGGCTGCACCACCGCCCCGAAATTGAGCAACTGTGTATCGAAAATAAAGCGGCATTCTTCTACGCGTCAAATTACAGCATCGGGGTTAATTTGTTTTTCCGCCTCAACAAGCAATTAGCCAAGCTTATCGCTCCCTATTCGCAGTATTCGGTGCATACAACCGAAATCCACCATATTCACAAGTTGGACGCCCCAAGTGGAACGGCCATCACGTTGGCAGAAGGGTTAATGCAACAACTTTCTAACAAAACAGAATGGGTAAATACCGAAGAGGGCACCGAAAACCAAATCCCCATTCTATCTTTGCGCGAAGGAGAAGTTCCTGGTACTCATATTATTCGCTACGATTCTGAAGTAGATAGCATCGAAATCAAACACACCGCCCACAATCGCCAAGGGTTTGCCCTCGGCGCGGTCGTTGCGGCCGAATGGCTGGCTCCCCGCGAAGGCGTGTTTGGCATGGATGAACTGCTAGGAGAATAGTTTTTTGTTTACAATAAGAATTGTTTTTATGTCTCAACCCAAACCTAAAAAATCGGCCCTTAGAGAATGGCTCGACTCGGTCGTTTTTGCTGTAGTAGCAGCTACCCTTATCCGTTGGTTACTATTGGAAGCGTACACCATCCCGTCGTCATCCATGGAAAAAAGCTTGCTTATTGGCGACTTTTTATTTGTAAGTAAACTCCACTACGGAGCGCGGACGCCTGGAACGCCCTTGCAAGTACCGCTTACGCACCAAACCATTTGGGGAACCAATATTCCCTCGTTTTCTACCTTAATTCAACTTCCGATGTTTCGCCTTCCAAGCTTCACATCGGTAAAACGCAACGACGTGGTTGTTTTCAACTATCCTGGCGACCCAGAGGAACCGTTTGAAGATCCGCTTGTTGGGAATGGAGGATATAAAAATTTCCCCGTTGACTTGCGTACCAACTTCATCAAGCGTTGTATTGCGGTAGCAGGCGACGTGGTGGAGGTTAAAAATGGTTTGGTTTATATCAATGGTAAAGAAGGAGAAACGCCTCCACAGGCCCAGTTGATGTACCGTTTAGAATCAAGTGACTTGCTGGATGATCGTTTTTTTGAAAATGAAGACATTCGGGATTATGGTACGTTTCCTGGTGATACGGCCAAGCCTAACCATTTTGTGTATCAAATCCGTACCACACCCCAAACCGTGGACGATTTGAAAAAACACAGCTTTATCCGCTCTGTGACCCACGTTAGTCAGTATGCTGCCTCTGCTCCTGAGATGGGACTTTTCCCCGCCGCTGCGAAGCAAAATGCTGATTTTTGGGGACCAATGCAAGTACCTAAAGAAGGCCTGACAGTCCAACTTGACTCTGCCAACGTAACCAAATATGGCTACGTGATTAAGTATTTTGACCACAATGACCCTGAAAAAGTAGTGCTCGATAAAGGCAAAGTTTCCATAGACGGCAAAGCCATTACGAGTTATACCTTCAAACAGGATTACTATTTTATGATGGGCGACAACCGCTACGAATCAGCGGACTCGCGTTTTTGGGGCTTTGTTCCTGCCGACCACATCGTTGGGAAAGCGGTCTTTATTTGGATGTCGATTGATCCAAATCCAAAATCTATCTTAACCAAAATCCGCTGGAATCGTCTGTTTAGATTGATTGACTAGCGCTTTTTGGCAATAATAATAGCACAAAAAAGCGGCGTTGAGCCGCTTTTTTGTGTGTTTGGATACTCATATCCAAACACAGGGTTTCTCAAAACCCCATTTATTGTACACATTAGAAGATGGTAAATCCAATTTCTCCTCAATGACAACAACCTGTTTCTGTGGTTCGCCACTTAGTTTTGATGAATGCTGTGGGAGCATTATTTCAGGAAAGCGTCCTGCGACTACAGCCTTGGAACTGATGAAATCACGCTATTCGGCGTACTGCGTCGTAGCCAGTGATTACTTGATTGCAACCACGCATCTTAGCAAACGGGCTCAGTTTGATAAAGCCTCCATCGAGCAGTGGGCCAAGGAGTCGCAGTGGAAAGGGTTAAAAATTATCTCTACTGCCAAAGGTTCGGCGCTCGATACGCAAGGAGAAGTAGCTTTCCAAGCGTTGTATATCGACGAAGGCAAAAAGAGTCGGGTGCATTACGAACACTCGCTCTTTGTGAAAGAACATAATCAGTGGTTTTATCTTTCGGGCAAAACGGCTGCCATCAGCCGCAATGATGATTGCCCTTGTGGAAGCGGGAAAAAATACAAGAAGTGTTGTGGGGCTTGATGATTATCACCCCACAATTTCCATCGTGCTTTGCCCATTACCATTTTTGAAAAGGCGAATTTGCGTTCCAATGCGTTCTTTGAGCGCTTCTACGTGCGAGATGATTCCAATTGTTTTTTCACTCTCCGACTGCAAGCGTTCCAACATACTCAATGCCATATCGAGCGAATCGGGGTCGAGCGTTCCAAAACCTTCGTCGATAAACAAACTTTCAATACTCACATTTTGAGAAGCCAAATCAGAAAGAGCGAGGGCGAGGGCTAAACTAAGAGTGAAAGTTTCTCCACCCGACAACGTATTCACGGCCCGCTGGGCATTGCCTTGGTAGGTATCTATCACAAAAAGACTATCGGTTTCCTCTTTGGGTTTGTCTAAAATATAGCGGTCGGATAAGTGCCGTAATCGCTGATTAGCCAATCCAATTAAGTTGGAAAGTGTCAAGTTTTGGGCAAAATTGCTAAACTTGTTTCCTTCACGGTCGCCAATGTAGCGATTGAGCAAATCCCATTTTTTTCGTTCCTTACGTAGTTGTTCAAGTTCCGTTTGTAGGGTTGAAAATTTGGTCTGTTGGGCTTGATGATACGCCAATTTAGACCCAATATCCGATACTTCCCTCAAGTATTGATCACGTAAACTACGGCTTATTTTAACTTTAAATTCTACATCCTCCAACGGCAATTCAGCTTGGCGAAGTTGGGCCGTTTCCATTAATTGTTCTTCCCAAGTTTTCCGATTGATGGCCAGCTCTTTTTCGCGATCTTCTAGCACTTTACGTTTGGTTCGCAATTTTTCAACCTCTAGGGCTGGCAGTAAAAGTTCATTGGCTTTTTCGATACTTTCAATGCCTTTAGCCACTAAATGGGTTGACAACACACTGGCCAGATGCGTTACTTTTTCACGCTCAACTGCAATGCCATTTGCGGTTTCATTTTTTTGTTTCTGAGCTATCTGCCAAGTTGTTTCCGCATTGGTCAACGTATTCCGTAATGCTTGACTTTCGGTACGAATATCCTTACCAGCATAACGCTGTTGTTTTTCTAATTCTTTCGCCGACTTTCGTATCCGAAGCTCAAAAAGCACTTCATATTGCCCCAACAATTTACCTATCACGGTATTCATATCACTGACTTTCAGCCACTTATTAATTTGTTCTTGCAAGTCTCCTAGTTGCCTTTGCTCTTGAGCCAATTGCTCCAGGGTACTGTCCGATGCCAATCCCAACACTGTCAATGTTTTTTCACCTTCCTCTTTGGCTTTTCGGTACTCCTCGCGAATTTTGACCAAACTTTCGGTTACTTTTGTCATTGACCCCTGCGCTTGGTTTAACTCCGCCCCTACTTTTTGCATTGAAGTATCCACTTCTTTTCTCTCCCTTTCGAGCAAATCTAGCTCCATTTGCACCTTAGAAAGTGCATTCACGTAGGCATGGACGTAGGGATGGTGCGTAGATCCACACAACGGGCATTCTTCCCCATTTTGCAAGGCATTGCGAAGATCTTCGAGGTTAAATTTTTGCTGTTCTTTTTCCTTCTGCGCTTGAAGAACTTTCAATTTAGCCTCCATTTCAGTCATTTTTTGCTGAAGTGCGGCCCATTGAGGTTGTCGTTCGTTGACTTTTGCCGTCGATTCCTCCAAGGCTTTTTTAGCATCAAGACCTTGGGCATACCATTCATTTCGTCGTGTCAAGGTTGCCTTTAGTTCCATCAAAGCGTTTTGCCGATTGGCTAATTGAGCGAGCTCTTTTTCTGCTTCAAAATCTACCCGAAAGCGCGCAACCTCTTGCTGTATTTCTTGTTTTTTCTGCTGAAGAAGAGCATACGCTTCGTCTAATTTTTCAACCGAAAGCGTCCTAAGCCAAGGGTGATTGGTTACGGAAACTTCTTGTTTTATAGCCGTAAAAACAGGGCGGATTTCAGCATTAAGTTTTTCAATTTCCGTATCGAGTTGTAGGATTTCGCCTTCAAAAACGTTCAATTCTGCCAGTAAATGCTCTTTCGGAACCGATTTTTGCACCAAATGAGTAATTTGTTGATGCGAGGTTTCGATGATGGTTGTCTGCGTTTCTATTTGCGTCTGAAGCGTTTTTCTACGTTCTTCCAACCCTTTCAACTGCGTTTGCTGAGATTGTAAAGTCGCCAATTCTCCTGCCCACTCGCTGATTTGTTCGTGCTGGAGGAGTCTAAAAGCGTCTGGTTTAAAAGTTTCTTGCTCATTTTCAACAACTTGAACCTCTTTTGCGACTTTCTCCAATTTTTGTTGAAGGTCATAACAACGCTCCAATACCGACTTTTCTTTCTCCCAAAACTGCACGTCTTTCTCTGCCTGAAGCTGATGCGTTTCGGTCGTGGATTTGGCTTGCTGAAGCTGTACTACTTCCTCTTCGGTGAGCATCGAAACCAGTTTCAGCTCTTTTTCTTTCAGTTCGAGTTCTTCCTTAAAGAGTTTATCTTTCAAATACGACGCGGCTCCAAGTTGCCGATAAATGCGCTGTCCTGTAATGTCTTCCAATAATTTAGAACGGTCGTGGGCTTTGGCGCGTAAAAACTCGGCAAAACTCCCCTGCGCCAGTACAATTGACTTTACAAACTGCTGGTAAGTTAGTCCGATGAGTTCTTCGTTCTTTTTTGGAAAATGCGACAACCCTTTAATATCCAGCAGATTACCAGAAGGAAGCTCGGCGATTTCCATTTGGTAATTATTCCATTTATCGTTGCGGTTTTTTGAAATACTCCAACGCGATCGAAACTGTCCTCCGCGCACTTCATACTCTACTTCGGCATAGGCTTCTACCTTAGGTTCTTCGGCAGCTTTGAGGTTCACAATGGAGCCTAATTTTTCAATTTCTGTTTTTGAAATACTACCAAAACGCGGAATTTCATTGTACAATGCCAAGGTGATAACATCCAACAAAGTTGACTTTCCTGCCCCCGTTGGGCCTGAAATGATAAACAAACCAGAAATCGCTAAAGGATTGGTTGTAAAATCAATGCACGGATGCTCGCCGTAAAATGAGTTAATATTTTTAAAACGAATGCGAAGAATTTTCATCGATAAAATCAGTTTTGTTCGGCCACTTCACGCCACAGTTCTTCAAAAGCTTCGGCCAAAAGCTGCTGGGTTTCCTCATCGAGGTTTTCGGTTAAAAGGCGTTTTTGAAAAACATCCCTTGGGGTTAAATCCTGAATCGAAGTACCTGTCACATAAAGTTCATCAGCACCTTGGGTGCGGTTGGTAAACGATAGTCGAGGCTTGATGATTTTGAAAGGAGCCGCTTCAAAATCTCGAATTAAATAACCGAAATAGGCTTCTTTTTGAGGGTCAGCATAAGGTTCGGTCACGTGGATTTCTACGTAAGGCGGCAAGGGGGTAACTACTTCGTACGCGTTCAAAGCCGCTTCTACTTCCTCCAAATTCCCCGAAAAACAACGCAGTTCTCGAAAAAGAGGCACTTCAATTGACGCTACTTTTCCAATTTTTTGCTCCTCCACGGTGAGTTCGAGTACGTATTTTTTGTCATCTCTCTCGCTAAAACTCAACGGAATAGGCGACCCTGAATACCGCACAAAATCGGAGTTAGCAATGCGTTGTGGCTTGTGGATGTGCCCCAACGCAATGTAATCAAAGCCCTCGGGAAAAAAGTCGGCCGAAAAAGCCGCTTCGCCCCCAATCACGTGAATATCGCGCTCGCTCTCACTCACCGACGCGCCGTTGACGTACAAATGCCCCATCGCAATCACGCATTTATCGGGATAACGTTCGGTACTTATCGCCGCCAATTGTTCATAATGCGCTCTGATTCCTTGTCGTAATGCCAACAAACGGTCGTCGTATCCTTCGCCCACAACCGATTTTCGTAAATCGGCATCGCGCAGATAGGGCACTGCCGCAATTACGACGTCTCCTTTAGGAGTGTCGATGTGTAGCAATTCATCTGCTATGTTTTCTTGCGCATTTCCAATGACTTTGATGTCCAAAAAACGCAACAGTTCCCTTGGAGCATTCAAAACCCCTGGTGAGTCGTGATTGCCTCCCGTAATTACCACATGACAGCCCGTTCCGACCAATTTTTTGAGGAAACCATAATACTGAGTCAATGCTTGATTAGAAGGATTAGCGGTATCAAACACATCGCCCGAAACCAACAAAACATCAATTTCTCGTTCTTTAATCTCTCCTACCAACCAGTCCAAAAACAAGCTCTGCTCTTCTTCAAGGCTGTATTTATGTAGTTGTTTGCCCAAATGCCAATCGGCCGTGTGAAGTATTTTCATGATTTTTTTCTGCCAGCGTATTGACAAAGTTCTAAAAGAACCTTCCATTTTTTGACAAGTTTGCAAAAATGCCAAAAAGGAACGGTAAATTTGCAGTAAATTTTACGAAAGAAACTATGAGCTCGTCTTTCGCTTTTTTTGACGTAGTACAAAATTACTTGCGTCAACATCACGTAGTCCAAGCAGGTTTGTTTGGTTCATTTGCGCGTGGTGAACAAAATGAGCATAGCGATATAGATTTAGCCATTGAAAAGGAGGGTATGACAATTTTTGAGCTCTTACAAATGGAAGAAGATTTAGAAAAGCTCACCCAACGCAAAATAGACATTGTCGAATTTAGGGCCATAAAACCCTCAATTAAGCCTTATATTATCAAAGATTTAATCCGATTAGTATGAGGGACGAGCGTGTCTATATGCAAGATATAATTGAAAGTATTGAGCTTATATTTAATTATATCGGGGAAAAAACTGAATTTGAATTTAGCCAAAGCCTTCTAACTCAAGACGCAGTGTATCGCCGTTTTGAAATCATTGGAGAAGCAACGGCTAATCTTTCTGAAGAATTTCGCCAAAAATACCCTGAAGTTGAATGGAGATTAATGAGGGCAATGCGAAATAAACTTGCTCATGAATATTTTGGAATCTCTTCCCAAACAATTTACAATACAGTTCAACAAAACTTACCTGTGCTGTTAACGAAACTTCGACATATTTATCTCAGTTTATAATTTTTTGCAGAATGCTCACCAACACGATTGAACAAACCTATTACGTCATTGATTTCGACAGCACGTTTACGCAAGTCGAAGGTCTGGACGAATTGGCTAACATTGCCCTCGCGGGCAATCCCAACCGCGAAAAAGTAGTTCAACAAATCCGTGATTTGACCGATGCCGCCATGAACGGCGAATTGTCGTTTGCGGAAGGTTTGCGCCAACGTATTTCGCTTCTTCAAGCAAATCGCAGCCACGTCGAAGCACTGGTTGATTTTTTGCGTACCAAAGTTTCAGATTCGTTTGCTCGCAACCGAGCGTTCCTCCGCGACTATTCCGAGGCTATTCTTATCGTTTCGAGTGGTTTTAAGGAGTTTATTGTCCCAATCGTCACTGAATTAGGGCTTAAAGAAGAAAATGTGTATGCCAATACGTTCCGTTTTGACGCCGATGACAACATCATTGGCGTGGACGACGAAAACGTGTTGTCGCAAGATAAAGGAAAGGTAAAATTACTCGAATCGCTTGCGCTTCCTGGCGATGTCTGCGTCATTGGCGATGGCTATACCGATTACGAACTCCGCGAAGCAGGCGTAGCAAGCCGTTTTTATGCCTTCACCGAAAACGTCGAGCGTCCAAAAGTAACCAACGTCGCCGACCATATAGTACCGTCGTTGGATGAGTTTTTGTTTTTGAACAATTTACCTCGTTCGCAATCATATCCTAAGAGCCGTATCAAAATTCTTTTGCTGGAAAATGTTCACCCCGTAGCTCGTCAAGCATTTGAGGAACAAGGTTTTAACGTTGAGTTTCTGAAGGGTGCCTTGGACGAAGACGAATTGATTGAAAAAATCAAAGACGTTACCATTTTGGGTATTCGTTCCAAAACAAACGTTACGCGCCGCGTTCTTGAAAATGCGCCGCGTTTGATAGCCATCGGTGCTTTTTGTATCGGTACCAACCAAATCGACCTCAAAGCCGCTACCGAAAAAGGCGTAGCGGTCTTCAATGCGCCGTATAGCAACACGCGCTCGGTGGTTGAGTTGGCAGTAGGTGAAATGATTATGCTCATCCGTAATGTATTCACCAAAAGCAACGGAATGCACGAAGGCAAATGGGACAAATCGGCCAACAACAGTTTTGAAGTTCGTGGTAAAAAACTTGGACTCGTTGGTTATGGTCACATCGGAACGCAGCTTTCGGTCATCGGCGAAGCCCTTGGTATGGAGGTGTATTTCTACGATGTAGTCGATAAAATGCCCATCGGAAATGCTAAAAAACTCAAGTCGTTAGACGACCTTTTACGCATTGCCGACGTGGTAAGTATGCACATCGACGGTCGGAAAGACAACAAAAACGTCATCGGCAAACGCGAGTTTGAGTTGATGAAAGATGGAGTCGTGTTCTTAAACCTTGCCCGTGGCCACGTGGTGGAGGTGGAAGCGTTGGTTGAAGCCCTCAAAAGCGGAAAAGTATGGGGCGCTGGGGTTGACGTCTTCCCGTATGAACCCAAAACCAACAACGAAGCGTTTGAAAGTGAACTTCGCGGATTGCCCAACGTAATTCTGACTCCGCACATTGGAGGAAGTACCGAAGAGGCCCAAGAGGGAATCGGTCATTACGTTCCTGAGCGTTTGTTGGAATACATCAACAATGGCAGCACCACAGGCAGCGTCAACTTCCCAGAAGTGCAACTTCCGCTCCTCAAAGGTTCGCACCGTTTATTGCATGTTCATAAAAACGTACCAGGTATTTTGGCCAAACTCAACAACATTTTTGCCAAATACAATGTTAACATCACGGGTCAATACCTCAAAACCAACGAGCAAATCGGCTACGTCATCATGGATGTGGAACGAAGCTACGAAGATGGGTTCATTGACGAAATTAAGAATGTAGAAGAAACGATTAAGTTTCGGATGTTATATTAAATAGACGTTATTCCAACATCCCGAAAGTTCAAACTTTCGGGATGTTTTTCTTCTAATTGTATGGTTGCATTTGCCAACGCCAAAATCAATATCGGGCTTCAAATCACGGAAAAACGCCCCGATGGCTTTCACAACATTGCTTCATGTTTTTACCCCGTGGGTTGGTCGGATGTCGTTGAAATCATTCCCGCTTCTGAATTTAGCTTTAGTTCTTCGGGCATAGACATTCCAGGCGACCCCGCCAAAAACCTCTGTGTAAAAGCATACGAATTGCTGAAGGCTGATTTTGAGTTGCCGCCAGTGGCCATGCACTTACTCAAAATCGTACCCATTGGTGCGGGGATGGGCGGCGGGTCTTCGGATGCTGCTTTTGTGCTTAAACTCCTAAACGATACCTTCAAACTATCACTTTCTACGGACGCTCTCCAAAATTACGCCCGACGTTTGGGCAGCGACTGTGCTTTTTTTATCGAAAATCAGCCTCAGTTTTGTTTTGAAAAAGGAGACCAATTTGAAGACATTTCGCTTTCCCTCAAAGGCAAAGGCATTGTTCTGGTCTATCCAAACCTCCACATCTCCACCGCCGAAGCCTACGCGGGCGTGGTTCCCCAAAAAGCTGAGATAGACTTGCGCGAAGCATTGCAACGTCCCATTGAAGAATGGCGTCATTATGTAAAGAATGATTTTGAAAATGGTCTCTTTCAAAAATACCCCGTTTTACCTCAAATAAAAGCCCAATTGTACGAAGCAGGTGCTTTGTACTCCAGCATGACAGGTTCAGGCTCAACAATAGTTGGAATTTTTGAGAAAGTGCCCGATTTACAGAACATTTTTAGCCCTTACACCGTTTGGAAAGGAGAACTCACTTGATTTTTGACTTTTACTTGACCCATTAAACACCATGGCAAAAGCATCCACCGTAAAAGAAAATCGTTTCACCAAACGCCGTGAACCTTTCAATTTTATGCTTTGGCTGGGCCTCGGTGGAAGTATGCTGCTGTTTACAATTTTGTTAGGGGTGTATGTCATGCGAAAGTCAGTGGGAGTCCATTGGACGGATGTGCCACTTCCTTCGCTTTTTTGGGTGAGTACCTGTGTCATTATCGCCAGTAGTTTTACCCTGCACGGCGCTAATCTTGCCTTACAAAAAGATCAATTTCCGAAGTTTCGTTCTTTCATAGGAACTACCCTTGGCTTGGGGGTGCTCTTTGTTGTTTTACAATTCTTGGGCTGGACGCAGCTTATTCAGGCGGGTATTTCAACCGTCAATAACCCATCCGTTGGATTTATTTACCTTCTTTCTGGTATTCATATTTTGCACATTGTTATTGGAGTGGCGGTGCTGGCATGGGCGGTGTATCAATCTATCAAAAACCACAGTTACGTGGACGCTTTTGTCTTTAGTGTCAACCCTCCCAATCAGCTTAAAATCAAACTCATTACCATTTATTGGCATTTTGTGGATGTGCTCTGGTTGTACGTATTCGGCTTTTTGTTGTACCACCACGGATGGTAAGAAGGTAGGCTTTTTGGTTTAGATTCTCTAACTTCGCGGCCTATCCCATTGCAAACATTCTCATAGCCATGTCTGTAGCCGACCGCATTAACGAACTGACCGAACGCCTCAATTTTTACAACCATCGGTATTACCAAGATAGCGTTTCTGAAATCAGCGATTACGAGTTTGACCAACTCCTAGAAGAGCTTATTTCGCTCGAAAATCAATATCCCGACCTCAAACGCCCCGATTCTCCCACCCAACGGGTAGGAGGTACAATCACCAAAAATTTTGCGGCGGTCGAGCACCGTTATCCCATGCTTTCGTTGGGAAACACCTACAACGAGCAAGACCTGCGCGACTTTGACGAGCGGGTTAGAAAAGGGCTTAATGGCGCAGACTTTGAGTATGTTTGTGAATTAAAATTCGACGGCATTTCGCTCAGTATGACCTACGAAAATGGCGTACTAGTGCGAGGCGTAACTCGGGGCGACGGTGTTCGAGGTGATGACATCACGGCCAACGTCCGAACCATCAAAACCCTGCCGTTGAAAGTACAAAGCCCGCGCGGCGTACCGTCCCTAACCCCCAATGGGGAAAGTAATATTGTTACCCCATTGGGGGTTAGGGGGCTGAGGCTTTTTGAAGTCCGTGGTGAAGGTTTTATGCCCATTTCTTCTTTTGAAAAACTCAACAAAGAGCTCGAAGAGGCCGATGAACAAACCTACGCCAACCCACGCAATGCAGCATCGGGCGCGTTCAAACTTCAAGACTCCGCAGAGTCAGCTCGTCGGGGATTAGACTGTTATGTGTATTATTTTTTGAGCGACGAAGACGTATTTGAAACCCATTCCGACAGCCTCGAAGCCCTCAAAGCGTGGGGTTTTAATGTATCGCCTTCGTGGGAGAAATGCGCTACCATCGACGATGTTCTTCAGTACATCCATACGTGGGAGGAAAAACGCCATACACTTCCCCTCGCTACCGACGGTATTGTTATCAAAGTAAATTCGCTCGCCCAACAACGTGAACTAGGCTTTACGGCCAAAAGTCCGCGCTGGGCGATTGCTTACAAATACAAAGCAGAAAACAAGCCTGGCGTTTTGCGTTCCGTTTCGTACCAAGTCGGGCGAACAGGGGCTTTGACGCCCGTGGCTAACTTAGATAACCTCAACGAAGACGGCAAAGGGCTTTGGCTATCAGGCACCCGCGTGAAACGTGCTTCCTTGCACAATGCCAACGAAATCGAGCGGCTTGGGCTGATGCTCAACGATGTAGTTTTTGTAGAAAAAGGCGGAGAAATCATTCCGAAAATTACGGGCGTGGATACTGAAGCACGGGCATTTCGTCTAACATCCCCCATCTACTACCCCACCCACTGCCCCGAATGTGCTACTCTACTTATTCGTAAAGAAGGCGAAGCTAATCATTATTGCCCCAATGAACGCGGTTGTCCGCCCCAAATCCGTGGTAAAATCGAGCATTTTATTCACCGTAAAGCCATGAATTTGGACAGTTTGGGCGAAGGGAAAATTGAGTTATTGTTTGACAAAGGTTTGGTAAACACTCCCGCAGATTTGTACGATTTGACTTATGAAAAACTATTTGGGTTAGAAAAAGTCATCACCGACGAAGAAACAGGAAAAACCAAGCGAATTGGGTTTAAGGAAAAGACCGTTGAGAATATTTTAAAAGGAATTGAGCAATCTAAACACGTTCCGTTTAAACAGGTTTTGTTTGCTATCGGGATTCGTTTTGTCGGTGCTACAGTCGCCGAAAAACTGGCTGCGTATTTCAAAAACATCGACGCGCTGATGAATGCTGACTTAGATACTCTGCGTAACGTCCCCGAAATCGGCGAAAAAATTGCCCAAAGTTTGATAGAATACTTTGCAGATGACCAAAACCGTGCCTACATCGAGCGTCTCCGTGCCGCAGGTCTTAAAATGGAAACCGACGACCTTCCCGTGGTGATGGAATCAAACACCCTCGAAGGGAAAACATTCTTATACTCAGGTACGTTTGCCAGCATGAGCCGCGAGCAACTCGAAAACAAAATTGAAGCCAATGGCGGCAAACTTGTTAGCGGGGTTTCGGGAAAACTCAACTTCTTGATTGTAGGGGAAAAAGCGGGAGCTTCTAAGCTCGACAAAGCCACGAAATTGGGCGTCAAAATGATTTCTGAAACGGAGTTTTTGGAAATGTTGGGCGAGTAACGACTGGTTATTTCTATATTTGTACACCCAGAATAGGAGTAGGTTTTAGTCCTCGTCCCTACAGATGTCAGGGCTAAAGCCCATTTTTAAAAGTTATTGATTACCCCCAGCCTAAAGGCTGGAGTTAAAGAAGCCTTAAAAGTCTTCCTTTTTATCTGATGAATCAAAATCGCCTTATCCTGAGCAGTCCTTTGCTCGAAATTATGATCAGTCGGCTGTGCCAACAGTTGCTCGAAAACCACCAAGATTTTTCGGATTCTGTCTTGTTGGGTCTTCAACCGCGTGGTATTTATTTTGCCGAACGCGTCGCCCACGAACTTCGCCAAATCACAGGTTCAAACATTCCACTTGGGTATTTGGATGCGACTTTTTATCGCGATGACTTTCGTCGCCGTGAACCACTGAAAGCCAATGCGACCAAAATCAATTTTGTCATTGAAGGCAAAAAAGTGATTTTGATTGACGATGTACTCGCCACGGGTCGGATGGTTCGGGCCGCACTTGATGCCATGCAAGCCTTTGGTCGTCCCCGTAAAGTGGAGCTTTTGGTACTTATCGACCGCCAATACAACCGCGAAATTCCCGTTGAACCCGATTATACTGGAATGAAAGTAAACACCCTTGATTCTCAGCGTGTACTGGTTGAGTGGAAAGAACAAGGCTACGACGCCGACCGCATTTGGCTGGTTGACTAGGCTACACGGCCTCTGTTATTCATCATTCGATTCATTCAAACATTCGTCATCCCCATGACTTTAGAACAAGCACAACAAGAAGTAGATACGTGGATTAAAACCTACGGAGTACGCTATTTTAGCGAATTGACCAATATGACCATTTTGACCGAAGAGGTGGGAGAATTAGCCCGCATTATGGCCCGTACCTACGGTGACCAATCGTTCAAAAAATCCGATTTAGAGAAAAATTTAGCCGATGAAATGGCCGATGTGCTGTGGGTATTGATGTGTCTGGCCAACCAAACTGGCGTCGATTTGACCGAAGCTTTTCAGAAAAATTTGGACAAAAAAACCAAGCGCGACGCGACGCGCCACCACGAAAACGAGAAGCTGAAGTAGTTTATTGACTGCGTTTTGCCAACGCCAAATACGCCCCAAGCCCAAGCATCATCACGCCTGTTACTTTGTTTTGGATACGGGCGAAATTGGGCAATTGGTTCAAATACGAACCTGCTTTGCCAAACAATACCGCCACCAAACAATTGACGACAGTTCCCGAAAAGTTAAACCAAATCCCTAAACCCAGTACTTGCCATTTGAAATCGGGCGAATGAGGGTCTGAAAATTGGGGCAAAAAGGCCAAGAAAAATAAGGCTACTTTGGGATTCAACACGTTGGTATAAACACCTTGCCAAAACAGCTTTTTCAACGAAATGGTCTCTACAGTGCTGCTGCTTGACAAATTGCTGGTTGTTAGAAGCGCCATTATGCCCAAATAACACAGATAAGCCACGCCCAAGTATTTCACGATATTAAACGCCAATGCCGATTCGGCAATCAAAACCGAAAGCCCTAAAACGGCAGCCAATGTGTGGACTACGCACCCTCCCGCAATCCCCAAAGCCGAAACAATTCCTGCTTTTGTCCCTTGCGATGTGCTACGGGTAGCGACGTAAATCATGTCCGAACCTGGCGTGAGGTTTAGCATTAACGTTGCAAAGCCAAACACCAAAAAACTCTGAAAGTCAATCATATGGCTCTATTTTTTTAACGTCGTCCAAACTCAACTAAACGATAACCAATCAGTTGATCAGCGCGGGCAGCAGGTGGACGATGATAGACAAATATTTCGTAATCGTTAGACGTACTCGAATAACTTCCTTCAAAAGCCGTATCGTTTATTTTTCCATCAGCCCCAACCGCCAAATAATAGTAATTCACAATTCCTTGTTTAATCAAAATACTGGCTTCATAGACATTTTTCGCCGCATTGTAGGTCATCCGATTGGCATCTTCCAATTGCCATAAATTGTAAGCCCCTCCGACATATACTTGCGCATTGGGATATTGCGGACTTTGTAACGTAAAGACCGTATTGATATAATCAGCCTCATTGGTACTATTAGCCGCATCGCGGTTCAGCACAATGTATTGACCGTTAAAGTCTTGCGCCTGAAAAGTTGCTCCACCTCCTACCCGCGACTGGTCAACCCGAAGGTGGGCGATGGTCTGGTCGGGCAATTGCTGAATGTCATCCACGCTCATCCCTACCCCGCGCGAAATGCGGGTATCGAACCAACGAAACTCATTGCCTCCCAGCATGTTATTAGATAAATCAAACGGGCGAAATTCCAGCTTTTGGTCAAAAATACGAACGTTGGTTGGGCGCAGATTCGTAATCATTTTGTTCCAACGGTAGTTTTGACGAATCACAATTTTTAAGTCTTCTTGCGGAGAGAGGATTTCGTACCCTCGGTAATCAACGTCAAAATCAATCTGTTGATGCGTGCGCTGCTCGGCAATTCCTGACGACATCCGAACTTGCGCAAATACGCTTACCTTCGATTGATAGACCATAAATCGACGCGTAAATACGACTTTGGCAGGCCGCGAATCTTCGTACACCGCCACCACATAATTCCCCGAAAGTTTTAACCTCGGTACTTCAAATGTATAATGGTAATACGGAATTTTGGTGTTGAACGACGCCTGATAGGTGTTAATCGGGTAGTCGTTGTATTCGTACGTAAATTCAATATCGTTCAAGCCCGACGACGTCCAATCGGCATTGCAGTGAAAAATACGGTACCTCAACGTCCGATAGCGCGCTTTGAGGTCATCAAATTCCACAATCAATGGATTCGTGCTTTCAACATTGACAACGGGCGAATAAGTGGTACGCGCGGGGTCTTGAATGTTGTTGGGAGCAGGATAAATCGCCACGGTTTTAATAGTGGTTTCGTACGTACGGTCTTCGTACTGAATCGGGGGTAGTTTCTGGGCCAAGGCGCTACACATCCATCCCCAACACATCAATACTATCAAATATCTGGCCATGAGAGAAAAATTATCGTTCACAAATTATGGGGTAAATCTAACGGAAATCTCTTGAAAATACTCGCCCCGAACTCCGATTCGGGGCGCAAATGGTTCAGCGTCTCCGACGCAAACAAGAAATTCGGGGCACAAACGACCCAGCATCTCCGACGCGCAAAACCCCAAAAGCGGTTTTCTAGTCCTGCTTCAAACTTTTTTAGGCCGCTTCTACGTTTAAAATACGTCATCAAAATTTTCAATGAAAGCAGCTATTTATTCATTCCTCGTTCTTATTGCTTTTGGGCTTACTTTTAGTGCCTGCGAACAAAAACCCCAAGAAGTACCCGTTGGCATTCGACGCCTCGAAAAAGAAATTTTTTCGGCAAAATCCCCCGCCGACTTATCACTCTTACTCCAGAAAAACCCCATTTTAAGAGACTATTTTGGTTTACCCTCGGGCGTGGCGGACTCGATGATTACCAACCAGTTGTACCAAAACATCTCGAATCGTGACTTACAACAGTTTAGCCAAGAACTCCAAACGCAGTTTGCGGACTTAACGTTTTTACAAACCCAACTCCAACAAGCTTTTGGGCAAATCAAAGCTGCTTACCCTGATTTTAAAGCCCCCGAAATCGTAACAACCATCACGGGTTTCATGGGTACTGATTTGTACGTATCAGACAGCATTATTGTCATTGGGTTGGATTATTTTGGCGGCCCAAAAGCCAAATACCGTCCGCAACTTTTTGATTATCAACTTCGTCGTTACCAAAAAGAATACATCGCTCCAGGAATTTTGTTCTTCATTTCTCAGAAATACAACAAAGTACCCAACGAGGACAAAACACTCTTAGCCGATATGATTTGGTACGGCAAAGGATTTGAGTTTGTCAAACACGTTGCACCCGAAACACCAGATAGCCTAATCATTGGCTATTCGGGCGAACAGCTGACCGATGTCTATGCCTCCCAACAAGACATTTGGGCTTATTTTTTAGATCGCCAACTCTTATACCAAACCCGCGACGCCGAAAAAGAACGCTTCATTGGCGAACGTCCCGCCACGCCCGAAATCAGCCAATATTGCCCTGGAGGGATTGCCCGTTGGGTAGGTTGGCGCATTGTGGGAGAATATTTGCGCAAAAAATCAAACACCACGCTGACCGAATTGATGGCGAACACCAACGTTCGGCAGATTTTTGAAGAAGCCAACTACAAAGGGCAGAAAGATGAAGAATGAGCCGACTTGTGATTACCTTTGTCGCTCAATTGTCTCTTATTAACTCACTATTTATATATACTAATGGCCAAAGGCAGAGGAACGGGCACCGAGTTGTCGCCCGAAGATAAAAAACGTAAACTCACCAAAGAGAGCGTTCAAAAAACATTAAAGATATTTCGATTTATTCTTCCCTATCGAAGCACCTTTATCGTCGGCATTTTATTCTTATTTTTATCCTTAACCACCAACTTACTTTTCCCAAAACTGATTGGGGAAATAACAGCCGTGATTGAAGGAAAATCGTCCTACACCATCAATCAAGTTGTCTTGGTACTTGTAGGGGTTTTAATTCTGCAATCGGTATTCTCGTTTGGGCGTATCTTTTTCTTTTCGATTGTCAGCGAAAAAAGTATGGCCGATATTCGTCGGACGGTTTACAGCAAAATCATTTCGTTGCCTGTTTCTTTCTTTGAACAGCGGCGCGTGGGTGAGCTCATGAGCCGCATCACGTCCGACGTCCAATCGCTCCAAGACGTACTTTCGTTTACCCTCGCAGAGCTATTCCGTTCGCTCGCCACGGTGGTTGTGGGTATTGGCATCATTTGCTTTATTTCGTGGAAATTGACCATTTTTATGTTGGCAACTTTCCCCGTAGCCATTGTGATTGCGATGGTTTTTGGGCGTTTTATCCGTAAACTGTCGAAAAAAGCGCAAGATGAGCTCGCCGCCGCCAACGTCATTGTAGAAGAAACACTTCAATCGGTCAACGTAGTAAAGGCTTTCACCAACGAACGTCTTGAGGTTCAGCGCTATGGCAAAGCCCTCGACAACGTGGTCGTAGCAGCACTCAAAGCAGGACGTTTCCGTGGCGGCTTCGTATCATTTATCATTTTTGCCTTGTTTGGGGGCATCATCGGTGTAGTTTGGTACGGTGCGTCTCTGGTTCAAAGTGGCGAAATGCCGTTTTCGGAACTCATGACTTTCATCTTTTATACGATGTTCATTGGCGGGTCAATAGGAGGTTTGGGAGACATGTACGCCCAAATTCAAAAAACCCTCGGTGCGTCGGAGCGACTTTTGGAGATTTTGGACGAAACCTCCGAAGTCGAAATTGAATCGCCCAAAGCAGTTGCTCCGATGAACGGTACAATTTCTTTCCAAAACGTTAAATTCACCTACCCCACTCGTCCCGACGTCACGGTGTTGAAAGATATTTCGCTTGACGTGGCTGCAGGTCGTAAAATTGCGCTGGTGGGCTACAGTGGGGCTGGAAAGTCAACGATTGTTCAATTATTGATGCGTTATTATCAGCCCGTTGGAGGAAAAATATTGGCCGATGGCAATGATATTCAAGGACTTGACATTACAGCATACCGTCAAAATATCGCCGTCGTTCCGCAAGAAGTGATGCTATTTGGCGGAACGATTCGTGAAAACATTGCCTATGGAAAACCCAATGCCACCGAGGAAGAAATCCGCGAAGCCGCCCGCAAAGCCAACGCACTAGACTTTATTTTATCTTTTCCTGAAGGACTGGAAACCGTTGTAGGCGAACGTGGAATAAAACTTTCGGGTGGGCAACGTCAACGAATAGCCATTGCACGGGCCATTTTGAAAGACCCAAAAATCTTGATTTTGGACGAAGCGACCAGTTCACTCGATGCTGAATCAGAAAAATTGGTGCAAGAAGCCCTCGACGGATTGATGCAAAACCGCACGACGATTATCATTGCGCACCGTTTGGCGACGGTTCGCAACGTGGACTGCATTTATGTCATCAAAGACGGTACTATTTTAGAGTCAGGTACGCACGACGAGCTTGCTCTCAACGAAGACGGCCTTTACGCCAGTCTCATCAAGTTGCAGTTTGATTCGGCTAATTTAGCCATTTCTTAGTCAGGTTGTGAGCAACCTGACCCACATTTAAGTTGCTCACAACCTGATAAATGTGGGTCAGGATACTCATATCCTGACCTCTGTTTATAATCAACGTGCTGAGGGTTTCTCAAAACCCGACTTCTGTATCCAAAGCTAATTTTTTACAATTACTATAACCTCAAAACCAATGATTACTTTAATTATTCGACTCATTATCAGCACCGTTGTGGTAATTGTTGCCAGCCGTGTGTTACAAGGATTTTATGTGGATACCCTCACTACATCCGTGATTGTCGCCATTGTGATGGGGCTCCTCAACACCTTCGTAAAGCCAGTTTTACAATTTTTGTCTATCCCTATCACCATTCTGACGCTTGGACTCTTTTATTTTATCATCAACATCGCCCTTGTATATCTCTGCGCGTACTTGGTCGATGGTTTCAGCGTTTCGAGTGCCATCGCCGCTTTGCTTTTTAGCGTTGGCTTGTCATTGACCCAATGGATTGCAGGTTGGTTTTTGGACTAACCATAAAAAAACCGTCGGCGGGTTCTCCGCCGACGGGTGTCGCAAAATCGCAAGATGATGTGGTTATAGTCTGTTTTTTTGAGAAGTCATTGCAACTGTTGGCTTATTTAACTTTCACGAATTTCTTGAAAGATTTGTCAGCCACGGTAAATTCAAAAGCGTATTCACCTGCTGGCAAGTGGCTCAAGTTAAAACGGCTACCTGCTGACAAATAACTGTTATAAATTGGAGTTCCAGCCAAGTCTGTGATGGCTACGCTCATGTCTGCTACATTTTTGTTAGAAGTTGATACTTCAAAACGGTTTACACCAAACGCTTCTACTTTAGGAAGAACCGCTTCTTTGTAGCTATTCTCGTCGATTTCCACGTTGCCATTTTTGATGAAAAGTGTTTGTGCCGACCAGAAATTGTTGTTAGAGCAACTCATAACGTACTCACCGTTTGGAAGTGCGTTAAGGTTCAATTGAGTTGACACGCCTTCGTTCACTTCAAAAATTCCTTCGTGAACAACTACGCCATCTATATCTTTAATTACTACATCAAGTACGCCTACGTTAGGTTGGTTGATTTTTACTTCAACCTTCTTGGTGTCACGCTTTACCAATTTTACATCTTTGGTAAGGAGGTGAGTTTCTGCCGAAGCAGTTCCTGCGGTTGCAAGCATCATAGCTGCAAATACTGTCGAAAGCATTGTGATCTTTTTCATAGTGTGTTATAGTTTTTGTACCATCTTGTGCCGCTCAGTCGCGGTGACTTCGCTTTGACAATGCAAAGGTGTAAGATTTTGATTTACAAAAAAATAGGCCAAAAATACCCTCTTGATAAATTCATATCTTGGGTTTCAACCTTTTCTTAGAATAGTACAAACGCCCTTTCTTCTTGACTGAAAAATTCAACAGTTGCTTAGTTCAGTACAAATAAATTTTTGCTAAAAATGAAAAGTTCTTTAAATAGTACAACGAAAATAAGAAAAGTACTACATTTAATAATCCTTTTTGCTATCAAAAATGTACAAATTCGCTTTTCGGGCTACTTTTTCAAGCTACTTGTTCCACCCTTTTTTGCATAATTTGATGGTGATGAAGGAGATGATAAGCGGTAAAATACAACATTTCTCGGGCAGTAATTAGCCCCAAAAGCGGGTGTGGTATCGGGTACTCGTCCAGTTCTTCTTCCGACCAATTGGCTCCCACCAATTGTAAGAGCGTTTGGTGTATTTGCCCGAAGTCCATCAGCAGTTGTTCCTTTGATGCTGCCATAGTCAATGGAACGAACGCTCCCGTTGCTACTCCTCCTCCCCCCAACGCCGCGTCGTAAATCCCCACCATCTGTTCGTAGGCTCTTGATGAATGAGGTGCTTTTCCCCATTTGTCAATAAAATACGATTTGGGTGCGCCAAAAAGCCGCGCCAACGGCTGCACCGATAAAATCAAGTGCTGGACATTCTCCGCCACCGACCATACCTCAGGAGCAGGTTTGGCATAAAAAATTTCGGATGTTTGGTTTTCTGAAAACACAACAACCCCTTGGACTCGCTCTTGGAGCAGTCCTTTCAATTCAGTTTTGTTCATAAAATGTATTGTTTAACTGTTTACAAATTGACTCTTCGCAATGCAGGATTATTATAGTGATGATTTTTGGTCAGCATCAATTCAAGATCGTTCACCACTTTTCGCCAAAATGACTCTTTAAACTTTCTTGAAAATACGCCAAAGTGCCCTAGCCGCTTTACACGGTAGTCCTTGGGCCGAAGAGCTTCATTCATAATATCAGCATTTCGGAAATATTTCAGCAGCGCAGGCACAGTATGCGCGTTGGCAATGGGGTCGTCGGTAGTCCAATATGACTTTATTGGCAACCTTACTTCATTATAATAATGTTGGAGAATGGTTTTGTCTAAAAAATCAAAGAGGTAATTTTCCGAATTACACCACGAACGCCACTCCATAATCAAGCCTTTGGGTAGGTCTTCCATCAGTTTCATTCGCTTGGCGGGCAAATACCCGCAGTAAGGAGCCGTCAGCGGCGACAATATATTAAAGAAAAAAAAGGCTTTCAATCGGTATGGAAAGGTCTGACGCCACCACGTACCTGTTGAGCTTGTCAGCAATACCGCTCCTTTCAAAATAGCCTGATTGGGCATCAACCCTAACAACTGCCCTCCAATGCTATGACCAATCATTAATTTGGGCCAATCGGGGTAACGCTGTTCCAAAAAGGCGAGCACTTCGCTCATGTCTTTGGCCCAATCCTGCATCGTGATGGTCGAAAAAACCTCTTTATCTGCTGGCCTCGACAATCCCATACCTCGGTATTCCCACAAGCACACGATGAATCCTTGTTCGGCGATGAAGCGTGCCAAATTGCCGTAGAACTCTTTTCGCATCCCTGTGCCTATATTAAACTGCACCACTCCTTTGGGCTGACCCGAGTACTCATAAAGAATTGCCGATAAGTCAAAACCGTCGGTGGTTGGGATAGTGAGTGAAATTTCCTTCATCTTCAATAGCTGTGTTAGGTTAATTGGATTCCCCGATCATTAATTCACCGCATCAAATCGGTCAAGGGCGCGTTGAAGCACATCTTGTAAAAACTGGTTATTTTGGGTCAATTTCACCATAATCCATGCTCCTTCGTATTCAACTATGGCCTGTTCGGCCAATTTCTGAGCCGTAGTTGGTTCCCATTTGAAACTATATAAATGCGCCAATGCGCGTAAGTATTCCTCAAAAAACTCCCGCATTTTTGGTAAGAACTCTTGTGTAACTAGGGCAGTTTCTATCGCCATATTTCCCATCAAACAGCCGCCTTCTGTGCTTGCTGCAACATAAATTTGTTTCGTAATCATTTTTTGAAGGCGTTCCCGAGGCATTAATGTTTCGTCGTAAGCAATAGAAAAGACCCTTGTGGCAAAATACTGATGCACCGTATCCAACACCTCCAACATGAGCGCATCTTTACTTGTGAAATAATGGTAAAAACTCCCCTTCTGCAACCCACAGGCCGCTGACAAATCAGACATGCTAGTTCGGTGATAGCCTTGTTTTTTGAACAAAAACAGGGCTTGTTTTACAACTTCCTCTTTGGTGACTTTTTGAATGGGCATTTATGGTTGTTTATAGATACCAACTCTGTCTGACTGTCGTCTGACAGATAACTCTGACCAACTCTGTCAGACGGTAGTCAGACCGCAAGTACGATCTGTCCGACTACCGTCTGACCGTGTGGTGTACAAAAGTGTAAAAACAAATTTGTTTTACCAAACGAACGTTTGGTAAAATTTCAAGACCCTTCTTTTCCCTTTTTAAAAATCACGGCTAACGTTCTGTTTTTAGCTAAATGTTAAAACTTTCAGGTACATTTTGAGGTTATAAATGCAGTTTGACGCCTATTTTTGTAGGATACAAATTAGCAAGCATGTCACTTCATCAACTTAATCGAATCATTTGGATAATTCTTTTGACGGCTTATTCCGTTGTCGCTCAAAAATCGTATTTACTACGCCCCGACCGCGTTTTTGACGGCCAAGAAATCCACGAAAACTGGGCAGTTCTGGTTGTAAACGACAAAATAACCGCCGTCGGGGAAGCCAAATCAATCGTCGTCGCCACCGCATCGCCCAAACCCGAAATCATTGATTTAAAAGGCTGTACGCTACTTCCTGGCTTTATCGAAGGGCATTCCCATTTGTTTTTACATCCCTACAACGAAACAACTTGGGACGACCAAGTGCTCAAAGAAGCACGCTCACTTCGTACTTCGCGGGCAGTTGTTCACGCCAAAAAAACGTTGATGGCGGGATTTACTACCGTCCGAGATTTGGGAACGGAAGGAGCTGAATTTGACGACGTTGGCCTAAAACAAGCCATCCAACAAGGGATTATTCCTGGCCCTCGGATGATTATCGCTACCAAAGCCCTGATTGCCACGGGTAGTTACGCGCCCAAGGGCTTTAGTACCGACGTGACCGTACCCCAAGGTGCCGAAGAGGCCGACGGCCGCGACCCGCTGATTCGAGCCGTACGAAACCAAATCGGGAAAGGCGCCGACGTCATCAAGATTTATGCCGATTATCGGTGGGGTTTGATGGGAGAAGCACGCCCTACGTTCTTGATTGATGAAATCAAACTCATGGTGGAGACCGCCCAAAGCAGCGGCCGCCCCGTGATTGCCCACGCAGGGAGTGCCGAGGGAATGCGACGGGCGATTTTGGGAGGATGCGAAACCCTCGAACACGGCGATGCAGGTACGCCCGAAATCTTTGCACTGATGAAAGAAAAAGGCGTTGCACTCTGCCCTACCTTGGCCGCAGGCGATGCCATTACCCAATACCGAGGTTGGAAAAAAGGCATTGAACCCGAACCCGAAAGAATCAAAAACAAACGAAAGACGTTTAAAGAAGCCCTAGACGCAGGAGTTACGATTTGTTTCGGGGGCGACGTAGGTGTTTTTACTCACGGAGACAATGCCCGTGAAATGGAAATGATGGTCGATTATGGCATGAAACCCCTCGACGTGCTGCGTTCGGCGACGTCGGTCAACGCCCGCGTTTTCCACCAAGAACAGCTTGGCCAAATCAAAACGGGCTTTTTGGCTGATTTAGTGGCGGTTGAAGGCCGCCCCGACGTTCGGATAAGCGACGCTCGCAATGTCAAATTGGTCATTAAAAATGGTGAAATTCAACATTAGTAAAGGTCTTAGTACCCTACTTTTTTAACGCCACTCGAACTCCGCAAACAACGTATATCAATACTAATTTTGCGAAAAACGTTTAAAAAAAGTAGGTTTTCACTAAGAAAATCCGAAATTTTTTCGGAAAATTGTAGCTTAGTCCAAATCCATCTAATATTCATAAATACCCACTGTATGTCAGATAAAGCACAATTAATAGTAGAAGGAAAAACCTATGAATTTCCTACCATCGAAGGGACGGAAAAAGAAAAAGCCATCGACATCAACACTCTTCGTGATACCACAGGTTATATAACTATTGACAGTGGTTATAAAAACACGGGTGCAACCAAAAGTGCAATTACATTTTTGGACGGAGAAGAAGGGATTTTGCGGTATCGTGGATACTCAATTGAAGAACTTGCGGAAAAAGCTACTTTTTTGGAAGTAGCCTACTTATTAATTTACGGAGAGCTTCCAACGCAAGCCGAATACGAGGCATTTGAGCATAAAATTCGTATCCATACGATGGTAAACGAAGATATGCGCAGAATTTTCGATGGCTTCCCCGTAAACGCTCACCCGATGGGCGTGTTGTCGTCGTTGGTAAGTGCCATGAGTGCTTTTTACCCCGATTCGTACGACGAAAAAGCCCCTGATAGCACAGAACTTCATATCATTCGTTTGTTGGCCAAATTGCCAACCATCGCAACTTGGTCGTTCAAAAAATCACAAGGCCACCCAGTAAACTATCCAAAGAATGAGTTGGACTACTGCTCTAACTTCCTTCACATGATGTTTGCTTTGCCCGTGGAAGAATACAAAGTCGATCCTGTTGTTTCAAAAGCCCTCAACAAATTATTGATTCTCCACGCCGACCACGAGCAAAACTGCTCTACCTCAACGGTTCGTTTGGTAGGTTCTTCAAAAGCCAACATTTATTCGTCGATTTCAGCGGGTATTTGTGCCTTATGGGGGCCGCTCCACGGTGGTGCCAACCAAGAAGTTATCGAAATGTTGGAAGACATCAAAGCCGACGGTGGTGATGTAGCGAAATACGTGGACATGGCGAAAAACGCAAAAACGAGCGGTTTCCGTTTGTTTGGTTTCGGTCACCGTGTTTACAAAAACTTTGACCCACGCGCCAAAATAATTAAAAAAGCGGCGGATGATGTATTGGCGAAATTGGGCGTAAACGACCCAGTTTTGGAAATCGCTAAAGGCTTGGAAGAAGCTGCCCTTCATGATCCATACTTCGTGAGCCGTCGCTTGTATCCAAACGTTGACTTCTACTCGGGTATCATTTACCGTGCCTTGGGTATTCCTACCAACATGTTTACGGTGATGTTTGCGATTGGTCGTCTTCCTGGCTGGATTGCTCAATGGAAAGAAATGCGTACCAACAAGGAGCCAATTGGCCGCCCGCGTCAGATTTACACAGGTGCTACCCCTCGCGATTTTGTTCCAATGAACGAGCGCTAGAATGCCTCCATTTTCATATAAAAAGCGTTGATGGTGGAGCCACTGTCAACGCTTTTTGTTTAATGGTTGTTTGTCCAATAAAAAAACGGCTTAAATTTGGAGAAATTAACCGCTGAGAGGACAATTCAATTAACAAATAACGATTAAAGGTGCACAGGCACTCAGGTTAGAAATGGAAAATAAAATTAGAGTTGTTGAGCTTTTTGCAGGAGTTGGAGGCTTTAGGTTAGGCTTAGAAGGTTGGAATGGCAAATCAGCAACTTCAGATTATACCCAAAATTTAGACTCAAACTATGAAGTAGTTTGGAGTAACCAGTGGGAGCCTTCTACCCAAACTCAACATGCTTCAATCGTTTACGAAGCCCGATTTGGACATGAAAATCACAATGGAAACGACATCGCCTCAGTAGATGTTAGTGATATACCTGACCATGATTTACTTGTTGGAGGTTTTCCATGCCAAGACTACTCAGTGGCAACAACCCTAAAAAACTCCAAAGGACTAATCGGCAAAAAAGGAGTTTTATGGTGGAGTATCCACAAAATTTTATCGGAAAAAGAAAATAAACCTAAGTATCTATTTCTTGAAAACGTAGATCGGTTACTTATTTCGCCTTCGGGACAAAGAGGCCGAGATTTTGCCATTATCCTTCAAAGTTTAAACGATTTAGGGTATGCTGTTGAATGGAGAGTTATTAATGCCGCCGATTATGGTATGCCTCAAAGAAGAAGAAGAATTTTCATTTTGGCCTATTTAAAAGATACGCCGATATATGAGTCAATCAATGAAATGAGCCCTCAAGAATGGCTTTTGCATGAAGGAACTATTGCCAGTGCCTTTCCCGTGACCGCAGAAAATACACTCTTTCCAAATGAATTTAAGTTAAAAGGTGACATTGTATTTATATCTGAAAATTTCAATAAGAACGGCTCAACAGGATTATTTGAAAATACAGGATTAATGGTCAACGGACTTATTACCACCCTAAAAACCCACCCCAATTACGAAGGGAATTTTAAATTTCTCGGGGATGTAATTCAGACCGATGCAACTTCTAAAGATTTATACATAGATGATAAAGAGTTAGACAAATGGATTTATCTCAAAGGTCCAAAAAAAGAGATGAGAAAAAATGCCCAAGGCTTTGAATACCATTACAGCGAAGGAGGTATGATTTTCCCTGATCCATTAAATAAACCCTCAAGAACAATTATCACTGGCGAAGGCGGAAAATCTCCTTCTCGTTTCAAGCATGTTATACAAACTCCTAATGGCTATAGACGCCTTATACCAGTAGAACTTGAACGACTGAATATGTTTCCTGATAACCATACACAACTTGAAGGTATATCAGACACAAAAAGAGCATTTTTTATGGGAAATGCACTCGTAGTAGGGGTCATTGAAAAAATCGGAGTTTCTCTAAAAGAAAAAATCACAAATGTCGCTGCCGTACAATCCTGAAAATAAGGAGTCTATTATTCAATATGCTAAAACACTGCGGGGGAAAACTTTGCGGCAAATATGCGATGTTGATTTAATTAAAAATAATCGAAAAGGTAAAGGTCACTTTGGCCAAATTTTAGAAGAATTTTTTTTTCAATATAAGCCTAATTCGGGCTCCGACCCTGATTTCCCAATTGCAAAACTAGAACTCAAATCGTCTCCACTTAAAGCGCTAAAACCTTCTAAGTTTCAATCAAAAGAAAGGCTAGTTCTTAATATTATCAACTATCTTGAAATAGTAAATCAGGACTTTGAAAATAGTACATTTTGGAAGAAAAATGCACATATTCTTTTGGTTTTCTACTTACGTGTGCAAGATACTGATATTTTGGACTATCTAATAAAGCTTGTTGATGATTGGAGTTTCCCAAAAGCAGATCTAGAAATAATAAAACAAGATTGGGAATTTATAAAACAAAAAATTGCTAATGGAAAAGCCCATGAACTTTCAGAGGGGGATACATTTTACTTAGGCGCTTGTACCAAAGGAGCGACTTCAAATACTACTCGTAAACAGCCCTTCAATGAGATTCCTGCCAAACAAAGGGCATTTTCACTTAAACAAGGTTATGTCAATCACATCATAGCTTCGATTTCAAATGGAAACGACGGTATTTATGGCAAATTAATTCCTGACCTTGCAGTATTGAAAGCAAAAAGTTTAGAAGAAATTGTGCTTGAAAAATTCGCCCCATATTACGATAAAACTGCCGATCAAATAATTGATGAATTAGGAATAAATTTGAATAAAAATGCCAAGCATTTCTTAGCAAACCTGACTAAATCAATACTTGGAGTCGCATTAAATAAAGAAATTGAGGAGTTCAAAAAAGCAGATATTACACTTAAAACTGTCAGAGTTAATAAAAAAGGTTCAATCAAAGAATGTATTTCTTTTTCTTCTTTCAAATATACCGAATTAGTAACTGAGATTTGGGAAGATGCTAATTTTAAAAATACAATAGAAAGTAAATTTCTTTTTGCGTTTTTCAAAATACAAGATAAAAATTACGTGTTCCAAAAAGTAAAATTTTGGAATATGCCCCATGATGATGTACCAGAAGCAAAAAAAGTATGGGAACATACAAGAAATATAGTTAATTCAGGTACCATTGTAAAGAAAATAATGCCCGACGGTACAAGAGCGACAAATTTTATGGGTAAAACTCAAAATCGGGTATCTCACGTACGGCCTCATGCCCAAAATTCTGCCGATACAATTCTTCTACCTGTCGCAGATCAACTCACCAAAGCAACTGAATACACGAAGTATTGTTTTTGGTTGAATAATACTTACATCAGAGACGAAATCTATTTAAAATAATCCAACTGTATTGTTGAATGGCAAAAGTAAAAACAGCCTATTTCTGTCAAAATTGCGGGCACCAAGCCACTAAATGGATGGGGCGCTGCCCGTCGTGTGGCGAGTGGAACACGCTGGTAGAAGAAGTTATTGAAAAAGAAGATAAAAAAGGCCCGTTAGCTCAATGGAAATCGGTGAGTTTAGCCCCCAAACCGAAAGCCATCAATGAAATAAAATACGAAGAAGAACCTCGAATCGTCACTTCCGATGCCGAGCTTAATCGCGTTTTAGGGGGAGGAATTGTATTGGGTTCATTGGTACTGATTGGAGGCGAGCCTGGCATTGGGAAATCAACGTTGATGCTCCAAATCGCCCTTACGCTTACCCAAAAAGTGTTGTACGTGTCGGGGGAAGAAAGCGAATCGCAAATTAAAATGCGCGCGGAGCGTTTGAGCAGTAAAAACAACAATTGCTTCATTCTCACCGAAACTTCTACCGATAATATTTTCCGTCAAATCGAAGAATTTGACCCCGATGTCCTCATCATCGACTCCATCCAAACCATGCAATCGTCGCTGATTGAGTCTGGAGCGGGAAGTGTGTCGCAGGTGCGTCAATGCGCGGCCGAGTTAATGAAATATGCCAAAGAAAGCGGGGTTCCTGTCTTTATGATTGGGCATATTACCAAGGATGGAAATTTGGCAGGACCTAAAACCCTCGAACACATGGTGGACACCGTCCTGCAATTTGAGGGCGACCGCCATACTACTTACCGTATTTTACGTACGACCAAAAACCGTTTTGGAAGTACGTCCGAGTTAGGTATTTATGAAATGTTGGGCTCAGGGCTGCGGCAGGTAACCAACCCTTCCGAAATTTTAATTTCCCAACGGGAAGAGCACCTCAGCGGCATTACGATTGGCTCGATGTTGGAAGGGAATCGTCCCTTAAAGATTGAAATTCAGTCGCTTGTGAGTGTCGCCAACTACGGTACGCCCCAACGCAGCAGTACGGGTTTTGACAACAAACGCCTTCAAATGTTGTTGGCCGTTCTCGAAAAACGCGGCGGTTTTCGGTTAGGAACGCAAGATGTTTTCCTTAATGTAGCAGGCGGCTTACGCGTCGAAGACCCCGCCATCGACTTGGCAGTCGTTACGTCTCTTGCTTCTTCGTACGAAGATTCGTACGTTCCTCCGTCGATTTGTTTCGCGGGCGAAGTCGGACTCGGAGGCGAAGTACGGGCTGTCAATCGAATCGAAGGGCGCATAGCGGAGGCTGAAAAACTCGGTTTTAAGAAAATTTATATATCCAAATACAATGTTAAAGGGTTGATTTTCAAAAACTACAACATCCAAATTATCCCCGTTGCTAAACTTGATGAGGTTTTTGGAGAGGTTTTGAGATGAATCAAAGAAATTTAATGAATGCAACATCCATTCTACGAGTTTTCTATCTTAGACAATGCCCATAGGTTTGAGTTTGAAAGTATTGGTCCTCGAAAGATTAGAAAATTGGTGTATTTTGACAAAACAGATATACCTAATTTCTATAACCTTTCTCTTGGAGACCAACTTTCAAATGGGAAAGTAAGTTTTATAACTGTTTCGAACAATAGTGATAGGGATAGGGATAAAGTGATAGCAACTACCATTCAAATCTTGCTTCACTTTTTAAACATATATCCAGATGCCTACGTTTTATTTTCTGGGAATACTCCTGAACGTACTCGGCTATACCAAATCATCATTGTAAGAGAACTAGCTACAAATCAAACAAATCTATGTTTTTGGGGAATGGACGAGGAGGGGAATATTCAACCATTTGAGAAAAATAAATCGTATATTGGCTTTATTATTTCATTTAATAAGAAACTTCCAAACTTATGAAATCGCTCGAAAAACCTATAAAAACGAAGAAAAATGAAGCGTTACCCGAAGCTTTTGATTCAATGAAAGAGCTCTCGAAATTTAAGTACCGTGAGTTAAATAAGAAACTCCACAAGGCATTACAGGGTAAAACTGCTTAATAATTTATGCGCTTTGTTTGTAACCAAACAGGGCATTCTCACCAATGTCGCACTATTTTTCACTTTATTTCCTTTCGATAGGTTTACTTTTTGCAAGCTGTCAGCCAACGGATGATTCGAATTCGGAGCAGCAACAGGAAGAAACAAAAACAGTGGCTCTCAACGAAGCCTTGACTAAAGAACTTGGCTTCCCTCCTACTGTTTTATATTTAGGGCTAGACAAACCTTCGGATACGACGGTTACAGCACCCGCTCAAACCAAGCCCCCCAAGGGGATGATTTATGTGCAAGGTGGAGTTGTGCAGATTGGGTCCGACGATGGTCAACAGCACGAACGTCCCTCTTTTTGGGCTAAAATAGCTCCTTTTTATATGGACGAACACCCCGTTACGGTGGGCGAATTTCGGACATTTGTGGAAGCGACCAATTATAAAACAGAAGCAGAAAAATTTGGAAACGGCGGTATCATTGATGAATCAACGGGACAACAATGGATTCTGAAAGACGGCGCTAACTGGCATCACCCAATGGGGGCAGACTTCCCCCCTGCACCTGAAAATCACCCTGTTACGCAAGTGTCGTGGAACGATGCCAATGCCTACGCCAAATGGGCAGGCAAACGCCTTCCTTGTGAAATGGAATGGGAACACGCCGCCCGCAACGCCAACAATAGCCGTACGTTTTACCCTTGGGGCAACGACATTCAGACGGGAGGTAAGTACAATGCCAACATTTGGCAGGGCAAATTTCCCGTCAAAAACTTCAACGAAGATGGCTTCTTTTATACTTCGCCCGTCGGGAAATTTGGTAAATCACCCCTCGGCCTCACCGACATGAGCGGGAATGTTTGGGAATGGCAATCAAACTTAAAATTTAACTACGAAGCATTATTTAGAGTGCCCGTTCGCGAGGGAGATATTTCAGCCGAACGTGCCCAACGCGGCGGCTCATTTTTGTGCGAACCCACTTGGTGTCACGGTTATCGGGTCTCGGGACGCTCGTCGTCGTCTCCCGAAACTAGCCTTTTTCACCTCGGTTTTCGTTGCGTGAAAGATGTAAAATGATATTGCCGTTTCTATTTTAGGTACAATTCTACTAGCTTTTTGGCTTCATTGTCCCAATTGTACTTTTCCTTTATCGCATTACGGCCACTCTCTCCCATTTTTTTTAAATTTTCGGGGTTTTCGATGCACCTAATTAGCTGTTCTGCCAACGCATCCGAATCATACGGGTTGACACAAAACCCGCATTGGCTTTCATTGACGACATTTGTTAACAACGGCAAATCGGACGTGATGACGGGTAATGCCAAGGCCATGTAATCAAACAATTTGGTGGGGTAGGAATCGACATAATCGCCGACTGGCTTGAGCAGTGCGATACCAGCCAATGCCTCACGGGCATACACAAACGCCTCTGATTGACTTTGGTAACCGTAAAAAATCAGGTTTTCTTTGACTTCTTGGTACCCTTCTAATTGGGTTAAGTTAGGGATACGTACGGGGCCAAACAACTGAACACGAACCGAGGGATATTTCTTTTTGACGACCAAAATTGCTTTTACAAGCGTATCAAATGCCCGTTCGATACTTATGACACCTGCGTAAAAAAAAGTAGGTTGGTCAAGATTGGGAACGGGTGGGGGTGTCGAAAGCCAGTGCGAAGCAGCAAAGTTGTGCACTACCGCGTAGGGTTTCGTGAGGTTGTGGTATTCATTGAGGTAAGCGTCTTCGGTAAAAACAAACTTGAAGCGCTTTCGGGCACGTTGATCAAAAAACTGAAAAAGACGCACCCACAGCCAGCCACGGTTGTACGTTTTGAGAGGAATTTTTTTGTATAAATTTTCCTGTACTTCATAAATCACCTCTGCTCCAAGCCACTGAAAAACAAAGGCTAATGGTAATAATTCGGCCACAAAAATATGCACAAATTGCGGGCGGGTTCTCAGAAAATGAAGCAATATTACGGGTTGCGCCACCAATACCCTTTGCCAAATCCGTTTGAAAAAAGGAAACCGAACGTTAAAAAATTCATCCGAATCAGACTGCTCGGGCAAAAGTACCTGCACTTCAAAATGCTGTTTTAAACTTGACGCAATTTTCCCCACAATCCGAGGGTCGGTGGCGGGATGAACCGTACTTACTAAAAGAACACGCGGAGGGGAAGTGACGTCTTGCATCTTGCAAATATGCGTGAATCCGCCTATTTTTGAAAAAAGAACCTTTTTTTAACTAACCTATGATCAATGAAAGCACTCACCAAAACCATCTTGGGGGTGGTTGCTATAGCATCAACTTTTCAATCACTTGCCCAGCCTTCACCTAAATTTTCACCGCGTATGTCTTTACCCACCTCTGACAAAATTGTAGTTTATCAAATTTACACGCGCCTCTTTGGCAACCTAAAAACCACCAACAAATTTTACGGAAGTCGCGACGAAAATGGCGTTGGCAAATTCAACGACATTACCGACAAAGCACTCATTTCGCTCAAAAAGTTCGGCATTTCACACGTTTGGTTTACGGGGGTCATCGAACACGCCACCATGACCGACTATTCGGCCTTTGGTATCCCAAAAGACAACCCATACGTGGTCAAAGGAATTGCGGGTTCGCCCTATGCCATCAAAGATTATTACGACGTCAATCCCGATTTGGCCGTTGATGTTCCGAATCGAATGAAGGAATTTGAAGCCCTCGTCGAACGGTCACACAAAGCCGATTTGAAGGTAATTATCGACTGCGTCCCCAACCACGTTGCGCGGCAGTATCATTCGGACGTCAAGCCCAAAGGCGTCAAAGATTTTGGGGAAGAAGACAACAAAAACGTTGCTTTTGACCCTCAAAACAACTTCTATTACCTCCCCAATCAAGCGTTTCAAGTACCCGACAATGTCCCAATTCCACCTGGTGTTGAGGCATTTCCCTATGCCGAAAACCCCGCTAAAGCTACTGGAAACGACGTTTTTGCGGCAAAACCTAGCATCAACGACTGGTTTGAAACCATTAAATTGAACTATGGGGTTGATTACCTCAATGGCCGCCAAAAGCATTTTGACCCCCTTCCAAGCACTTGGCTCAAAATGCGCGATATTTTGCTGTATTGGGCAGGTAAAGGTGTCGATGGTTTTCGGTGCGACATGGCCGAAATGGTGCCTTTTGAGTTTTGGGGATGGGTGATTCCTGAAGTAAAAAAGGTCTATACAAATCAAATTTTCATTGCCGAAATCTACAATCCTGCCGAATACCACAATTATCTTTTCAACGGCAAGTTTGACTACCTCTACGACAAAGTAGGTCTGTACGACTCGCTCCGCCGACTCATGGAAGGTAACGGGCATGCGGGCGACATCACGCGCGTTTGGCAAAACGAATCGGGGAATTTTAGCAATCGGATGCTTCGTTTCCTCGAAAATCACGACGAACAACGGATTGCGTCGAAGTATTTTGCCAAAAATCCGTTCTACGCCATTCCTGCCATGGTCGTTTCGGCGACGCTCCACACGGGGCCGTTGATGCTTTATTTTGGCCAAGAAGTAGGGGTAACGCCGACCGTTGCCGAAGGTTTCTCGGGCGAAGATGGACGCACGACGATGTTTGACTATTGGGGTGTACCTGAATACCAAGCCTGGGTCAACGGGGGGAAATTTGACGGCGGGAAACTTTCGCCCGAACAAAAAACACTGCGCAAGTTTTACCAAGATTTGTTGAAATTGACTAACACTTCGGACGCGATTCGCAACGGAGCATTTTATGATTTACAATACGCCAACGGTCAAACTACGGGGTACAACAGCGCCAAAATGTACACCTACCTGCGCCATACCGACAAACAAAAACTCTTGATTGTCTGCAACTTTGATTTACAACAGGGCGCAAAAGCAACCATTCAACTACCCGCCCACGCGTGGGAAACGATGGGACTTTCGGCAACGGGAAATTATACGTTAAAAGAAATATTTATGCACCCCGAAACACTAACAGTAGAAGCCCAAAAAGGTGTTTCGGTAGATATGGCTCCCAACAGCGTACGGATTTTTGAAATCAAAAAAGCGAAATAAAAGTCACTCGGCTTTATAAATGCTGACGATTAGACTTTCCAAGTTTTGAAAACTTGGAAAGTCTAACCTAACTCCTGCTTCATTTTCAAGTAAACGCCATTCGTCCAGCCAAAGCCGTCTTGGTTGGGGTACTCGCCTCCTTGGGCCGATAGCTCGTCCGTTTGAACGTTGTATTTTTCCATGAGCTTGCCCGTTTTTTGGTAGTATGACTCACAGTTTTTTGTCCAATTTTTCGCAATCTTATCGGCGACTTCGGTAAGGCCGTAGCGTTTTGCTCCCGCGTAGGCCATCCATTGCAAAGGAGCCCAGCCATTGGGGGCATCCCACTGCTGAGGAGTCGTTTGTAAAGTGGTGATTAAACCTCCTGTTTTCAAGAATTTTTCTTCTAATTGACTCGCTACCAATTTCGCCTGTTCGGACGTAGCCACCCCAAAAAACAATGGAAAGGTAGCAGCTAAAGTCAAATGAACGGAAGGAACTTGTTCTACCCAATTGTAATCCACATAAAACGCCTGCGAAGCATCCCAACAATACGTTTGGACGGCCGATGCTCGTTGTGCTGCCAATCCCGCGACTTCCTCTGCTTTGACAAGATTGTTTTGCAAACGATAAGCCCGCTCAAGCGATTGTTCTAAAAACAATAGAAGGCAATTCAGGTCAACGGGAAGCAAATCGGTGGTGTGAATGGTCGTCATGTGTTGGCTCTCTTTAAACCAACGACTGCTAAAATCCCAGCCCGATTCGGCCGCCGCCCGCACGTGCCGATAAACTGTTTCGGGCAAAGAATGAGACACTTCATGCGCTAATTCCACATCCTCTTTGTAGGCTTCGGGACGGGGCAGGGCATTGTCGTCCCAATAACGATTCAGCACGGCACCGTTTGGCAAGATTATTCGCCGATAACTTGCCTCAACGTCCTCATTTTCTTCCTTCATCCAAAACGAATATTCTTTCTCCAGTTGCGGCAAATAACGTTTCCACACCTCCTCCCCTTTTTCTTCGGCCAGCAACGAAACCATCAGCGCAAAAAACGGCGGCTGCGAACGTCCAAGGTAATACGTTCGATTACCGTTGGGAATAAAACCCACGTGATCAATCAAATACGCAAAATTATTGACCATCGCCTCAATCAAATCTATCCGCTTTGAAACTTGTAACCCCAACATAGTAAAATACGAATCCCAATAATATACCTCCCGAAAGCGTCCACCAGGTACAACATACGAATAAGGCAACGTAATCAAGGTTCCACCCGTATCTTGCGGCTGTCGTGTCAAAACCGTCCACAGGTCTTCAATGTGCTGTTTGATGGGTTTGGAAGCGTCATTATAATATCCCGTTGGCTGCTCGGTAGGCAGCAAAAAATGCGCCGTAACAAAACTAGCTAAATCGAACGAAGGCGTCTGTTTCTGAGCCAGATACGCTTCAATAATCTGTTCGATGGGCTCTTTAGCTATGGCATCCATAAACGTTTTAGAATCCGAAAATAGCGCACTTTGCTGAACATCTTCGTACAAATCGCCCAATGATTCGGCCAACAAAAAACCTGATTTTTGTGCTTCTGAAATAGTCATCTTACAACGTTATTTTGGTATATTCTAACCCTCCCGAAAGTTTAAAACTTTCGGGAGGGTAATTCGACACTCTGCCCTCTCACTTCGACACTCCTCAATGCCCCGCTCCCGCTCCGCTAATATCAACTGAGCTAGTTGAGCCTTGCAGACGGCTAAAGAAAAACAGCGCGATGGTCAAAATGCTAATGGGTAAAAGAGAAAAATAGAAAGCGGTTTGACCACCGTAATGTTCAAATACGTAACCTGTTATGAGCGAGCCCGTTGTCCCTCCCAATGCCGAAAAAATCACAATCAATCCCGACATAATTCCGTGCTGTTTGACGGGTAACGAGCTTAAAATAAGTGAATTAATGGCAGGGTAAATAGGTGCTAAAAACAACCCAATCATCGGAAAAATAAAAGCCGCCACGGGCGCATTTCCCCAGCCCGTTACGGCCGACGTATCTACACCTTCTGCCAGCGGTAGGGCTATCAGTACCAAGCCCGCCGAAATCACTAAGCAGCCAACCAGCACCACCATCCAGTTGAGTCTTTTTAGCACAACGCCTGCCAAAAAACGGCCTAATGCCGTGGCAATCGCCAATAAGCTCGCCATTTGAATGCTCAAAGTTGCTGGCAGTTTTAGTACTTTATTATTAAAAGTCGGGAGCCAACTCATGATGCTTTGCTCAATCAAAACGTAGGTAAACGCACAAATCACAAACACCAACACCAGCGGCAAAATGACCAAGCGCAGCATTTCGGCAAAATCCTCAAAAACAGGCTTATCGCTATCAACTTTCAAGGATGACTCATCCAAAGGAGTCGTTAGTAGAAGCAAGAAAGCCACCAGCGCAATCCCACCAAGCATGTAATACACATTGAGCCAAGCCGTGGGGGTAGATTCGTCCATAAAACTGGTAAAAATAAAGTAGCCAGTTAATATCCCAATCATAAAGAAAGACTCAATAAAATTCATGAGGCTGATATGCTCTTTTTTATCGGCCGTCACCAAGCCAATCGTACCATAGACCGACACTTTGATGAGCGCAAAACCCGCACCTGCAACGGCAAAAAGGAGTTTTGTCATGCCAAACGAATGAATGGTGGGCATTAAAAAACAAATCAACGCATTGCCACCCAAAGCAATCAACATGGCGCGTTTGTATCCCAATCGGTTGATATAAGAAGCCACAATAAACGAAACGGCCGCAATGGTCAAATCTTTGAAAGCTTCGAGCACCGAGGCCGAAGTTTCGGATACACCATAGGTGCGTTGGACTTGCAAAATCACCGTTCCTACGCTATTGAGCAAAATGGCAAAAACGAAATAATTTAGAAAAATCGACAGCTTAATTTTCCAGTACGATTGCATTTAGAGAATTGGTTATGGTTAGACGTTTAAGGGTCGAGCGACAATAGAACGAAAATCGGTGGGAAAAAAGGAAGGGGAGCGGTTGAAAGTGCTCCCCTTTCATCATAGGTGAGTGAGATAAAGCCAAGTCCAATTTTTTCACAACAAAATTCAACTTTATTTTGAAATAAAAATAGGCTTCTATTGTTCAGTTTTTATCCTGTATTAAGAATCTTTTCCTTATTTTTACCAAAAATAGCTTAACACAGGGTATGAAAACTGAATACGAAATAGTCCAACCCGATGAAGGGAGCTCTTTCCGAATCATTCACAACGTTGTTTTGCCTGAGCTTTTTCGTTGGCAATACCACTATCATCCCGAATACGAAATCGTCAGTGTTTTTGGTGGTTCGGGACGGCGGCACGTGGGGACACACGTTAGCCAATACGACGACGGTGATTTGGTGTTTATCGGCCCCAACCTCCCCCATTCAGGATTTGGTCAAGAAGCCATCGGCCCACACGAAGAAATTGTGGTGCAGTTGAAAGAAAATTTTTGGGGCGAACAGTTTTTAGAAATGCCCGAGATGGCGGCCATTCGTCAGTTGTTTGCACGGTCGAAGCAGGGCGTATGTTTTCACGGAGAGACAAAAATCAAAATCCAAAAACGGCTCAAAAAACTCCTTACTTTATCCCCTTTTGAGCGGTTGATGGAGCTTATCCAAATCTTGCACTTGCTGGCTCATACGCAAGACTACTCGCTGCTGAACATGGAAGGACTGAAACTAGAAATTAATTCCAAAGACGAGGCGCGGCTGAATCGTATTCTTAAATACGTAGAAGAAAATTACCAAAAACCCATTGATATTCAAGAAGTGGCCTCGGTGGCTCACTTGGCCGTTCCTTCGTTTTGTCATTATTTCAAAAAAATGATGAACCTCACTTTTACCGATTTTATGAACCAATACCGTGTCAATCAAGCTTGTCGTTTGTTGGCTACCGATAAAAGCATCACCGACGTAAGTTTTGAATGTGGATTTGGCAACATTGCGTATTTTAATCGCGTCTTCAAAGCCCACAAAAATCAGAGCCCTTCGGTGTATCGAAAGACGCTACTTCAATAGTAAATTATTGTACATTTGCTTCGGAAACTTCATCAATCATCCAAAAATCAACCGTTTCGACGGCCTTAACTTACATGCAAGACATTCTTAACGCACTCCGCATCGCGGAATCAAATCATGGTATCAGTACGGGATTAGCCACTTGGGCGGGACAAGGCGAAGAAATCGCTTCGTACTCACCCGTTGATGGTAAACTTATTGGAAAAGTACAATCAGCAAATCGCCAAGACTACGACACCGTCGTGGGACAAGCCCAAGAAGCTTTTAAAACCTGGCGGCTTGTTCCTGCCCCAAAACGCGGCGAAATTGTGCGCCAAATGGGCGAACAGTTCAGAAAATACAAAACAGAATTAGGAACGCTCGTCAGCTACGAAATGGGGAAAAGCCTCCAAGAAGGACTTGGCGAAGTACAAGAAATCATCGACATCTGCGACTTTGCCGTGGGGCTTTCACGCCAATTATACGGCCTGACGATGCACAGCGAACGCCCCGCCCACCGCATGTATGAGCAATGGCACCCAATCGGTATTGTCGGCATTATTTCGGCCTTCAACTTCCCCGTGGCGGTTTGGTCGTGGAATACCATGCTCGCGTGGGTCTGCGGCGATGTCTGCGTGTGGAAACCTTCCGAAAAAACGCCTTTGACGGCCATCGCTTGTCAGCATATTATTCAGGAGGTATTGAAAGCCAACGACGTTCCCGAAGGAGTTTCGGGGCTGATTGTGGGTGGCCGTGAAGTAGGCGAATGGCTCTCGCACGACGAGCGCATTCCGCTCGTATCGGCGACGGGAAGCACGCGTATGGGCAAAGCCGTGGGGCAAGCCGTGGGCGGGCGTTTGGGACGCAGTTTGTTGGAACTAGGCGGCAACAACGCCATCATTGTCTCACAACACGCCGACCTTCCGTTGGCCATTCCTGCCATTGTTTTTGGAGCAGTAGGCACCGCAGGGCAGCGCTGCACCTCCACTCGCCGCCTGATTATTCACGAAAGTATTTATGAAGACGTTAAGAGTCAACTGGTTAAAGCCTATGGACAGCTTCGTATCGGAAATCCATTGGACGCTCATAACCACGTCGGGCCTTTGATTGACGAAGCCGCCGTCCAAAGTTACCAGTCGGCCGTAGCGCAAGTGGGAGCCTTAGGCGGGACGTTTGCCGTAGAACCTCACGTCTTAACGGGCGATGACTTCAGTTCGGGATGTTATGTAAAGCCGTGCGTTGCAGAAGTTGAAAACCATTGGCCCGTTGTCCAACACGAGACCTTTGCGCCAATTCTTTATTTGATAAAATACAAAACGCTCGACGAAGCTATTGCACTACAAAACGGTGTTCCTCAGGGGCTTTCATCGGCTATTTTCACCTTGCACTTGCGCGAAGCCGAGCAGTTTTTGAGCCATGCGGGTTCGGATTGCGGCATTGCCAACGTCAACATCGGCACTTCGGGAGCGGAAATTGGAGGAGCTTTTGGAGGTGAAAAAGAAACAGGCGGTGGCCGCGAATCGGGCTCGGACGCGTGGAAAGTCTATATGCGCCGCCAAACCAATACCCTTAACTACGGTACAACCCTACCCCTAGCCCAAGGAATCAAATTTGAGCTTTAGGTTTCGATAATGCAGTTTTCAGAACTTTTATACATACACGAGACGGGCGGGATTTTAGGGTTTTGCCCGTTTTTTATGGTGTAAAGAGTGTAGCCTAAACAAATTGGAGAACTAAGATAGAAAAAAGCGTAGAATTTACTCTAATAAAATGTCGCTCGATAAATTTGCATACTAAGTTCAGAAAATGAAAAGCAAAAGAAGTTATTTTTCGGAGTGAATACCACGCATTTAGAATATCAGCGATAACTTTGCGTTTAAAACTTTACTGAGGATGAACGCTTTAAATCATGTCACAAATGCCTACAAACTTGTCAAAAAGGAGAAAAATCAAGGAATTGGATTTGGGTTTAAATACTCACCTTGCTCAGTTATTAATAAAACTTTGATTTGCGGTTTATGAGTGAATTCAATATAACCACCGTATTATTGATAAATGAACCAATCCAATATGAATCGTGAAAAGTTACGTAATTTAAAAAATCATTAAATGTTGTAATAAAAGCAGTATTCCAATAAAATACAAAAATAGTTAAAAACTTTTACGTCTTTCGTGCCACTGGAGAGCAAAAAAGGTAAAATTGCTCGCTAACAGATGCACGCCAACGAAACCAAGCCCTTAAATTTACTTGCTGAAAAAGAGTTTTGCAAACCAACAAAAAGCTAAACGCATAGGCAGCCTCTGAATTACTTGTCTGTAGAAAGTTTCTGTTGAATTGATAAGACATATTCCTCTGAAACATCGTTGTCCTCTGCAATTTCAGAAATACTTAACTTTCCTCTTTTTAAGGCTTTTACGATTGCAGAAACCTTAACTTCTTCGATTTTTTTCCTTTCGGCCTTTACTGCTTCTGCATTGGCAGCAGTAACTCTTGCAAAATAGGCTCTTTCTTCGGGTGTCATTTTGCGAGTGTCCAACTCATCTATGGCACGTTTGAGCCAGTCCTCGTTCCAAAACTGAGGGTATTGACTTATTTCGGTTGTTTTATGTAATGTCTTCATCGTAAAAACCAGTTTTTCTAAATCTGTCTGAATATCAGCTACTTGTTTCTCAAATTTAGACAATTCTACTGTAATAAACGTCATTTGGCTGTCAATTAGTTCGCCTTGCTCACTTCTCAGATTTGAGACCGTATGGAAATTGGAAGTTTGAAGTATGTTTTTCTCTAAAAATGCGATTGCATAGATTTTGGGTAGGCTTTCATAATCAAATTCCCCCTTTTCAACCATGACATTGAATTTATGCAAGGCATAAAACTTCATACGCTGCACAAAATACGGAGCATAACCTAACTGCATTTCTACAACAAATTGATTTCCGTTTTCATCGGTACATGATAAATCAAAAATGCCACTTCTGCTATCTATTGTAAGAGCTTCAAAAGCATTCTTATCAAATTTAACTTCTTTTATAGGTATTTCCGACTTGATAAGTGCTTGCAAAGCTTTTCTCAGAAAAAGAGTATTTGATTCATTGCCAAAAGTAGCCTTAAAGCCATAATCTGAAAGGATTGAGATAAATCTGCCGTTGTCGTTTGCTATGTTCATACAGTAAAATTACACAAAATCAAGAATTTATGAAAGCAGCAAAAATAGAAGAAAAAGAGGTGATTTAGGGCTTCTAACTTTCGCAAACAGGTTGAACGCATTAAAAAAAGTAGCCTCAGCGAGGCTAAATCTTAGTAGAAAAAAAGGGCAAAGGCCACCCAAAAGCCCCATCGGGGTGACATCTTTCACCAAACGTCGGCCGCCCCGATGGGGATTTTTGGGGGGGTAATTCATTTTTCTACTAAGATTTGGCTCCTCTGGAGCAATCAATAGCGACTCTAGATTTTAATGCGTTCAACCTGTTTCTCAAATGAAATGATAAACGAGAAATTGGTCTGAAAGGTTTAAAACAATAAACTTTCACTTATTTTCAGCGTTAAAACTCACAAAACTTAGACACTTTTCTGATTGGGTATCCCAAGTGAAATTTGAGAACCTTTCAAATAGAAACAAATTTGGCGACTATTTAAAAAAAATAAGCATACCTAAAAAAAGGTGGTGGCTGTCAACCGAGAAGTTGAAAATCCTTTGAAAGCGCTCTGGTGTTAGGCGTGATGATTGAAGTATTTAAAAATTCAAGAATCAATACTTTCACTTTGAAGTAAAATATAAATTCGATTTAAAACCATTAAAAGTGTTAGTACGAAGAGTATTAACATAAAGTAATTTAAAAAAAGCAAAACACTTTTAATTATTTGCAAAAAACTAACACTACAAGTTTGAGATGGAATTAAGTTGTAAATTACTAAAAAAATGGCTATAAAAAGAGATAATATTATATTAAATGATATATTTGAGTTTATTTCGACAGCAAATTTCTTTTTAATTTCTTTTTTTGTTTCTGCTTTAATTTTATCTAAAAAGCCGTAAATTATTGCAAGAAGATTTATTAAAAAACCGCCAAAAATTGAAATTACTGCAATTAGATTTGAAACTTGTGAATCAATTTGAATTTTGTAATAAGTTAAAATTGATGCGCTTACGATTGGAAATACAATAAAAAGCATAAAATCTTCAATACTGATTCCTTTTTTGGTATCATTAATTTTCCTCAATGTCTTGAAGTGATTGATGATTATTTTCAGTATGTCAATTCTATCAAGCATTAATTTCAATTTCTATTAATTCATGTACAAGTTCTTTAGCTTTGCTCATCATTAGAGCTGTATCAATATTTCCGCCAGAATCATAAACATCAAGTGTAACATCTATATCTGGTTGAACTCTGTGAGTATCAAAAACATAAAATGTTTTTTTCTTACCATTTAATTCCAGTTCAAATTCAATTTCATCAAAATTATTTGAATCATCTATATCAATTCTATTATTTTTATCAAATTTTTTACGAGAATTTACTAAGGAAGTAGCAAACTCTTTCCATGAATTTGACAAACTATTATATGATATTAAACTGGTTTTAATAACTCCTTTATCAGCCTCAAAATTGCCATTTTTACTAATAAAAGCTTCAAATGTTTTTGGTATATTTTTCTTAATAAAATCAATTCTTTTCATGGACCCATTATTAATCATTTTTTGAAATACGCTACCATGAATTGTATTAAAAATTTGTAGTTTAGATTGTAAATACCCTTTTTCAACAAGATTCTTATTGAGTACTTTGTTCAGAACTCCTTTTATACCAAACTTTGATTCCCTTTGTAAAACTGCATATAACTCTTTAGAAGCAGGTTTAAAATAGAAAAAGAAAAATAACTTTTTAAATGAGGCATGTCTTTTAGGGTCTGTTTTTAGTATATCTTTATAATTTTCGATTGTATCCTTTATATCTAATGATTTACCACTAACACCAGAAAGGAAATATCCATAAATTATTTTATGAGATTTTGTATTGGAATCAGAAGATAATTCTTGAATAATTTTACTTTGAGGTTCGGATAAAGTTAAATGATATTTCAATTTAGAAGTCTTAGAATCTTCTTCCTTAACAGGACATTTAAATATTTCATCGAGGAAATCATTTAAAATATTATAGTAGTCATCTACTCCATTAAATTTATCAATTAGCTGCAAATCACCATGTTTGTTTTTAATTTTTATGGTAAAAGTGGAAAAATAGACTTTTTCATTCATACTTTTTCTTCTTTTAGTTTCAACCTGTTATTAGCCGAAATACAACTTTAATACTAGTCCCTAACAATGAGCCACTTATCATAGAGTAGCAATTCTTGATAGGTTAGTTTTTAATTCCAAAAGCAAGTTCCATAAAATTCTACTCCCTTTCAACGAAAAAGAAAAATATTTTTTAAAAAGCATAAAATTAAACGAAACGTTACTGAACAACCATAGCGTATTCTACTTTCCTTATAGATAAAAACCGTAACATTTAGGCTATCCGCAACGGCTGAAAGCCTTCCAATCCTCAGCACGAGGCGGAGCCTCGCGCTATCTGTGTTGCTACTATCTTTTTTCATTAGCCTAGCGGCGGGATTTGAGAACCCCGCTCACACACGGGCGTCGCGTGCGTTGGGATTCTCAAATCCCAACGAGGGGTTGCTCACAACCCCGATAAAACTAGCGGTTTGCTGTTGCATCCGTCGGCTGGAAGCCTTTCAATTCTGAGCACGAGGCGCAGCCTCACGCTATCTGTGCAAAACTAAAGCAACCCTAAGGCACATATCTAAGAGCAACAAGGGTTTGAAAACCCTTGCGCACACCTTGCTCACATACGCGGGATTTGAGAATCCCGCTCACACATACACGCGTAAACCTCTCTCCAGCAGCCCAACACGTCCAACCACATTTTCAATCTTCTGCCAACTCTTCGTCAACTTTTTTCAAAAGAGCTTTGGTTGACTTTTGGGTCATACGAAAGAATAGAATGGTTGTTTTTTTGTAAGTACTATTTGCCAGAAGCAAATTCCTTAACTTTCTCCCTCTCAGCGCTTTCGTTATTTCAAGGGGCGATACCCTATTCAATGAATCGGCAACTACGGGAAAATAGATGGTCATTTCGGGAATAAGCTGCGTCATGGTATGGGTTTCATCTACTTTACACCACTCTACACAATTGGGAATAGTTGACGTATAGTGATACAGAAAGAGGGTTTTTAAAGAATCGTTTTCGATTAAATTGGTGTGCGCCGATTGCTTTATTTCCTCGTAAGCGATTTGGTTTGGCTTAAACACTAGGTAACTCGCGGCATTGTCAATGTACTGAGTAAGGCTGTCCGTTATTTCTGAATCTTTTTGGAAATACACCAATTTGTCAATGTTGCGCACAAAACTATTGCCATATTTTATCATCAGTGTCAACTGCATTGTATCCTGCACAAGATTGTTTCTCAAAACTGTCAAATGCTTTCGCATTGTTTCTTTATCCTTTCTATTTTCCCGCCATTCGTCGAAGAAAAATGAGATAGAAATACCAATAAAGATGACCAACACTTCCGAAATGTATTTTTCGAGGGCGTCTTTGAAGAATTGTTTTATTTTTTTGCCTTCCATCGTTCAAAAATCAGTTGCTTGCGAGAGTAAGTAACGAAAAATCTTGTTGATTTACCAAAAAAGAAAAAAATCTTTACACTCGTTCGCGGCGGGATTTGAGAATCCCGCTCACACAGGTGCGTTGGGATTCTCAAATCCCAACGAAAGGGTTGCTCACAACCCCAACCACATAGCACCGAACAAAGATAAACTTTGAATTTAATCAGTATAACAGTAGCCTTGATTTCTCTGGTGGGAGTATTTACCAATAAAATTAAACGGTAGATTATCCCATCTGTTTTTATGAACACCTTGCACATCAATGCTATTCTTGAAAAAATAAAATCGGCCAACGTTGCTGTCTATGGCGACTATTGCCTTGATTCTTACTGGATTATGGACACCCGCAACTCGGAGGTTTCCATCGAAACGGGGCTACAAGCACAGGCGGTTGAGCGTCATTATTATACACCTGGTGGAGCGGGCAATGTCGTGGCCAATCTAGCAGCCCTTGGGCCTGCTTCTATCAAAGTAATTGGTGTTGTGGGCAATGACATTTTTGGTCGTGAATTAGCGATTCAACTGCAAGCCCTCGGCGCCGATACCAGTTCCCTTTTTGTCCAAAAAGAAGATTTTCAAACGTATTCGTACCTCAAACGCTACGTAGAAGGTGTGGAAGAACCTCGCATCGACTTTGGGGTGTATAATCAGCGTTCGCTCGAAACCGATGAATTGATTTTATCCAGTATTCAATCTGCTTTGGAGAGCTGTGATGCCCTTATTTTCAACCAACAAGTGGTAGGAAGTATCACCAACGACAGTTTTATCGAAAAAGCCAACGCCCTTTTTGACCAATACAGCCACAAAATCATTTTAGTCGATTCTCGTCACTTCAACGACCGCTTTACGAACGTTTATCGCAAACTAAACGACGTCGAAGCCGCCCACCTCAATGGCGTAGAAGTTGAACCTCGTACTACGCTTCCTCGCGCCGATGTCCTCAAGTACGGAAAAGCCCTTCACAGTTCATCACAAAAACCCGTTTTTGTCACTTGCGGGGCACGAGGCATTACGTCTTTTGACACCACAGGATTCAACGAAGTACCTGGGTTACAACTCACCAGCCGACTTGACACCGTGGGTGCGGGCGATACCGTCATTAGTGCCATTACACTCTGCCTTTCGGTAGGGGTGAGTCCAGCCGAAGCGGCTGAATTTGCCAATTTTGCGGCGGGAGTTACGGTACAAAAACTGTTTACGACAGGTACCGCCAATGCCGAAGAAATTTTGGCCATCAGCCAAGACCCGCACTACGCCTACCAAGTTGACTTGGCCGAAAATCCACGCCAAGCCGTGTTTTTACCAGAAACAGAAATTGAGCTTTGCGACGAGTCTATTTTAGACCGACTTGGACACATCAAATACGCCGTTTTTGACCACGATGGCACCATCAGCACCCTCCGCCATGGCTGGGAGGAAATCATGGAGCCTGTGATGATGAAGGCGATTTTGGGCGGTTTTTATGACTCCGTTGATCAGGCAACGTACAACAAAGTACTTCGCCAAGTCAAAGAATTTATCCACAAAACCACGGGTATTCAGACTATTTATCAAATGGAAGGGCTCGTCGCGATGGTTCGGGAAGCGGGCTATGTGCCAGAAGACCAGATTTTGGATAAGTTTGAATACAAACAAATCTACAACGACGCCCTGATGGAATTGGTGGACAAACGCGTGGCCAAACTTCAAGCGGGCGAATTGGATTGGCAGGATTATACCCTCAAAGGCGCGGTATCGTTTTTGCAAGAACTCAAAGCGCGCGGCGTCACCATGTACCTCGCCAGCGGTACCGACGTGGACGATGTTCGCAACGAAGCTACCGTTTTGGGCTACGCCGATTTGTTTGATGGAGGTATTTACGGCGCACTTCGTGAATACACTAAGTTCTCCAAAAAGATGATTATCGAACGCATCATCCGCGAAAACAACCTCAACGGAAACGAATTGGTCGTACTGGGCGACGGCCCCGACGAAATCCGTGAAGGGCGTCGTTCGGGCGGAATTTCGGTGGGGATTGCGAGCAATGAAGTACAACGTTTTGGGTATAACCTCGACAAACGTCCTCGCCTCGTCAAAGCAGGAGCGCAGCTCATAATCCCCGATTTCTCGCAGTACCAAAAGCTCGTCAGTTTGCTTTTTAAAGAAGAAGAAATATCGGAAGCGGTGTAAAACTACCTCCTCAAACCTTATAGGTTTTGGAAACCTATAAGGTTTAGGTTTGAATTATCCCCAATTTTTCTCAGTACCAAAAGCTTGTGAGTTTGCTTTTTAAAGAAGAAGAAATATCGGAAGCGGTGTAAAACTACCTCCTCAAACCTTATAGGTTTTGGAAACCTATAAGGTTTAGACAACAATTTGAAAATGAAGCACTTTTATATAACCTCTTTTTTGTTTTTAGCTACTTCCCTTCTTTGGTGGGGATGCGGGTCGTCGTCCAAAGACCCTGTGGACTACGTTGACCCGTTCAACGGAACTGATTTCTTTGGCCATACCTTCCCTGGGGCAACGCTCCCCTACGGCATGGTGCAGCTCAGTCCCGACCACGACGTAAAAGGATGGACGTATGCCGCAGGTTACACCTATGCTGATAGCTCTATCATTGGCTTTAGCCATACCCATTTCAGCGGGGTAGGAATGACGACGGGCGGGGACGTGCTGTTGATGCCGATTGTGGGCGACAAAGTACAAACCTCGGCAGGGACGAAAGAAAACCCCGACGCGGGTTATCGCTCACGTTACGACAAAAAAGACGAAGTGGCCACCCCTGGGTACTATTCGGTTTTCCTCAAAGACCCCAAAGTAAAGGCCGAACTTACCGCCACTACCCGCGTAGGAGTACATCGTTATACATTCCCCAAAGCACGAAAAGCGACCATTTTGATGGACATTGGCCACGAAATCGGAGGAAATGCCACGAGTGGGGATTCGTTTGTAAAAATGGTAAACGATTCTACCCTTGAAGGTTACAAAGACGCCAACGGTACAATGGTTTATTTTGTGGCAAAATTTAGTCGCCCATTTGAGTACTACGGTACGTGGGACAACGACTACATTACTCCCGAATCGGCGGAAGGATATTGGCCTTACAAAACTGAAGAAAAAGGGCTCAATATTGGCTATTTTGTGGGCTATTCTACCAAAAGAGGCGACCAAGTGACCGTCAAAGTGGCGATTTCGCACGTGAGTGTGGAAGGGGCCCGTAAAAATTTACAAGCCGAAGTTCCTCACTGGGATTTTGACAAAGTAAAAAATGATGCCCGCACATCGTGGAACGAAGAGCTGAAAAAAGTCGCTGTCAAAACCAATGATGAGGCCCAAAAAGAGATTTTTTACACCGCCCTCTACCGTAGTTTATTGTCCCAATATACGGGGCAAGACGTCGATGGACAATACATGGGAATGGACCATAAAATCCATAAAGCACAGAATTACAGCTTTTTCACTTCATTTTCTTGTTGGGATACCTATCGCTCGCAGCATCCGTTGTTAGCCCTTGTTGCACCTCAACACGTCAACGATTTTGTCAAATCTATTGGTGCCAAAACCCAAGAATTTGGCTGGCTGCCCGCCCAACATTTCCGCAATACCTACCGCCCTAGCATGGTGGGCGACCACCTGATTCCTGTCGTGGTGGACGCTTATTTTAAAGGCTACCGCGACTGGGACATTGAAGCGCTCTATGTCGCCATGCGCCGCAAAGCCTTGGAGTCACCGCCCGCCAATATTCCTGCCAGCGCAGGCCGAGCTGGTTTGGCCGATTATATCCAGCTTGGCTATGCTCCTTGCGACAGAACCACCGAATCGGTGCCTAACACCATGGAATTGGCCTACGACGACTGGTGTATTGCGCGGTTGGCCGAGGCGTTGGGCAAAAAAGACGATGCCGCTTTGTTTTACCGTCGCGCCCAAAATTACCGCAATGTCTATGATGCTAGTACTAAATTTATGCGTCCGCGCCGTGCCAATGGAGCTTGGTTAGAAGCATTAGGAAACAATCAACAAGCCATCGACTCCGTAAGTGAGCATCATTATTACCGCTATTTCGACCCGCTTTTGGTAGGTCGTCGTCCCAACCGCCATTATACCGAGTCAAACGCATGGCAATATTTGTGGTCGGTACAGCACGATGCCTCTGGATTGATAAAACTACTGGGTGGGAATCAAGCTTTTACCGAGCGTTTGGATACGTTTTTCAACATGGATGCGTCCATTACTCCACCCAAATACGTCGGGGTCGTTGGCACCATTGGCCAATATGTTCACGGAAACCAGCCGTCGCACCACGTGGCTTATTTGTATAATTACGCCGCTCAACCTTGGAAAACCCAATATTGGGTGCGCGAAGTACTCAAACGTTTTTACCGCACGGGGCCCGCTGGTCTTTGTGGAAACGAAGACATGGGTTCGCTTTCTTCATGGTATTTAATGAGTAGCATGGGGCTGTATTCGGTGACACCAGGAAGTTCGCAATACGTCATCGCCAGTCCGCTGTTTGACGAAGTAAGTTTTGGGGTAAAAGATGGAAAAACGTTCAAAATCATTACCCACAACAATTCTGACAAAAACCGCTACATCCAATCGGCAACCCTCAATGGCAAACCTTTTGACCGTAGCTGGATTGACCACAGCGAAATCATGGCAGGTGGAGAATTGGTGTTTGAAATGGGTGACCAGCCCAATAAAACATGGGCAACAAGTAAAACATCTGTGCCTTACTCTCAGAGTCTTTAGTTTCTTTTACCACATAGAAAACCTAGTATTTTTCACATAGAAAAGTTTACTAAGGTGGCCTATGTGAAACTTACCTATGATAACTATGTGGCAAAAACATACAACCAACACAATGAAAATCAACAAATTAGTTCTTCTCTTAGCCATATCTCTACTTGCTATTGGAGCCCATGCCCAAGATACCTACGCCGAAAAACTCGGCTGGCCCAAAGGCGCCAAAGTAGTCATTTTCCACGTTGATGACCCTGGGATGTCGTATTCATCCAATCAAGGCACCATCAAATCGGTGGAGCAAGGCGTTGCCACTTCGTGCAGCATCATGTTTCCCTGTCCGTGGTCGGCGAGTTTTGTGAATTATATCAAAAAAAGCAACCCCAACTTAGACGCAGGGGTTCACCTTACCTTGACTTCCGAGTGGCGTGATTACCGCTGGACGCCTCTGGCAGGTTTTCAGAACGTACCAAGTTTGGTCGATAACGAAGGTAATTTGTGGCATGAAGTAGCACAAGTGGTAAAAAATGGCACAGCCGACGACGTCGAAAAGGAAATACGCGCGCAAGTGGAGCGGGCATTACGCATGGGACTCAAACCCACGCACCTCGACTCGCACATGGGGACGCTTTTTGCGCACCAACCTTTTTTGGAACGTTACATCAAGGTAGGAGCCGAGTACCAGATTCCTGTCATGTTTCCTGGCGGTAACAATAAGTTGTTAAAAGAATGCCTCAATTTGCCTGTGGTCAAAAAACTCAAAGCCGAAGGAAAATGGCAAGAAGGAATGAAACTTCCTGACCCTGAATTGACCAAATCATCGACGGCCGTAGGTCAAAAAATTTGGCAATTGGGACTTCCCGTTTTGGACGATTTGCACACCGTCAGCGGCGATTGGAAACCTTCAACCCCCAATCCTTCGCCCGAAGAATGGGGAAAATACAAGGCCCAGCAGTTTATCGAAACCCTCAATGCCATGCAGCCTGGTTTGGCGATGTTCATCGTACACAGCAGCGACATCACCGATGCTTTCAAACACATCAGTGCTTCGGGTGGTTCACGCTATGCCGATATGCTTTCGATGATGAGCCCTGAGTTAAAAGCTTATATTCAGTCGAAAGGTATCATTCTTACTACTTGGCGCGAAGTGATGGAACGCCGTAAGAAAGTGAAATAACAAAAACCTATGAGGTTTTGATAAGAGCGTTAAACAAACCTCATAGGTTTAAGTACCAATATCAATTAAACCTATGAAGTTTCGATTTATGCGTTAAACAAACCCCATAGGTTTAAGAACTAATATTCCACAAACCTATGAGGTTTCGATTTATGCGGCAGACAAACCTCATAGGTTTTGTACCTAAAATACGTTTTATCAATAAAAAAGCACGAATGAAACTCCGTTATTCTTTCTTCCTCTTTGCCTTTATTTGCCTACTTCAAACCACCTTTGCCCAATCACCCATCGTTCAATCCACGCTGATTTTTCCTCCCCAAGAAAAACACGTCCACGGAAGTAGCCTTGTGGCGCTGCCCAACGGCGATTTTCTTTCGGTATGGTTTTATGGCAGCGGTGAACGTACCGCCGACGATGTAAAAATCATGGGCTCACGTCTCAAAAAAGGGCAAACGAAATGGAGCGAGCCGTTTGAAATGGCCGATACTCCACTCCTCCCCGATTGTAACCCTGTGTTGTTTTTAAACCAAAAAGGCACGTTGTTTTTGGTATGGATTGCCGTACAAGCCAATCAATGGGAACAGTCAATTCTTCGGTTTAAAACCTCTACCGATTATAACGGCAACGGAGCGCCCGTTTGGAATTGGCAAGACAACATTTTGCTCAAACCCGACGACCGTTTTGCCAAAGAAGTAGCTGAGAAATTCAAAAAACTACCCGAATACACCGCAGGATGGGCAGGCTATGCACCCAAATACGACAACATGATCATCGAAGCAGCCAAAGATGCCACCAAAAGAAGCATCGGGTGGATGACGCGTATCAAACCGCTTCAGTTTGACAACGGTCGGATTGTATTACCGCTTTATTCCGACGGCTATAATTTTTCGATGATGGCTATTTCGGACGATTTTGGGGCGACTTGGCGTCCCAGCCTTCCTTTGGTAGGTCGTGGACCAATTCAGCCTGCTTTGGCACTGCGAAAAAATGGAAATCTTATCGCATACCTTCGCGACAGCGGCGACGCCCCGACGCGCGTTCACGTAAGCGAATCGTCCGACAAAGGGGAATCGTGGACGGCTTCGGTCAAAAGCGACATTCCAAACACCGCAAGTGTCGAATTATTGAATCTACAAGATGGGCGTTTGGCCTTTCTTGGCAACGACATTGAAGACGGGCGCTACCGTGTCAGCCTGTATCTTTCTGAGGATGAAGGCAAAACGTGGAAATGGAAAACCCGCTTAGAAGACCACCCCCGCGACAAAGGTGGCTACTCTTATCCGTGCCTCATTCAAACTTCCGACGGACTTTTACACATCACTTACTCTGCCCACGCCGACAACAAAAATAAGTCCATCAAATACGTGGTGGTGAATCCAAAAAGAATCAACTAAAGCATCAACAAAATGGGCAATGTAAGCGTCAGTTTTCTACATGAATGTTGACCTTACATTAGCCCCATTTTACATATTTTCGCCAGTTGTGTTGCTCTTTGAACCCTAACACCTCACGAATTTTTCGATTAGAAAACAGTGCTTCATGTTCTTCCAATTCGCGTGTGATGGGCACATTTGGGAAAAATCGCTCGGCTAGTTCTTTGCTCGGAATTACAGCGCCATTATGGTCATTTCCCGCATTAAACACTTGGTAACCAAGGCCATCTTTTTTTAAACACAAATCCACAATCTGCCCCAAATCCCGTGCATCAATATAACAAAAAGCATTTCGGCGACGTACTTCGGGGTGGTTGAAATAATGAGGGAATAGTTCAGCGTATTCGTGCGGCTCAATCACATTTCCGATACGAAGAGCGTAAATATCAAATCCTGAGCGACGCTGAAAACTTCGCGCTGTTTTTTCATTTACCACCTTTGACAATCCGTAGCTATCCATTGGGTCAACGTCGTAATCTTCTTCCAATGGTAGCGAATGAGGGTCGGTTTGGCCATCCGAAAAACAGATACCATAAGTAGTCTCCGACGATGCAATGATAATTTTCTTGATACCTAATTTTACGGCCGCTTCAATCACGTTATAAGTTCCTACGGTATTTACCCGAAATGTTTCATTATCAGGCTTTAGCAAGATACGTGGAACCGCCGCAAAATGCACCACTGCATCAAATTTGGGCACACCTGTACCCAATTCCAGTTCTTCAAATCCCGTGTAGGAAGTCATTGCATTAAACATTTGCCCCGAATCGGTAATATCGGCGGTTAGGTTAGCTACCCCAGGATGATGTAACGGCGTTAAATCTAGATTCAACACTTTATGTCCTTGTTCGAGCAGATACGGAATGACGTGTTTTCCAGCTTTTCCTGAGCCTCCCGTAAATAATATTCGCATTGTAGTAATTGATTTGAGTAATATAAATAACAGTATTGATAGCAACCCCTAGGCTGGTAATATTAACTTACAACCTACCACTTTTTCATAATCTTCACCAACTTCTTCGTAATCACCTCATAACCCGCGTCCGAAGGGTGCAGGCCATCGTAGGTCATAGCGATGGATTCCACGGGGTAAGGATATTCGTCTGTTTCGGGGTTGAACGGAACGTCGATAAATTCGGGGTACGAATAGTTTTTGTACTGTCCCGTTTGTGGGTCTTTTAGTCGTTTAAATTTCACCAATTTTGAATGCGCTAGTTTTTTCTCGTGGTACAAATCCACCACGTGCAGCTTTTCCCGCTCTCCAATGGCCTTGATGGCTTCCGCAAATTGCTCCAAATATTGCCCTTTTTTGTCTTTGTACGAACCGTAAGCATTGTTTTTAAAATTGGCGATATACACAAAATCTACGCGTTGAAGCGGCGTTATCAAAATGATTTTTGCGTCGGGATTGAGGCTCCGAAATTTATTAATAATAATCCGAAACGAACCGTAGAGCGTTCCAAACCCCGTGTTGTTTTCGTAGTCAGCCATCGTCCCCACGGGGCGGCTTCCCCACCAATCGTTCGTTCCTAAAAAGACGGAATAAACGTCGGCTTTGACCAAATTAAGGCTTTCGATTTTTTCCGCAATACGCGCAGCCGTCCAGCCATTATGCCCTTGATTAATATACTGAATATGAGGCAATTTCTCCGTTACCATTGTCATGTAGCCTTTGGTAATGCGGTTGCCCGTTTCATTTTGGTGCTCGTTGAGGTAAGTAATCGAGTCTCCCAACGCCACCCACGTCATTTTTTCGGGGGAAAAGCAACAAAAGAGAAAAATCAATACGGGAGCAATGAGCCATTTTTTCATGTGTAGTGCGTTTCGTTATAAAAGCTTTTTCCCGTCAGTTTTTAATGAAAAAATATACACACCCATCGAGGTACGTGTCTAAAAATGAATCTCCAAAATAGCCCTTGAGAATTAAATCAGAGTATTCTAAAAGAAAGTTTCTGTTACACCAATATCCCATCTTATGAGAATACAGTTCCTAGTTTTAAGTACATGGCTATGCTCTTTTGGTCTTCTGGCTCAAAAACCCAAACAGCCTGTCCACCGAGACACGCCTTTTACGCAAGACTACGCCATCAAATATTATTTTAAAGACAGCGTTGAGCCTCTTCATGTTTTCACCGACCGCAATGGAACCATCAAAATCAGTACAAAAACGGGTTTGTTCCAACCTCATGCAGGGCAGTTGCTCTACCCTGGGACACTGGAAAAAGATGTTTCATACCGCCCCATTGCCGATAAAAAAATCGCGAACCTTTCGCTTTATCAGCAGCAGTTTGTTTTGATTGACAACAAATCGGTTTTGAGCGATGCTTGGGCGGGCAAGTTGTTTCTCAAACATTCACTCCCCGACGCTCACCTCTTCGCAGGTGGTAGCGACTTTAATTTCCTCATTGCCAACGGCTCACAGTTAGAATACCTTCCCAAACAAGGAACAGGTTGGAAAGAAACAGGACTCGAAGGGCGTGTTTTGGACATCAAATACAACAACGGACAATTTTATGTATTGACCGACAAAGCGGTGTATTCGGTTGCAGAAGGTGCCAAAGCTGTGAAAAAAATCTATGCTGCCGATAACCTCACGGCCTTGGAAGCCACCCTTGCCAAGCTCGTTGTAGGCACTAAAAATGGCTATTTAGAACTCGACAAAACGGGTAAAATCCTCACCCCACTTCAACAAAAACTTCCTTCAACAGACATCACTTGCATTACTGCCATCGGAAATCAACTTTGGTTTGGCTCGAGCGAGGGAGCTTTTTACCAAAAACCCGACGGGAAATTTAACTACTATGCTTCTGAACGTTGGCTTCCGTCCAACCAAGTGACGCATATCGCCCAAGGCGAAGATGGTTCTGTTTTGGTATTGACCGACAAAGGGCTTGGAAAAATTATTTTCACCCAAATGACGCTCCAAGAAAAAGCCACGTTCTACGAAAAACAAGTCCGTACTCGCCACATCCGTAACGGATTCAACGCTACCCTTGGGCGGATGAAAAACGGAGACTTGACGACGGGTTCGATGCAAGATTCTGACAACGACGGCCTCTGGACTTCCATGTATTTGGGTGGGCAAGTATTTCGTTATGCTGCCACCAAAGACCCGCAAGCGCTCCAAAACTGCCGCGAATCGCTCGACGCGATGGAACGGCTTTACGACATCAATAAAATCCCTGGTTTTCCGTCGCGGTCGTATGAACGTACTGGTTACAAATATGAAGACAAACCTTGGCGCCGTACCGACGACCCCGAATGGGATTGGAAGTCCACGACAAGCAGCGACGAAGTGATTGGACACATTTTTGCGTTTGGCGCTATGGCCGAGTTGATTGACGACAAAGACCTCAAACCACGCTCCATTGCGTTGATTGATACGTTGATGAGTCACATCATCAAAAATGACATGTATTTGGTGGACTGGGATGGAAAACCTACCCTTTGGGGAAAATGGCATCCCGATTATGTCAATAACTTCCCCATCAACGTGGGTGACCGCAAGCTCAATTCGTCCAACATCGTAGCCATGCTTCAAACGGCCTATCATTTTACCAAAAAAGAAAAATACAAGGCCAAGGCATTTGAGTTGATGAAAAAACACGGGTACTACGAAAACCTCATGCGCCCCATGAAAATCATCGGACAAGCTCCTGGCAACGCCAGTGATTGGAGCAAGATGCTTTCGGGCGACTGGAACCATTCGGACGACGAAATGTACTATATGGGCTATTGGGGCTTGTATCGCTATGCGTTTAATGACACATTGAAGGCCAATTACAAGAAAGCCATCGTGGACCACTGGCAGTTTGAACGCCCCGAAAAAGATGGTCTTTGGAATATTTTGACGGCTATCACAGGCATTCAAGATTTTGATTTGGAAGAATCAGTCTGGTATTTACAGGAATATCCGCTCGACATGATTGATTGGACAGTAAAAAATAGCCACCGCAAAGATATTGAACTATTGCCCCCCAATTTTATCGAGCAAACCACAAAAGAAGTACTTCCTCCCGATGAACTGGGCATTATTCGTCACAACAACAGTCGGTTTATTTTAGACCGAAACGGGCGTGGTAGTTCGGAAATGAGTGCTGGAGATATTTGGCTGCTTCCTTACTGGGCAGGACGATATTTAGGCGTTATTAGTGGCGCTACGACCAATACCATCAAGAAATAACGATTTTTAAATCTTACTCCAACGCAGGCTACGCTATAAAGTGGCCTGCGTTTTTTCATATACCTAAATGACATAAATATGCGTATAGTATATTACGTTCCACTTTCCGTGTCCCACTATTTTTAAGCCGACTTGCCCCCTCCAATTTTCATGTACGAAATAAGGGGGTTTATGTACAAATGCACCCCTTTCATAAAAAAATTGGAATCGGACTTTAAAATACTATTTTTGGAATATAATTTTGTTCTACTAATAGTGCCGCCGATTTTGGGCTAAGGTGCTTAGTTATCTCACATCAACGGTTATTGAAACTCTTATGCGAAATGATCTGTGTACCTAAAAACCCATTACAATGACTAAAGCAGAATTGGTAACGCGTATCTACCGACAAACGGATCGTACCAAAACCGAAGTAGAAACAACGCTCGATGCGATGTTTGATGTCATCAAAGACTCACTTAGCCAACACCAAATCATTTATGTGCGCGGTTTTGGCAATTTTCAAAACAAACACCGTGCAAAACGCACTGCGCGCAATGTGAAAAGGAATACCCTCGTGGAGGTAGAAGCGCACGAATACCCTACTTTTAAGCCTTCTAAAATTTTTATTGAAGAAGTAAAAAAAAGCCTCCTTGAGCCTAGCCTATAACAAATGAAGGGCGTTGGCAATCGCCAACACCCTTCTAATTTAGTGCCGGAGTTATAGAATACGGCTTATCAGGTTTCCCTCAATGTGTTTGCGCGTAATTTGGTTGCGATACTGATCCCCAATCGGTATTGTATCGCCAGAGGTTAAAACAATTTCGTTTTTTGTAATGGTCTGAATCGCCGAACGATGTACCAAAAACGAACGGTGTACCCGCATAAACACGTCGCTACGGAGCTGCTCTTCCATTTTAGAAATAGATAAAATGGGCGAGTAGGACGAATGCTTTGTCACAATTTGCAGGTAATTTTCCTGCGCTTTCATGTAAAGCACCTCTTTGTAGGCGATTTGTACGTAATTGGAGTTTTCTCTAACAAAAAAATAAGGCTCCACTGGCGTTGTTTCTTCCGTATTTATAAAGCGTTCTTTTACCTTCTCAATCGCCTTCAAAAAACGGTCTAATTCGAGCGGTTTTAGCATAAAATCCACTGGCGAAACCTCATAACAATCCAAGGCATAGTCACGATGAGCTGTTACAAATATAACAAATGGGCGGTGGCGGATGCTTTTTACAAAGCTTAAACCTGTCATTTCGGGCATTTCGATGTCACAAATCAGCAAATCAACCTCGACATCGCTCATTTTACTGTAACCTTCCATCGCAGACCCACACACGCCCACAAGCTCCAAATTGGGATGCATTTGTACAAATTTCCCAATGATTTTTTGCCAGTTTATATCATCATCAACGACCAGTGTATTGATTTTCATGAACGAATTTTTCTTTAAAATTACGATTCTTTTGGTTTTGAAATCAATAGCATACCTAAAAATACAATTGCGCCATTTAGCATAAGCCGCTCAAAACCAATCTTGTACCCATCAAACCATGCCTCCGAATTTTGGTTCAGTACGTACGTAATAATCGGTCCCAAGACACACACGATAGGCGTCAGGCGGTCTTTTACCGAACGTTTGGTATATAGCCCAAAAGCAAATAAGCCTAGCAACGGCCCGTAGGTATAGCCAGCAATGTCAAAAATAGCCGTAATTACTTCTTTGCTATTGAGTTGGTTGAAAAGTACAATCACCACGTAAAACAACAACGAAAAACCAATGTGAACCCAGTGCTTGATGCGAGCGCGTTCTTTTTCGGGTTTGTTGGTTACGTTCATAAAGTCAATGCAAAAAGACGTCGTCAGGGCAGTCAGCGCCGAGTCTGAGCTTGCGTAGGTAGCCGCCGTAATCCCAATCAAAAACGTAATTGCTACCACAACTCCCGCCGTTCCTTCGTTGAGACCAAAATGATTCAAGGCCAACATCGAGTAAATTTCGTCGGTACGTTCTGGTAACGTAATGTTTTTGGCTTGGGCATAAAAATACAACAACACCCCAAGGCTCATAAACATCAGGTTGACGAAGGTCAACGTAATGGTAAACCAAAACATGTTTTTCTGGGCTTCACCGATGTTTTTACAAGTCAGGTTTTTTTGCATCAAATCTTGATCCATACCCGTCATGGTGATGGCAATAAACGCCCCCGACAAAAATTGCTTCCAGAAGTACTTGTTGTCTTTTGGATCATCGAAGAAGAAAATACGAGAATATTCGCTATCGGCCACGGCAGAGACCATCCCGCCAAACGTAAAATTCAGCTCTTTGGAAATCAAATAAATCGTAAGCGCGACTGCCGTAACCAGAAACGTTGTTTGGAGCGTATCGGTGATAATAATAGTTTTCACTCCACCCTTGAAAGTATAGACCCAGATAAGTGCAATCGTAATCAAAACGGACACTTCAAAGGGAATCCCAAGGCCGTTGTACATGGCCAATTGAAGAACTTGCGCCGCTACGTACAACCGCACCGCCGAGCCGAGTGTGCGCGAAAGCAAGAAAAAAGCTGACCCTGTTTTGTACGCCCAAAAACCAAAACGCTGTTCGAGGTAGGTATAAATAGAGACCAAGTTTAGTCGGTAATAAAGTGGCATAAGCACACTACCTATAAACAAATAGCCTAAAATATATCCTAAAACAACTTGGAAGTAAGAAAATTGGATTTTTCCAACTGCACCAGGTACTGAGATAAAAGTAACCCCCGACAGCGACGTGCCTATCATGGCAAATGCCACTAAGTACCAGGGGGACTGCTTATTGGCCGTAAAAAAAGTATTTGTGTCAGCCCCTTTAGAGGTATAAATGGACACGGCAATCAATACCGCAAAATACACAATGAGAATGGTGAGAGCTACATATGGACTCATAGAATGGAACAAATAAGGTTAGAATGTGTTTATACCTTTTGCAAACCTATACGATTTTTCGTAAATTTGTTATATCAGTTCATTAACTATACAAATCTTTGCACATGCAACTGTTTGAAATGCCCGAAGTCGATGTAGTCGAAGAAGTAGAGCAAAAAGTAGTGGAAACCGACCTTTACAGTCTAGTGGTTTTCAACGACGAGGTGAATACATTTGATTGGGTCATCGAAACCCTCATGGATGTTTGCGAACATACCCCCGAACAAGCAGAACAGTGTACCATTATCATTCATTACAAAGGCAAATGCCGCGTAAAAAATGGTTCTTGGGAAGAGCTAGTGCCCAAACGCCAGGAGATTTGTCGCCGTGGTATTTCGGCAGAAATACTTTAGTAATTCTGCCTTTTCCTTACTTCTTATTCGCCGCTTTCTCCAAACAATGCTTTCAATTCGGTGGCATCGCTGGGTTTCATTCGCCCTGCCAAAACCAACCGTAATTGCCGACGACGCAACGCGCTCTGAAAAAAGCTTTGCTCTTCTTCCGTTTCAGCAATCACGGGCGCCACTTCGATGGGTCGCCCGCTTTGGTCAACCGCTACAAAAGTGTAAAAAGCAGAGTTGGTGTGCACAGCCGCCTCTCCCGCTGAAAGGTTTTGGGCGCTTACTTTGATGTGTACTTCCATCGACGACGTAAAGGCACGGGTGACTTTCGCCTCAAACGTTACGATGTTTCCTAACTTTATCGGCTCGGCAAAAGATACGTTATCGACCGAAGCCGTCACTACTGTTCGATGCGCGTGTTTCTGGGCAGTGATGGCGGCACAAATGTCCATCCAATGAAGCAATCGCCCTCCCATGAGGTTGTTGAGGGTATTGGTATCGTTGGGCAGAACCATTTCGGTCATGATGGTGTGTGACTCACTGGCTTTTTTGGGAAGAGGCATAATTGGAATGTCGAATTTAGAATGTTGATTGTCGAATGTAATACAAGCGACAAAATTAATTCTAAACTCTCAAACCACAACTTTCCGAACCATTTCAGTATATTGGCTGTTGTTTTTGTAATCTAACATTCTAGGATTATGAGTCAATTCATGGTAGAATTTACCCTCCCTGACGAAATGACGGAGGAGTTTTTAGCGAAAATCCCGCGTCAGCGTCAAAAAATCAACCATTTGATGGAGACGGGAAAAATTACGTCGTACGCCCTTTCGTCCGATCGGACCAAGCTTTGGTGCGTTATCAAAGCCGATACCGAATTTCACGTTTTGGAAATTCTTTCGCAGTTTCCGTTGATTGATTTTATGGAGCCCACGATTTCGGAATTGATGTTTAATAATACCGCAACGGCCGTAAAACTCCCGATGTTTTCGCTCAATTAGTCGAAAGATGTGTACCTTTGGAAAAAAATTCAGCCGTGAATCCTTCCGAAATCTACACCCAACGACAAGCCGTTTTTCAAGCACAAACCGAAGTAATCCAGCGCCGTTATAATCAACTTTCCACCGCTCGACTTGCTATTTTTATCTTGGCAGCCGCCGCTGTTTGGTGGTTTTCAAAAAGTGACCTTTCGTTTGCCTTTACCATTAGATTTTTAGGGCTGGTTTTATTTGCGATTGTGCTGCGCAAACACCAAAAAACCTCCCGACTTCTCAATCTTTATCGGATTTTGACTCAGCTCAACAAAGAAGAAACGGCAAGGTTGTCACTTTCTTTTTTGAGAAAAGAAACGGGGGAAGAGTTTGCTCCGCCCAACCATCCGTATGCTTACGATTTGGATGTTTTTGGCAAACATTCGCTTTTTAAACTCATCAATCGGGCGCATACCAAAGTGGGGATGAAAACCTTGGCTCATTGGCTCCTTGCCCCCGCCGACCCCATCGAAATTACGGTTCGTCAGTTGGCCATTGCCGAGCTTACTCCCCTACTCGACTGGCGTCAAGAGTTTGAAGCCACTGCTGCTCTCGAAAAACAAATTTCTCAATCCACCGAATTTTTATCGCTTTGGCTCAAAGCTGGCGAAAATGAATCCATACTTCGCTGGAAGCGTTTTAGGTGGTTGCCCATCCTGACAATTTTGGGGATTATTGCCGCTTCTTTGGGTCTAATCCCTTGGTTGGTTATCGTCGCCGTGTTGCTTTTTCACGGGTTTATTTTGAGCAAACTTAACGCTTCTGTCAAGGCGTATGCGGAGCAATCGGAGCAAATTATCGGGACCTTGAAAGCCTACGCGGCTCTTTTTGAAAAAATTGAGAATCAGTCGTTTGAGTCCGCTAAACTACGACAGCTCAAAAGCCAACTTACCACAGGTATCTCCGCATCCAAAAGTATTCAGCAACTTGCTAAAATGACCGAAAACCTCAATTTTCGGCTGAATCCGTACTTTATACTGGCTATTGGCCTTCCTTCATTGTGGGATTTGCAATGGATGACCCAACTTGAAGCGTGGAAAAAGCACCACCAAGACGACCTTGGGCGGTGGTTTCACGTACTGGGTCAGTTTGAAGCCCTAAGTAGCTTTGCAGGCTTTGCTTATTCTAATCCCGCTTATCCGTTTGCGGAACTTTCTACCGAACCATTTTACATCAAAACCAAACACGTCGGCCATCCGCTGATTGCGGCTGACAAACGTGTTTGTAATGATTTTGAACTACAAGGTTTGGGACAAACCGCCATCATTACGGGCTCAAACATGTCAGGGAAAAGCACCTTTTTACGCACCATTGGCGTCAATACCATTCTGGCGTTGTCGGGTTCGGTCATCTGCGCCGAGCAGTTTTCGAGCGCTATTCTTCAGGTTTTTACAAGTATGCGAACGCAGGATTCGCTGGAAGAAAATACCTCTTCGTTTTATGCTGAGTTAAAGCGTTTACAAACCTTGCTCAAACTTTCGGAAAGCTCACCCATTCCTGTGTTTTACTTTTTGGACGAAATATTAAAAGGTACCAACTCCGTTGACCGCCATAAAGGCGCCGAGGCACTGATTCGCCAGCTTCATTTACAAAAAGCGGCAGGATTCATTTCTACCCACGACATTGAGCTGGGCGACATGGCCAACGAAGGCCAGTTTGCCCATAATTACAGTTTTTATTCTACCTTCACCGAAGGCAAATTACACTTCGACTATCAGTTGAAAGAAGGGGTTTGCCGAGAGTTTAACGCAACGGCATTGATGCGACAAATTGGGATTGAAATTCCCTGAGAGGCGCTGGGAACGTCGGGGTGTGAGCACCCCGACGCACTTGTATGAGCACCTCAACGCACTATTTTCCTTTTGTCTCGTTCGTTACGGCTGCTTTTAATTGCTCCAACTCCGTTCTAAACGACTTAAATTCATTTTTATAGAGCGCATTTTCGGATTCGAGTTTTTCAATTCGCTTCAACAATGCCTGCGTTGCCGAAATGTTCAACGTGCTGAGGGCTTCATAATCTACCGAACGAAAATCGGACACTTCGCGGCCATAAACAAACACCGAAGTTGCGGCCAAGAGCGCTGTACCGTTATTTTTTACTTTAAACCCTTTTTCATTCACCGCCTCTACCTCAAATACTTCCTGCTTTTCCCCAAAAATGAGTTTTACTTTTTCCCCAACCGTAAGCTGATGGTGGGGCAATTCGACAAAATTGTTTTGGATGTTGGCCAACCGATAAATGTCAGGAATGATGTCGGTGGTTTTACTAACCGCCTGTGGGTAAACCGTTTCTACCTGTTGGGCAATCACTTTTTTGTGATGGCCGTTTCCTTTTCCGATTTTGTCTTTGAATTGGTAGTCGGTAATTTCAATTTTGGCTAGGGTTTCGAGGTCGGCAGTATTATTTGTCTTTCCTTTGATGTCTTTGATACGCGCATCTGAGTAGGCGTTGAACTCACTTGCCGCAATGCGATCCGACGTATAAAGCGAATAATAGGACGTACTGCTTGCCGAACCCGTCGAGCCATTGTTATTCAAGTAACCGTAGCTTAGATTGCTGAGTTGTGAACCAACGATGGTCAGCTTTGCCTTGCTCAAATCAGAAGTGCCCATTCCCGCATTTCCTTTTATGGACATGTAAAATTTATCATCCCCGTTGTTATCTTCTATCAAAAACAACCCTCCCGTTGACTTTTTAGTTTTGACTGTAAATGCGACGCTTGAACTAACTTCATTGACACCTACGTTTCCTTCGTTATCAATCACCACCCCTTCATTGTCACCATCTGCGGTAATCCATTTGCCAAACGTTTTTAGGTTGTTTGACAATTCGACCATTCCATTGGGCAGCACCGCAAACTTCGTTGCCTCGTTATAATCCACGGAAAAGTAATTATAAGAATTGATTCCAATGTCAAAAAAGCTGGAGGGGGAGTTGGTTTTGTCGTAATACCGCGTTTTTGGATTGGCATTATTTCCCACATGAATTTGTGTCACGACGCTTTGATTGTTGATAGTTGCGTTGGGGAAATAGGAACTAGCATTGGGCATTTTCACCGACAAAAATTTAGTTTCTAAACTATCGTTGACCACCAATTTCTTTTTGGAAAAATCTCCGTAAATCAACGGAGTAGAGGTATTGGTATTGGCGATATAGAGCTTATTGCTTCCCGTTTCGAACGAGCCTGCGGAGTTTCCAAGGAAAACGTTGCCATTTCCTTTGTTACTGAATCCAGCCATGTTTCCTACCGCAACGTTTTCATTCCCGCTAACATTGTTTACCAAAGAATAAGGCCCTATCGCGACGTTGAAGCCTCCTCCTACGACCGAATTCAGGGATTCGGTTCCTATTGATGTGTTGAAGTTTCCTGTGGTATTACTCTGCAAGGCTTTTCTACCCACTGCTACGTTGTTATTCCCCGTCGTATTGTTCTGAAATGCGTTGGCACCGATCGCTGTGTTATGTTGGCCCTTCGTGTAGGTGGTATCGGCACCTCCCACCTCTTCGCCTACGTACACATTCTTTCCCGAATCATAAGTCAAAAGGCGACCGTGTTCTACCAATAAATTTCCTCTTACCTGAAGCTTTTGGGTAGGACTACTCACCCCTATTCCCACATTTCCCGTCACACTAGAGTATTGATTATTGCCATTTTTAGTCCACGAAGTACTTCCACTCGACAGGGTCGAGGGATTTACCCAACTCGCATTTCCACTCGCATCCGACTGCAACACGTACCCGTTTGTTGCGCCGTTGGTCAACTGCAAATTCGTCGTCTTCGTTGTCCCTGCTACTTCCAATTTATTCGTCGGCGAAGTCACCCCAATCCCGATATTGCCGTTATCCACCATTGTACCGTCGGTCAGTTTCGTGCCGTTCCATTTGGGTAACACGTTGTTGGTCAACGTTCCTACTTTCGGGTCGGTTTCAGAAAAGCTAATCGGTAAGCTCGCGGGGTCTTTCCAAATCGCATTTCCACTCGCATCCGACTGCAAAATATAACCGTTAGCTGCCCCGTTGGTTAATTGCAAAGTCGTTGATTTTATTTTACCCCCTACGTCTAATTTACTGGTTGGAGTGGTAGTTCCAATACCCACGTTTCCTGAATTAGAATTTAAAATCAAATCGCCATTTGTGGCCAAATTATTACCCGAACGGCCTTGAATTTCGTTTCCTCGCTCCCCTATCATGATGCCTTTATTATTGGCAGGAGTAGCTTTATCAATACTGGCGATAACTACTGGTTTGTTCTGCGAAGTGTTAAAATAAGTGATAGCGTCTAAGTTGGTAACGTAGCTTTCGCCCACTGAAAGAGGAGCTTTGGGGTCATCGTTTAAAATCCCTATTCTTCCTTGGCGATCATCAAAAATGCTTCCTTTGGCCAGTTTACTGCCGTTCCAAGTTGGCACATAATTCAATGTTTGGCTTCCTACTTTGGGATCCGTTTCCGTTGACATGAGATCTCTCCAGATCGCATTCCCGTCTGCGTCTGATTGTAACACGTACCCATTCGCTGCCCCGTCCGTCAATTGCAAAGTCTTTGATTTTATTTTCCCCTCTACGTCCAATTTACTACTGGGAGTGGTGGTTCCGATACCCACGTTTCCATCGTAAGCATTCAAAATCAAATCACCGTTTGTGGTCAAATTATCACCTGAACGGCCTTGAATTTCGTTTCCCTGCTCTCCTATCATTACACCTTTATTATTCTCAGGAGTTGCTTTATCAATACTGGCAAATACTACTGGTTTGTTCTGCGAAGTGTTAAAATAAGTGATAGCGTCTAAATTGGTGACGTAGCTTTCTCCCACCGAAAAAGGCGCTTTGGGGTCATCGTTTAAAATCCCTATTCTTCCTTGGCGATTATCAAAAATGCTTCCTTTGACCAGTTTATTGCCATTCCAAGTTGGCACATAATCCAACGATTGGCTTCCTACTTTGGGGTCAGTTTCCGTAAAACTTATCCCCAGCGATGTCGGGTCTTTCCAAACGGCATTTCCGCTCGCGTCCGATTGCAAGATGTAACCGTTGGTCGCGCCATTGGTCAACTGTAAATTCGTCGTCTTCGTTGTCCCTGCTACTTCCAATTTGTTCGTCGGCGCAGTCACCCCTATCCCTACGTTGCCATTATCCACAATCGTACCGTCAGACAGTTTTGTTCCATTCCATTTGGGTAACACATTGTTACTCAATGTCCCCACTTTCGGGTCGGTTTCAGAAAAACTAATTGGTAAGCTCGATGGGTCTTTCCAAACGGCATTTCCGCTCGCATCCGATTGCAAAATATAGCCGTTGGTCGCGCCGTTTGTTAATTGGAAATTCGTCGTCTTCGTTGTTCCTGCTACTTCCAATTTGTTCGTCGGAGAAGTCACTCCTATCCCTACGTTGCCATTGTCCACAATCGTACCGTCAGACAGTTTTGTTCCATTCCATTTGGGTAATACGTTGTTGGTCAATGTCCCCACTTTCGGGTCAGTTTCACTGAAACTAATTGGCAAACTCGATGGGTCTTTCCAAACGGCATTTCCGCTCGCATCCGATTGCAAGATGTAACCGTTCGTCGCTCCGTTTGTTAATTGGAAATTCGTCGTCTTCGTTGTTCCTGCTACTTCCAATTTGTTCGTCGGAGAAGTCACTCCTATCCCTACGTTGCCATTGTCAACAATCGTACCGTCTATGAGCTTATTACCATTCCATTTTGGCACAATATTCCTGCTTAATGACCCCACCTTAGGGTCGCTCTCAGAAAAGCTAATCGGCAAACTCGAAGGGCTTTTCCAGCTTGCATTACCGTTGGCATCCGACTGCAAAATATATCCATTAGTCGCGCCATTGGTCAATTGGAAATTCGTCGTTTTCGTCGTACCTGATGTTTCTATTGAAGCCGTTTTCAACGTTGAAGCAATTTCTACTTCTGTCGCTTTCAGTTTACCATTCACATCCAGCTTCGAGCTAGGTGCTTCCGTTCCAATCCCCACGTTCACATTTTGGTTCGGAAACATGGCCCCGTTAGCTACCGTCCAATAGTTAAAGCCTGCGGCCGCTGGATTCACCCACGTTCCGTTGCCTCCCGCATCCGATTGCAGAATAAACCCTGCTGTATTGGTGCCATAGTGCAGCTGGAAACCATTCATTTTAGCTTTCCCAGCTACCTCTAGTTTTTCGCGGGGGGCATTTGTCCCAATCCCAATTTTGTCCTCTTGAATGTACAACATGTTATGAAACGCATTTTTTTCAATAATAAATGGGCGCGTTTGAAAGGTAGAGTCCACGATTTCGAATCGGTCTTGGGAGGTACTTATGGCCCAATTGCGGGTGTAGTTGGCAAAATTGATTTGTGAGTTTGTCGCCAAGTTGGTTCCCAATTGAAAACGAGGTTTGGGCGATTGCAACAACAGCTGTTCGCGACCTACTTTCAAGCCTCGATCTGAGCCATCGGGCGACAAAAAGTAATCGCCCACGTTGATGTTTTGAGTTGCAGTATGGTTACCCAAATTATCCGCCGACGGTTTGACCGTTATCAATTCTTTCCAATCTCCTCCCACGCCTGTGTGGTACCAAATCGACTTTGTGTTGGTATCAAACACCAATTGCCCCATCGTAACGGACATTGTGATACGTTCGTTGGAGGTCATGCTTGGCAGCCATACGCCATTTGGCGTAAAAGTAACCGACTGACCATAAACCACTTTATTTCCAATAAGTAAAGACAAAACCAATGTAATCACCAACGCATAAGCGCGGCGCAAAATAACCTGTGAGTTCATAACAATGTGTAGTAAAGAGGTGGTGGAACAAAAAATAAAGGTGTGGAATTTGTTATAAAGTAAGAGTAGGGCGACTATGCCAAGGATTAAATAATCCATTCGGGTCGCGTTGGGCACGTACTTCGTCGAGGCGTTTTAGATTACCTGCCGCTACGAAAGGTGCCATACGCTGGTGAAGTCCTTCATCGGCCAACTGAATACCTGTGGACAAGTGATTTGCTTTTTCCATCCATACTTTGGCCCAACTGCCGTAGTTCGGGATGTCGTTTGCGTCTTTCCAAGTACCGTACAGAGCAATGTAAATGTTATCTTCCAGCGAGTAAGCCATGTCTTGAAGGCGCTTGGGCGGGTACCAATTAAGCCACAGCATGTGCGAAGGGGCAGGTGGCAAAGTTTCAACCATTCCTTTTAGGTAAGGCATTAGCTCGTCGATGGAAGCTTTGGTCCACATATTGTCCACTCCCCAATGATGGTCGTCGGGGTAATGCGTCATCACAAAACGATACATCGACGACATATTTGCTTTCAAATAAGGTGTTTTGAAAAATGCTTTTTGCTTGATAGGGCTATTCAACATAAACGCCTTGGCCTCTTCGAGTTCGTCTTTTGTATCGGCAAAAATTGGCGCAACGGCTTCAATGCCTGGCCCCAAAAATTTCAAGACTTTGCGGCTTGTGAGTAACTGAAATTCGACGGCATCAGGCACACTTGGCCCTATTTCGTGCGCCCATCGGAACACATCTTCAAGGTGCTGAATATCAAAAACGTGAGTAATAGACCCGCAATAAGCAGGCTTCTTGAAAAGTCGTAAATGAAACGCCACCACAACGCCAAAAAATCCCCCGCCTGAGCCCCGCGCTGCCCAATAAATGTCTGAATTGAGGCTTTCGTTGGCATGAATGTACTCTCCGTTGGCAGTTACGACGTCGATACCAATAACGTTTTCGCAGGCCATGCCCAACTTTCGTCCGTTCCATCCAAAGCCTCCTTGCAACAAATATCCTCCCACGCAAACCCCTTTGCAGTGCCCCGCAGGAAAAAACAAGTCTTGGTCAAACAAGGCCGTTAGCAACGTACTCCCACCTACCCCTGGCCCTACTTTAGCCGTCATCGCCTCACGGTTTACCTCATACGTATCAAATTTTCGCATGTTAATCAACACGCTGTTGTTCCGAACATGGTTGGCCGACCAACTGTGCCCACCCGAACAAATACTGATGTGTTTTCCTTCTTTCCGAGTGTAATGGATGGTGTCAATAATGTCGTCGATGGTTTTGGGGGTTACCATCATATCGGGGCGGCGTCCAGGTTCCCATTGATTAAAAAGGGTATCCATAATAGCCTTATCAAAGCCTTTATCTCCTTGTTGGATAATGTCTCCTGAAATAGCAATTGGTTTCATGTTAAAATGGTTTTTAAAGGATTGGATTAGTGAAATTCGTGGTATAAGTCGGGCAAGATTTTGGCCAAATGATTCATTTCTTCGGAGCAATGCTGCAACAAGTCTTTCGCTTGACGTTCAGGGAGATGCGCAATTTTTGGCAACACTGCTGACACCAGTTGAGCCAACTTATTGTCTCCCCTCAACTGAATGTGTTTTCCTCCCATCCAAAACCGTGAACGCATTTCGGCACCAACGGCGGTTTTGCGCACTTGGTGTACCAGCCAACCAAAATCAACGGGCAAATGTGGGTATCCCAAACGAGCGCAGATGTACACCACTTCTTCTTTGTCGGCAATTTGCGCTTCCGAAAAACCCAATGCAGTGGGATGGACGAACTGAATAGCCGCTTTTTCGAGGGAAGTTCCGATGTACTCTTCAATAATAGACGTGCGGCCAATGTAGGCTTCATCGTCCCGCCCATCTTCCCAGCGGGCAGATTTGTGGGCAGCAGGATGCCATAATTTATAGCGATTATCTTGGCAACCGTGCCAGCCAAACCACCAGTCCCACATGGGGGGGGTTACGTCACGCATAGGCGTCAAAACCGCCACATGCAAACCTCCGTCTGGCAATAAAAAATACCCATTTTCGACCGTCTGATACCCTTTTTCTGCCATTTTCGGAGCATTTTCTAGCGTCAATGCCTCTGGAGTTGGCAGGGCATGTTCCAGCGTAGCAGCGACGTTGGCGGGAATGGGAGCAATTGTTTCATTAAAAAATTTGGCAAAAGGTAATTCAAAATCATGGGTCTGATACCCCATGTAGGTGGCTTGGGTTGTCATTTTAAAATCATTATTTACATTTTTGTTCAACAATTTTGTTCATATAAAAACCAAAAAATAAGGCGAAACGCCTTTTTCAATTCAAAACGTGCTTAAATCCCCTGATTACCAAGGGCGTGCCACACAAAGCTTTTGATTTGTACCCTACGCTCCTCCAAAAAAGCAGTCATTGCTTCGTCGCTGCGTTTTTCTTTGGCTTTGATGTAATTATGCGCCAAGTAAGCCATTGAACATAAGCCGTATATATGGAGCATTAGGTGTTCACCCGTTATGTCCGACTGTATCGTTCCTTGCTGTTTTGCCTCCTCTAGCAACCGATTCAGCACCTTTGGAAGTTCATCCGACTGACCCATCGCCATGAAATACGCAATTTCGGGCGATTCGTTAAAAATGTTGACCACAAAAGTCGGCAAGCCAGGCTTTAACGCACAAACATCACACAACAAATCAATCAAACCGTTCACCATTTCTTTTAGGTCGCGGGGCTGGGTCAAAACCCCTTGGGCATGTTCGAGAACAACCCCAACCGACCGCTTGAGCACTTCCTGAAACAACTCTTCTTTGGAATTGAAGTAATAATGCATCATCGTCCGACTGATACCCGCTTCTTCGGCAATGAGTGAGGTTCGTGCCCCTTTAAATCCGTTGGCATGAAACACTTTCTCGGCAGCTGCGAGTATGCGGTCTTTCGTATCGTGGTCGATTTTTGGCATTTACCTTTTCTTTTTCTCGACAAAATTGTTTATAAAAATATTTACTTCCAATTTTTTACCAAAAAAATATTTTTTCACCCCGTACTGCGGGTTGCGTATCCCGTGCAGAGGGTTGCTCACAACCCGATTTTAACATGTCAAGGGTTGCTCACGCGCCAAAGGTTAACCAGAAAAAAGCCCTTAAAACTCAATGCGCCAATTCAGAATCGGTACTAAGCCCAGTTGGGTATCAACCTGCAAGCTTTTGGTGGAAGTATCGTAGAATGGTTGGTATAAATTGAGCCGATTGAAGACATTTTGAACGTCCAGCGAAATCGTTGACGTAGTTTTACGACGGTTTTTGGTAAAACTTACCCGCGTGTCAAAACGAAAATAATTGGGCAATTGCTCTTCGTACGACCGTTCATACACTCTTACGGTCGTGTTACGTTTTTGAGATTGGGACAAATCAATCGGGACATAACGATTGCCGCCCGCCCATAGGCTTCGGAGGTTGACGGCCAACGTATTGGTTTTCATTTTACCCATTTTCCATTCTTTACCCAAAAGAATATTTTGCACAAAATTGCCATTAAAACGGCTGTTGCGCTCAATACCGTCGCGGGCAGTGTATTTGGCTTGGTATAACGACGACGTGAAAATAAAGTAAAAACCTTTCGTCAAAAATTTCTCCAGCGTAAAATCAATGCCATAATTCCGCCCCGTCCCTGCGCTTACTAGTGAGTCGGTGATGTATCCGTCCATTAAATTGAGCATGGATTCGGTTTTGAGTAAGGCCGTTTTAGCGTAAACGGTGCCTATTGCAACGTCAAAATGACGCTGGTAATACGTTTCGACTTGCCATCTCCAATCTTCGCGCGGACGAAACTCATACCCCAACACAAAATGTGCTGATTTCATCAAATCCAAGTTTTTATTGGCTTGGGTAGTCGCCCCATTGGTGGTTTTAACTTCTGCAAAATAAGTTGATAGCGCTTCGATTCGGCTGTGTACGCCCATCCCAGCCGTCAAGGCGTGGCGGGGCAAAACATTCCAACGAAATCCCGCCCGAGGTTCAACAGAAGTTTGACCATTGATTCCCAGCCGAGTTGCGTGAAGCCCTGAAGTCAGGGTAAAAGTAGGTGAAGCACGAAATTTCCATTGACCGTACGCCTGAACAAGTGAGGTTTCGCCGCGTTGGTTGACCGTCGTACTAAGGCGCGGCCCATCAATGGTCTGATTGAGCAAAACAAACCTCAAATCACTCATAATCAACCCCATGCGAAGTGAATGCTGCGCGTTGATTTTATGATTCCACTGCAACGAAAACCGATACGCTTGGTTGGTAAAATCTTCCTCCCGAAGGTAAATTTGTTGCAAACGAGTCGCATCGTACGTTTGCCGATTAGCCGCCCAACTAACGGTAGCATCGAGGTACGATTTAGGGGAAAGAAAGAGTGTGTAATTGAGACCAACTACCGCACGGTCAGAATGAAACGCATCGTTTTGGGTGGTACGGCGGCGAATCTGACGACTTAGTCCTCCCATTCCCCACAACGATAAAGTACTATTTTTAGAAGTAGGGAAGAAAAACTTAAACGCGCCATCCTGAAAGTCGGGAGCCGCATCTCCGACAATCTCAATTCCCGCTCGTTTTATCATTTCGAGGGTCGAATAGCGGTAATTCACCAAATACGATGATTTACTTGAACGCTTAAATGGCCCCTCCGCCGCAATATCGGCACCGAGCACGCCTACCTGCACCGAATATTCACGTTTTTCGTGGTTTCCTTTGCGTAGTTTTAGGTCAAAAACCCCTGAAGTAGCATTGCCGTATTCGGCAGGAAACGCCCCCGTGAAGAAATCCGAATTACTCAGCATATTGACACTCAAAGCGCTAATTCCCCCTCCCGTCGCTCCTTCTTCGGCAAAGTGGTTGGGGTTCGGAATCTCTACTCCTTCCATGCGCCATAGCACTCCCTTGGGGCTATTCCCTCTGATAATGAGCGCGTTGCTTTGTTCATTATTATTGGCTACCCCCGCGTAGGTAAGCGCCATACGTGCGGGGTCATTGATGGCCGCGGCGTAGCGTTTTACTTGTTCTACCGAAAAAGAACGTGCCGAAACCGTGGCCATTTCGTTAAGCGCAGTTCCGTTTTGCGGAGAAGCTTTTACCGTAACCTCTTCCAATTGTTGAAGCAATTCGGTTAGCCGAATCGTGAGGTCTATTTCCTTCCCAGCTCCCACAACTAGCTCTTGAATGAGGCCATTTGCGTACCCCAAAAAAGATACTTTTAGCGTATGACGCCCCACGGTGACACCCGTAATTTTGAAAAAACCATTAGCGTCGGTTTGTCCTCCCAGCAGGGGCTGTGTGGTCACTACGGCCACACTTGCCCCCACCAAAGGCTGTCTAGATTCTGCATCAATCACCTGGCCTTTAATGGTTTGAGAAATATTTTGTCCCAAACCATTCATCGACCAGCATTGCAGTAGAAATATACAACTTATGACCAACCAGTATCTTTTAGCCATTGCTTTTACATTACAAATGCGCCAGCACTTCTTTCAATGAAGTAAACTCCTTGAAATTAGCATGTTCGATGCGATGGTCGATTTGCTCAAATGCCCAAGTCGTATGAAACGGCACGTGAAATCCGTGCCCTCCCATGGTCAAAACTGGCAATACGTCAGATTTGAGCGAATTGCCTATCATCACAAATTCTTCGGGGGCAATGTCGAGGTGTTTGATGAGCTTTCGGTAATCGACTTCGCGCTTTTCGCTCATGATTTCGATGTGGTGAAAATAGTGCTCCAAGCCCGATTTCTTCAATTTCCGTTCTTGGTCGAGCAAATCGCCTTTGGTGGCCACCACCAGCCGATACCGCCCCGAAAGCGAATGTAAAACATGTTCCACATCGTCCAGAAGTTCAATCGGTTTTTCGAGCATTTCTTTGCCAAGCCCAATGATTTTTTCAACCACATCTAAACTAATGGTTTTTTCCGACACCGACATGGCCATCTCTATCATACTCAAAATGAAGCTCTTCACCCCGTAGCCGTACAACGGCAGGTTCTGAATTTGCATTCGATACAACTCTTGAGAAACCGTGTGATGGGGTAAATAATCCTCCAATAAGGCACAGAGTTTTCTTTCTGTTTCGTAAAAAAAAGGCTCATTTACCCACAATGTATCATCCGCGTCAAACGCAACAACTTTTATGCTCATTTACGTATTTTTTTGCAAAAATACACAACCGTTAGATATTCCACCAATACGTCAGCTTGAGCACCAAGGCTCGATTTTTAACCATGAGGTTTTCGGGCAAATAATTGTCAGTATAAACGATAAACAAATCAGACGCAGGCTGATAACGCCACTGCAAACGCGTGTTTAGGTTGACATTATCTGCTTGATTGTTGTATTGCACAAAAGTCGTCCAGAAAAGATTGTTGCGGAATGTCACATCCACCCGTGGCCCTAGCAACAACAACTCCACAGGTTTTTGCAAATAAGGCACTTTGATGATGTTGTAATCCACCGAAAACTTGGTGGCTACGTACGGCTGAAAGCGATAGCCCAGCGTCGTTCTTAAATTGAGGCGAGTTCCATCGGCATAAAAACCACCATAGCGCGTGGCAAACGAATACGTAAATCTGTTTCGTGGGCTTGACGTAAACTCTGTGCCAAAAGAATTCCAATAATGCTTCGTCCCTGCGGCCAATTTTTCACGGCCAGTGTTGCTTGGGTCAAAAGGCGCCAGAAGTTGCACGTAATTCGTAGCAACCCAGGCCATTCCTATCGCACGGTTGCGAAAATTGAAATTATAGGCCATAAACGTCTCATTATCTGTCAAACGGCCTGATTTGTTCCAAAACAACGTTGACTGTAGCAAAGGCCCGTGACTGATTAATAGCGGGGAGTTTACAAAAAACAAATACCCCACGTTCGGCGCCATCATCTGATACCCACGACGGGCGGCATTGGGGACATAACCTACTTCGGCATTGTAATTTTCTCCCACATATTCCTGACGCCATTGCCAAAAGAAATTGGCTTTGTTGTAGTTCAAAATACTTGCAATAGCTACGTCATTGCCTGAGACGTTTGGACTGAATGACTTCAAAACGGTGGCTTTCCCCGTCCAGATATTATTGGCCGAGGCTAGGTTAAACTCCGCTCCTACGTTTCGATTAAACGCCGATGCGCCTTTGTGGACACTTTCATCGAGGTTTAACGACTGTTTATTCACCATCAGCAAGCCTACGTTCGAGCGAGCAAACACTTTTCGTTGCAAGGCCACCACTGCGAAATTTTGGGCGGGCGTTGCACCGTCCTCTTTGGTTTGCGTGTCCAACACACCAATTCGCCAATTTTTATCCAATTTCCCGCTCAGGCGCGCTCCAAATAACAACGGCACCCCTAACCCTATCCGACGCGAAAAGAAAGGCCGCAACGTGGCAAAACCAAAATTGGCAAACAAATCCGCGTTTTCGAGGAAAAACTGACGACGTTCGGGAAAAAACAATTCAAATCGGTCGAGGTTGGTTTGTTGTACGTCCACTTCTACTTGCGAAAAATCAGGGTTGACCGTCAGGTCTAAGTTTAATGACGAATTGAGGGCAATTTTAGCATCACCCCCGATGTTTGGTTTAATATCAGCAGGCGTTTTGGCCAGTTGATTTTTAGAAATACTCGTCAAGGCGTAAGGAATCAAAGAAATATTTTTTCCAGCAGGTGGCAAAGGCTTATCCCACACCAATACCCCAGCATACCCTAAGTTAGCCGACTGAAACTGACGTGGAACGGGCGCCCAAGCCGATTTTTCATTCGTTGCTAAATCCAAACGACTACCGTTGATACCCCAGCGTAAATTATCGGGGCGATAGCGAATGGTTTTAAACGGAATAGCTGCTTCCCACACGTAGCGGTCTTCATAGTTCCGCGTTACACAGTGCCATTTATTGTCCCAGTTGAGGTTTATCATCGTTCCGTCAGCCTCTTGTCCGTCCCAAATCGCTCCTGCGGCACTTGCCCCAAACGAATAGCCATTGGTGAGGTCTTCAAAAGTATCAAGCACCACAAAAAAGTTATCGTTGAGCCCAAAATTAAAGTCCCGTTTTAGCGATTCAACCACAAAAGAACCTTTTACGGCCTTGTAGCAAACCGCAATGATGTACAAATTGTGCTGATCGTAGCAGAGACGCATTTCGGTTTTGTTGCGCGCTAGGCTCGTGTCCATGGGAGTCACCATGTAAAAATCTTTCGCCAGCTCTGTCTGCTGCCAAGCGGCATCATTTTCTATGCCATCAATTTTGATAACTCCTTTGGCTTCAAAAATATGGTATTGAAATTTTTCGTTTTTCTTTTGGGCAAACGTAAAAAGAGAAGTGCAACAAAGCAGTAAGCACAAAAACCGATACATGGTCTGAAGTTTGGATAGATAGGTTGAAATCAATGAAAAAATATGCGGCTTAATGGAGACCACCAAGCCGCACAAAATGAAAAAATAAAATGCTAAGATTTTTACTCGTCTTACTGATACGCTTCTGCCACTTGACGCTGCGTTCCGAGCCCGTCGATGCCTAATTCGACAACATCGCCCGCTTTGAGGTATCTTGGCGGCTTAAAGCCCAACCCTACCCCAAACGGCGTTCCTGTTGAGATAACATCGCCAGGAAGCAAGGTCATAAATTGGCTTAGATAGCTTACCAAGGTTGGAATTTTAAACACCATATCATCGGTATTTGAATCTTGCAACATCTCATCATTTACTTTCAACCAAAGGCGAAGTGTATGAGGGTCAGCGATTTCATCTTTAGTAGCCATAAATGGCCCAAGCGGGGCAAAAGTATCATTGCTTTTACCTTTTACCCATTGACCACTGCGTTCGAGTTGAAACTCACGCTCCGAGTAATCGTTGTGTAAGATATAACCCGCTACATAATCCATGGCATTGGCTTCATCCACGTAGCTGGCTTTTTTACCAATCACGAAGGCCAACTCTACCTCCCAGTCGGTTTTGACAGAATTGCGGGGAATAATTACATTATCGTTCGGGCCGCACAAAGCGGAAGTTGATTTAAAGAAAATAACGGGTTCTTTTGGCACATCCATCCCCGACTCTGCCGCGTGTTTGGCATAGTTCAAACCGATGCAAACAATTTTTGAAGGGCGCGCGATGGCCGAACCAAGGCGAACATCCTCCGAAACCTCAGGGCAAGTGTCTGCATGAATAGTGAGCCAATCGGCCAAGCGAGAAAGGCCATCGTTGGCAAAAAATGCCTCGTTAAAATCTTCGCCAAACGCTGCTACGTTTACTTTACGGCCATCCGACAAAATAACTCCCGGTTGCTCTTGTTCAAATGTGCCAAAACGAAATAGTTTCATTATGGAAGTGGAAATAAATGAGTGATGATTGATTAACTTTCAATACTACGAATTTATAAGCATTTCGTACCAAGAATCTAACCACAAATCGGAGCTGCAAAAAAAAGTTAAAAATATTTTCAACTTTAACTCACTCACTGTCTGACATTTAAAAAATATTTTAAAAATATTTTCACATCAGCACTTGCGTCGTATTGTCAAACCACGTACTTTTGCACCACGATTTCAGAACAACGCAGACAACGAAACGAAAAAAGTTGAAAGCAGTAATGAAAAAGTAGGATTCCGTAGCTCAGTTGGTAGAGCAATACACTTTTAATGTATGGGTCCTGGGTTCGAGTCCCAGCGGGATCACAAGACTTCAAATTAATGACAACCTGCCCCTAAAAGGCAGGTTTTTTTGCTTCATTTTCAGGCCTTTAGTCCCTGGTCTTTTGTCTATTATTCTCTCGGGCGCATAGCGGAGCGCATAGTCTTTTTGCTCGGGCGCACACCCGTTTGATAAAAAGGCAATTCTTTGTACCCCAAAAAATTATGGCTTTTAAACGGTTTGTTGTTGGTTTGCCCCCCCAAATTTTAACCGTTTATAAATAATGAAAAAAAAGAATGGAAATCCTGTTTTACAGGCATCAAACCAAAGGTCAGAAGGCTAAAGGTATGTGTACTATCTACCATCGAATCACTATAAATGGTGAACGAGCCGAGCTTTACAGTACACATTTAAAATGTCAATTTGATGACTTTGACCCAGAGCGACAGCGGGTTAAACCGTCTGATTCGGAGTACCTTTATAAAAATGGTAGGCTCAACTTGATTGAAGGTGATTTACTGGAAATCTACACTACTCTGAGCAGGCGAAAGAAGCCATTTACACCATATCAAATTAAGGAAATGTACATGAGCGATGCACAAGAGCTGCGATTTATGGACATCTTTGACAAATGGATTAAAGCGCTAAGAGACGCTGGAGAGCCACAGGAGCAGACTATCTCGCGCTATGAGGACATTAAAGATAATGTCCTAAAATTTTTAATCACCAAACGACGGCAAACCGATTTGTTAGAGAATTTTGATTTGGACACCTTCCTTCAGTATCGAAATTATCTCAAAAAGGAAGATTTTGCCGATTCAACCATCCGAAAACATCAATCGGTTGTAAAACAGATGCTCACTTGGGCCAAGCTTGAAAAGTATCTGGTTCAAAACCCGCTAGATGGTTACAAAATCAGGCATGAGAAACTCAAGCCACATGTATTTTTAACAATCGAACAATTTGAGCTTCTACGCACTCATCAATTTTCGACCGAGCGCCTCCAGCGTATGGCAGATGTGTTTGTGGTATTTTGCCGTACTGGTTTTCATTGGCAAGACCTGAGGGATATGGCTCAGTCGGGAGAAAACGCCATTTATCAGGTAGCAGAATTTGATTTTATCAAGTGGAATCGCATTAAAACCAAAGAATTAGCCAAAGTCCCCTCTAATGCCTGGCCCGAAGTGAATCAAATAATCATCAAATACGGTGGCTGGAATAAACTCCCAATCATATCAAATACCAAAATGAATGATTATTTAAAGCTTTTAGCAGCCGAGCTCAACGTGGCTATTATGAAAATGTCAGTCGAAGAGCGGCGAAGCAAAAACCTTACTCCAGTAAATCCCGACTTGACCGTTAAAGCTGGCCGCAAAACCCTTGCCGATTGGCTGCTAAACGAACTAGGGTGGAGTCGCGAAGCTGTCAAGGTAGTTTTGGGTCTGAAAAGCGACCGAAGCCTTGATTCGTACGTGCGTGAAGATGAGCGGCGGGTGTTGAATGAACTTCGTCGTCAGAAAATAGCATAAGATTTACCTACACACCCCCTACTTTGAAAAATTATCTGTGACGGACCCTAGTAATGGAGCTGGAAGCTGATTCACAGAATCAACTTGAAAACAAGCAGTGTAATGATACATTTATTTAGTAATGTATATATCTTAAATCATTGATATTCAAACGATAGAGCTATAAAAAAGCAGTGTAATTATACATTTTTTTTGTACAGCATACTTCAATCTGTGACGCGCCTGGCATTATAAAGTATCGATTGGTAACATACTCAAAATCAGGCCAAAAATTTATAAAAATAGGCGAAGATAGTACGCCAAAGACTTGCTTGTCGGGAAAGATAGTGCGTTGTTTGTCCTATCAAAAACAACAATAAAGCACTGATAAACAGATGAATACGCAAGCGATTTTAAATAATGAAAACCTCACTAAAACAGAGAAAATTCGGCAGCTTTTAGCCCTAGGATTGACCCGCAAAGAGGTAGCAAATTTGACAGGAGGCAATTACGGATTTGTTCAGAACGTATTTGCGAAATACTGGCCTTCACAAGTACAATCAAAAGGGGTATTTCACCCACTAACATTCAATAAGAAATTTGGAATTGAGATTGAAGCCTACGGGGTATCACGCTCGAAAGTACTCACAGCCATCAGAACAAAAGGGATTAGAATTGAAGACGAAAGTTATAACCACATTACTCGTGGATGGTGGAAAATAGTAAGCGACAGCAGCATTAGCGGTGAAAGCGGATTTGAAATCGTCAGCCCTATTTTGGAAGGCCAAGCGGGATTAGAGGAATTGAAAAAAGTGTGCGAAGCTTTAACAGAGGTAAGGGCAAAAATCAATAAATCATGCGGAATGCACGTGCATTTTGATGCCTCCCAAATGGGAATTAGCGAGGTTAAAAATTTGATGCTGAACTATGCCACTTACGAAAAGCACATTGATAGCATCCTACCAAATAGCCGACGCGGAAATACAAACACTTACTGCCAAAGCCTTCAAAATGATAAGGCAAAAATAGAAATCGCAACGAGCGTCAGAGAATTAGCCAGCGCCATCGGCACTCGCTACCGTAAAATTAACCTACAAAGCTTTGTAAGACACGGTAGCATTGAATTTAGACAACACTCTGGAACGATTGAATTTGAGAAAATCAAAAATTGGGTTTTGTTTTTACACAATTTGGTGGATTTCTCGAAAAAGAAAAAAGTAGAACAGGCTGAGGCTACTTTTGAGAGCTTCCAAAAATTTAACCAAGAAGAAATTTACAATTACCTTTATAACCGTAAAAACGACTTAAATGCTTAACTATAAAACACAAGAAGGGGAGCTACTGCAAGGCGGTAGCTCAACCGAAATTTTAAAGGCTTATCAAGCAGGTTCTAAATTTGATGCCGAGAAGGATTATGAAACATACATCGCAGATTTGTGGACTCGGCTTCAGGATTGGGAAAATAATTTAGCACCATCGCCTGCGTCATTTGAAAGCCTAGAAAAACAAGTCTTTCAAAAACTTATCGAATCTGAGTTTTTGAGTGAGGTATAATCAGTGCCACTAAGGTTGTTTTGTGAAAACACCTCGCTGATGCTGTCGGCGAGGTGTTTTATTCTGAAGTAACGCTAAAAATAGCGAGGGTGGCCAGCTTGACTAGGGGCTAATAATTCCAAGTCAGACACTCTATCTTTTTCTTCGTTTTTTCCCGTCGGCCATCTACGGCCAATGTTTTTTCGTGCTGCTCAAACCGCCATTTATGCCGTGGGATGTACTCTTCCAAAAGCATTTCTTCGGGATAGGTACTAAGTAGGAATTTGCCTTGCATATTGGCACAAGCCTCTAACAGTTCACGAAACATCTCAGCTGAGTAACCTGCGTAGTGGCCTTGGTTAGCTGAAACATACGGCGGGTCTAAGTAGAAGAAAGTATTTGGGGAATCGTAGGCTTTGATGACTTTCAGGACGTCGTAACATTCGATGGTGACCCGCTTCATGCGCTCTTGGTAGCTGTCGGTGAAGTTGTTCTTTTTGTTGTGCAGTTTGAAAGCGCACTTTCCACCTCGGTCATAGCCAAAACCACTCCCAATCATGCTCCCAAAGCTCATATTTGTCTGAACCCATACCGCCCACGCCATTTCAAGCGGGTTCAAAATGGTCTCTTTTCCTGATTTGTACTCCGTATCGGCGTCTTTGTGCTGTGCTCTGGAATGGAAAGTCTCGTCAATCTTGGCCTTCAAATCGTCGAAATCGTACTTCAAGCCCTGTAAAACGTGGTTAGACGGTGGTTGATGTCGTTGATTATCTCAGCTTCAGAGGGGGGCTTGGCAAAAAATACCGCTCCGCCGCCAAAGAATGGCTCAACATAGATTTTGTGGGTGGGGATTTTGGGAAGAATGTGGGAGAGCATTTGTTGTTTACCACCGTAGTAGGTGATAGGTGTTTTCATTTCAATGTTCATGGCTGCTAATAGATGATTTTAATTGAGCCGCGAAATTCTCAAACTGCCAAACCCTACAAAGGACAAAAAAACGCCCAATTATGTGACTAAAAATTGTACGTTTGTATTACTGCCGCGTCAGCAGGATAAAAACAGACATCTTTATGGAGAAACAATTTGCTGAAGGGATAGAGCTTGGGAGAAAGCATTTATCCGCAATTTTAAAAAGAGGGGCAAAATGGCAAAATCGCCACATCCCTATTTACATTCGAGAAAACCTGCTACGGCCTTTCTACATCACAGAACGGGGGACTTTTGAAGAATTACATATCATTCAAATGCCTGTTTTAGAGGGTGAAAAGGTGCGATTCCTGCTCTTCGCTCAGAGGCCAAGAGATGAAGAATTTACCCAAATTCCTGATTTGTCGCAATGATGCTGCTAAACCGGGCGTAACCTACATTTTACATTCACAAGAACCGCCATTTGTCGCACAAATTCACAAGTTCTCAAGCCTTGAGGACATTGAAGTATTTAAACAGAATGTAGGCCATACTAACTACTCTTATCTAGCCGACTATTTGTTAGGCGTTGAAGTAGTCCACTTTTTTACGGAGTTTTCACAAATGCCAAAAAAATTTGAAGGGTTATTAAGACGGTTACTAGACTGGTACATTCACACTCAAAAAGGTAAATAAGCCTGTCTGACAGGTAGTTGAAAAAGTTGCACTCTTTTTCAAGAAAAAACGCCGCTAAACTCCTTGTTTTTAAGACTTTAGCGGCGTAAATTTTATTTTTTGAGCCAAAAGTCGCACGATTGAGCCCGCCCTTTAGCATTTTGGAAATTTCCTTTTTTTATTTTTTCCGAATAGCTGTAGTTACAAATAGTCAATCGAGAAATCGCCACCTGACTGCCTAGTTCCACCATTGCGTTTCCATATTATGTAGTAGTCAACCGTGTCTGAAAGGTGGGTTGCGTTCTCTTGTTGTATTGTCTTGCTCTTCTCACTTGCCTTGACCTTTCGGTAGTCTGTGGTGATTGGTGAGAACTGCATCGAGACTAATGTACTCTTTGCGTTTACAGGGTGAAACCTCACTTTGATTTCCTCGGGATCCTTCTCTGACATCACTGCCTGAACCTCAAGGTACACGTCGTCCTTTTGAGGGTTGTAGTTGAGTGGGTCAAGGGTGGTCGTCCATCCTTCCTCTATCATCACGGCCTCGAACTGGTCGAACATGGTCTCTAGCTCACCGCTTGAGAGCTTCTTAGAGCCTGCGGACATATTATTTCCGTTGCGGTCTCCAGTAATTATAATGTCTTTATGCCTGTGGTGCTGTAATGTTTTTGCTACCTCTCGGGCAAGTGTTTGTGACATAGTTAATCCTGTGTCAGGCTCCTTCACAAAAACATTTATGAAGCAGTGCATTTCATCCCCAAAGTCTTCCCACAGCGTACAGCTCGTGAAGTGGGCGTTAAAGTCCACTGACGCCTCAATGCTTTTATATTCATCGTAGAAGGTTTCTTCATTGATGTTAGCGTGTATCTCTAGGTCTAATGCCGAATAGAAGGTCTTTGGCATCTTGGTCAAACGCTTCCCTTCGACCTCGACATCATATTCTATATTAGTCAGTTTCTTTTTAAGGTTGGCGATATAGTTACTGGGTAAAAAGGCTTGGTTATCCTTAGTGGTGATTTGTGTGAAGTAATATTTGTCAGGGTCTGCCCCCATCATTTCTTCGATTTCAAACATCCAATCACCGCCAGTCCCGTATGGGGGTGACGAAAAGAATGCAAAAAGCCAGTGAAAGTTTGAGTCGTACTTCCCCTTATTAGCTCTTATACGCCCCTCCAAAATCTTCAGCCATTCCCGCCGAAACAAAAGACCTTCGTCCATGAAGGCAAAATCGTCATTACGCCCACGGTGGATGTCGGGGGTCATCTTATAGGCACAAGCCTCGCACACCCATCCATTCGGAAAACTTATGCAGTTGTTCCAATCCTCGGGTTGCTGCCAAGGCAAATCCCAATCATCCGGCGGTTTTGACCAAAGCAGAAAGTCTCCCTTTCCAGTTTTTGGATTATACTCAGTTAAGCCAAAATGCTCCAACCAAACGGATTTGATACCAGGAAAGATGGCACGTTTAAACTGCGTGATTGTCAGGCACGCAAATTGCCCTTTTGCCCTTGGTAATTCTGCCCATGACATATACATAAGCATAGCCATGGTAAAAGATTTCCCAGAGCCAATACCTCCAACTAGACCTGCGGTTTTCACCACCTCTTTCGCGTTGAGGCCAAAATACAGTGCTTCAAGAAAATCAGCCTGTTTATCGTTCACCTCAATTTCTTGGATGCGTTCACTATTCGATTTCTTCATATTCGGCCTCTTCAGTTATGTTATCTTCGACTGTTGCTCCGTTCTTAATCACCGTTTTGCGCTTAATGATGACTTTGGTCGGTTTCTTCATATCGTCAGTCGGAACTATTGAATTATCGTATGCTCCGTCGATGGCAGCTGCTTCTTTTAGCAAGTTTTTGTACTCACGTAGCAGCATCGCGGCTCCTTTTAGGTCTCTTTCGGTTGCTAGATTAAGAGTCAGTGGGCTTTTGTCACCAAAGGTAAAATCTACATCTTGAGAATCTGGCAGACTTATTTCTCTCGTAAAAGCTTGAAGGGCTAAACGGGCCGCATCTCGAAATTGCTCCGCATAGAGATATTTGATACCATCGCGGTTACGGAGCTGCCGCAGCTCGGCAAAAACTTCGTAACTCATCGCCAAAATTTCGCGGGCTCTTCTTTCCTGAATTTTTGCCTGAGGATGCTTTTTGAGCATCCTAATAACTTCTGTGTCGCTGTAGCCATCTTGCAACCAGCCTCGGCAAATATCCATTTTCGCAAAAGTCTCTTCTTGAGTCATTGTTAGCTCAGTACCCGTAAGCAAATGCTGACGATAGACATCCATTTCGTCGTAAACTTTCTCTAAGTACTTATTATGCTGTCTCATGGCGTTTTAGTACGATTTGTTCTTTCAATTCCAATTTTAGCGCTTCCATTTTAGCCAGCTCCTCTTTCCAGTACTCCGACTTGGAGTGCTGCGGTTTTTCATCAATTTTCTTCTTGTATTTGGTAATATTGACATTGAGTTGCTGAAGTTGAACCTTCAAGTCTGATTTGCTCAGGTCGGCCAGTATCGGTGCTTCAACAGGTACTGGATCAGGCTCGTCAGGCAACTTGCCAAACTTAACGTAGTGCTCCAATCGCCCTACGGCCAATTTCCATTTTTCCCGCACCGACAAAATTTGGTCAATCACAGGTTTTACACCTTCTACATCATCATCGCGATACGTATGAAGGGTATTTGACAAAAGAGCTGCTTCACGGTGAAGTTTGTTGGCCTCCATCGTAAGCAGCTCTTTAATGCTTGAATCAGTGACTACTTTAGCTACTACTCCGTTTTTTTTTCAGGGTTTTCGCCATCCTCATTTCCACTTTCATCATCTTCAGGTGTTTCATTAGGCACTTCAGGAGGCGTTGTCGTCACCTTGGGAGTTGCTACCGTTTTGGGCGTTGGGGCCGCTTTTTTTGCGGGTTCTTTCGGCTTAATTTTAGAAGCATCAACATCGACGGCCTCGCTGTTAGATTTTTTAGACAAAGATGCCGATGCGGTACCAACGGCCTCGCTGTTAGATTTTTCAGCATCAAGGGCAGCATCATAGGCCGCTTGCGCTCTTTCAAGCATCAATTTGTTGGTATCGTCTGGGCAACCTTCATATTGCAATTGTGCATATTTAAGGGAGCTTTTAAGTCTCTTGATTTCCATTATTGTTGTAGTTTTTAAGGATTTTGGCTAATTATTTCACTTCACTAGGGCGTGCTGGCTCAACTTGCGAGCGCACTGACTCAACACGCTTGTCACCATTTTTGAAGAGAGCCTCGGCATCGGCCTCGGTCATGTCTCTCAAAAACACCGTGCGACCTCGTACAAATACATGGTCGTTTTCATAATCCTTATTGGCGAGCTTGAATTTTTTCTGAGCCATTTTTGTAGAAAAAAATTGTCAAAATTGAACTAAAAAAGGCACTCCCCCCCATTTCTGAGTGAAAGTGCCTCTATTGATTAGGCCACCAACGCTTCTACCTCGAAGGTAACTGCGTCGTTGAGCGGGAATACAGGAGTTGAGAGACCATCTTGTTTGGCTGAGAAGGTAACCATCTTCTTTTCATTACCCTTGGCAGGTAACGCGCCTTTTGCCTCAAACAAGAATGGTACATCCTTATTGCCAAGGTAGTAGAGCTGTCCGTCGTTGCCTTGTACAATCACGTTTACAGGGCAGTCGTAGAGAAGTGTCATCAATTTGACGATATATTTACTATACCCTAGTACACCAAACTCAACACCCTGTTCAAATCCTGCACCTGATTTCATGGCCGTATCCCATTTCGTGGTATCGTACCATGCTTCAATTTCCACAAACTTTTTGCCTGTTACCAAAGGAATAGCTCCCGTTGCCATTTCCCCTGTACTCTGTGCCAAGTCAAACGTGGCCACGTCATCGGTAAGGTCTTCTGTTCTCACGATGTACAGTTTTTTTGCACCACCCGTGTTGAGCTTTTGCGTACTGCGCTTGAGCCCAATGAGGGCGAGGCTCATCACGAGACCACGGCCATCAAAAACCGAAACCCCCGTAATTTGTTGAAAAACCGTGGCAGCTATGGGCATAGCCACCACCGCCGCAACGGCGTTTTCGGTGGCTATAAATGAGAAAGCAAACACAAAAAATAGGAATAACCCGCCTAAAATCTTCGATAAATTCTTCATGATTGTAAAAAAATAGTGTGATAAGTCAGAAAGCAGGCTCCTCACTAAATGAGGAGCCACATGGGATTCAAAAATTAACGATCGTTCATAAACAGGTGCTTACCTGCGCCGTACTGGAAGCCACCACTAAGCATGATATTGAGTTTCCAGCCCTTCACATCTTCAATGATTTTGATGCTGTAGTTGCCTACGTTTTCATCAGTCGTGAAGAACAAATTATCACCTGGTTCAATGAATGCAAACTCAGTGCTTTGAAGCCCGAATTCCTGAACAAGCGTGATATTTTGGAAGTCATCCAACACAGTCGGATTTTCCATAGGGCTTACTACGTTGGGGAACAAAGCACGGCGGTTCTGCTTGTACTTCAGGTAAAATTCAGGGGACAAACGCAAAAGCATTGGCATACCTGCCATGTCAGGGTTGCTCATTGTCAACTGCGCCACGTTGTTTACCTCATTATAGGCGTTGCTTGCCGTAATCGACTCAACCGTCGAATCATAGACCTGAGCACTCGGGATGTCCCCGCCTACTCCACGACCCGCCGCAAACTTCAACAGTAAGCCGTCGGCTACCGCCAATGACCCACTTCCGCTTGCGTTATACACGCCTTTGTAGGCTGTTTTGAGCGCAAGGTTACGTCCCGCTCTCGCTAGGATGTCCTTCAAGAAGTAAAGCTGTACAGGGTTGGCCAAAACTTCCTCTTTTGAGGTTAGACCCATGATGTAGCGCTCGTACGAACGATAAATCTTGAGGATATCGCTACGCTTCAAAGAAAGGTCAATGTCCATGTCTTTGAAGTCAGCATAGCGCACTTTGTGCGAAACGGCGTTGGCCGTAGGATTAAAATCATCCTTTGCGGGCTGAAGAACATCCGCTACTTCGTAGCTGATTAGTGGAGTTTTATCATCGGTCTGGATCACTTGAAAATTCTTCTGAATCAATCCGAATCCATCCATGAGGTACTCCGAAAGTAACACTGGGTTGTTATTTACCAGTGCTTGCAGCTCCGACGGGATAGACGACACGTCCACCGAGCTGTTTGAAAGATTGTTTGTGATTGGAGGCATGGTGTGAGCCTTATGGCAATATGTTGGTTGTACAATTTGAAAAATTACTTGTCAGAAGGCTTTTTATTTTTTGCCTCCCACTTACGCAATGCCACTTTGTTAGGGTGGTTGTCTGGTACCGCATCGGCATTTCTGCTATTGGCATCTTCGTCAGGTAGTTCTTTGCCAGCCGTTTTTTGCTCATTGTAGAAGCCTTTGTACTTGTCACGGTCAGCTTCAGCACTTTGCAATTTGCCTTGTAAGTCTTTTTGAGACTCGGTCAGGATCGTCACTTTTGCTTCAGCTTCATCAGCACGTTTTACGGCGGCGTCATAGTCAGCCTTGAGCTTTGTATTACCCTCCGTTTGCGAATCAATACGGGCCTGAACTTCGGTAAGCTCTTCCCCCAGTGTATTGAACTCTTCCGTAGATAAGTTTTCACTTACAGCCTTTTCAGACTTTGGTATCAGCGATTTCATCACGGCTGACACGGTGTTTTTTGGTTTGTTCATGTGGTTTGAAAAATAATTGTTACAGCTTTCTAGCTCGTTTGATGGCGTCGTTTAGAGACCCAATTTTATCTGCAAGTCCAAGCTGAATAGCTTGCTCTTTTTTGTACATCTTGCCCGAAAACACCTCGTTTGATTTCAACCGCCCCGCCCGTCCGCGTTTGACATAGCCTAAAAATGCCTTTCTACAAGCATTTAAATCAGCCTGTATTTCTGCCTTCAATTCATCAGTAAGGGGTTCGATTCCGTTAATGAGCGCCTTATCCTCCGAGCCTTCAGCTCGAAAAATCTGTACGTCCATCCCTTCTTTTTCGAGGTATTTTGAGTAGTCAGTATAGACCATCAGTACCCCTATACTGCCTATTTCAGCGGTCACGCTTGGCTCAAGTATAATCTCATCGGCTTGACTTGCTACAAATACCCCAGCGCTTGCACAGTAAGGTGTCCATGCCACAATCGGTTTTGAGAAGTTTTTAACTGTGTCCGCTAACATCTCAGTAGAATCGACGGTGCCACCTGGAGTATTGATTTTCAATACCACGGACTTTACTTTGGCGAAATCTTGCGCTTTTTCGAGTATTCGGGCAGTATATTCGTTGCCGTAACCGCATAGTCCATAGCGCGACATAGCCCCGTCTATCGGAATAACAGCAACATCGCCGCCCCCCGCCTTGAGGTAGCTCTTTAGGTCTTCTAAGTCCCAATCAATGCTATTACCCGAAGAATTAGACTCCATTGACTGTGGACGAGGTTGTAAATACGAAGCAGGAAGTGGTTCTTTACCAGCACGAAGTCGCGGCAAAATAATATCGTGCATTCGCAGTGCAAAAGCCGAGTTAATGTACCATAAACCTGAGAATGTCTGTTCAAGCATTGGTTTGCAGAATATGTGGCTACGAAGATGCCGACCCTATTTTCACCACAAAAGGACAGTTTACAAGCCAAATCGACCGTCTCTGCACGTGCGTGGGTTTATATCGAGTCATCACAAAAACAGGTGTGAATGATCCAGGTGTGCCAATGCCAGGCGCGTCACATTTGTGACATGGCCATTGTGATTGAGCTGCGCAAAATCACGGGCGACTACTCACAAAAAAAGCCCGACCGAGGGTCAGGCTTCCTTATAGTTAGTGATGTCGATGTACTTTGCGTTTCGCCACCAGCTGCCACCTAGCCATCTTACTGCCAAATATCTTATATAGTTTCGGTAAGGTGTATGGGGAGCATAACGATTCAGTAAAAGCAAAAACAACTCATCAGCCTCTTTGCGTTTTACTGGATACACAATGGATGACTTACTAAGTATATCAGTATCCCCGATGCGTTGTCGAACTTCAACCCGCTTTGTTTCGTATAGGTAGTCATGCACAACCCCCGCAACAAAGTACGCATCTTTCGGCGGGAACAGCCCCCACAAAAGTTTCGGAATACTACACCCATCACTCACGTATCCTGCTGGAATAAGTGCAAAACCAAACTCTTTCCAACGAAAAGCGACGGTACTTTCCAGCACATACCAATCGTCTTTGTGAGCATCGGCAAGGTATCTAATCAGCGGCTGTTTCATATTAGATAGTGCCTGTTTGTGCTTCGATGGGTAATAGTTCTTGCCCGAACATGGCAGCGAGTTGAGCAATCGACGCGTGACGTTCCGATATGTCGGCACCGCCTATTACGTATTTTACGATGATGTCCATCGTCGCTTTCACCCATGCTTCTACATTTTCTCCTTCAATACCAAGTTGGCTTGCTTTGGCTCGAATGATGTCAGCATCAATCTTGTCAGTAAGGTATTCCCTTTTTCTGCCTTCGCTATCGTAATAGTCGATGACAAGGGTGACTGGCGAAAAGTGATTGTCAGTTACGGCAACTTTCCCCGCATAAAAACCGACCTCGATGCCGACTATCAGTTTAGGAGCGGCGGTTCTGTCAGTACTTGGTACTTCAAATGGCTGAGTTTTCCAGATATACATGTTGATAAAATTTTAGAGTCCGTAACGAGATTTGAAAAAATTGAAAACAGCTGCTATTTCAGTATCAGTCAACACGCGGTTGTAGGCAAGAACAAAACCCACTTGAGAGTTGGCAAACTCACCACGCCCACCACCGATACTTAGGCCGTTGGGGCCATCGACCCCACCATTATTATCGGCTGTTTTTACGTTGTTAACATAAAATTTGTAGTTGTCCGCTACCACGTCACCCGTGGCAGCGAATATCCTCCAATTAGTATCAGTCGCACCTGCATTGACAGCAGTTACCCAACCATTTGCGTAGTAGTTTTCGGTTTTCCCACTGTAATGTCCAGATAGCCAGTCGTTGTTTACAGCTGTCATCGTTCGGCCTGACGTGGTTAGGTATTTTGCTGCGTGGATTACCGTAAATGTACTATTAACGAAGCTCAAACTACTTACTTCAGCCTTAGAAGTAGAGCCCCCTGAAAATTGAATAACCCCTCCATTATTGCTGCTATATGTAGCATTTTGGAGCGTAGTATGCCTACCTGCCCCACTTAAATCCGTCCAAGTTGTGCCAGACCCGGGATAACTCGCGGTGTTGCCTGCATCAAGATATAGAACCAATCCATTCGTAGGGATAGCTACACGCCGACTCGAAATAATACCTATTTTCGCTAACATATCTTAAGTTGTTGTATTACCGAATATGTACCATTCATCAGTCGCAATCTTAACTAGGGTTACTCCACTGAATTGATTTGCGAACTTTAATCCGTTAGCGCTTCTGAGGTTAACACCTGCCCCAGCCACGATTGTAGTCTGTCCAGCCCCGTATTGAGTTAGCAGAATTTGCGTCAATATTGGAAATGGTACTGACGAGTTAGGAGGCACAGTAGCTGTGTTGGCACTAGCTACGTTTAGCTCAACCATTCCCCATGCGTCAGATAATGCCAACGTATAAGAAGCAGTCTGACGATTTATGGTCGCTCCCATGATTGCTAACTTCATCAATGCCCAATCGAACCAACCTCTCGTTCCTGAAGCATTTGTTCCATAAAATTGCGAAGCATTTGGGTTAGTAACATCGTTTACAAGCTTAAGCCCGTTTGCATCGCTTGTCAATGACATTTGTGTCGTAGGAGTAGCTCCTGCGGCAACGGCATTGACCAACGAAGTACTTTTGGAAGTCACGGAAGGTGTACCCAAAATGGCAGTTTGGGTAAGGAGCTGGGCTAGGTAAGTTGTAGTTCCAAGAACTGTTACTTCCACTACGTAAACTTTGGTGACGTTTCCTGCCGTGCGTTCGTGAATTGGAATAGCAATACTACTCCCACTCCAATCAGGGTCACCTACATAGAGCTTATTCACAATATCCCCTTGTACATTGTGAGTTACGTTGGCGGCACCAGTTGCGGTACTAGCGTCGAAAGTATATACTTTCCGTATCAGCCCCGCCGATTGGCCAAGCGCAAAAACTTTCACTTCTAGCGTAACGTTACCGTATGCTCCCTTGGGAAGGTTGATTGAGGCTTCGTAACGGTTGGTGGCATGAGCCGAAGGCTGGAACAATTCAGCTTTGGTGATTCCATTAGCGGATGTTTGCCAAGCACCATCAAGTCGAATACCGCCTAATCCATCTAAATGACTCAACGCGCTGTCTTCGTACTGGTAAGGGGCTGATAATCGCGGAACTTTTCCAGTGTTTTCGTTTGGTTTTGCGTAGGGTGGTGCCGAGCTTCCATCGCCCGTCACAAAGTTGACAATTGCATTGCTTACATCCTTTACATCGGTGGATGTGATTTTTTGGCCGACTAGGGGTTTCCCAAATCGGTCGCTAATTAACGTAAGCAATTGTGAAAAACTTAGTGCCATTAGGATTCAAGTTGAAAGTCTGAGTTGAAGTCTGTACTTTGAAAGGTAGGCTCCGAAAACAAAACCGAAGGTTCTACCGTCGTCAGCTGCCACATGGGATGTGTAAACTGTCCCGAAAAAGAGAGATTGAGAAATGCAGAATAACCACTAACGAGTCGAAGGCCATTACCAACTTCACCAGCGATTAAGTTCCGCCCGTTCACGGTTTGAAAAATGGCTACCCAACGTCGATTTTCATTATTCGATACCCATTCAAAGACCTCTTCATTTGAGTTGGTTGGGTAACTAAGCTGGATTGCCACGCTGTATGCGTTACCCGAGGTGCTTTCTGTATATGTACAGTTTTTGGGCCTAACTGCCAATTCGATGATTTCTGTCTCGTCTTTTACCTGTACTTGGAGGCACTGGAAAAGTGGTGCTGTAGGTTCAGCGATAAACAAGACGCTATCGACAGGCAGCAAAAATAGCCTTGAGACATACCCTGATGTAGGTATGCCAGCACTTGTACCTATTTGCTTTTTCGTGACTAACATGCCCCGAAAGTACCGCCCTTTTAAGGCTTGAAAAAGGACGAAAAAACACGCATTTTGAACCTAAAAAACAAACAAAAAAGGCGTTTACGAGCTGTAAACGCCTTTTTTGCCTTTCTATTTGCTGGACTTTTTGCGCAGTTTCTGGACATTCTGCGCAAAAACTGGACTTTTTGCGCAAAAACTGGACTTTTTAGTCCAAAATATTTTGATTTTTTCGCTCTACTTTTTGGATATAGTCCCTGTAAATCTTCCGAATGTTGTCAAAATCGACGTCGATGTCCTTCTCTATGCCCCGTCGCTCTAAGCACCGAGCTAAGTACTTGCCGTAGTCGGTACCGCTTTCCTCGTGAACCCCTCGCACTTCGCAGATGATTGTTCGGCGAAATATCTCTTCCATTTGTTTTACGAGCCCCGCCACCTTTTCGGCAGGTACTACGTACGACTTTTTTCGGGAGTAGTAGAGCAAGGTGAGCGTTTCGTCCGTTTCAGGTTTTGGATAGCACTGGGTTGTAAGAATAGGCCGTGCCACTAGGTGAATCAGCTTGCCAAGCTCCGACGATTTCTCGACTCGAATCACCGTCTCTACTTTCCCAGCTTTTTCAACTTGTTCGCCGCCGTATTCGGCCACATAAAATTTTTTAAGGTAGGCAGGTAGGCCAATCACCAACTTTTTGTTCATAACATCGCAGGGGGTTTGAGTCTCTAAAGTACAGTTATTTAGGCGACTAATCAACCCTCCTGCGTTGCCCCCGCTGATAGCCAACTACATACATTATCCTTTGCCAAAGTTAGAGATTGAACTAATAAGCTGATCCAAACGCCCACTTTGGTTTGTGCCCCAAATGGCTCCTTCTACTCCCTGCACTTTTTGGGCTACGTTGTCAGTCGCGTTTTTGACTTCGGCCAGCTTCATCACCGTGGCCATGCCCGCGTCGTTGGTCATCTTTTCAACAGACTTCACATTGTCTGCAATTTCTTTGAGTAGCTTGAGCTGCATTTCGCCTTGCTTTTTTGCTTCTTCAGATGCTGCCCGTGCTTCTGCTTCATTGATTCCTGACCCGCCGTCTGAACTAGAACTGATACTGCTGTCATTCTCATTGGAAATAGAGGCTCCCTCCGCCGCATCATTGCGGTTTTCGCTATCTTCGTATTCAGCTCGCCCGCCATACTCAAACATCCTTGTTTTGGGAATGTTCAATAGCCCACCATCACGAAGCGCTATTGGGGCGCGTAACACGGGGTCTTTACGCCGCCCAGGATTCCGCGCATTACGGAACATCTGCTGTATTAGCGGCATATTGGCTTCTGTTTGTTCACGTGAGATGATAGCCTCTCCGCCTTCCATCTCCCCTGCTTCACGCCCCGTGCGTCGGTCAACAATTGCAAGACCCGATTCCCCATACCGCCGCCCGTGGCGCGGGCCCTGCGGAATACCTCCAAGCGCAAACGTCGGTTCGGGTTGGCGCTTAATCATCGCGACTTGGATACCCGTAGCCACGGCGGTGGCAGCTGCAAAAACAAGGTTGACTGGGAAGAAACCCGACGCCAGCGCCTTGATGGTTGCCAATGCCCCCGCGATAATTGCCGATGCAATGTCGGCGTTTTGTTGCGCCTTCCACGCTTTCCGTTTGGCCGCGACTTCGGTGGCTCGTGCCTTGTCGTTTTCGGCCGTGATGGCATTTTGGAGGTCTTTTTGGTTTTTGATTAAGTTCTCTTTCTCGTTGGCCGACACGGTTAGCTTTCGGTCACGCTCCTTTTCGGCATCGCTGATTCGGGTCGTACTGGCCGTTTTGGCGACCTTCAGCAACTCATCGGTGTTCTTTTTCTCGTTCAGGTTAAGCGTCTCAAGGTCTTTGAGCTTCTTATCCCGTTCCTCGGCGGCGGCCTTAATCTTGGCCTCCTTGGCCTCTTCGGCCATCTTGATGCTCTTCTCTTTTTCTTCGGTAGCCGCCTTTATTTTGGCGTTCATTTCCTTCTCTGCCGCTTCAATTTTGGCCGCTACTGCCCGCCGCTCCGTTTCGGTTTTGGCCGCGTTCATCTCCTCGTTGAGTAGCTTGAGCGCAGTTTCTTTTTGGGTTTCGAGCGCCTTTACCTTATTGGTGTTTTCAATGGTGAGCGCTTCTACTTTGGCCTTCTCGTTTGTTATCAAAATCTGATACTCCTGCGAAAGCTCTTCCCGCATCGCTGCTTTTTTTTGCTCTTCCGAAGTAGTGGTATCGGTAAGGATTCGCTCCAGTTCTTCCAGCCTGCGGGTCTCGGCATCCTTGAGGTTTTGGAGGTCGTTCGACAGCTCCGTCTTGAGGGCTTCCTCCTTCATGGCGGCCATTTCTTGGTCGCGGGCATTTTGGTCGAGCTGCTGTTGGAGGGCTGCTACTTTTTCATCCCGTTCTTTTTGGGCAAGGGCTATCTCTCGTTCGGCACGTTTTTGGGCAAGGTCATTTAGGAAATTGACGGCAGTCTGAGCCATATCGGCCACCATCTCGTACTTGCCCATGTCCTCCTCAATCTTCTGTTGCCAGCCTTCCTTGTGGCCTTTGACCATTTTTTGAACACCTTCCGCAAAAGCCACGACGTTCCCCTTGAGCAGGTTGGAAAACATATCGGAGTAGCCTTTTAGGTTTTCCTCCTTCTGTTTTTTGAGGTCGGCGTCAATCTTCTTTTTCTTTTCGGCGGCATCGGCTTCCGCCAAAACTGATTCGCCATGGTAGCGCTTTTCGATAGCCAACAAAGCTGCTTCGAGTTGGTCTGAGTCTTTTATCTCACGCGTGGCTTTTGCTTTATCGGCTGCTTCTTGTTGCTCGTACTGCTCCTTTTTGAAGCGCAGTTCGTTATCAACGCGGTCTTTAGCCACTTGCGTTAGGAGCTTGGCGTTACCTTTGGCACTCAGCTCACGCCAATCCAAAATGGCTTCTTCGGCTTTCTTTTCTTGGGTTCGGATGAAATTAGCTGCTTCGAGTCGCTGCTTTTCTGCTTCTTCCTCTGCTTTTAGGCGCTTTTGGCGGTGCTCTTCCTGCACTTTTTGGATAGCCTCAGTCGCTGCTTTTTCGGCTGCCTCCCGCAGGCGGTTTTTATATTGCTCCTCCGCAAGCGAGGCGTTAATGTCTTCCAGCCGCTTCCGCTTTTTCTCTTCGATTTTGGCTATTTCGCGCTGAAGCTCATCCCGAATGCTGGAAATGTTTGCTTCGGCATCAAGCGCCGCCACCTCTTCGATGGCCTTGGCATTGGCTGCTTTTACTTTTTGCAAGTAATCATCCTCTGCTTTACGATAATCCTCAAGCTGCTTTTCTTTGTCCTTTTTTGCTTTTTCGTCTGCTTTTATTTGCTCTTTTGACCGATTGTCGTGCCCTTTTTTTGCTTCGTCGGTAATCGCATCCTCTACACCTTTGGCCGTATCTTGGTGGGCTTTTACGGCGGCGGGCATTATCTCCTTGGGTTTATCGGCCATGGCGGTTTTGTACCCCTCGCTGATGTCCTGAAAAGCCTTGGTGAAGGTCTCCTTGATTTTTACGCCATGCTGACGGGTCTCGTCAAAGGCTTTGCCAGCCCCTGCAAAGTCGCCTGTGAGAAAGAGTACAAGCCCTTTGGCCCCTGAGCCTACCGCTTGAAAAGCCTCCAAAAGCGCCACCAACGATGCCGTAAAAACCCTCACCACACTTGCCACCGTTTGCAGTACCACCGCCACTCCCTGCATCACGTCACGCATACTTGTGCCGCTAGGAATAAACTTACCAAGGATGAGCGTGCCCAGCGTAGAAATAACATCCCAAATATCTCCCAATACGCCTCCAAAAGTGCTGAATACGCCCGTGTACACTCCGACGTTGCTTGCCCATTCGAGAAAGAAATCAATGGCTTTTTTTACGTAGGGCGCCAGCTTCTCACCGATACTGACCGCAAAGCCCGTGACGATGGCCGTCCCCTGCTTCCAGCGCTCCGAGAGTGTATCCATGTTGATTCTGGCTTGGTCGTAGGCGGTATTAGTGCCCGTCATTTTGGCCGTGAGCTCGGTTATCTCTTTCCCGTGGGTGATGATGTGTTGAGCCGCCACGACGTTCTCAGTACCGAACTTTTTGGCCATCTCAGCCGTGGACAGGTTCTGTTTGCCTAGGTTCTCCAATGCTTTGTCAAGCCCTACAATCTTCGGGTTGGTATCGTCGGCACCCGACATGAGCTTGATGAGCACGTTTTTGAGTTGTGTACCCGATTGCTCACCTTTCAAAGCAATGGTAGAGAGGCTTTGAAGGATGGCATTGGTCTGTTCAAAACTCAGTTTGGCCGAAGCAGCCACCGTACCCGATGCCTTCAGTGAGCTACTCATTTCGTTGATTTCGGCCGAGCCTTCTTTTGCTCCCGCCGCCATCACGTTGATGAATCGGCGAGCTTGGTCGGCTTTAGCACCAAACTGGTTGAGCGATTCGGCCACCGATTTTGCTGAGTCGGCAAGGTCTAACTTACCAGCTTTAGCCAAGATGATGGCCTCTTTGGTTACGTCTGCCAAGGCTTCCTTTTGGGCCAGGAGTTCGGGTTTTGCTCCCCCCATCACTTTGTACGCATTGAGCATTTCGGCGGCGGTCATCCCAAATTGAGGCCCCGTGGCTTTGGCTTGGTCTTTGAGGTACTCAAGCTCTTTTCCTGTTAAGCCCGTAAGCGCCGACAAATCCTGTGCGGCATCCTCAAAGGAGGTGAACGCCCCGATGATTGCCCGAAAACCGCTGACGATAAATTGAAACACCGCGAGTGCGATAAAGGCGTTAAAGGCATTTACCATCTTGCCAACACCGCCTGAGACTTTATCCCAAAGGGTTGGCTGGGCTAAGTTTTCAGCTTCTGTCTTTATGCCCTTAACTTGGTCTCGGGCAGCTCCAAGGTGCTTATTGGCATCTTGAAGCCGTTCCGTTGCATCAATGAATGCCTGAGTGCCTGGTACCAGCCCTTTGAGTTCTTTATTGAGCGACTTGACATGGTTTTCCAATTGACCCAGCGTCATATCGGCCAAGTCCATTTTCTTCATCTCGGCATTTAGTTCGGCTTGTTTTTTACGAACCTCTTCGAGTTGCAGCTTATAGTCCTTCCAGTTGTCCGACCCTTTACCGCCGACACTTTCGATTTGTTTTAAGCTATCTCTAAGCTCTTTGGCTTGCTTATTTAAGGATAGCAGTTCTTCGTTCATTTGGGCAGCATCCACCTTCAACGTGAGCTTACCCTCTTCATTATAATCCATATCAAACGGTGTGTTAGTCTTTCAAATTGAGGGAGATTGCTTCCATGGCTGTTTGGCCTGCATGAGTACGCAAGTCAGTGAAAAAAGCAGGTAAAATGTCGTTTTTTAAAGGGTCATTATATACCCCTCGGTAGCCACGTCGCACATTGGGTTCACGCTTAAACTTTCGCATGAGTCCGCCTGCAATACGCTCAACAGTATCTGTATATGAAGCTGGGCGCATCCCTACAGGATAGCCCGGTACCCTCGGAAACTTATCAGGCCCCACTTTTTCAACATACTCGAGCATCGCTAAAAACGGAGGCATTCGGGTATAGTTGAGCTGCCGCATATCCTTAATGCGGAGCAAAGAAGAAAAGTAGATATGCCCTTGAATAAAACCCGCACCTGCTTCGATGGCAGATGCACGAATCGAATCCCTCAAATCTCCCGTCAAGACCTTTCCTTCTTGGGTAAGAATTTGCTTAAATTTTTGCTCTGCGAGCGTTACATAACGCTGTAGAATTGCCTCGAAAACAGGACTATCAAGAATATCAGCGGCCATACTTGCTTCTTTTTCAAGCAAGTTCCTAAGTGATTCAAGCTGGAAAAAGGACGTTTAACCCTCACAAGCGTGAAACGCCTGGCTCTAATAGCCCAGGTATCTTCACACTCCCCCTACCAACAACGCCTCGCAAGGCTTGGTGATAGGCAGCTCGACGTTAAGCTGCGCAATGAGATAATCTACACCTTCAACGTGAATCTTACGGCGCAGGTCAAGAGTCGCAATATCAGCTTCGTTCAAAACGAATGATTTTTTGAGGTAAAATTGGCGTTTCCTGACTGTTTCGGTCTGCGCCCAATACTTGGGGGCTAGTCCGTTGGCTCCGTTCCAATACAGTGAAGTCGTGTTGAGCGTTGGTAACGCCCTTGGCAAACCTCCAACCAAGCCATTCCAAAAGAGTAGTCTGGGAGCAAAAGTATTAGATTGTTGACCGTATTGACTTGTTGCGCCTGCTTGTGATGCCGTCGCCAAGCCCGTTACGCTATCCACAAGCAATGTGGAAAACTGACTTGAAAGCTTGGCAATGCCACTTTGAACGCCCACCGTTTCGGGCGTTAAGTAGTCTGATACGGCTACTGGACGGTTTTTTTGCAGGGCATCGTTGGAGTCAAGCGCGTAGCTGAGTTGCATCCGCGTGTTGAACTCTGGAATCTTATTGCCGCCCCGTACGGCCTTCGCCGTCCAATCGGTTTGGGTAGGGAGTTTTAAATAATCATCCCAAAAATCAATGGTTAGTTTTTTTGCAATGGTATCAAAGGTAAAAGCCAAGTTCGGCAGCTTTCTCAACTCCAAAAACAACTCCATGATTGTGAGTTCGGGCAAGTGTTTGGCGATGCTGACGGTAGTAGCTCCGTCGAGTGCTCTTGTGTTGTACATCACCAATTGTTGCCAAGTGGTATCGTTAATGAAGCTCCCCGTGATGGTAGTCCCCGTGAGCGTTGAAATCAACGATAAGAGATAAGACATAAAGACAAAAGGCACTTTGGGTCCCGTGGTAGTATAGGCACCTGCCGTGTATTCGTTGACATAGCCGCTGTAGGCATTTTGCCCGTAATAGGTTGTATTAAGGATGCTAGGAAAGCAAATGGCGTTCTTGCCTGCTACCTGCACCACTGGCGTAATGGGTGTGGGAAGCGCGATGCTTCCCCAATTGATTTCAGAAATTTTAGTGTTTTGCCAGTCGCCAAAAAAGCGCCCCAAATTAGTGGCAAAAACACCTTGAAAGCCTGATTCTGCACTTGCGTCAGAGAGATAGAAATAGCCATCCTGAATAATGTGACCACCGTAAAATTGGGAACAACGGTATTCTTTTAAGTTGCCCCCCGCTAAGGCTTCGTGCCAAAAGCCAAAAGTAGATTTATTACGATTGGTATAAGGCAGGGTAGGGAAGTTGGCTTTGGGGCCTTCTACTCTATCGTAGAGCAAATACGGACTTGGTAGGGACAACTGGACTGTTGCCCCTACTGGTAAATCCACTGCTTTGTTATCAATAATGACTTGGTACATGTGCTATGCTTAGTTTCGTACTTGATAGGTGATTTGTGCAGTCATATTCCAAGTGCAATAATCTGTATTGTCTCTACTAAAATTTGCGTAATTATTCACGAAAGCCTGATTGTTGAAGTTAGCATTGAAGTAAGAGTCAACTTGTGCGTCTGCGGCGGCTTGACTCACTGTGCTTGTAAATACAGCCCTCGAAAACCAAATTGTCATTGGCTTACCTGCATTAGCTCCGCTCTGAATTAACACCGAAGTAGTTCGATACGTACAGGCACTTTCAAAGCGACATGTTCCGTTAATGTTAGCGTTTGCCTGTGTATCTGCCTGATTGATGTAGGCTTGTGCTTGAGCATTTGCATCTGCTTGACTTACAGCACTCACAAACGTATTTGCAGGCACATTGATGTACCACGCAGTGCCGACCATACCTCCTGTACACGAATTTCTCTTAAAGTTGGAGTTGCGTCCAATCGCGGTATTGCCCCAGCCACATGTTCCGTTTGCGTTTGCATTGGCTTGTGTATCTAACGAGTCTGCATAGGCTTGCGCTTGAACATCAGCCGCGGCTTGACTTATCTCACTTGTAAAGGCACCAGCTGGCACACTTATAGTCCAAGGAATCCCCGACTTACCACCCGTACAGGTGTTAGGCACATAGGTTGATGGCCGCGAAAAAGCCGCACTTTGGAAAAGGCACACCCCATTTTGGTTGGCATATTCTTGCGTATCGGTTGCCGAAAACTCTGCCTCTGCCAAGGCTTGTGCGGCTCCATCTATTTCTCCACCATATTTCCCTGCTGATATTACGATAAGAGCTGAAGTACCGCCACCCCCGCAGGTGTTGCGTTTGAAAGTACCCAAACGTCGAATTTCTGTATTTGGGTAAGGTGTACTACCCACCACTACTCCCGTGTCGAAGTTTGGCTGGATATAGTCAGGATCACCAGGGGCATTGGGCTTAAACTCGAATGGCTGTACTAACTCACCTGTGTTTGCGTATGCGCGACGCAAAGTGGAATAGGTGACATAGCCCGTGCGTTTTCCGAGCGCGTCAACGGCATAAGTTGGATTAGCACCCACCCAAATAGTTGGGCGAGTAGTAGGGACGTAATCGGAGGTAATTGCCGAATAGTTTTCAACGATATCACGCACTTTGAACGTGATGGTACGTGCCACAACATCGGCATCATCCTCACTGTCGTCGAGTGAATTGGTGATGACTTGAATCGGCAAATGCCCCTTGTCAGTAACCCAATACAACTCTTCTGATAATAATAATTCATCAAGCCACTTGAGGTTTTCGGCTACATCACGTCGGATGAAACCAGTAGAAACCGAAATGGTTCGGGTCCCTTCGGTTTTAACCATCAAAATGTCAGATTCTTCCACACTTGTGTACTTGCGTTCACGCTGTGCCGCCGACTGATTGACTCCAAGTGTTTGTTTTGCCCGTCCCTCGCATCGGAGTGTATCCCATCCCCCAAGACTATTTGCGAACAAAATGGACTTTTCAAATGCCTTAAAATCGCGGCTGTATTGATAGGTTCTGACCTCGGACAAACGGTTGTTGTTACCATCACTTAGCCACACATCGTAGTAGTCGTAGCTGGTATCAGCAATGCCAACTATCTCGGGCCCGACTGGTACTGAAACAACTGCGAACTGGGGGACATTAGAAATCGTAAGTTTGGTGACCGCTTCGGTGGCTTCGTAGCCATAGTTACGGAATTGGACCCGTAAACGAATTTCCGATGGCAGCGGCGTGAAATTGAGTACAAAATACAAGTACTCTTCCTGATTTGTTACCACTCGCTGGTTGTTGGGTTTCCAAGTCAAAAACTTGCGTTGCTTTGACTGGAAGTCACTCCAAAACACTTCCCCAAATACCGCAAAGTCTTCGCTCGAAAGCCCTGATTTAATGGCATAGGTTGGGCTTAATACAGTAGTGGAGTTTTGAACGGGAGTTCCCCCTTGCACTTGCTGTGTCAGCTGATAAGGTATCGTTTGCGTCAGAATTGCCCTAATATTTGATTGTTTCCGCGTGGGTTTCTGATACTCCAACAGCGAGTCAATGATGCCACCACGCCCACGATTTATGGGGAAGGTAGCCCCTTCATAAATCGTGACCCCTTCAACGGTATAGGGTGGTTTTTCTCGCCCATCTAAAACTTGAAGTGTCTGAAATGTATTACTTCCCCTGAAAGTTGGCGTCTTGATGGTGAGAAGATAACGCAAGTCACTTCTCAAAGTCAAACTTTCGGGAGCTGCTGATATGTTTACTTCAATTTTGTTACGGGAGAATTTGAGTGGAATGAAATTCAAACCACTGGCTAGCTCATCAATCATACGTGCAATACGTTAAGAAAATACGTCTCCTACTTGAATACCAATTTTCATTTTTACCTCGTAGCCCCATGCTGCGTCTAACACGAAGTACGCCACGGGTTCGACCTGCAACGAGTTGAAATCAAAATAGACTTTCCACTCGCGGTAGTCGGCAAATACCTTTTTGACAATCTCCGAGACAATCGACTCGGATAAGTTATAAGCATCGTCTTGGCTGGCATCGTTGTCGAGCTGGCCACCTACAAACACATAAAACTGCACGAAGAAAATACTGTACATGATAGCCTTGTCCATGAGGCTACCGCTGTACTTGGGTCGCATCACAAAAATGCCAGGATACACGTCTTCACTCCGACTGTCGGCAATGTATCTATCCATGCGGTCGGCATCCGAAAACTGAATTTTGGCCACGCCATTGGCTGCCTTTTGTTCCTCAAGGATTGGCGAAAAATACTCCTCAAATTTGGTGGTGGCGGTCATCGCTGATTGGCTTTATCTTGTTCGATTTTCCGTTTTATGTCCTTGCTGTTCTCTTCCAAGAAAGAAAACACCTCATGCACGTTGGCCGCTTTGGTCGGGGCCATCCCCCCAAATATGTGCTTTTCGGCCAAAAGGTGCTGGTTCTTAATCCAGCTTTGGCCTGGGTATTCTTCCTCAGAAGCGGGGCCGTCGCCTTGCCAAATATCAAACATCCCAAGGAAGGTCTTGAGCGTACCAAGGAAGTACATCAGTACTATTATCCTTGTTTCGTAGGGGACATTTTCCCAGTCTTTGGCCCGTGCCTTGGCAATGTGCTCGTTGTACGGTTGGCGGGCGTCACCATTCCAACCGAGGTCGTTTTCATAATCGCCCGCCCGTTCGGGACGGCAAATGGTTGCCATAAGGTAGTTTAGGCGTTCGTCCCCTTCTACCAATTGTTCGATGAACGCACGGCTATGTATATAAGCATCCGACAGCTCCCCGAATGATACCGTCCGAAACTGTTCGTCGGGAAGCAAATGCGGTATGCCGCCAATAAGCACGTGCTCAAAGGGCTTCTTGGTAAGCTCATGAGTCCACATCCAGCTTATGAGCTGAAGCACCTCCTGAAGTACCGTGGCGTTGGCCTCGCGTTGGATGTCTTGGAGGGTTGGTGCGAAGTAATGCCGCATCAACTTTTGCCATTCAGCGGGACTATACCCCAAAACTAGGCGCAATATTTCGTGGTACGTAGCCCCCGACTCAGGATGCACGTACAGAAAAACAAGGAGTTGGGGAAGTAAATCAGTGTCAACTTCTTGCCAGCTTTGGGGGAGCTGATACTTGCGACTATTTAAGTAGATTTCTTTCACCTCACTTTCGTTTTGAGATTGTCGTTTTGACAAATTTGTCTAATGGTTCTTTGCCGATTTTTGTTCGCCAGTCAACTGTGAACTTTGCCACGACCGCCGCCGCTGCGCCCGCCCAGCCTGCTACATCGGTGAGCCACTTCGGAGGCACAAAGCCTACTTCGACCAACTGCTCAATGAACAGGTTAGCCCCCGCGCTCAAGGCTACAACAAAGGCAGCCACGAAAAAAATTGCCTTAAAAAACTTAGGCATAGGAGCATTCCAACGCTCTAATATTTGCTGTAAGATTTCCATGATTTTACTACATTTTGACAGAGTTGCTATCTAATCCTTCCACGTGATTGCTTTTACAGCCCACATTTGTGCCGTTTGAGCATCTGTAATTGCAACGGAACACATACATTTTACTTCTCCACTTGTAGTAGTGTTACGTAAATTGTTTAGTTGGTCAATAGCGTCTGCAAAGGTTTGTTTGATTTGGCCTACTTTGTCATCTCCAGAAGGGTTAAAAGTTAATCCAACTGCTTTTTGCCCAAATGTTAGTTCAGTATTCATGTGTATTGAATGGGTTTTATAAGGCCGCCCAAGCCTATTTAATTAGCCTGATTGTGCTGCGTACAAAGTTTTTTGGGCGCTGTATGTTGGTATAGACCCCGTGCTGCTTGGCTCCGCCCGTGGTGTTTCCACCTGTGGCATAGAAATACTTGATACGAGGATCGAGCGGCCAGTACCTTACCAAGTCAATGTGGCTCCACTGAAGGTAGGTGACGGCATCGCCTGGCAGTACCGCTTTTCCCGCAGGTACTTTATTGGCGTCCATCCTATTCCATGTCGCTACCGCCGCGAGTGAAGTGCTTTTGGGTAGCTTGATGCCGCATTGAATATAGACCCAACTGACAAAGGCCGCACACCACGCCTTCTGATTCCACGCCAATTTCTCGGGCGTTTGATAGCCCACCGCTCGAAAATAGGTGTTGATTTGTGGGTGGTCGTTGCGGTTTTTGGGCTCACGCACAAACAACTGACTCTCGGCTGTGCTAATGACACATTCCCGAAGGCGGGTGAGCGAGTCTTCTAAGCGTAAGCCGTTAGGTAGTAGTTGGCAAACACCCACATGACTAGCGAAAATACACCCAATAAGAAAAACAACACGGCCCAGGCGGGTGATTCGTTGAGCAACGTGGCAAGGTTTCGTTCGGAATTGATTCGGTTGTGCCATAATTTAAAGAGGTCATTGAAAAAAAGCCATACAAAAAAAGCTCCCACAAGGAAGGTCAGGAAGGTCATGTCGAAGGCCACGAGCGCACGAAGTGGCGCATTCTTCATCATACTTTGCCCCACGGGGTTGAAGGGGTCGGCAATGGCCGATGCTCCTAGCCAGCCCGTGAGCGCACTGCACAGGGCGAAGAGCACTACCAGCACCCAAATAGCCTTTGTTGTGCTGATGGTGTAGGCCGATGGGGCTTCTGTAGCTTGCGGTTGCGCACCAAGCCCCCACTCATTTTCGATTTCTTCAATGTCTTCTTCGAGTTTTCGCTTTCTTTCCGAAAGCTTAACGGCATCGTCAAAACTCATTTTTGGGGCGAGTTTGCTTGCTTCGTTGAGCTTCTCAAGCTCACTACGCAGGTTGGTGAGGGTGTCCATGTCCTGCCCTCGACGAACCTCAAGCTGTGCTTTTTTGTGCGCTTCTTGCGCTATGCGTTTTTCGGCAGCACGTCTTTGGAGGGCTGCGCTTTCGGCCTCCAGCTCTTCGGCGGTCGGCTCTTTGTCAAATTGTGGATACTTTCCTGTTAGTCCAGTCATAGCTATAAAACAATGTGAGGTGTGTTGGTAAAGTCTTCGGGTTCGTCGGCGGCGTCGGGCTTCAAAAAAGCTTCGTAGTACGGCACATACGTGCTGGCGTCGCTGACGCTATTGAGGTAATCTTTAAGTTGGGTGATATAGAAAAGGCCATCTTGGTGCAGCTGGTACCGCTGAGAATTACGGTACTTGTTATCAGCCAATTCTTCTTCCTGTAGCCCGTCTTTTCTCCGAATTTCCCGCAGGCCTTTTTCATCCACGACCATTGGTAAGTACGGGTAGGCTTCGTACAAAGCAAGATGCCCCACCGCCTTTCTGATTTTCTCTACTATTTTCCGTTCGGTGGCGTCTAGCGTTTGGGTCGAGTCTTTGAACTTCTCCTTCAGCTCTTCAAACACCTCTTCGGTGATAGCTTGCGGGATATAATTGCTCTCGGCACGGTCGATGTACGGCAGTAGTTTTTGAAAGAAACGCGTATTGCGCCCTACTAAGCTTACGTACTTGGTAAGCTCGGCGGCACTTCGGATAAAGTACTCATTACGGGCTAAATAGGCGGGGGACTCCTCCCAAACTTCGGGAGAAAGCTCTTCAAGTAACGTCCAGAAGTTTTCCCACATCCAGTCCACCATGTACAGATTGGCCTCGCGGGTGTCCACGTATTCCCACTTTGAGATTTGCACGGTGCCGTTAGGGCTGGTTTTCATCATGCCCAAGTCACCCACGCGTTGCTTGAGGTGGGGCAAGGCCATGTCGTAGGCTGCCCATCCCACGCATCCCCGCGCAAACTCACGGAGTTGCGCTTCGTCGGAGTCGGCGGTGAAAGTACCCGTGCGAAGCCAGTTGTAGGTTTCCTTCCCTACGGCTGTACGGAAGTCCCACTCGGCGGCTTTTACAAATGGCTCGACGGTGGCAAAGTTGAGTTTGGTTTGGATACCGCCCAGTACTTGCTTCAGGGTGGTTTCGTCGGCGATGAGTTTAGACATTGGTTGGGTCGTTGTTGGTGACAGACTGAGTTCCTGCGGGGTTGACGTCGAGCGTGGTGATTTGTACTCCGTCAAAATCGGCGATAACGTTTTTGTACCCCAAATCTCTGATGGCTCGGTTGACATCTTTCAAAACGAGCATTCGGTGAATGGGCGTTCTGAAATGTTGCTGATAGTCGGCCATGACCCTAATCTGTGATCCTGAGTCGTTGCCCTTTCCTGGGTTTACCCCGCCGAGTGTGGGCAGTACCCCCACCGAATTGGAAATTGAGCGGTTGGCCATGTCCCATACTTTCTCGTAGGCATCGTCGCTCATTTCGTTTTTGAGCGGGATGATGTCCACGTTGTCGAGCATTTTGCCGTCCGAGCCACGGAGGTACTTGATGAGCATGGTCTTATTGACCTGCTTCACTCCCGACATCCACGACGATAGGTTACTGGAGAAATTGCGCCACCGCTCCTTAATTTCTTTTTCGTCAGCGTTTTTCTTGCCATCCTTGTCAAAATAGTCGGCAGGCATCCGAATCAGGTACTTGATGTTGTACCCGTTCATGATGCCATTTTTGTGGAAAGCCACAATGAGGTTGGCGAGTTCGATGGATTCTTGGGCACACCAGTACGACGGGAAGTCGTAGAAGGGTTGCCCCGAACGCGGCTCACGGGTGTGCGAAATCGAAACTACGTTGAGCTTGTTCTTAGTGCGGTCGTTGCGATGAAAGGCCGCAATCGGCATCGAATCTTTGTAGCTGTAGAGCTGCTCACCAAAGTAGGGGTTGGTGAAAAATCCCGCCGATTTGTTGTTATTTGCCTTGGCAATACGGGTATTGAACGAGTCCGACACCGCGAGATTGAACCAGTCGTTGGAAAGGTCGTACTCCCAGCGGGTGAAAATATTGGCATTGTCGAGCCGCGTGTTGATGGCCGACAGTACGTACTCATCGAGGTCGGTCGCTTCGCACCATTCGGCTAGTTTGGTGTCCATGAACGGCGTTCTTATCGACTTCCCGCCCTCATAATTAACGGCGTAAAACCGTACGCCCTTTCCATAGACCATGTCGCGCATGGTGTCAAGCAGTGACCGTACGATTGAATTTTTCTCAATCACGCGCCGAATTGAGTTCGGTTCGTTGTCCATCGCTCCCCAGCGCACGTGTTCCAGACTATCAAAATCGTGAATGTGGGGGGCTCCAAAACTCGTGTCGCGTACTCCTTTCACGCTCACGGCTACGCCACCCGCCGCCGAGTTGATAAGAAAAGTGTTGGGCGTAAGTTGTTCAATCATTAGTATTCGCCGTTGGTGTGGTCGATTGTCATGCCATCTAGTTCGACTAAGAGGTCAATCAAAATTTCAAAAGTGCGACGTGGGGAGTTGCTGGCTTCGTCGTGGTTGGTCAGCAAAAACACGTGGTTGGTGCTGATTTTTCCTCGGTATTTGCCCGCGCCTGGCAGGTGCCGCGTACTTTTTGAGACCCTGCGTTTTCGCCCTATCGTCCCGTCTTTTTTTCGGTACTTGATGCTGTGAATGGTCGGCTGCCCCTGTGCATCGTCGTCACGTAAGAGGGCCATGGCATTCTTGCGTTTGATAATTTGTGTAGCCATACTTCAAAATTGGTGTAAGATAGAGTAGCCCTAAAGGACGTTTCGCCCTGTTACATCATGGCGGCATCATGGATCTAGCCAAGGCAACGATGCCGATGGTGGCCGCAATACGCCACGCCCACTTTTCGATGTTGGCATTGCGGAGCTTTTGGGTTTTTACTTTGTGACTTTCGTTGCAATTCCAAAGCCGTTCGGCCATTGCGTTGGCGGCGTTTTGGGCTTTGATTTTTTCGGCGAACAGTGCGGTGTTTTGGCTTTGCAAAGCCTTCATGGAGTTTTTCGACATCGAAAGCTGCGTTCGGGTGTCACTCAACCGAGTTAGTGAGTCGAGCAAGGCGCGGCTGTTGCGTACATACTCGGCGATGACATCAAGGCTGTCTTCGACGTAGCGTGGCGTTGATTGCGCGGATAGCCTCAAGCTCTGATAAGTGAGCAATGCTATCAGAGCGAAGGCGTTGTTGGAGCAAAAGAATGGTTTCATCTTTTTGAAGTATTTGTTGGTCTTTTTGGGCGATTTTGGCCGCGTAGTGGAGTGAATCCAACATGGCTTGGTGTTGGCTGTTTTTCTTGAGCAAGGCTTCGCGCTCATCTTGGCAGCTTTCCAAAACACTTTGGTTGGTACAATGGCTTACCAAATAGCCAATAAGAAAAGTAAGCGCAATGGCTACGGCTTCCCATAGAAGCTTATTTTGTAGTTCTTTGGCTCGTTCTGAAGTAACTGTTGCCGTGGCTTTGCCGCGAAGCTGGTTGAATAGTGTGAGTAGTAGTGTTGCCCATTTCATGTGGGCAAAAATGGGTACTTGTTGATGAGGAAGAAAGGACGGTGTGACGAAAAAAGCCTCACACTTTGATTTAGTGGTTTTTGATCCTTTGGAGCATAATACTGTCAATCTTACGCATTTTTTCTTTTTCTTCAGGTGTCGGAATTGGGTTATTGGGAAGTTCTCCGTTTAGGCTACGCTCCAACATATACTCTTCTGGCGGGTATTGGTCTAAAATCATTATCCCAAGCCCTCCGCCGATTACGGTCGCGGCTAATACATATCCTAGTGCATTAACAACTCTTTCCTTTATTTTCCGACTGTTCATTACAAAAGCGTTTTAAATCTCTATGCAGTTAGACGCTGTTTTGCCATTTTGTAACTTTATACAAAAGCCCTACACCTTGGTGATGTAGGGCGGTGTGATAGCTCGATATTTGTTAGAACCAGGCGCGTCACAGAAGGCGAAGTTTTCGCATTTCTTTCTCAAAGTTTGAAATTTCCTCCATATCTATTTTGAACGAATGTTCATGAAAAAAACTTCGGTTTAGGGCTTGAGAGGGAACGATGCCCATCACGCAGTAGCCTTCCTCAATACCAAACTTGCCGCCGTGTAAAACATAGGTGACGTTGTAGTAAAACTCGGTGTTGCCTCCTATGTATTCTTCCTTTTTTTCATCCCAAGGCCGCAAAATCAAAACATCTCCTTCCTGAAAGTCGCGGTCATTTTTACGGACTTCAAATGTCTTTCGGCCTGATAAAAGAAGCTTAACGTAGCTTTTGTGGACTTTAAGTTCGTGGGTTTTCATGGTTTTGTATTAGATGTAAAATAGCTTTTCCCGCCGTCGAACTCAACTTTATCAATTGTGAAGTGGCAACCGCAACGGCATTCGGTCACGTCATCAGGGTCCCAAAAGCCTTGGTACTCGTATTCTATTCCGCATTGTGGGCAAGTGGCACTCCACTCGTCACCAGCTTCGTTTAGGGCTATTCCAGTTGTTTTCATATAAATGATTTAGGCACCTCCTTCGTCGGTGTGACAAAGGAGGGGGGGGAGTAACTTAATATCGGGACATTACACAATGTCCATGCGAGTGACGATACTCTATTAGTTCCAAATTGCTCCAGTGTCCATATTTAGCCATTGCGATTTCGAGCGTTTCAGGTAATGTTTTTCTTCCCTTAACTCCTAAATTCTTTGGTTTTTCGGCATTCTTGGCGATTTTGGCAGCTTCACGCTCAACCCAGTATTCCCACATTTTTGGATGAAATCTGTGAAGATATACTATTTCCGGGTCTGACTGGAAGGGACAAAGCATACAATTTGATGGGGAAGGGACATTGTGCCCATAACTTGAAATTATATTTTGGCACTCCTGCCTATCAATTCCCATTTCAATCAATGGGTAGATAACATCAACATTCCTTTGCATCCACAATGGTCTTTGGTCGTCATCCTTGTTAACCATGCGAGATTCCTCTCCTTTGGCAAACCCAATCAACACTTTTAATTTGCCAAATTCTTCTTTGTAGTCGTAATACATTTTTTTTCTTTTAGGGTTGTAGCCATACTTTTCAGATATTAGCTTCCCAAGAAAATTATAGCAAACACCTATTTTAAGTTTGTCAGTGCAGCTTTTAGGTAGAGCCACAGACATAATACTACTGTTTTTTTCCATCTGTGCTTGCAAGCTCATCCACGTTTTTGAATGGAAGCCTTGCTCTTTGGTCAGAAAATGAAAGGAAATATTTTGGGTGCGGCAAAACTCACTAATTTCGGCTACATGCGAGTATGTATCAGGGTATTCGTTGCCAGTATCGGACATTACTACTATAAGCTCTGTATTGCCCATATAAGTGTCTTGAAACTCTTTCGAGTAGTGACTAAGGTATAGTAATGCTGTCGAATCTTGCCCGCCGCCAAACCATAGCACTGTCATTGGTTTAAATTTTGTTGGCATGATTTTTTATCTTTTGGTGATGGTTCGATTTAGGCACCTCCTTCGTCGGTGTGACAAAGGAGGGAGCGTTTTAATCGTGCCATTGAATGACTTCAAATTCGGCGGGTTTTAAACCGAGTAGTGTATTTCCTGACTCAACAATGGCTGATACAGCTCCATGAGCATTGACGTAAACGTAGTGCTCTGCTCCTTTATAAACTGCGATTGGGGGAGCGATAAAAGCTGGTAAGTCGGAACGTACATTAGTCAATACCCTGACCTTTAGAGGTACTTTTCCTTCCCAAGCGGGTGGATAACCGCTTGACTTTTGTTTTAAGGCAGGGGATTGAAGTGCTGCCATGTATTTTTCTTTTTCCATTTTTATGTGTAATCAAGTTTTTGATGGTTCGATTTTTTCCTTCTCCAAGTCTCTAATTTCTTTGTTAGAGGTCAGTTTATGGGGGTTGGCGATTCTTCCAACTTTCAATTATTTCGTCAATTGGTATTTCTGTTATGGTGATAATTTCAGGTAGCTTGTCAAGGCAAGCGTGATTATCCTCAGTATATCCCTGAAGTAAATTATTGATCCTGTTTGCAAGAAACTCTTCATCGCTTCTTTGATGAAAGCGAATGTTAGCATGATGATGTTTCTCTACAAAGAGCTGCATATAAGACAGCGCTTTCATTCTATCCCCGTTGAAAAGTGCTTCGATAATTACTGCTATTTCTGTCATTATTGGGTGGCGTAGATGTAGTTCGATTTAGGCACCTCCTTCGTCGGTGTGACAAAAAAGTAAGTGTGAGTCAGCTTACGGGTTTGATTATACGTCGGTTCACAGATAGGCGTTTTCGACAGGCATCGGTGGCGGTTTTTTGGCGGCCTGTGATTCGTCGACCGCACCCGCAGGCGCATAGTGTCACATCTTTTGCGTAGATGGGATTGTCTAAGGCGGCTTTGATGGCGGCGGCGATGGTGCGGCTGACGTGTAGGCTAACGGCATTGCCCACGACCTTGTATCGGGCGGTTTGGGTAAGGTCGGGCAGGGAAAGCGGTTCGATGCCTTGCAAAGCGCAAAATTCGTCCCAGCTCCGCCGCTCTGTTTTTGTGCCTTCGGTGGCCATCGCACAGCGTTGGGCGTGGGCGGGCTTGGGCTGACGTGGAATATCGAGCACAAACCCGTCGCGGGACCCAAACTGAAAGAAACGATGGCGGTTTTGGGTAGAGCCGCATTCGAGGGCGTTTAGGTAAAAGCGCTGTATGTGATACCCATCGATGTCGATGTATGGCACGTTGGGGACGTTTTCGAGCAAAAACCACGCTGGCTGTGCTTCCATCACTACGCGCTCAAACTCGCCGAGCATTTCTAAGCCTTGCCCCGTGGGGGGCGTTCGACGGGCCCGTGAAAAGTCTTGGCAGGGTGAGCCGCCAATGACGCCGTCGAAGCGCCCCGCAATGGCTTTAAACTCGCGGATGTCCTTGCCCAAAATAATATCGCCCGCCTGCACGACGCAAAAATCGTGCTCTTGGAAACCTCGACCTAATAGATCGAGGCCGCAAAATGTACTTAGGACTAGCATTTGTGTTACTGAGCTGCGTTGTGTGTACCTGGATTGGTCACGTTTTAGATTTGCCCTGCTTGGATGTCGTCCCATGCAAAGCCTAGGAAACTTTCGAACTGTATTGTGCTGGTGAGTGGGAAGCGAAGTGTATCTACCTTGCCGATGTATTGTGGCTTGCCGTTTGGCCCCGTTTTGGTTTCGATGCAAATGCTGTGACCTTCTTTGAGGTTTGCTTCTTTTGGGAGTACAAAAAGGCCTGTTGCGACTTCTCCCTTTTGCTTATTTGTAACGTAATGTTTGACAAATAGCTCCGTATCTAAAATTCGTTGCTCGTCCATGTTTGTTGGTTTTGGGCACCTCCTTCGTCGGTGTGACAAGGGGTGTGTTGGTTTTTAACTAGGTTTTTGAAACGGTCGTAGGGTTTGAAGGCAGGGACGGTGGTGGCCTCTAGGAGGATGGTTTTGCCTGCGTTGATGAGTTGGGCTTTTTTGGCGCTCCGTTGTTTGGGGAAAAATGCCCCAAAATCACGGAGGTAAACGGTTTTGCCTGCGGCGACGCTGTTGCGAACGTGATAGGTGAAGGCGTCGATTGCTAATTCTGCGACATCAACAGGGAGCTCCGTGGTGGCGGCGATTTTGGTGGCTAGTTCTCTCTTTGTCATTGTTTTGTGAATTTTGGTTTTGGGAACGAACGGTTGAGTAATTCGAGGTATTTTTCGTTTCTGCGCCTCACCATTACTTCGAGGCTGTCTTTTGTGACGTTGGCAAGGGTGATGCCTTGCGGGCTGCTAACGATTAGGTACTTCATGCCGCTGACATTGATGTATTGGGCATCGGCGTTGGTAGCGGTTTTAGGCACCTCCTTCGTCGGTGTGACAAAGGGCGGGGAGGTATAGTAGCAACTTTCGCTAAAACACAAAATCGTCAGAAGCACTATCGACAGGTGTAGGGCGGTCTTTTTCATGTCACTGTTAGTAGCTTAGTTTAGAGAAATTGTGTCCATATTTTTGCAGCGTTCGGCCATTGCTCCAATAATGTAGAAAATATAACAAAGGTTTTCGAGGCGAGTTTCGATGATGATGGTCGGCTCATTGTCGTTTACTTGAAGCTGTCCGATTGGGAATTTTTTGATTCCTTGCATCTTGAAAAATGCCGATACGAAACCATTCTTGAATTCTTCTGACTCAAAGCTGTAGGTAACTTTTACGAGTGAGTCGTTTGTGAGCCGTTTTTTAACAGGTTGCGATTCCATAAGATTTGAGGAGTTTAGATTGGGAGATTGTGAGTGGTTGATTTGTGTTTAGGTGCGCAACGATTTTGCGTAAGTAGTCACGGTTGGCGGTGTTGGTGGTGGATAGCCATCGGTTGGTGATGATGGCGTTCTTTCCGTGCTGTAACGTGAAATTGCTAAGTGCAATGGCACGTTTGCTTTCGGAGAAACCAAGGCAGGGTTTCATTCTTGAAAAATTATACAAGAAGACTTCGTCGATTTTAAAAACCTTGTTGAGTTCTTCGGGGGTGGTTACCTCAAAAACCTCACGAAAGTATAGGGCCGCCGCTACCGTGAGGGTTTCGACGTGATTTTCGGTGATGATGGTGAGTCTTAGCATGGTTTTAGATGCTTCCTGTCGTCAGCATGACAAATTATTGAATCCTGCGTTGATGAGGGCGCGGTCTAAGTGTCCGAAGATGGTTTTTGCAAATGGGGAATCTGAAATTCGTAGCGCGTCGTATAATGCCCTTGCTTCGATGGGTTTTAGGGTTAGCTGTCTTGGTAACTTACTCCGCGAAAGTGCGTTTCGCCTGAGGTTATTTTGTTTGCGCACGTAAAGTGCTTCGAGGCACAGGCTTCCGACATGCGAGTTTAGTCCCAGTAGGTCAACATTTTTTTTGTTCCGCTCTAAAGCTCCAAATAGGTAGGAGTACTCAATGGGATACAGTTTGATGGTGATGTTATCCATGGTTATCGGTAGGGTTGGGGATGGCAGCAGCTAAGACTTCGTACATGGCTCTACGCTCGAGCAACGGTAAGTTTGAGAAGTTTTTGAGCCAACGTTTTTGTTTTCTTTGAATGTCTTCCCTCTCTCGGTAGTTGGCTCCGAGGTATTGGTAATCGTGTAGTTCTTGTGGGGTGGCATAATTCATCCACAATTGTTCTGTGACACGGCCTTGACGAGTTTGCGCAGCGACTTCACAGGTAGTCCAATGTTCAAGTCCCAAAAACTCCTCGTTATAAATTTCGTTTGCATAGGTAGATATAGCGATGTTGGCCAAGCTAAAGGCTTTAAGGTATTTGCACAATACTTGGTGCTGAAGGTTATCAAACTCGTAACGGTACACAGGCCGTTGAGACTTGCGGGAGTCGAGCGGATAAGGAGGATCGATATAAATGAAATTACTGTCGTGGTCGAAATCGTTTACACAGTACTCTAAGACATCAAAGGCATCGCCAATGTAATAGGCTTTGACAGGAAAAGGAGCGTGTAGGTGTCTAGTAAAATTGTCTAGCTCTACAAAACGCGTAAAATTGAGAGAGTCGTAATAAGGGGCTAGGGTCTCGTCTTTCTCGACTACAAGCGTACGAAACGCAGGCTTTTTGTGTCGATATATCCCCAATTTGCCGCCAAATAGCTCAATGTAGTTGCTATGTGGGGGGATTAGGTTGATGATTTGGTGGTAATGACCGTCTGACGATTTGCCACCAAAGTAGCTATGTGCGCTCATTTAAAATCCGATTGAAAGTTGTGTAGGTTTCTTCTTTGGAAAAAGGTCTTTGGCTTTCATGCCCACGGCCTTGGCGATGCTTCGCTGTTCTCGCTTGATGTCGGCGGCTTTCTTGCGCGCTTTGGGTACGAGAACTTCGAGGGTTTTGACGTGGAAGATTTGTCGGCCACGCGTTCCAGTTTCTTCCACGTATCCCGTAAGGCGAACTTGGGCGTCGGCGGCGAGTTCTTCGCTGTACTTAATGCTTCGGGTTACCCGCCACCAACATTCGATGCTCTTCAGCGATGGGTTGTTCAGGAGCGGGGCAAGGTCGGCGTGTACGGGGATGGGGAAGGTAAGGCGAAGGCCGTCTTCTTGCTTGGTGGCTTGGGCATGCCATTTCAAAAATGTGTCGATGGTAATCATTGTTGTGGCGGTTGGAGGTGAGCGGGGATAAGGCTGGCGATGGAGCTGGTTTGCTTAGTACGCTTCTGTGACTGCGCAGCGGGGGCAGGTGATGGCGTGGCGACGGCAGGGGTGGCGGTGCCTGAGGGTTGCCCTTCTGGGGCGAAATTGGGTACAGGCGGGATGTCGTAGTATTTTTTCTTCACGATGAAAAAGAATTTTTCTACCTCGCCTCGTTCGTGGAAGTTGCAAAGGTGAGCACAGTAGGCTTTGAAGTCTTCTAGGGACTTGCGGCCGTCCCAAGTGAAGTCGTGGGTCCCACCTTTGCCGCGTCCTACGAGGGCAAGGGCGCGTTTGGCGTCTCGAAGGTCGGAGGCGTAGAACTCGCTTAGGAATCCTCGAATTATGGTGTCTTTGGCGTACGTATCGTGCAGCTCAAAACCGTCGGCGAAGCAGGTGGCCACGAGTACTTCTACTTTTAGGGCGCTGGCGTTGGGGCCAGTGCGACGAAGAAATACTTCGACTTTGAACACCTCCGACTGATGAAAGTAGCGAGGAAGGAGACGTTCGCACGTGCCAAGGAGCAAATCGCGCTTGTCGGCTTTCTCGTTTGCACCGAGCTTTTTGGAATAACCATGCTCTTTGCGGCCATCAAAATGGTAAGCAATGTGGTGGTAGGTGCTGTTTTCGCGGTCGGGTGGAAGGGTTGCGAAGTTGCTCATTTTTGAAATTTGTTTAATTGGTTGATTTTCAAAGGTTTACGATTTTTTGCAGTACTGAATAAGTACAATAGACGTTCAAAAAGAAGTTCTTGAGTTCTTGAGTTCTTGAGTACTGCATGGTACTGGTGGTACGGTTTGTACTGTTCAGTACTTACAGTACTGCGGTTTTTTAAAAAAAAGGCGTAGTTCTCCCGCCTTGCTGGTTAGCAAGTTTTTTGGTTTTCAGACCCCTAATTGTGGCTGTATGTCTGAATTTGGCCACAATTAGGGTAGTTAGCTTCCTACGGTAGTGTATGTACGCTACCGCTTACAGAGTTTTGTGAAGTTTCAATCGGTGGCAACCACACTCGGTACTCCACTATGCCGCTCAGAGAGCCGTATGACCGTCGGAATCGAACCGACCACCCGTCCCCTTAAACGGATGCCATTGGTCATAATTTGGGCAAATGCCCATGGGGAAGGAAGTCCCCATGCTTAAAATAACCTAAACCTTTTAATTCAATTTTCAACCAAGACTATGCTTTTTCATGTGGCCGTTTAGGGCCTTTTGCGATTTGAATGCGGGTTTGTCGGCGCAATGCTGGCAGACGAATGCTGTTGTTTCCGCAACTGGTGCGGGAATGGTGACAGTGGTGGTGGCTAGTTTCTCTCGCAGATATGTCAGCGGAGCGATGCCGCTAAAATATGCGTCGCGAATGATGGCTTCAAGGACTTGGCGTTCGATATGGTCGTTGCCTGCGTGCATAATGCCACGGGCAAGCTGGGTGTCCATTCGTAGGCGGCGGTAGTTTAGCATGTCAGTTCAGTGTTTTTTGAGTTGCTCAATGTCTTGATTTATGGACCTGAGGGTGACGATACCAGCAGCGGCCAGCAGGATCACGATACAGTACGTAGCTATCATTTCACGTTTTTGTTGAGTTGACGAATCAGCCACACGATGAGCAACGTAGGCGGCACGAAAATGATGGCGAAAAACAGGACGGCTTCGAGCCAAAATCGCGCTTCTTGTGGCATGGTTTTAGGCGGTTTGGGTGGTAAAGTCCGAAAGCTCAGGTAGGGTGTTGGTTCTGAAATGCCAGTCCTCAAAGGGGAGGTATTTTTTAAGGATAGTTTCAATAGGCCCTCTTATTTTAGAGAGGTTGTAGCCATCGTGTTTTAATACACTGCGCTTGAAATGGTCGTATTGATTTGCTCGCACAAGCTCCACGTTAAGTTCTCTCCAACCCTCTGGGTTGTGAATCTCTAAGTAGTTGTAGTGTTCTCTAATTGTTGCCATTTGAGTAAACGGTATTGATTTTTACACCTTTTGTTACAATATTTGTAACAGATTATGGCACAATAATAAAAGCAAAAGCTATAAAATGAAAGCATTTGCTATATTATTTTTTAATATATTTTATAATATACTAGCTATCAACATGTTACATAAATCAAATTTCATAGCTTTTGATATTCGAGCAGGTGGAATAACACACGATAGGCTATCAGAAATAGCTATTGTTGTTGTGAAAGATGGAGAGATAATTGATAAATACTTTGAAGAAATAACACCTCCTAAAAACCCTCTTTACGAAACCGATTTTTGGCAGAGTCATGGTGAAAGGTCTTTGAAAGAAGCATGGAAGGATTTGAGAACATTCTTTGATGAATATAAATACGCTGTTGCTTTCAACCTTTCTGTGCATAAGTCTAATCTTGAAAAAAGTTTAGCCCATTATGGTATCGAACTACCAAACATAGAATTTGTCTGCGCCTATAACTGGGCAAAAAATTCATTAAATCTCGAAGCCTCTACTTTCTTTGATGTAACAGACTACCTAGGTATTGATTTAAACCAGCATCGTTCTCAGCACCTAAGTCAAGCTTCAGCAACAGCTGAATTGGTTTTAAAATTAGAAGATTTAACCCACGTTAGTTTAGAGGATTATGTAAAACATCTTCAACAAAATAGGGTACAAGGAAAAGAAAAGTTTTTTAAGTCAAATGCTGGTGAAGCAGATTTAAATGGGCTAATATTTCAAAATGAAATAAACGATTCTGACCTACAAAATAGGTCAATTGTGATTACTGGCGATTTTGACAAGTTCCCAGATAGAGATAAACTAGCTGAAGTATTGACATTAAAAGGAGGGATTGTAAAAAGTAGTATCAGCGGTAAAACAGAAGTAGTAGTAATTGGAAGTGGTGCAGGACCAAGCAAAATTGAAAAAATTAAAGGAATGATAGATAAAGGTAAAAGTGTAACACTTATCAATCAGCAGGCATTACACCATTATTTGGATATTTAACAAGTTTGATAAAGCATTTTTAAACGTTTTGCTACACTATGAAATACAAAAAGAATGTTGTTACGATAGCATTATTTGGACTACTATGTTGTCACTCTGCTATTGCTCAACTTACTCATAAGTGGTATTTAGCTAAAACAAACGCCCTACCATCAATGAGTTTCGAGTTACTAAAAAAGAAAGAGACATATTTTTTGAAAACTATTTTTGATGACAAGTCATCAGCAACAGACGCGGTCACTTTAAAGAAGAAGGGGAGTAAAACGATTCTTGAGTATAAGAAAAAGGATGATTACAACGGAGAGTACCACGTCATAGAACCCAATGGCCAGCTAGGGCTTTACAATAAAGACGGAAAACGTTTTGGATTAGCTACTTTAAAAAAGTAAGAATTTACACCAACACAAAAATAACCATGAAAGAAACGGCTAGTAATGAAATTGGCTCACGGATAAAAGAGCTAATTTTCAAAATGAATCTAAATCAGACTTCCTTTGCCAAGTCGGTCGGTGTTTCTCAGAATGCAATTTTTAAAACAATAACTGGGGAAACTATGCCTAGGCTTACTTTGATAGATTCAATTTTACGGACATATCCAAATGTTCGCAAAAGCTGGCTTTTAGACGGTGAAGGTGAAATGTTTGTGAATGTCGCACCAGCTCCGATAGAAGTTAAAGCTGATAAGTACCTTCAGGAATATCTACGGCTATTGGAGGAGAAGTTTGAAAAGTTGCTTAGTCAAAAAGATAGCGTCATATCTGACCAACGGTATATGATTGAGATGTTGAAAGGGCAACTGGGAAAGTATAAGTGTGCCATCGCGACTGGCGTTAAACGCGAGCATCCTGCTACGGCAGAGCTTCGTGAAGAAAAAGTTTTGGCTCCAGCAGCCTAGCTTTTTTTTCGCCCATTCGGGCTAAACGTCGGTGGCACACTGTTAAGCTAAGAGCTTAACACAGTCATTAATAAGAGGTTATCGAAAACTGTTCGAGTCCCAGCGGGATCACAAAAACAAAAAAAGCCTCAAAACGCATTGTTTTGAGGCTTTTTTTGTTGCATTATTTCAGCGTCCGCCTTGGTACAATACCTTCTTTTTTTCTTCCAAAGTATATACACCTTTCCATTGCGTTAGAAGATAATTGCCATTGCCCCAAGTTCCTGCACCGTTGTCTTTGAGTGGCGACAAAATAATGGAACTATCTGCCAGTGTTGGCAAAAACAATTCGACCTCCCCCGCATTTTCTTTGGCATCATCGGCAAAAATCACAAAGGCCGACACCGTCTGATTTAAGGTCGTATCTTGAGGGTTAAGGCGAACACCTTGCTCAAATAATCGCACACAATTATTTTTTACCGACGACCAAGTATAGCCTGCCGAGCCCTTGCAACCATGTTTGTCGAGATCACCGCCAACAATCGGTACCTCCGCTACTTTGGTTGTATCATTTTGGGTATTTTTACCTTGCTGCGTTTGGCACGCACCTAAACCCATGAGTAGCGCCCAACAAATTGTCTTCTTCATTTTTCGTTTTGTTTTGATAAGCAAATTAGGTTCTCCCTAGCGAAGTGGTAAAAAAAATAAATCTTCTTGATTTCAGGGTATAGAATCAAGAAAATATCATTTTTACCTAGTAATAGTAAAAATAACCATATTCTAACTACCTAGTAAATCAATGAAGAAAGTACTACTATCGTTGGTCGCCTGTTGGCTGATACTTGACGCAACAGCCCAGACAAAAATTACGCTCAATAGTGACTTAGCCAAAACTCAAATCAACAAACACATTTACGGGCATTTTGCCGAACACCTTGGGCGTTGTATTTATGGCGGTATTTATGTAGGCGAAGGGAACACAAAAATTCCTAATACAGCAGGGGTTCGTAACGACATCATTCAAGCCTTAAAAGACCTCAAAATCCCCAACCTTCGCTGGCCTGGGGGATGTTTTGCCGATACATACCAATGGAAAGATGGAATTGGTCCAAAAGAAAAACGCCCTAAAATGGTAAACGTTTGGTGGGGAGGCGTAACAGAGGACAATAGCTTTGGTACGCACGATTTCCTCGACCTCTGCGAGCGCATTGGCGCAGAACCTTATTTGGCAGGCAATGTAGGGAGCGGAACAGTCAAAGATTTGGTCGATTGGGTGGCTTATGTTAATCACCCAGGCGGTAGCCCTATGGCCGAACTTCGCAAACAAAACGGCCGTGAAAAACCTTGGAATGTTCAACTCTGGGGAGTTGGCAACGAAGCTTGGGGCTGCGGTGGCAATATGACTGCTGAGTATTACGCGAATATTTACCGCCAATACGCCACCTTTATGGCCGACTGGAACAACACTGGTAAACTCTATCGGATTGCCTCAGGAGCAAGTGATGGTGATTATCAATGGACAGAGACGTTGATGAAAAATATCCCTCACAATATGCTTTCGGGCGTTGCATTGCACCATTATTCCGTCATTAACTGGAATGACAAAGGCCCTTCGGTCAATTTCAACGAGCAGGAGTATTTTAAAATCATGGATGAGGCTTGGAAAATGGAAGAACTTGTGACACGACACAGTACTGTCATGGACAAATACGACCCCGAGAAAAAAGTGGCCTTGATTGTCGATGAATGGGGCGGCTGGTACAGTGTAGAACCTGGAACCAATCCTGGGTTTTTGTACCAACAAAATACCATGCGCGACGCGATGATTGCAGGTCTAACGCTCAACATCTTCAATAATCACGCTGATCGTGTACGGGGAGCCAACCTCGCCCAAATCGTCAACGTGCTTCAATCGGTTATTTTAACCAATGAAGAGAAAATGTTGCTCACCCCAACGTATCACGTGATGAAAATGTATAACGTTCACCAAGATGCGCTGTTGGTACCTATCAGCATTGAATCACCATCTTACGAGTTTCAAGGAAAAAAACTGACGGCAGTTTCTGCTTCTGCTTCAAAAAATGCCACTGGCGCCATGACAATCTCACTGACAAATATTGATTACAGCAAGCCGCACGAAGTAAGCATCAACCTACGAGGTGACGAGTTTTCAAAAGTATCAGGTCAGATACTCGCCTCTGCGAAAATCAATGATTATAATAGTTTTGAACAACCCAACAAAATCACAGTAAAGGAATTTGCAGGTGCGAAACTCGACAAAGGCGTGTTAAAACTTACGATTCCTGCTTATAGCGTCATTACGCTGACACTCAAGAAATAATTTTTTGTAGTAAAATCAAGTTAAAGTCCCCATCAGCATCGCTGATGGGGACTTTTGTGTTATATAACAGGGCATCTAATGATCCCCTGTTATGATATATTACTTACCCTTATCTATTAAATGTTGTCAATTGCATTGCGCAACAACCTACTTCTTCACTTTTTTTATCGTGAAAGGCACACATATTGGCTTGGTAGGACAACAGTCTCCTTCAAAGAAGATAAATGAACAACACCCTGCCGTTGGACAGGTAACATTGGTCGCTGTAAAGCGATAAGTACCTGCTTGGGTCACTTGAAGAACGGAGGTAGTTGCATTCGGAATAGGTTGGTTGTCTTTGTACCATTGAATGTTGGTATAACCGTTCGGGATTGAAAGTTCAAAGATTTGTCCAGCACAAATAGGAGCAGGTACCGTCACACAAGTTCGGTCGAAGTCATCTTCGGTTTCTACACTATTGTTGGGAGTAGAATCGATGTCACCTTGGTCTGCTTTAGACACTTCTGCGGTAAAATATTGCACGCCTGTCTGTGCTACTTGGACTCCAATAGACAACGTTACTGTTTGGCCTACTGCGATATTCCCAATGGTCCACGTGCCCGTACCTGAATTATATGTACCAGTAGCTGTCGCAAATGTCTGGAAACTCATACCAGCGGGTAAAATATTCTTTACTTCTACACCTGAAGCAGGATTTTGCCCTTCATTGGTGACGCTCACAGTCAAAGTAATGTTTGCATTTAAGCCTGGTTGCTGATTACTGGTGGCCACTGTCAATGCCAAGTCAATCGGTGGATTACAACTGGCGTCAGGCCCCAATTTATCTACGAACTGCTCTAAAGGAATTACGTTTCCACTAATAGCCTGCCCAGAGCGTGAGTAAAAACTACAAGCGGTATTGAGTGAGGCTAACGCTCTAGATGCTGCCACAAATGGATCCGTTTTTGCTAAAATTCCTACTGGCCCCTGGCAAGCATTTCCCCTAAAGGTAAAAAGTGAAACGGGCGTACCGTTGGCAAAAGAACCATAATTTACTTCAGTGGGAGTTTTGCCAATGACATAATATAGGTAGTTCGGATCTAAATTGGCCGAAGCAAATACGGCTTGGTTCCCGAGCTTCAAAGGGCTTTTTTCCCAAGTCCCCCGTATATCTGTAATGTTCTGAATCACAAAGTCTTTAGGAACTTTCAACGAAACTTGTGCTGTCGCGCCAAACTCATTGGCATCGCCGTTATTGGTATTTGGTGTAGCATACCTAGGCACGACCCAAGCCGTATAAGTCTGACTAGAAGCATCGTAAGTCAATTGGTAATTAACTTGATTTGTCGAGAGTTGTTGCGCTACTACGGGAACAAAGCAATGAACCCAAATAAGCCCAACCCAAGCGAGTGTAAATAATCCGTTTTTCATTGTAGTCTGTGTTTATTGCGTTGAATTTTTTAGACTATCCAGGGGCATTACGCCCCTGGATATATCCATGCTTATTTAGGTAACTGTTCCTGAATGATAAAGAAGTTTTGTTTGAGCGAGTTACCATTATGGTTGTTTATGACGTTTTGATAGATGTACTCTACGTCATTGGTTGTCCCTTGGAAAATCACTTCTCCGTCCATGTTGACATCACCCGTGTAGTATCCTGCCAAAATGTAGAAAGGCAAAAAGAACGGATTCCCAGTTGCGGCAATCACCTGCTGATAAATGACATTGACGTCGTTGTCTGTACCTTGATAAATTATTTGACCATCATAAAGGGCATTTCCTGCCCAAAGGGCTTTCCCCTGAGCTACATCCACTTGTGATTGGTGTATCGGTGAATTAGCCAAAACATAAGTAGGTGTGGTTGGCAAACGAAAATCAATCGTAGAAACGACCGGCGTTAATGGCAGCGCAGTTTGCGACATCACGCCCAAGTGGTTTCGGTGACGAACCGATACAAAATAGTCGGCTGAAACAAATGTGTTGAAGGTAATTGGCGACGTTCCATCAACTTCTACAATGTCCCCATCGCGTTGCAGTAACGCCGAACGACTATCGACCACAATTGTTGAGTCATCGGCGTCGCGCAGCTCAACAAAAACCCAATCCACAATAGCATTGGCTCCTGTAACGCTCAGAACCGTGTTTGAGGTAATGGTATCGGCAGCTGTCACTGGGTTCCAAGCTACGTATGGCGATTTTCTAGGAATTAGGTTTTTTACCCGCAGGTCATCGCGCATCAACGGCCCAGAGAACACGCCAAATAATGAACCTTGCAGATATACTTTAGGCAACAACTTTATCGAGCAATCTTGGGCATTAACAGTTGCTATCACTCTGCTTGTACTGATAGCCGTTGGACAAGTAGGGTCGGTACTACGAGCTTGAGCGTAGAAGGCCGTATTGGCCGAAACATTACCCGAGGGTTTAAAATTGAGACCCGTGAATACTGGTGTACCTCCTGTTTCCTGAGTAAACCACTCTACTGTAGCCAGTCCAAATACCGTCGATTTGATCGTTGAGAAAGTATCTCTAATACAAGATGTTATGCTTGTCGTAAGTAATATTGGTAAAGCTGGAGTACAGTTACAATTTGGTCCCGTAATTAAGGTATCAAATTTACAAACCGCACTTAAGCTATCGGTAATTTTAATCGTCGCTCCCGAAGGAATGCCCACGACTGTGTAAGGATTACTGCCAGTCAAAACTCCTTTGTTGGCTTTTAAAACTCCAACTTGGCCAGCAACGCTGAACGTGATGCTATAAGTCTGAATATCTGCCGAACAAACCGCTGCACCTGTTAGAGTTACTTTTGATTTTATACATGGAATCAACAATACCGTCGGGTCATTGGTGGGGTCATTGTCGGTCGTACCGTCTAGCTTCGGTGATTCTATCACCTCTGGGTTGGTAATCGGAGTGGCGTTACCGTCCGTACCTGCATCAGATACATCCTTTACTGGCGTTGCTGGGTTACCATTTGGCAAGTTCGGTGGTGTACCCGTTGCTATGGCCGTGTTTTGAACTCCACCCGCGACAATGTCGGCTTGGGTAATTGTATAAGTACCTTTGAAAGTCGTGGCATCGGACTCACCGATGGCCAAACTGATTGGCCCTCCCGTCAGGTTAGCTCCCAACAAAGGATCGCTGATACTTACCGCCGTCAAAGGCACATTACCTGTATTGGTAACGGTGAAAGTATAGTTAATCACATCGCCCAATACATTCACTGGGCCTGCTGAGGTAACCGAAGCAATGCTCTTGATAACTTTAATGGAAGGTGTTGGGGCAATCAACAACACTGTCGGGTCATTGGTTGGATTGGTATCGGTTGTTCCATTGAGCTTTGGCGATTCGGTCACGTCAGGGGTGGTGATGGCCACGGCGTTGTTATCCGTTCCTGCATCAGAAACGTCAGTAACAGGCGTGGCGGCATTACTGTTGGGTAAATTCGGGGGCGTGCCCGTCACTATCGCCGTATTCTCAATTCCTCCCGCGTTGACATCCGCTTGTGTGATGGTGTAAGTGGCAGTAGCTGTACCTACTCCTCCTGGCAATAACGTGGCAGGACTCACCGCTGCGTTGCTCAAACTGAGTTTTGCGTCAGTCAAAGACACTCCTGTGAGCGTCACATTGCCCGTGTTGGTAACGGTGAAAGTATAGTTGATGACATCACCTATTCCACGGCCCGTAGCACCGTTGTCAGTGATAGAGGCAATGCTTTTGATTAACTTAATTGAAGGCGCTGGGGTAATCAGCAACACAGTTGGGTCATTCGTTGGATCGGCATCAGTTGTTCCGTTCAATTTTGGCGATTCGGTCACGTCAGGGGTGGTGATGGCCACGGCATTGTTGTCAGTTCCTGCATCTGATACATCAGTAACAGGCGTAGCGGTGTTGCCGTTGGGCAAATTCGGGGGCGTTCCCGTCACTATCGCCGTATTCTCAATTCCTCCCGCGTTGACATCAGCTTGCGTGATGGTGTAAGTGGCAGTAGCTGTCCCTACTCCTCCTGGCAATAACGTGGCAGGACTCACCGCTGCGTTGCTCAAACCGAGTTTTGCATCGGTCAAAGACACGCCCGTGAGCGTCACATTTCCCGTGTTGGTAACAGTGAAAGTATAGTTGATGACATCACCTACTCCGCGACCTGTAGCACCGTTATCGGTGATAGAGGCAATGCTCTTGATTAACTTAATGGAAGGCGCTGGGGTAACTACCAAGACAGTCGGGTCATTGGTTGGATCGGTATCGGTTGTTCCGTTCAACTTTGGCGATTCGGTCACGTCAGGGTTGGTGATGGCCACCGCGTTGTTGTCAGTTCCTGCATCAGAAACATCAGTGACAGGCGTGGCGGCATTACCATTGGGCAAATTCGGTGGCGTGCCCGTCACTGTCGCTGTATTCTCAATTCCTCCCGCGTTGACATCAGCTTGTGTGATGGTGTAAGTAGCAGTAGCTGTCCCTACTCCTCCTGGCAATAACGTGGCAGGACTCACCGCTGCGTTGCTCAAACCGAGTTTTGCATCGGTCAAAGACACGCCCGTGAGCGTCACATTGCCCGTGTTGGTAACGGTGAAAGTATAGTTGATGACATCTCCTACTCCGCGGCCTGTTGCACCGTTGTCGGTGATAGAGGCAATGCTTTTTACTAACTTAATGGAAGGCGCTGGGGTAATCAGCAACACAGTCGGGTCATTGGTCGGATCGGTATCGGTTGTTCCATTGAGCTTTGGCGATTCAGTCACGTCAGGGTTGGTGATGGCCACCGCGTTGTTGTCAGTTCCTGCATCAGAAACATCAGTAACAGGCGTGGCGGCGTTGCCGTTGGGCAAATTCGGGGGCGTGCCCGTCACTGTCGCTGTATTCTCAATTCCTCCCGCGTTGACATCCGCTTGTGTGATGGTGTAAGTAGCAGTAGCTGTCCCTACTCCTCCTGGCAATAACGTGGCAGGACTCACCGCTGCGTTGCTCAAACCGAGTTTTGCATCGGTCAAAGACACGCCCGTGAGCGTCACATTTCCCGTGTTGGTAACGGTAAAAGTATAGTTGATGACATCTCCTACTCCGCGACCCGTAGCACCGTTGTCGGTGATGGAGGCAATGCTTTTGATTAACTTAATGGAAGGCGCTGGGGTAACTACCAAGACAGTCGGGTCATTGGTTGGATTGGTATCGGTTGTTCCGTTCAACTTTGGCGATTCGGTCACGTCAGGGTTGGTGATGGCCACGGCGTTATTGTCCGTTCCTGCATCCGATACATCAGTAACAGGCGTGGCGGCATTGCCATTGGGCAAATTCGGGGGCGTGCCCGTCACTATCGCTGTATTCTCAATTCCTCCCGCGTTGACATCCGCTTGTGTGATGGTGTAAGTGGCAGTAGCTGTACCTACTCCTCCTGGCAATAACGTGGCAGAACTCACCGCTGCGTTGCTCAAACCGAGTTTTGCATCAGTCAAAGACACGCCCGTGAGCGTCACATTACCCGTGTTGGTAACGGTGAAAGTATAGTTGATGACATCACCTACTCCGCGATCCGTAGCACCGTTGTCGGTGATGGAGGCGATGCTTTTGATTAACTTTATCGAAGGCGCTGGGGTAATCAGCAACACAGTTGGGTCATTGGTTGGATTGGTATCGGTTGTTCCATTGAGCTTTGGCGATTCGGTCACGTCAGGGTTGGTGATGGCCACGGCGTTGTTGTCCGTTCCTGCATCAGAAACATCAGTAACAGGCGTGGCTGCATTACCGTTGGGTAAATTCGGTGGCGTGCCCGTCACTGTCGCTGTATTCTCAATCCCACCTGCGTTGACATCAGCTTGTGTAATTGTATAAGTAGCAGTAGCTGTCCCTACTCCTCCTGGCAATAACGTGGCAGGACTCACCGCTGCGTTGCTCAAACCGAGTTTTGCATCGGTCAAAGACACGCCCGTGAGCGTCACATTGCCCGTGTTGGTAACGGTGAAAGTATAGTTGATGACATCTCCTACTCCGCGGCCTGTTGCACCGTTGTCGGTGATAGAGGCAATGCTTTTTACTAACTTAATGGAAGGCGCTGGGGTAATCAGCAACACAGTCGGGTCATTGGTCGGATCGGTATCGGTTGTTCCATTGAGCTTTGGCGATTCAGTCACGTCAGGGTTGGTGATGGCCACCGCGTTATTGTCCGTTCCTGCATCCGATACATCAGTAACGGTTGAAAGAGGCCCACTTGAGGGCGTACCCGTGACAGTCGCTGTATTTTCAATTCCTCCCGCGTTGACATCAGCTTGTGTGATGGTGTAAGTGGCAGTAGCTGTCCCAACTCCACTTGGCAATAACGTGGCAGGACTCACCGCTACGTTGCTCAAACTGAGTTTTGCATCGGTCAAAGTAACCGCCGAGAGTGACACGTTACCCGTATTAGTGACAGTAAAAGTATAATTGATGACATCACCTACTCCACGGCCTGTTGCACCGTTGTCGGTGATAGAGGCAATGCTTTTGATTAACTTAATGGAAGGCGCACTACAATCAGCATCAGGACCTAACTTGTCCACGAACTGCTCTAAAGGTATCACGTTCCCGCTTGTAGCTTGTCCCGAACGTGAATAAAAACTACAGGCTGTATTGAGGGATGCTAAGTTTTTAGCTGCCGCCACAAAAGGGTCAGTTTTCGCTAAAACTCCTACCGCACCATAACAGGCATTGCCTTGAAAGGTAAAAAGTGAAACAGGTGTACCACTACTAAAAGGGCCATAGTTGACTTCCGTTGACGTTTTACCAATCACATAATAGAGATAATTGGGGTCTAAACCAGCAGACAAAAATGCCGCCTGATTGCCTAATTTTACTGGGCTTTTTTCCCAAGTCCCCCTTATGTCAGTAATATTTTGAATAACAAAGTCTTTGGGAACTTTCAAAGATACCTGCGCTGTTGCCCCAAGCTCATTGGCTTCGGGATTGTTTGGGTTGGGCGTATTATACTGTGGTACGACCCAAACCGTATAAACCTGAGTGGTGGGATTATAAGTCAATTGGTAATTGACTTGGTTTGTTGAGAGATCTTGCGCAATTGCAGGAATAATTCCTAAAATCCACGCAAACCCAAACCAAAAGAGATGATGTAATTGTTTTTTCATGGGGTAAGACTATTAAGTAGTTACTTTTTTGGTTTTATGTGGGGAAGATATTTCCCCACATAATTGGTTTTGTATTTATTTAGGCAACTGTTCCTGAATAATGAAGAAGCTCTGTTTGAGCGAGTTACCACCGTGATTGTTGACAACGTTCTGATAGATGTACTCTATGTCATTGGTTGTTCCTTGGAAAATCACCTCTCCGTCCATGTTGATATCACCAGTATGGTAGCCTGCCAAAATGAAGAATGGTAACCCAATTACGTTGGCTGCTGCCCCAATAACTTGCTGATAGACAACGTTGACGTCGTTGGAAGTACCTTGGTAAATCACTTGACCGTCGTAAAGTGCATTGCCTGCCCAAAGTGCTTTCCCTTGTACCACATTCACCTGCGACTGATGAATGGGGGAATTAGCTAAAACATAGGTTGGTGTTGCTACTAATCTGAAATCGACAACCGTACTAATGTGTGTTAATGGAAGTGCATTCTTTGTCATGACACCCAAGTGATTACGGTGTTTGACAACCACAAAGTAGTTTGCTGGAATTGCACTGGTGAAAACAATAGCGGAAGTACCATCTACATCTACAATATCTCCGTCTCGTTGTACAAGCGCCGAACGGCTGTCGATCACCTTAGTAGAATCTGTTGCACTTCGAAGTTCTACAAATACCCAATCTACAATGGCATTTTGTCCAGTAACTGTCAACACTGTGTTTGAGGTAATGGTATCGGCAGGCGTAATCGGATTCCAAGCTAGGTAAGGTGATTTTCTTGGAATCAAGTTTTTCACCCGCAAATCATCCCGCATCAAATTACCCGAGAATACCCCAAACAATGAGCCTTGTAAATACACTTTTGGCAAGAGTGCCACCTTCGTGACTTGCAAAATCGTGATATAAACCGTGGCAGTATCACACAGATTCGGCGTTCCGTTGTCGCAAACCTTATAAATAAATCGGTCGGGGCCTACGTAGTTAGGATTTGGCGTGTAAGTATAAGTACCGTTAGGATTGAACACAACTGTACCATTCGCTGGATTGGTCAGTTTAGTAAACACCAGTGGGTCGTTGTTAGGATCGCTGTCGTTTGTCGCTACGGTGCCACTTACAGGTACATTGACTTGGGTAACGTTGGCATCATCCACCGCCACTGGTGGATCGTTGCCAGTAATCAATGGTAACACGTCAATTGTTACTGTCGCCGTATCACAAGCACCCTTTACGTCACAAAGCACATACTTGAAGCGGTCTTTACCCACAAACAAGCCCGTTGGCGTGTAAGTAAAACTACTGTCAGCTGGGTTATAAACCACCGTTCCGTTAGTCGGATTAGTGATTCTAGTCACCGAAGCAAATTGGTCGCCTTGCGGGTCAAAGTCATTGGCCAACACCCGTACTTTCACAGGTACGCCTACTTGCGTCTGACTCGCGTCATCGTTGGCCACTACACTGTTGATGGTCACCAATGGTAAAATGTCAATGGTCACAGTAGCTGTATCACACAAACCTGCACTGTTGCAAACCACGTAGCAGAAGTTGTCTGTACCTACGAAGTTGTTGGTTGGCGTATAAGTATAATTACCGTTGGCTTGCATCACCACTGTACCGTGTTTCGGCGGGCAGATTGTCGGTATCGACGTGTTGACCGTCAATGGCAATCCTTGCGGGTCATCGTCATTGGTCAACACATTGCCCGTTACAGGGGTGTTGATTGGCGTATTGTTAATATCATCAGTCGCGATTGGTGGTGATACCAATACCGTGATATAAACCGTGGCAGTATCACACAGATTCGGCGTTCCGTTGTCGCAAACCTTGTAAATGAATCGGTCAGGACCTGCGTAGTTGTTATTTGGCGTGTAAGTATAAGTTCCGTTAGGATTAAACACCACCGTACCATTTGCTGGATTGGTCAGTTTGGTGAACACCAGCGGGTCGTTGTTAGGATCGCTGTCGTTCGTCGCTACCGTGCCACTCACTGGTACATTGACCCGTGTAACGTTGGCATCGTCCACTGCTATTGGTGGGTCATTACCAGTAATCAATGGTAACACATCAATTGTTACTGTTGCCGTATCACAAGCACCTCTCACGTCGCACAACACATACTTGAAGCGGTCTTTACCCACAAATAAACCTGTTGGCGTGTAAGTAAAACTACTGTCAGCTGGGTTATAAACCACCGTTCCGTTGGTCGGATTAGTGATTCTAGTCACCGAAGCAAACTTGTCGCCTTGCGGGTCAAAGTCATTGGCCAACACCCGTACTTTCACAGGTACGCCTACTTGCGTTTGTGTAGCATCGTCGTTGGCTACCACACTGTTTTTGGTCACCAATGGTAAAATGTCAATGGTCACCGTTGCCGTATCACACAAACCTGCACTGTTGCAAACCACGTAGCAGAAGTTGTCTGTGCCTACGAAGTTGTTGGTTGGCGTATAAGTATAATTACCGTTGGCTTGCATCACCACTGTACCGTGTTTCGGCGGGCAGATTGTCGGTATCGACGTGTTGACCGTCAATGGCAATCCTTGCGGGTCATCGTCATTGGTCAACACATTGCCCGTTACAGGGGTGTTGATTGGCGTATTGTTAATATCATCAGTCGCGATTGGTGGTGATACCAATACCGTGATATAAACCGTGGCAGTATCGCACAGGTTCGGCGTTCCGTTATCGCAAACCTTGTAAATGAACCGGTCAGGACCTGCGTAGTTGTTATTTGGCGTGTAAGTATAAGTTCCGTTAGGATTAAATACCACCGTACCATTTACTGGATTGGTCAGTTTGGTGAACACCAGCGGGTCGTTGTTAGGATCGCTGTCGTTCGTCGCTACGGTGCCACTCACTGGTACATTGACCCGTGTAACGTTGGCATCGTCCACCGCTACTGGTGGGTCGTTGCCTGGAATTGTTGGCAACACATCTACCGTTACTGTTGCCGTATCACAAGCACCTCTCACGTCACAAAGTACATACTTGAAGTTATTTTTACCCACAAATAAACCTGTTGGCGTGTAAGTAAAACTACTGTCGGATGGGTTATAAACCACCGTACCGTTGGTCGGATTAGTGATTCTAGTCACCGAAGCAAACTTGTCGCCTTGCGGGTCAAAGTCATTGGCCAACACCCGTACTTTCACAGGTACGCCTACTTGCGTTTGCGTAGCATCGTCGTTGGCTACCACACTGTTTTTAGTCACCAATGGAATGATGTCAATGGTCACCGTTGCTGTATCACACAAACCTATGCTGCTGCAAACTATGTAACAGAAGTTGTCTGTACCTACGAAGTTGTTGGTTGGCGTGTAGGTGTAGTTACCATTGGCCTGCATCACCACTGTACCGTGTTTCGGCGGACAGATTGTCGGTATCGACGTGTTGACCGTCAATGGTAAACCTTGTGGGTCATCGTCATTGGTCAACACATTGCCCGTTACAGGGGTGTTGATTGGCGTATTGTTAATATCATCAGTCGCGATTGGAGGACGGGCACTTACGGTGATGATTAAATTCGCGTCATCACACAAACCCGTTGGATCACAAACTCTGTAAGGAATAGTAATAACTCCCACAAAGTTTAATGCTGGGGTAAAGGTAAATGAACCATTACCTGTTATGTCCCATACGAGAGTTCCTTGGCTTAATAACGGAGAGTCCAAAGGATCAAATAATAACTCAGACAACGCATTGTCAGGGTCGGAATCATTGCTAGCGACCGTTCCATTGAAAGGCGTATTGAAAGGAGTCGTGTAGGGGTCATCAACTGCTACTGGCGGCTGACAATTCGGGGCAATCAACGTACCAGAGGCAGTAGCTGTACAATTGTTGGCATCGGTTACAGTCACTGTGTAAGTGCCTGCTGGTAAGCCTGTTAAATCTTTTGTGGTAATACCACCAGAAGACCATGAGTACGTGAATGGCCCCACTCCACCTGTTACTACTGAAAATGCTTTACCATCAATTGCTTGGCAACTTTGATTTTCAACTGTTACGCTAACAGAAAGCGCAGGAGCACTACCCACGGTAGCGGATATGCTACGGCTACAACCCAGCGCATCAGTTACGGTGACAGTATAAGCGCCTGATAGTAAGTTAAATGGATCTTGAACATTCCCGATAGCGGTTGGCCCAGTCCATACGTAGGTGAATGGAGCAACGCCGTTTTGAATAATCAAATCAATTGCACCTTTGTTGACACTGCACGAAGAGTTATTTGTAACGTTGACAAACAGTTCTATTTCGGTAGTCGGTTCAGTGATAACGACAGAAGCGGTAGCCGTACATCCATTGGCATCTGTAACGAATACGTTGTATGTACCTGCCTGTAATCCCGTTGCGGTCGCTGTCATCGCTCCATTAGACCAATTGTAGGTATAAGGAGCCGTTCCGCCACTACCTGTAACGGTCGCTTCACCGTCGCTTCCCCCTTTACAGCTTACGCTTTTTGTTTGTGCAGCAGAGGCAGTTAAAACAGTAGGTGAAGTAACAGGGCTTGCCGTTAGTGTTTTCACGCAACCGATGTTATCCGAAACTGTAACAGAGTAAGTCCCTGCTGACAAGCCCGAAATATCTTCGGTAGTAGCACCATTTGACCAGCTAAACGTAACGGGTGCCACGCCACCAGTGACGATGAGGTTTACCCGACCGTTGTTGTTGCCAAAACAGCTGATTGGTGTAGTGATAGACGCAATTGAAAGACTAGAAGTATTATTGACCGTAAAGGTTTTAGAAACTTTACATCCTGTATTATCGGTCACTTCTAAGGTATAATTACCCGCTATTAAATTGGTGCGATTTTGTGAAGTAGGCCCATCTAGCCACTTATAAGTGTAAGGAGCAGAGCCGCCCGTTACCGATACTGTAATAGCGCCCGTTGCACTGCCAGAACAAAGGGCATTGGTGATTGCCCCCGTTATGATGATTTGGGTAGGTTGTCCAACCGAAGTTTGAAACACTTCCTTACATGCGTTTGCGTCGGTAACTGTCACCGAATAATCGCCTGCTGGCAAATTAAACAGGTTTTGACTGGTTGAACCATTGCTCCACAAATAAGTATAAGGAGGTGTCCCGCCACCGTTTGTTATCGAAATCTCGCCAGTGGAAGCACCAAAACAGTCCGCATCAGTAGGCGTTATCGTAGCAGATATTGGGGCCGTTGGGCCAGAAATTGTGAATATGTTTGAAGTAACCGAACAGCCATTGGCATCCGTCACCACTACATTGTAATCCCCAGGATTCAGGCCGCTAATATCTTGGGTAGTAGCACCCGTGTTCCATCCATACGTATAAGGCGGTGTACCGCCAGAAGCACTAATATCAATACTTCCATTGCCATCTCCAAAACACAACACGTTGGTTGTGTTAACTGGAGTTACAGAAATCAAAGAGGCAGGTTGTGTAATCTGCATATTTACCAGCGGGAAGGTGCATCCATTCGCATCAGTGATGGTCACGTTATAGGTACCTGCTGGACGATTAATTATATCTTTGGTCGTTGCCGTGAAGCTATTCGATCCCGTCCAAGCGTATGTGTAGGGAGCCGTCCCGCCAGTTACATTCAGTACGATTTGACCATTTGTACCATTTCTACAACTTACGTTGGAAATAACCCGAGTGGCACTTAAAGCGGCACTTGGCTGTGTGATTACAATGGTTTGCGTTGCAGTACAGCCGTTGGCATCAGTAACCGTTACTTGGTAAGTACCTGCTCCAATAGAAGGCTGGTCTTGGATATTACCAGAAAAGGCAATTGAGTTACGCGTCCAAGCGTATGTGTAGGGAGCAGTACCACCCGATACGCTTAAATTTATACTTCCTGTTAAGCCACCGAAGCAATTAACATCCGTTTTAACATGATCAAGAACAATCCCCGCAGGCTGTGTAAGGGTAGCGGATGTGGTACTTACACAGCCTGTGGCATCCTTAACGGTTACACTGTAAGTTCCAGCCACTAATCCCGTTCTGTCTTCGGTAGTAGCTCCATCAGACCACAAGTAGGTATAGGGAGCTGTGCCGCCCGTCACAGTTACGTTTATAGTTCCCGTACTTGCACCGTTACAGGTCACGTTGGTTGTTGTTCTTGTAACAGTTGGACCGTCTGTGCTGATGACGGCAACGGTGGCCGTCTGAAAACAGCCTTTTGAATCTGTCACCGTCAGGGTATAACTACCACTGCTCAAATTAGTTAAGTCTTCGGTTGAGGCTCCGTTATTCCAATCGTAATCATAAGCGGGTGTTCCTCCACTCACGGTAATGTTAATGGCACCGTTTGATTGGTTACAAGTAGCATTCGTGACCGACGCAGTGGTCAGTACCGGGTTATCTTCTACCGTAACATTCACAGTAGCCGTAGCCTGGCAGCCCGAAGCATCTGTAACCACCACTGTGTATGTACCGTTATGGAGGGCAGCGTTTGCATTTAATATGGTAGGGTTTGCACTGGATGAGGTAAAGCTGTTTGGCCCCGTCCAAGCATAAGAAACGCCACCAGTAGCCAGCAACCCGATTGTTCTGTCTTTACAAATCGGCAAGACAACGGAAGCTTGTGCCATTGGCTGAATCACATCTACATCAATGCAAGTCTGGGCACTTTCGTTACAATTATTCACCGCCACAACACACACTTGGTAAGTGCCAGGTGTAACACCAGTCCAATTCACCGTGATTTGCGGCGTACCTTGCCCAGCTGTGATAATTGCCCCAGCAGGAACCGTCCAAGTGTAGGATATATTGGCAGGATCAGGGGTAACCGAGAAGACCTCAGCGACACTGCTCCGACAAATATCAATGGGATCGCAATTGCTGGGAGCATTCAACACAATGTTGCCGCTTGCAACCGTACAGCCTTTAGAATCGGTAACGGTCAGATTATACGTACCAGCGGCTAAACCCATTCGGTTAGTGGTATTGTTAATGCCAGGGATGTCCGCCCAGTCGTAGGTATAGGGAGCTGTTCCTCCAATGACAGTAGGTGTGATGCTCCCTGCTGCAAAACATTGTGGCTGTACCGTTGATTGGCTAACTGTCAAAGCCGCCGAAGGCTGCGTAATGGTAACACTAACGGTTTCTTCACAACCGCCAGCATCTTTTGCAGTGATGATGTAAGCGCCGGCAGCTAAGTTAGAAAATGTACCTGAGCTACCAAAAGCACCACTTCCCAGTTTGTAAGTATAGGGAGCAACTCCGTTGGCAGCTGCCACAGTGACAGCCCCAGTAGATGTACCAAAGCAATTGACATTCGTTTGTGATGTCACAGAAGCAGTGATGGCTCCACAATTTAACGTAAGTGCCGCCGAACGTTTGAGTTGAATACAATCATTAGAACTATGCCTAACCAGTACGAAATAGGTATTTCCGTATAATCCCGTACTGTTCGATATATTGAGAGTAAGTGTTGTGACTCCACTATACACGCCCGTATTGGTCAGCGCCGTTCCGCCAGCGTCAGGATCCCCCAAATACCATTGGTAAAGTAGGCCCACGTTTGAGTTGCCTGCTGTACCGTAGCTGGGCGTACCGCCACTGTATGAGGTAGCATTATCACCGCGAGCGGAGATACTAAAGGTGGCTGACGCTGCTGGTGTTACCGATTGATTGCTCGGGTTGGTCACAATCACAACCCGCGTAGCCACTTGACTACCTCCAAGGGTTTGTCCCCCACCCGCAGCTGTTGGAACTCCGTTTGACCCAACCCCTCCAGTCAGTCGGCCATTGGCATCTACACTGGTAAGCGCAGCCCCTCCTTCGATAGCGTCGAAGCATCCATCCCCGTCAGAATCATTATCTAATGAATTAATCAGGCCGTCTCCGTCTATATTGCCAGACCCCTCCACTGTATCCAATATGCCGTCGTTATCATCGTCTAAATCGCAATCGTTCGAAATATTATCCCCGTCGGAGTCGGGTAAATTACCTATGCTTTGGGAGGAGAGTGTTGTTTGGTTCGTTATATTATTCGCGTCTCGTATCTGTACCGTATAAGTTCCAGCCGTAAGTCCATTAAATACATTACTACTCTGCCAAGCACCTGAGTTAATTTGGTACTGGTACGTACCGCTTCCTCCCGTTGGGTTAGATACGGTAATTGATCCGTTGGCCACACCGATACAAGCATCTGTTTTACTGGCCGTTCCGCCTACTGGTGGCAGCGAATAGTTGACAATAAGCTGCGGACGGTTATTCGGGTCAGTTGCATCATCGCTGTACATGTAGTACCATGATTCTTCTTTGTCACCTACAAGACTGGAAGGTACTATACCCAAACCATGATTCGGAGAGGTACCATTATACCACTCCTGAACTAACGTCGTAATGGTAATATTATAAACTGTACCCGTAGCATCAGACGCGCCAGCCGTTAGGGTGCCATAGTTGGTACCTGCATAACTCCCACCCGTCCAACTTCCGCTTCCGGAGCTACTCCACGTAGCTGACCCTGACTGAGTTGTGTTACAGACACTACCTTCAACCCAAGAAGTAGTAACCCTTCTAATGATTGACGTGAAGGCTGAACCTGACTCGTTATCCCACCCAGTACCATTCGGTGCGTGGACCATTCGGAGGGTGGCCGAGGTGATGGTTGCCCCAGCTGGGATAGTTGACAAATCAAACTCAAGGAGGGGATTTTGCTGGTAATTGGAGGCATTATCCGGGCCGATTCCTTGGCATGAGCCAAAGTTTCGGGAAGTTTGCCCTTTGTAAACCTGCGTTGCTTTGGTTGAGATAATGGTCGCAGTCTGGGCTTGGACAATTACTGTACCACCCAAAAACAAGCATAAAACAACCGTGATTCGTGACAAATAATAATAAATCTTCGCAGACCTTATCATTATTTGCTTAGTTGTATAAATTGTTTCCATAATATTGATTTTAATTCGATTATGACATAAAATACGTGGTTGACGATTAGTAAATAGGCACTCCTTTTTTGATGAGTCCATTTACGGTATATTCAATTTTATTTTTCCTCCAATTCAAAACAGTTGGAGTATTCAATAATTCTAAGTTTGGTTTATCATCAGTCATCACCTCTACGTCCCCTAATTCATACCCTGCTATTGGGACATAATCTGCCGCTGAAAAATGGTCGTTGGGTAGAATATCGTTATATCTTAAATTTTGGCTAAGTGCCTCTTTGATATTCAATGAGCCAGGAGTACCATAGATTAATAAATCAGCAGATATTGATTTTTTTTCATTCTTAACCGCAAACATTTTGTACCCAATGGATTCAAAAGTTTTGATAACCGAACGGGGCGCACGTGAAAGCGCTAAATCATCTGTATCCAGTTGACCCTGAAAATTCACAATCACCAATGCGTCTTTATTCAATGCAGCCTTTAACTCCTTTAGACCTTCTATTGTAAACATGTGGGAGGGCTGTACCTCTCCATTGACAATATCCAATATGACTACATCGTATTTTTTGGTGGTATTCCGAATGTAATGACGTGCGTCATCTATGACCAGATTAGCAGAGGTGGGATTATATCCAAACCATTTTTCAGCGATAAACGGAATCCGTTCGTCCAACTCCACAATATCAAGCTCAAATCCGAGTCGAATCAAATTATGGGCAATGCTTCCGCCCCCCATTCCCAATAGCAGCGCCTTGCTTTTAGCTGGCTTTATCCCTGCTAAAGCCGTCACTTTATGGGGATACCTCCATACTGAAAATGGCTCGATACCCACATTGGTAAAAGTTTGGTCTATTCCATTGAGTAACAATTGCCTTGTGTTCACTGGGCGACCATCTTTGGCAAAACCTTTATGATCTACCACCGTCCACTCACCCAAGATACCGCTCGACTGATACTGTACTGTAATTGCTGGATCAGCGGTAGGTTGGCTATAGACAAACGGAACGAAAAAAACAAAAAGGCCAAAGGTGAGAACAGCTTGCATTTTTTGTTTTCGGCTGAACATACCGATTGCCGAAAAACCCATTAGTACAAGCCCAGTAAAAGTCGCAGTGGTTTGAATACCTAGTTCGGGGATGAGCACAAAACCCGCAAGAAACGTAGCGAGTATGCCCCCAACAGTAGAAATGGCATAGATGGTACCAGCGGTTTGGCCCGCATTTTCCTGCGATTGATTAATAAGCTGTATGATGATGGGAGACACCATCCCCATGCAAAAAATAGGCGGTAATAGGTAGATTGAAACCGAAATTAATGAGCCAATACGCACCCCAAAATCCGCCGTAGCCATCATTATAGTTGGCGCAATCCTTGGAGCTACGATTGTGAATATCGCCCCCATAGCAAGTATGGCAAACAGTGGGCTTTTATCTTTGTATTTATTAGAAACACTGCCCCCAACGAAATATCCGCCAGAAAGAGCAATGAGTGTTATTCCCAATACAGAAGCCCAAACATACATTGATGTACCATAGAACGGTGCAACAATCTTTGCCCCCAGTAACTCTATAATCATAACTGCAGCTCCTTCCACAAAGGAAACTATTAGCAACAGTTTCCTTTGACTTTTAGGTAGCACATCAACTTGAATAGAAGTACTAGATTTGATATTTTGTTTTCTTTCCATTTGAAATATTTTTTTAACATTTCCATTTTTTATTCTACACTACACCTAGTTTACACAATCAATTGATGTGCTTTTAAACGCCAATTTTTGGGTGTTACTACCTCGTTGGAGCGGTTTAAAAATTAATTATTGTTTATGGTTACTGGCTTGACAGGTGAAGGGTTTATTGCAGTAAGTGTCACTGAAGTACTTGCTGTACATCCTACGGCATCCGTTACAGTTACGTTGTAAGTTCCAGTGGACAGGCCTGATTGATCTTGAGCTGTTGGCACAAGACCTGTTCCATTCGGGGTTGTCCAAGCATAGGTAAACGGGGCTGTACCACCGCTCACCACCAAATCAATGACCCCGTTTGTACCCAAAGGTGCATTAGAACCGGGCGGGCAAGTTGGAGGCGTTACATTGGTAGTTAATACCATTGTGGCGACATTTGATAAAGTGATGGTAGCAATAAAAGTACAGTTTCTGGCATCGGTGATAGTGACCTGATAATTCCCCGAGGCCAAGCCAGTGATAGTAGCGGTTCCGTCGCCCGTTGGCGTACCGTTCCAGTCGTAAGTATAAGGCCCCGTGCCACCCGATACTGTCGCCGTCACACTTCCGTTGGTGGCTCCGCAGGTTGGCTCTGTTTTTGACAAAGAAGCCGTAAGGGCGGCAGAAGGCTGCGTAACGAAAATATTAGTGACTGTTCCAGTACAGCTTCTTGAATCTGTGATGGTGACACTGTATGTGCCCGCAGGGATATTGGTACGGTCTTTGGTAGAGGCCCCATCGTTCCACTGGTAGGTATAGGGACCGGTTCCGCCAGCGACTGCAAGTGTGATTGCTCCTGTAGATTGGCCAAAGCAAGCCACGTTTGTTACGGTTGGTGTCGCACTGATTAGTGCGGGTTGGGTTACGCTGATGCTGTTTGCGGTAGCAGTACACCCCTGGGCGTCGGTGACAGTCACGCTGTAGTTACCAGCCGTTAGACCACTGCGGTTTTGGGTGGTGATACCACCGCCCCAATTATAAGTGTAGCCAGGCGTACCGCCCGAAACCGCCAAACTGATAGACCCCGTAGCACCGCCATTACAAGCCACTGGAGTGGCTGTTGGTGTAATAACAATGGCAGTGTACGTACCCACTATAGCTGTAAACGTATTGGCACATCCAGTAGAAGAGGTAATCGTAACAGTATAAGTACCAGTAGCAAGGCCAGATATGGTAGTACCGTTGCCCGAACCAGAGCCACCGCCCGAGCGAGTCCATGTATAGGTAAAGGGTGCAGTTCCACCCGTGACAGTCATACTGATGGCTCCCGTATTGGTAGCACCTACACACAACGGTGTTACCGACGAAGTGACCGATTGAGTACAGGGTTGAATGGTAATAGGCGTGGCAGTGGAGGTTTGCCTGCCGCAGGCGTCGGACACCGTGACGGTAATCATACAGGAAGTGACACTACCCACATTGGGAGGGGTAAATGTAGTACTGGCAGCCGAAGCATTGGCAAAAGTACCGCCGCAGCTACTCGTCCATTGATAGGTAAGCGGAGAAGATACAGGAGAGTTAGCCGTAACACTAACGGCATAACCAACACCAATTGACATGGTTGTGGGAACATTTGCCACACTGATAAAAGGCACTTTATCTACAGAAGACAAAAGACTAAAATTAAAGAAGGCACGAATGGCGGCAATGCTGGCCGTACCACCTGCTTTTTTGATGTCGTGGCCAGCTTCGTACATCACATAGCCTGAAGTGTTGAGGCCAAACCCACGCCCAAAGACAATCACGGCCGCTGGCCCAGGCGATAGCCCAGGTACATTGGATTGGCTAGGGTCGAAAGCAATCACTTGGGTTGTAGGACGCCAACCGCCCCCCGCCTTAGGAAGGTAGATTTGTTCGGCACCTCCAGGGTGAGCGGCGTCGGTCGAGCCCATGTATTGCGCAGCAGGGCTGCTTGGGTTAAGACGAGTATAAGGGGGGCTTCCGTCAGCGTGTGAACCCGAAAACACCAAGGCATTGCCAACGCCACCTACGTTGGTAGCTAGGAAGTTGGTTTGCAAACTACCATTGTTCATGTTCTCCAATTCTGAAACGGCTTTACAACCCGCCCAAATCGCCCCAAACTGCGTACGGTTCCAATTGTATAAATTGCTGTGGGTACTCCATTTGGGATCGGCGTGGGGCATCACAAAAATATCATCGCAACCTCCCAATGACTGGGGGTCTTTAAAGTTATAAGCCGAGGATGGAATCCCCGCCTGACTGAAAAAACCTTCGGCGATTTTTCCATTTTGGTCGTCCAACGTCCAGCGGGGAGCTGACCTGAGGGTATAAGTTACGTTTACCGTCAACGGGCTGGTCGTGGTTATCCCCGAAACGCCATAGCTGCTAATTTTGCCATTCACCGATGCGTCTCGGAAAGCGGCAGGGATGATGAACGTCCCGCCTCGAAAATCTACCCCTTGGTGGCTAAAGTCTATGCCATCAATGCCTTTGGTTTGGCTAATGACCCATTTGACAGGGATTTTGTTGTTTTTCAACAAATCATAAATCAACCCGTAGGGCCTCAAGGCATTGGATTGAGTTTGCGGGGTAATCCCCATGTTGATGATATACGAGCCCGAAGGAAAGGTTTCGGTCTGTGCATAAGACCTCAATATTCCAGTCAGCATACACAACTGAAATAGAAGTGTTGTCAAGAGGTATTTGGAGCAACGGAGGTGTAAAAAAACAACCATACGATTTCAGAATAATTTTGTTCGAAAAAACTATGAACTACCTAGCTTTTTTGTAACAAGAACTAATCCGACGATTTAGCCAAATCGGTATATCGGTTATCGTTTTGGTTATTTTGGGTATATGAAGTAATTAATCCAGTTGGAAGAAATAAAGAGACCGATAAATGCGCCTACTTTTTAGAAATATAGCTTTGTTTTTTAACTTTTATAAAGATAAAATGGCAGTAAAATATTTCTTTGGATGACGAAAATAGGAAGATTTTTGGCACTTTAAAGGAGCATATCCTTTCACAATTTCCATGCCATATTTAAAGAAATGGGCAAATAAATCAACTACAGTAGCAGCAATACCTTAGTGAGCAACATTGCCCCATATCTCGGACACCGACAGGCGTTTAACGAGTGGCGATTTGAGGAGTGTGGTATCGGTTTCAATTTTACCTATATATAAATACATCATGTTGGGTAGTATTTCTTGGGTACTTGGATTGACGCCAGGCAGATGTATAATATCCAAATACGCCCCCAAGGTATATTCTTTTGGTTTTGGAATTCGGTTCATCCCATACATTCTAACAACCCTGACGGTAGCATCGGGGGTAAAATAATAGGCTAATTGTTGTTTGATTTGCTGACGTTGAAGTGGGTCTTTATTATGCGCCAACGAATTAAGTAGCCCTCCCAGTACTTTGACAGAGACTGTGGAAGAATCAGAAGGTACTCCTACTACACTCCTAAAAGTGCTTCCTTCGCAAGATTTCATTTCCAAAACAGGGGTTTGGCTTATGGGCATCTCATTGAAAAACCGATTTAGATACGAAGTGGAATAGGCATGAAACTGCCGAAAAGATACATGGTGTAAAACACTGGAATCCAATGGCATAAGCATCCGCTCAAACGCACGAACAAGCGATTCGGTAAACAACGACGCACTGTGATTTTCATTGACCCAAGAAGGCTCATCAGGCAACGAACTCCCCATTTTGACGATACCAGAATGCCCTAAGAACAGTTTTTTAACTACCTGCTTACGGTATTCCATCGACACTCCAAGGGTATCGATTACTCGTTGGGGAGAATGAATGCTTTGTGCACTATACTCTGATACAATCCATCCCAAGTGCAGCTTTTGGGCTTTTTGCTTGGCCTCCAGCCAACTAGCCACCTCATCTACTGATAACCCAATAGTTGGGTTGTCTCTTAGTTTCCAGTGGGCAAAAAGGCTGCTTTTATTGGGAGGAAGAAGACCAAAACCAGCATAGTATATGACTACGATGTCATTTTCTCCAGTGGGAAGGCTATCAATGGTTTGATGGAGATTATTGGCAGTAAATTTTTGTTTTGAAAGGTGGATTACCTCCATTTTATAACCCAATTCACGCTCTACAATTTCTAAGATATAAAGCATATCTGATTCATTGCGTAATTGCAACAAACCAAAATTACTATCCTCATCATCAACAACAAAAAGTATATGTAATTTTTGAGCATGGATAGATACAGAAATACATAACCCAAAACAAAGCAATAGTAAGTTTTTCATTTATTGACTATTAATACCGTTTTTTATCAAAAAACGAACCAGATATTTAGCCATTACGTCATATTGTTTACCATTTTTGTTTTTTCATAATGAAGTGAGTTATATTTCTTTATCCCTTTACATTCAATTCAAAAGAAGTACCTTTCTCGACTTCACTTTCGACGGATAAGGATGTTTTATTTTTCTGCACAAAATTGTAAATCAATACCATGCCCAGCCCCAGCCCGTGAATCCCTACTTCGGGTTTGACTTTCCCTGCAAATACTTGCTGTAAATAATGGAGTTGGTCAGGGGCAATACCTTTTCCTGTATCCGTAATCGTGATTGTTAGCTCATTGGATGTCTTACCCACGACAGGCGAACTGGTTTGGATTGAAATCTTCCCCCCTTCTGCTGTGTTTTTGATGGCATTGTCTAATAAGTTACGCACCGTCATCAACAACCCTTTGGGAGCGATTTCTGTAACAAAACTCGCTGGTAAATCCACTAACAAATCAATCTTCTGGGATTGCGCAATCGGAAGATAAGTTTGGTGTAGTTCAGCCAGCAAAGGTACTACATCCACCTGTTGACGAACTTCCGCCACATCTGGCGTAAAATACTGACTTTTGCCCCATTCAAACAGGTTATTGAGCAGTAGGTTGGTTTTTTGTCGCATATATTCAATCTGCTGAATCACCCTATCCAATTCCTGCTTTTTACCTTCTTGAATCAAGTGTGGCAACAATCCTCCCATGTCATTGAGACTGTTGATGGGGGTACGTAAATCATGCGCAATGATGGTATAGAATTTATCGCGCCCTTGCTGCAATTCCAACAGTTTTTTATTGGTTTGCCGCAGTTTTATTGAAAAACCGAGAATCGTTCCAATCAACCCCAAAGCAACCAGCAAACCACCAAACAAAAGTTCTTTATGGGATTCAGCTATTTGGAGGGTGCGTTCTTTCTTTTGAACTTCTATCTGACTTTGGAGCAGTTTGGCCTTACTTTCAGCTGCCTGATTTTCTAAAGCTAGGTTTTTTAAAACAGCCTCTCGTTTTTCGGCTTCGTATTGTGCTTGGAGTAGTTGATTTCGGCTTTCGGCTACCTGCTTTTCTAAGGATAACCGTTTCAGTTCGGCCTCTTTTTCGGTAAAGGAGTACTTTTCCTTGATTTCATACACGGCCAACCTGCGGTCATTGTCACGAACCAGGTTATTATACTTGTCGTATTCGTCGTATGCTTTTATACCCTCTTTCCAATTGCCTACTTCAAAGTATGCGTTTTTTAAACGCCTGTTCATTCCTCGTAATGCCTTTATATTCTTAGGATCTTCAATCTTGGCTCGCCTAATCGCTTCCTTCATATAGATAATAACACTGTCATATTTTTTTAAATGTGTGAAAGTATTGGCTACGTTTCTATAATCTGGGTAAGTGGCTTTAATGTCAGGATGATTCAGTATTTTCAAACCCAATTCCAAAAGTTTATCAAATTTTTTGGCATTTAAGTAACCTTGTTGCGCAGCTCGATAAATGGCTTTCCTCAAGAATGACAAGTGCGGATTTTTGTCCAATATTTCATTGGCAGCTTTGAAGACTTCCATTTGTTGTTTTTCGGTTATTTCTTGGGAAAAAGCTGGATGGCTGTTCAAAACAGTACGATAGTACGTAAACCTGTCAATGGCGTGCTTTGATTTTTCGGAAAGGGCAACCAACTTTGCATAATTCTCCTGATTCATTTTCAGTAAATCCTTTTTAATAAATGGGCCGTAGCTCGGGTCGTCTTGCGTAAATTGTCTCAATGACCAACTAAGACACTGAATGATGCCCGACGTATCTTTCAGTTGGGCAAACTGACTTTGTGCTTTCATCATGTATTCATAAGCCACCTCTTCTTGCCAAGTTGAGTTGTACAAGCCCATGATATAATTTGCCATGGCAAGCCCCAAGGTTGATTTATTTTGGGTGGCCAATTGCACTATTTTATTGCACTGGTGCGCCGAAATCGAATCGCCCTGATTCGACTTGCCCAACTCAATGGCAATCAATAAATGCAGGTATTGGCTCGATTGAGGATTGAGCTTGCTTTTCTGTTCCACTTCTTTTAAGCTATCCAAGCGAGACGTAGGAGCGAGATAATCACGAAAAGATTTAAAGGATATATTTTGGGCATATACTAGCCCAATTGAAAGCAAGTAAAAAGATAGAAAACTAACAAATTTCATAATTTACTGATTTAGGACAGGGTTTTGAAACTTAAAGCACTTAATCAGTTAACTCTTCCAAACTAATTCAAATGAGGTACCTATCCCAATTTCACTCATTATATGAATATTGATATTATTTTTTCGGGCAAAGTTGTAAATCAAAATCATACCCAATCCTAACCCTTTAATACCTACTTCTGGTTTTATTTTCCACAAAAACACTTGTTGTAAGTAGTTTAATTGTGTAGGTGTAATTCCATCTCCCGTATCAGAAATAACAATTGAATGGTGACGAAATTTATGGTTACTTTTATATGCCTTAATCATAATTTTCCCACCAGGTGCTGTATGTTTTAGGGCGTTGTCAAGTATATTACTGATGGCTATTTCAAATCCTTTTCGATCAGCGAAAAGTAGCAATGAGGATGGCAGTGATAATTCTAATAATACTCCTTTTGACTCTGCAAAAGGGAAGTAGTAATTATATATTGTTTGTAAAGGGATAAGTGCTTCAAAGGCAATAGGACGTGTTACAGATTGATTAACAAAATAGTCACTTTTCCCCCATTCAAACAGGTTATTTAGAAGCAAATTCGATTGATACCTCATTTTTTCAATCTGCTTAATAACTCTATCTAATTCCTCAACTTTTCCTTCTTTAATAAGGTGTTGTAACAATACACCCATGTCATTAAGGCTTTTCATAGGTAAGCGTAAATCATGCGCAATAATGGTATAAAACTTATCTCTTGCCTGCTGAAGATGCAATAATTTAATATTGGTTTTCCGAAGCCTTATTGAGAAAAAAAGTACAATTCCAACCAATATGAGTGTCATTATTAGCCCTCCAATCAAAAGCCTTTTTTGTGAGTTATTTATTTCTTTTTCTAAAGCTAGTCTTTTGAGTGTCGCTTCTTTGTCAGCAAATGAGTATTTCTCTCGCAAGTGAAACAGGGCTACGCTTCGGTCATTGTCTCGAATAATACTAACTAGGCTATCGTATGTTTCATCTGCTTTTATGCTTTTTTTTAGGTTTCCTTGTTCGTAATAAGCTTTTTTTAAATAAAAATAGATATTTCTAAGTCGAATGAGTGCCCTTGGTCTTTCAATTTTAATTCGCCTTTCCGCCTCTTCTAGGGCAGTTATTGCTTGGTCATATTTTTTTACAGACAGATAGGCATTACCCAAGTATTGATAATCCATAAAATCTATTTTTTTATTTGTTTGGGTCATCACCTTTAGGGCATATTCAAGTACTTTTTCGTGCTTTCCTTTACTTCGATACCCTTCTTGAATATTTTTATAAACATTGGCTCGGATGTATTCAAAATGTGGATATTTATCTATTATCTTCATCGTTTTACTTAAAGCTTGCTCAATTTGATACTCAGTTGGTTGAGGCTTTAAATAAGGATCACAGGCCATAACAAGTAAATAATACATGTAATTATCAATGGGATACTTTGAATGTTGACCTAGGGCAACAACTCTTTCAAAATAATATTTTGACAAATTTATGTCTGCTCTTCTTGTATGGGCTCGCAAGAGTTTGGAACAGTGAATTATTCCTGTAGTATCATTGCTTGCTGTAAAAATTTTCTCAGCTTTTGTCAAATAACTATATGACAGCGAATCGTCTTGGTCAATTGTATATTCTCTTCCCAGTATATAATAGGCCATAGCCAAACCAACCTGAGATTTTTGTTTTGAAGCTTGTTGCACAATCAGGCTCATTTTTTTTAAATCTATCGTATCATAATCGTTTTGTTTTTTAAGTTGATTCGCAATCGACAAATACAATGATTCACTTTTAGAACTTGACGCTAATTGCATCTTATAGTTATCAAAATCGCACGCTAAAACGAGATAATCACGAAAAGAGTTAAAAGATTTATTTTGTGCATATCCTGTCTCAGAAATGTGCATCAATAAAAAAAGAAGAAGTGAGTATTTCATAAATCACAAACATATTATATACAGCCCTCGTGAAATTTTGGATAAACTTCAACAAATCTACATAAGAAAAAATGACACGAAATTATTAGCTTTATTCAACCTCATCTGAAACTACATACTTATACTATATACTATACAGTAAAACATACTAATCAATTTATTACATTACCAAAATTAATGGTTTATCCCTTAAAAGGAGCGACGTTAAATTAGCTAAAACGTTATCACACTTACCATATATGTTTTTTTTAAAAAAAGCATTGTTATTTCATTTCCCGCCACCTCTATTTTTGCTTCAGTAATTCCACGGCCAAGTTTTATATAACACTTACGGCAAATTATATGTTTAAGCATATAAAGTATAGCTATGAAAGACATTGTGATTGTGATACTAGAAGACGACCCGATTGACCAAATTAAATTAGAAATTATGCTTAATGAGCGCATTTCTTCCAATTATACATTTCGGTTGGGGGGCATTTTTACAAAATTGACAGATTTAACCAAATATCTTGATAATCATGAAGTTGACTTGGTACTATCAGATATTATGATTGAGAACAAACCTATTGGTATTGAGCTTCTTAAAATTCTTAGAGACACCCTCGTTCCCGTCGTGCTGATGACCTCTTCTCAAGACCAAAATCTATTTTTGGAGGCACAAAAGAACCTCAGCGTTCAGTACCTAATTAAACCCTTTCATGCGATTACGCTACAATCTGCCATCGAAAAAACCTTAGAAGCGCAAACCAAAAGTAAAGAGTATGATTTTATAGATAGAAAGTACATGTACTTGAGTAGCAGGACAGGTCAACAAGAGCAAGTTAGGTTCACTGAAATTGTGTATATCGAAGCCGACGACAGTCATTGTTACATACATACACCCACTAAAAGGTATGTACTGAAAAAATCATTAACCAAGCTCCTTGAAGAGTTTTTGGATGCCCAGTTTATTCGCATCCATCACAAGTTTGCAGTCAATACACTGCATGTTCAGCAATTGGAAGCCAACATAATTAAACTGACTGGATTGGTGACACTTCCCGTTGGCAGAAGCTTTAGAAAGGAACTAAACCATCTTTTAAAAAGACATATCTAGTCCAAAAATTGTCAGTTACCACCTAAAAAAAACCACTTACCTTACTTTAAGCCATCATGTTTACAATGGGATACCATGATATACCATTTTTGGTATCATTTACATCCCATTGTAATATCCCATGGCGAACATAAAGTTAGATTTTTGGTTAATGTGCTTCAAAAGACAAGCTTCTGAGGAATCAAGTGGAGCTAGGGCTAAAACCAACTTTAAAATTTTCGATTTTGGTTCGAGCAACACTTACTTTTTCACCATACTACCTGAGCACAATAAAGATTTACGTAACCTCACCGATTCATTTCGGAGTATCCTTGAGGGTGATTATTGTTTGATAAGTGCTACTTATGAACATGTACGGCCTTTTCTCGTGGGGGTTCGCATTGATTGGTTAATCAATCAAGTGGGGAGTCCCTACTCTGACTTGGAAGATATTATTCCAAAAGTTCTAATTAATTGGAACAACCAATACAGCTTGTTCACTTTGAAATATGCTGCATTTCAGAAAGAGTATCAGCGGGCAGTCAATCCTGATTTGTTAGCCAAAAGCTACTTTCTTCAGTTCCTCCTTCATTTTATAGATGATATTCAAACACAAATTTTAAGTAAGACTGAGAAAAACTTCCGAGAAATTGATTCCCGAAAGATCAAGGAAGTCGAAGCACAAATAACGTCCGATTTTAAAAGATCGACTCCCTCCATCAGCGAAATGGCAAAAATGGCGGGAATGAGTGTCAGTAAATTCAAGATTTTATTCTACGAATTGTTTAATTCTAGCCCTCACCAATACATTTTAGATAAAAAGATGATGTATGCCCATGGCTTACTTCAAACTGGAAAATATTCGATAACACAAGTAGCTTATCAGGTTGGTTATCACCATCCTTCAGGCTTCACGCGTGTATTCAAGCAAAAATTCAACTATTCCCCCAACACTACTTACACCGAAAAACAATGATAGCGAAACATCACCCTTCGACTGTTGACTTTGTAGTCTCTACCGAATGTGTTCAGGCGGTAGTAGCACTATTACTTTCTCATAAAATTTCTTTCATACTAACTCCTTCCAACAATCTGGAAATCAGTCAGATAGGTAAAGAATTAAGAATAAAGCATCTTCATGCCGAATCAAAGCATGAAAATGCTGAAGCAGCCCAAGAAAGTGTTAAACCTCTACGTATAAACAATATGAATATTTGGGATGATATAATAAAAAAAATATACCGAAAATACTTATTAGAAGGATTTGAGCAAGTTCCACCTACCGAACAACAAATAGCCATTGAATATAACATCCCTTTGAATTTGTTTAAAAACAATTTCAAAGCAACCTACGGCAAGCCATTTTATCAGCTTTACATGGACAAACGGATGGAACACGCTGCGAAACTCCTTAGAAATGGTTACAAAGCCGTAGAAGTTTCAAAATGTATTGGTTATAGCGACAGTTCTTGCATAAAGTTCAACAAGATGTTTCAAAAGCATTTTGGAATTACTCCTAAAAAATATCAACTGTTGCACATAGGACGAATAGATAGAAGAGTGATTTAATATACCTAAAAATAAAAAAGCACTTACGAGTCAAACCGTAAGTGCTTTTTTGTTGTCGGGATAGCGGGATTTGAACCCACGACCCCTTGCCCCCCAGTCAAGTCCAAGGGGTTTTCTGCGGTTTTTGCCATTTATCGAATTTTCTACAAATACACTGTTTATCAGTGATTTACAAATATCCTTTTATCGCCTCTTATTGTCGTTATGCGTTGATTCTGTATCTTTGTGGTGCAAGTTGTGGTGCAAGTCTTGTTAGTTGCACCACAGAATTAAACCAATTGCACCACAAAAAATGGCAACCGTAAACCTGTATTTTGATAACCGCGCCACCGCTGAGAACGAAGGGGTAATTAAGATTGTAATTACTCACAATCGGGAAAAACGGCGCTATACGACAGGTATTAAAATCAGTGATGACCAATGGGAGAAACTACCCAAAAAAGGGGAAAAGTTGGACGGTAAAATAAAAGACCCCAATAGAATAAAACTCTACAACGACATTTACGGTATGCCTAACGGATTTTACCGACGTGCTGAAAGTATCATTGAAAAATTAGGTGCCAACTTCGACTTTGACACCTTCAAAGACTTCTACGACAATTGGGGTATAGAAAAGAAAGTCGAAGCCGAAAAAACGGACGTACTCAGCACCCTATCCGCCAAATCCGAAACACTTCTGAAAAACGGGCAAGTGAGCCACGGCACAAACTTTGGCGCATTGGGTAAGTCATTGCAGCGGTTTATTCATACCCTCACCAAAAGCGAGTGCAAAGAGTACGGTTTGACCGTTGGTAACGCACGCAACCCTCAACCCTTAAAACTGGAATATCGCCACATTACCCCCGATTTCTTGAAACATTACGAAGAGTGGATGTTACACGAAGGCAAAGCCCCCCAAAGCCCCAAAAGCAAGCCCGCAGGCGTAAGTATTACAACGGTGAGTATTTACACCCGCGCTTTACGAACGTTGTTCAACGAAGCGATTGAGGCAGGTATCATAAAGCAAGAATCCTACCCATTCAGCACAAGAAAAGGGAGTAGTAAATACAGCATCCCCGAAAGTGAGAATATCAAGAAAGCATTGAGCCGTAACGATATTGACAAAATAAAAAGCTACCTACCCGAACCCGATTCTTTTGAGCAACGAGCGCACGACCTTTGGCTTTTTAGCTACTACGGCAATGGCATGAACGTTGCGGACATTTGCCGTTTGAAGCGTAGCAACCTCACAACCGACTACCTCCACTTTGAACGAACAAAAACCAAAGCGAGCAACAAAAAGCCGTTGATTATTTCGGTCAAATTACGCGATGAAATGAGGCAAATAATAGAGCGGCACGGACACACCGACAAAAATAAAAGTGCCTACTTGTTCCCGTTTTTGGTGAAATGTAAGGATAGCAAACAAGAAAAACAGGCGATTCACCAAGTTATCAAGATGACGAACAAGTACATGAAACGTATTGGGGAAAAATTAGGCATTGAGGGCGATTTAAACACCTACGCCGCCCGCCACAGTTTCGCCACCACCTTACAGCGCACGGGCGCACCTATCAGTTTTATCCAAGGCAAATTGGGGCATAAGAAATCTACCACCACCGAAACCTACTTAAAAGGCTTTGAGCCTGAACAGGAATCGGAGTATTTGAGCGCGCTGTAAAAGGTGCTTGTTAATGAATCAGTTAATTGATATTTTTGTTTTCCTATAAAAAATACGGTTTACCGTCGCGATTGCATGAATGAAACATCTTATCCATTTGGCCAAACCCGTGCCGAGTTTCGCTATGAATTTACCAGTATCAGCAAACAAAAAGAAGTGAGAAAAGTAGTGTTGTTTTCCGCAGGTGAGGACGACCAATTTTATAACTTAGCCTTGCTCGACATTTTGCCTGATGGCAGTACCAGCGACATAACCGAAACCAAAAACCAAGACATGAAAACTGTTTTGGCTACGGTTATTCAGATTGTCATTCACTTTTTAGAAAAGCGTTCTGATGCTTTTATCTTGTTTCAAGGTAGCGACCAACGACGCCAACGCCTTTATCGAACGCTCATAAACCGTGAATATGACCAAATCAAAGATACTTTTATAGTACGTGGCGTAATTGACGAAACCGTAGAATTGTTTGAGCCAAACCGCCCCTATGACTTTTTTATCATCAACCGTAAATATCAAAACAATGAAATCTAATCAACAAAATACACCTGCCCCATTGACAGGCGAGCAGGTTGTTCAGAAAAAACTTGAGGCTATGAACAAACTTTTGAAAAAGATAGACGTAGCCGAGTTAAAGAAATCAATCGTCACAACCAAGGCGACTCGTACGGAATCCTGACAGCATAAAACGAAAACCACAAACGACATGAGAGCGACCAAGATAAACCCCGAATTGAGTAAGTACGTAGGTGTTTTGAGTGAGCACGATAAACGTGCCAAAGAGTTTTTGGACAGAGTAGGTTTGCCTCCGCAAATTTTGGAAGCGCAAGCGGCCAAAGCGAAAGCCACCGAACTATGTGAAACCCTTAAAGAATATCGCCAACGCCACCACCTCACCCAAACCGAACTGGCGAACAAAGTGGGGATGCAAAAAGAGTTTATTAGTCGCATCGAAAACGGCAAGGTCGATGTTCAACTTTCTACGTTCTTGAAACTTGTTGAGGGGCTTGGTTTGCGGGTGATGGTGACGGAGTAGGCTAACTGTGTTAAAATAACATGAAATAACTCGAAAACGGCAAGGTTTTAATATTTTGAAACGCCATGTTAGATTACAGCAAAAGCAATGAAGAACTTTTTTTAGAAAAACTTAAATGCGAATCATTTGAGGGAGTGATAGGTTATTTCTACAGTTCTGTTGAAGTAAAAGTAAAACTTTGGCGTGGAAAGTTGGCACAAACAAAAGAATCAATTGGCGAAGTAGCTTTTCAAGATTACCTAAATCAAGAACGCCAAAAGTTAGTTTCTGAACTTCGCACACTTAAAGCCTCTGATTTTGAACTCCAATATGATGAAACAGTACTAAATTATTATGAAATCTGGCTGTCAGAAATTAAAAATATTTTACCATCTCTGACATGGGATTGGTCAGCCGAGCAAGTTCAACATCTTATTCGGGTTAATATGAATTACAAAATAGTGTACGATTGTTTAACTCACCTCAAAGACCCGTTTTTTGAACAATTCCCCCCCCAACAACAACCACAAACCCTCCACCCTGCCTTAACGGGGGCGAATCAGAAAAAGAAAGAAATTAACATAACTCCCGAAAATGTAGAACTGATTTACATGGCTTTAGTGCCGTATTTTACAGGAAAAGAAACGGAGTTAAGGCAGTTATTAGAAGGTAAAGCGATTGAGGAAAAGTTAAAATTCAATGGTAGTGCCAAAGTGTTATGTAACACTTTTAATACCCTTCAGGAAGCGGGTCGAATAAGCGCAACAGTACCCCAAATCAAAGACTGGTTACGTAAATATTTTCAAGTTAATCGCAAACCGTATGACCTCAGAGAGGGTAGTACATTAGACCGATACTTTCAAGAAAGAATTGAGAACCATCGTCAAATATTGCTACCAACTATCAAAAATTTGATGACTTTTGATAAGCCCTGAAAAATGGTTCAAAATTCGGAAAACGTTCGTAAAACATTCGGGAAAGTTCGGCAATCGTCGGACTTTTTTTTATGCCTGTTTTAGCTTATATCTATGCAGAATCATTTTAAAATCACAATGATTCTATGTCACAAATTATTTTAAACGGAATCGCGCTTGCAGACCTACTAAACGAGTTTCGCGCCATTGTCAAAGATGAGGTTTTAAACCTCACCACCACCCCGCCACAGCCCACCACGGGTAAACGTTACCTAACAGCCAAAGAAGCCGCTGAGTTTTTGGGCATCAAGCAACAAACTCTTTATCAGAACATCGAAAAAATACCAAGCATCAAGAAGCATGGCAAACTTTTCTTTGTTGAGGCTGAACTAATCGCTTACATGGAAGGAGGGCGCGAACAATGAAACGCTTCAAACCTTCCGCACAATACAACATGGCTACGGGGGCATTTGTAGCAACTGAACCCAAACCCCGCCCAAAACGCAAGAAAACCAACACCAACAGTTTAACGGCTCAAATTGTTCACTACGTCGAACTCCGTGGAGGGTACGCTATGCGTATAAACGTTGGGGGCTTTTATCGGGAGGATGTTGGGTACATTCGTAGCGGCTCTACCATTGGCGTACCTGACATTATCGCGGTCTTTGAAGGTATGTACATTGGTATCGAAGTCAAGACGGGCAAGGACTACCAATCAGAGGTACAAAGGACGGTACAGGAGCGAACACAACAGGCCAAAGGGGTGTATCTGATAGCCCGTGATTTTGAAAGTTTTAAAGGAGCGTTTGAGGCCGTTGTAACGAGATTCTAAAAACAAGGGGCGGTACACCCTGACAGCGACCGCCCCGTAAATAAAAAGGGCATGACAAAAGTAAGAAAAATACAGCTAATACAGGTCTATGAGATTTTGAAAAAAGAGCCAATGACAATGCTACAGGTTGCTCAAATAACGGGAATCGAGCGGGCTAATATCTGTCGGCATGTCGCAAACCTACGGGAGCAGTCTAAAATTGCGGTAGCTAAAGACGGCTATTGTCCAATCACTCGACACAGGGCGGGTTTTCTTACCACCGACCCCGCTAAATTTCCTCAACCTTCACAGTTAAATCTTTTTGAGTAATGGGCGAAGGCTGGATAAAAGACACTAATGCACGGTTCTTTACGTTCCCCGTGGAGTTGCTACGGGGGGCGTTTACCAACATTGCGGGCGTTTGTAGTGATGCGTTCGCCTATGCTGTTTATGTCAGATGCAAGACTTATGGCGAAACACCCCTAAGGGGAGTATTGTATTTTCGTATTGCGTATGATGCTACCGAGGCTAAAGGCGTTTATGTTCGCGGTCGAGAACTCTATGATAGCTTTACGCGCCCCGTATTGGTCAGCGTAAACAAGGCTATCGTTTTCAACTTTATGGGAAACCCCAAAACAGATTTCGAGATTGCCGTTTTTTGTGCGTTCTGTGGGCTTCGTTCAATCATTGGTACAAAACCATACGTTAAGACCAATAACGGCCTTTTACTGGCGCGTATGTTTGGCTATGCTAGTGTTAAAGAGTTTGAGGCGTTGAAGGAGAAACACAGTTACTACCTCGATAACTTTTCTACGGCTCAGAAAATACGCTATCAACTCACGAAGAAGATTATCAGAAACGAGTTGGTTTTAACGTGGGGTTTAAAGTACTACTCCAGTCAGTCAAAAGGCTTTTATGCTTCGTTCAAATTGGGGCTTGATGCGTTGGTACTCTATGCCAAAAAGAGCCGTAAATCAACCAAATTAAAGCAACAGCAGCAAGAGGAAAAACAGATAGTTGAGCGAATTGAGAGGCAGTTACGGGGCAAGTAGTTGTACTTTTCCGAGGTTCAGAGTTACCGCATCATTTTTTACATTTACCGCAACCACTACCGCACACTTTACCGCACCTTAAATAAGGTATTTTAATAAGGTACTTAAATAAGACTCTCCAATAAAGGTAAAACGCGCACGTGAGAAAAAATGAGTTTTGGACTGGAAAAAAATTGCATCATTCCAGTATCTGACCTTTAAATTTGGAAGTAGGGGGTTGGGGGGGGGCGCGTGGGCGGGGCGGTGTGGATAAGTGGAAAACATTGGGTTATTGGGGTGTAATGACCAACAGTTAAAGCAGTTAATTTTTGAAAAAAACAGAAAAAAACAGACATGAAGGGAAAAACAAACAATCCAAACGGACGACCAAAAGGAGTGCCAAACAAGATAACGGGTGAATTGCGGGAGAGAATGAAAAACTTTCTATCAGAGAATTGGGAGGAAGTGGCGGAGGCAATTAAAGAAATGCCCGTTAAAGAGAAGCTAGTTATTTATGAAAAGTTGATGCCCTACGTAATCCCCAAACCGATACCAGTAGCGGACAGGGTCGAAGAAGATACGACCCCGACCCGTGCCGAGGTAATAAAAGAATACTTGTCGAGGTTATCAAAAGAGGAATTGTTGAAAATCATTGATGAGGGCGAAGGGGCGGAGGGTGCGTAATGCCTCAACGTTTAACTAACCAAGGGAGCGCGTTACATGAATTTTCCAAAATCATAGGAAAGTTTATGTAACGCGTTTTTTTGGGTTACTAGAAGTTGATTCGAGAAATTAGAAGATTGATGTATGAATATTGGAATATTTATGTAATAACATAGTAATCAGGTAGTTATGTTGAGAAAAATAATGAATTTTGTTTGTGTTTATGGTAAAGGGAAGCCTATGTTTGTGTCTCTTAACAATTTCAAAACTCATGCAAAACCTTAAAGTCGAGTCGAAAGCACGGGAGGTGCAAACGGCTCTCACTGACACAATCACAAGTTTGGAAGGTGTTTACCTCCTCGATCGAATAGACAGTTTGGGCGCTTATCAGCATACCAAGCGGCAAATATCAGATGTGTTTCTTACGTACCTTCTCGATAATAACAACGGAGAGCCAACGGAGGCTACTAGGAAAGACGTTTGGGCGCTTTATGACTCGTACCAGTCAATCATTGATAGGCTTTATTTGGAACGGCAGGAAAGTATTTTGGTATCTGCTAGGGCGATAGTGGAGCAATAGCTACCACTCCAAATGATTGAAATTATCAAGTGGCTAATAACTTAAATACGATATGATACAGATTTCTGCTTTACACGATGTTGATGTTCGTTTTGTCTTTAGAAAGTACCAAGGCAAAAACCCAAAACTTCGTACTCATGGTACGATTTACGCAGTAATTACAATGAACGGAGAAGACTCAGAGCCGTTTTCGACTCAAGAACAATGTTGGAAATCCGAATGGATGGGGACAAAAAGACTTTTTAGCGACAAAAACCGTAATGTCAAGCTGAATAAAATTAGGGAGTATGTTAGGACTGTTGCCAATATTTTAGAAATGCAGGGCGAAAAACTGAGCGCCTACAAAATTAAGCAACATTACTTCCTGGCATTACAAGGCGGTAAAACTCCACAGTGGACAATTTTAGAAGCATTCGACAAATACAAAGCGTTCAAAGAGCAACAAAAAAAGGTAATCGGTGATACAATTACTACTTATGAAACTAGAAAGAACTATCTTGGTCAGTACCTAACTTCCAAAGGCCGTAAGAATGTACTTGTGAAAGATTTCTCATTGAAGGACTTTAATAATTTAGAGGTGTGGGGGCTTTCGCAAGGCACTGGTCAGGATTATGTGTCAAAAGTTCGCCAAATGGTCAAATCTGTTTTGAAGTTTGCTAAACGAGAGGGGCAAACGATTGACGAAGCAATCATGTTTGAGCGTTTGACATGGGAGAGGCCAAAAACTCCCACCTACGTAGAAGAGGAGGCTATCGCCAAGATTCAGGCGGTACAGTTACCTGAGCATTTAGAAAAGGTTTTTGACGCGTGGCTTTTTGCGCGGCATACGTGCCTTCATTTTGTAGATTACTACTACTTACAGGCTGACCACATTAAAAACGGGTTTATTATAAAGAGCCGCCAAAAGACGGGTATTTTACAGAGAGTTCCGTTAAATGAAGTGGCCTATGGACTTATTGAGAAGTACGAAGGGGTAGAAGGTTTACCAAAGGTTTCCAATAAAGACCACAAAACCGCCTTGGCTTTGGTTAATCGCTATTTGTCGGACATTTGCCTACTTGCGGGTGTGAAGAAATTCACGTTTTCCAATGCGAGAGACACGTATTTGAATGAAGCCTTTAATGAGAAAGGAGTTAGACCAGCGACGGAGAATAGTATCGCGGGTTGGACTTCGCAACGAGAGTCGAGCAGATACAGACAAGTATCTTTGGCTACAATAAGGAAGGAACTAGGAATGGAATACCTTTCAAATGGTTAGCTTATTGTTAAAGCTCACTCAATAACAGGTGGATAACAGGTAAAAAACAGGTAGCCCCTTTTTCTGTTGGCTGGAAAAATAACGAACTCACTTGCTATGCAGGCGGGTTCGTTTGCTTTTAGAGCTTGCTGAAAAATCTCTAAAGAATAGAGGAACAGCCCCATTTGTGGTGCAAGTTGTGGTGCAAGTGAAATAAAAAAGCAGCTACGATTTAACGTAACTGCTTGATTATCAAGTCGGGATAGCGGGATTTGAACCCACGACCCCTTGCCCCCCAGACAAGTACGCTACCGGACTGCGCCATATCCCGAATCTTTACCGTTAGCTTTCGCTAAAAGTGGCAGCAAAAGTATTTTATTTTTTGATAAGTGTCAACTCTTACTGAAATTATTCCCTTAAAAATTGACTTTCCTCCTCTAAAAAACGCTGAAAACGCTCCCGAATTTGACGATAAGCTGCAATTAGCACCCACGCTTCCTCCGTCACAGTCGCCCCTCCTCCTCTTTCTCCTCCCGTTTGGGTAACTACCAACGGCTTTTTGGCTTGCGTATTCAAAGAATTGACCATCTCCCAGGCTTTTTTGTACGACATCCCCATTTGCTTGGCAGCTTGGTTGATGGAACCCGTCTCGGCAATGCGCTCCAATAGTTCTACCCTACCTGGCCCCAAAAATCGCTGCTCGTCACTTTCTATCCAAAGACTTCCTGATACCCTAAATGGGATTTCTTTTAAAAGATGCTTCACGTTGTACTTTTTTTCTTGACCCAAATCTACTGATTGTCAGCGATTAAAAAATTATTTCCAAAAAAATAATAATCTAACTGTTGACAGTGTCAAAAATCGGCGTACCTTTGCACCACGTTTCACAAACGCAGCGAACAATGAGACCAGTCGGCCCGTTCGTCTAGCGGTTAGGACACGACCCTTTCACGGTTGAAACAGGGGTTCGATTCCCCTACGGGTCACAATCGCAGCGCGAAACGTAACGCCTCAAAACCACAAGTTTTGGGGCGTTTTTGTTTTCAGGCACTTTTAAGAAAAATAAAAATATTTTTGGTGCAAATGTTTTTTGTGTGAAATATAATCGTACCTTTGCACCACGTTTCACAAACGCAGCGAACAATGAGACCAGTCGGCCCGTTCGTCTAGCGGTTAGGACACGACCCTTTCACGGTTGAAACAGGGGTTCGATTCCCCTACGGGTCACAATCGCAGCGCGAAACGTAACGCCTCAAAACCACAAGTTTTGGGGCGTTTTTGTTTTTTAGCCTTCCCAAACGCGCCCGCTACTTGGCCGTGACCAATTCAAGCATTGTGTAGGATTTAAGCCCCATTCGTTGGGCGTCTTGTAAAAACTCTTCTAACAATTGTACCGAAAAAGCGTAGGGTTCTTCCGAAGGCGTAAACAGTGGACGATGACCCAGCAACATAAGGACGGAGTTGGTGTTTTTAGCCCGAATCAGACCATCCTTCAATTGGGAACGGTTCATGTGAGTATATTGGTCAATCAGTAACGCGTGAACCTTTTGTGAGCCATCAAACTGATAATAAATATCGTCGATGGCAAAGATTGGCTGGCGAATCGTAATAAAAGGCAAATGCCGCTCGGTCATCGAAACATCGCGCAACAGTTTAAAATAATCACGCAAGAGTCGTCGGTCAGTCCACCACGTTTGTTGCCCGCCGACGTGCGCAAACGTAACGGGTCGAAAACCTGCTTTGCGCATTACATTTAATTCGCCTTCTATCTCAAATTTGTAAAAATCATCCAACGCTCCTCCCCCTCTGAGCCAATCCAATACCCTAATGTGGGCCGCGCCGTGCGCTCCAATTTCGTGCCCGTCTTGGGTAAGTTCACGCAGTAACTGTACTTCTTTCGGGCTTAAACTGTCAAACTGCGTTACGTAAAACGTCGCCTTTGCACCGTATTTTTTTAGCAGCGGCCGCAGCTTCGTCCATTCCTCCACATAACGGTCGTCAAATGTCAGGGCATACCCTGCTCGATGCTGGTTTTCAGGTCGTTCATTACACCCTATCAACAGGATACTCAATACAGCAAACCATCCCAAAACGCTATTTTTCATCCCCAAGTTTTTTAACTTTTTTGCCTATCCCACCTCCCCTTTTTTTTGTTGGTAGAGGTTTTTGGTTTTCTATGAATGTCTTTGTATTATCGTTGCGGCAAATGTAGTGCCCTAAAACCAAACCACCTACTTACTCATGTTTGTTTTGACCCAACAACCCTCCGTAGCCAACCATTTTTTAGCCGAACTTCGTGACGTTGACGTTCAACAAGACCGCATGAAGTTTCGCCGAAACCTAGAACGGATGGGGGAATTATTGGCGTATGAAATCTCTAAATCGTTGCCGTACCGTCAAGCGCAAGTGACTACGCCGCTGGGAGTTGCCCAAACTCGATTACTACGTCAGCCTCCCGTTTTGGCCACTATTTTGCGGGCAAGTTTGCCTTTTCACCAAGGCTTTCTTAATATTTTCGATCAAGCCGACAATGCCTTCATTGGCGCCTATCGAGGCCATCACATTGGCGAAGAAGACTTTCAAGTAGAAATGGACTACATTACCGCCCCTGATTTGCAAGACCGTACGCTTATTTTGATGGACCCCATGCTGGCCACAGGTCGGTCGATAGAAAAGGTATATCATGCACTTCTTCGATTTGGTATTCCTGCCCAAACCCACATCGCCGCCGTCATTGCTAGTCCCGAAGGGGTAAAATACCTCCAAAGCCGAATGCCCGAATGTCGTCTTTGGATTGGTGCCATCGACGAAAAACTTGACCCTCATTATTACATCGTGCCAGGTTTGGGCGATGCTGGTGATTTGTCGTTTGGGGCGAAAGTTTAAAAACAAATGAGCAAAGGCAAGTTCCACTGAGCGCCTCTCATAAAAAATACCATTTATTCCAACAATCAGCTACGTAATGTCCACCATCAAAAACGATACTCCAACCTCAGTACGGGAAGGCGAGCAGCTTGACTTAGCCCAACTCAACGCCTATTTTGGGACTCAAGCCCCTGCAATCGGGACGGTTACGGAAGTAAGTCAATTTCCTGGAGGCTATTCCAACCTGACCTATTTCCTGAAAACCGATTCAGGGAAGGAATTTGTCCTGCGTCGTCCGCCGTTTGGGGCTAAAAATATCAAAGGAGGGCATGACATGGGACGGGAGTTTCGGGTGTTGTCGATGCTGCACGCGGCAGGGTACACCAAAATTCCTACGCCTATTGTTTTTTGTGACGATGAAAATGTCCTCGATTGCCCCTTTTACGTTATGGAGCGCGTCCAAGGTGTGATTCTAAGGGCACATTCTGCGCCCAAATTGGGTTTGGGCGAAACAACCATGCGACAACTTTCGGAGGCATTGGTGGACAACTTGGTGGTTTTACACGGCTTAGACATTCAACAAACAGGGTTAATCCAACTCGGGAAGCCAGAAGGGTACGTACAACGTCAAGTCGAAGGCTGGTATCGTCGGTATCAAAACGCCCAAACCGACGATGTGCCCGCTTTTGAACAGGTGTATCAGTGGCTAGTAAAAAATCTCCCCGCTGAAAACGCCCCTACCCTCATTCACAACGATTACAAGTACGATAACGTCGTGCTCAACTCCCAGAATCTAAACGAAATTTTGGCGGTATTGGATTGGGAAATGACCACCATCGGCGACCCACTCATGGACGTAGGTACCTCGCTTTCTTATTGGGCGGAAGCAGGCGATGGGGCATTTGAGAAAAGTTTTAACCTAACGTGGCTTCCTGGCAACCTAACACGTCAAGAATTTGCCGACCGCTATGCCGAAAAAAGCGGCCGCGATTTGTCCAATATTTTGTATTACTACGTTTTCGGCTTGTTCAAAAATACAGTGGTAATACAGCAAATTTATGCCCGCTGGAAAAAAGGGTTTAGCAAAGACGAGCGTTTTGGAGCCCTATTGATGGGCGTACATGCTTTAACCAACTCGGCCTCCAAAGCCATCGAGCGTGGCAAAATATAGGAGTCAGATTTCCGACTCCGCGCTTCTGCGTGAGCCAAAAGGTAAGGCACAAAGGCTTACTCTAAAGCAGAAACGTGGATTTTTTCAAGTAGTTTTGATTGGGAGAGAAAACAAACAGGCAAGCTCCGTTTTTGAGGGTTTCGATAATGTCTTTGTGGATTCCGTACGGTACGGCTGGGCAACCGAAACTGCGCCCCAAACGGCCAATTTTACGAATAAAATCTTCGCTGACATAGTCGGCGCCGTGCATTACGACCGCACGGTCAAGGGCGTTGGTGTTAAAGCCGTTTTCAAGCCCTTTGAGTTTCAGCGACAAGCCGTGTTTGCCTTGGTACGTCCCCAAAGTTTGGTAAAATCCCAAACTTGATTGCAGCGAAGAGACTTCATTAGAAAATTTTTGTGCAAACAAATCCCCCGAATTACGTCCATGTGCCACGTAGGTACGGAAAAGAAGCTTCCGTTTGAGCAAATCAATGACGTACAAACGTTTATTTATCGAAGGCTGACTCAAATCTACAATTGCTAAAATCGCCTTGGCAGGATTGACTTTTTGAACCCCTCGAATGGCATAGTCAAACACGCTATGGCTCAGTCCAGCATTATCCAAGCTAAGTTCTTGATAGATATTCAATAATGAACTGTACGCCGTTGAGCGAGGTTTCGCCAATACAGTTGATGAGGCAATAAGAAAAAAGAGGAGGACTAGGCGGGAGCTTAACAACTTCATAAGGACAACAAACTATGTTCACATTTCAGATACACAAAAAGGTAAACGCCTAAATTAAAAAAAATGTTGCACGTTTTTAGGTTCTTTTGCTGATAATCTGATTAAAATCAGGTTAATAACGAGTCGCATTACCCCAAAAGGTTAGGGTGTAGAGTATCCGCGCACGGTACGTTTTTACTTAAATATCTTGCGAATAAAGCTCCCGAGAAAACTCCCCGTGAACGCAGGAAAAAACTGCAATAAAGCCGTAAATTGGGTCGCTTCGGCATCAAGCGGAGTCATGATTTTGAACGTATTAAAAGCAAAATAAAACATCGCAATTAAGACCGTTTGTTCAATCGCCAACAACCATCCTTTTTGGGGCTGTAGCCACCCTAAGCCCAATGCGGTAAGCATCCCAATTAAAAACGGTGTGTGAATGGTGGGGCCTATAAAACAGAAAATTGTCACTAGAATACTTGTTCCAATGGTGATGATTACGTCACGAATTAAGTTTTTTGTCCAAAAGAGCGTCATGGCTTTTTAATTAAAATTTTTGCAAAATTAACTCAAAACATCCCATTTATCAGGCATTGGTTTTACCTATCTTCGCATTTTCAAACCTCAAACCTATCTTCCATGAAAAAAATCGCCGTTTCTATTTTGTTATTTGGCAGTTTAATCGCCTGTTCGCCCGACCCAAATCAGTCAACAACTACTGAGTTTCCCATTGTTGGAACTTGGAAGCTACTGCAAGGCACCACAATCAAAGGCAAAGACACCACGCGTACCGATTATACCAAAGGACAAGAAATGATTAAGATCATTAGCCCAACGCACTTTGCTTTTTTGCGACACGACCTTCAACATGGCAAAGACTCTACTGCCGATTACAGTGCAGGTGGTGGCCGCGTAACCATTGGCGAAAAAAGCTACACCGAATACTTGGATTACTTCAACGTACGGGAATGGGAAGGGGGAAAGTTTGATTTTGAGTACGAAATAAAAGGGGATACATTGGTAATTACGGGCATAGAAAAAGTAGAAAAACTGGGCGTCAATCACCTCAATATCGAAACCTACATTCGTCAAAAATAAACAATACCGTTGCGCTTCGCTATGAGCTTTTTCAAAGACTTGTTTCTGAAAACCCGTCATTTTGCTTTGTACGGTTTTCTGATGGCGATTTTGGTATTTGCCCTGAAATGGCTGCAATGGAAGTTTTTAATCATAGACAATTCCATTGAGATTTACGTCGGAATCATTGCCGTCCTTTTTATGCTGCTTGGAATATGGATAGCCAACCAACTGTCCAAACCCCAAGTGCAAACGGTGTTTATTGAAAAAGAAGTAGTACTCGAACCGCTCTCCGCTCCTATTGTTAACGAAACTGAACTTCAAAAACTGAATTTGAGCACGCGCGAATACGAAGTTTTACAACTTTTGGCACAAGGATACAGCAACGCCGAAATCGCCGAACGGTTGTTTTTGTCGCTGAGTACCATCAAAACGCACGTCTCCAATTTATTTGTAAAAATGGACGTCAAAAGCCGAACTCAGGCCATCGAAAAAGCCAAGCGACTGAATATCATCATCTAACGCTCTCTCCTACTTTAGTCTGAATTTGGCCTAAAAACGCATTTTGGTACTTTAGTATGAGTCCCAAACCACGTGCTCAACCTAGTTTTGCCGAAAATAAAACCCTCAAAAACAATGAAACGCTACATCTTCATTTTCGGACTTGTTCTCGGTACTATCTTATGTGTCAACATGGTTTACATGGTCAACTTGTGCTACACCAACCCTGATTTCAGCGGCAACGAGCTCATGGGTTATGCGGCCATGGTGCTTATTTTTTCGCTTATCTTTTTTGGCGTTCGCAACTACCGCAACAAAGAGCTGGGCGGACATATCTCGTTTGGTCAAGCTTTTAAAACGGGGGCTTTTATTGCCCTCATTGGCTCAACAATGTACGTCTTTGTTTGGCTTTTTTATTACTATTTGTTTGTGCCTGACTACCTCGACATTTACACTTCACACGTTCTCAAGGAGGTAGCCCAAACGGATACAGCGGCGTTGGCGGCCAAAACCAAAGAAATGGCGGAGTTTAAAGAAATGTACAAAAATCCTTTGTATGTTGTACTTATCACTTACACCGAAGTATTGCCCGTGGGGCTAATTGTGGCGCTGGTAAGTGCGCTTATCTTGAAGCGAAAAAACAAGGCAGAAGTGTATTCCTAATTACAAAACAAAACCTCCCGAAAGTTTTGAACTTTCGGGAGGCTCAAGGAGGTTTTAGCGAAGAATTTTATTCGGCCTTAAAAACGGCATCCATGCGTTCGCTGATCACTTGCAAACGCTTGCGATCGCCGCCTGGTACTTCGGCCGAGCCCCATCCTGAGTAGCCTACTTTTGCCAAAGCTTTGTTAACGACAGGCCAATTACAATCACCGTCCATCAACTCCACGTCAAACCCTTTCCAAAGGCCCTCGTCTTGTTGTTTTTTACGGCTAAATTCTTTGATGTCAATTTTCATAATGCGCTTTCCGAGCGCCTCAATCCAATGCTCGGGCCAACCATAACGAAGGATATTGCCCACGTCGAAATACCAACCCACCAATGGGTGATTGATTTCATCGACAAAGCGAGCGGCTTCTACTGGGCTTATCAAGAAATTGTTCCAAACGTTTTCCAAGGCGATTTTGATACCCGTTTTTTCCGCTTCAGGAATCATTTTTTTTATTTCAACTTGAGCACGTTGATACGCATCTTGGTAACTTGTACCTGCATTGACGGCCCCTGGAACTAGCAAAACCGTCGTTCCACCGTAGAGTTTACAGTCGTTCAATGACTTAATCATTGACTTTGAGCAAGTCTCTCTTACTTTAGGGTCTGCATCCGTAAGCGGCGATTTCCAGTGTACCGAGTTGACCACCCCAGGAATCACCAACCCTGTCTTGTCACGGGCTTCTAGAATTTCTTTTGGGTCTAACTCATTGGGAGAATCAAGCTCCACCCCGTCGAATCCTAGGTCTTTGAGCAGCTTAAACTTGTCAAGCACCGAAAGTTTTTCGGTCACCATGCCGTATTTAAGGCTCTTTTTTATCAACGGGCGCGCTACAGGTTTTGCCGCAAGGGCAGCACGATCTATACCCACCACCGCAGCCGTAGTTGCGATGGTGGAGGTTTTCAAGAAGTCTCTTCTTTGCATGAGGTGATTAGAAGAAAGGAGTAAAACCTGGGCGAGCTACTTCTACTTTTGGTGCAGGCATATCCCAGCTTGTGATATCTGGTGCCAATACCTCGTTCGACTTAATCGCTTCGTCCCACGTAATTTTCTTCCCTGTGTAGGCCGCCATACGTCCCATAATCGCAAGCATGGTACTGTTGGCCATCCACTCACCGTTATTGATAGGCTTGCTGTTACGAATCGACGCAAACAGTTCATTGTGTTCTGTTTGGTACATATCGTTCTGAGCACCAGAGTATTCCCAAGGATTCGCGCCTTCGATTTTGTGCGTTGGGCGTGAGCAGTTAGCCATCGCGCGACCTTTAGTACCAAAAGTTTCTACCAAATAGCTACGCTCACAGTTTTCTTGCTGACGCGAGAAGTGGAAACCTTTTGCCCCGTTTGGATAGTCGTACGTAATCGCAAAGTGGTCAAAAATATGTCCGTATAATGGGTCAACGCGTACTTGGCGACCTCCTGTTCCCACAGCACTTACTGGTAAAACGTCGCCCATTGCCCACGACATCATGTCGATGCTGTGTACGGCTTGTTCTACGATGTGGTCACCTGCCAACCACGTGTAATACATCCAGTTACGCAATTGGAATTGCAAATCGTTCCAGCCTTCTTGGCGAGGGAATGACCATGCACCACCTGTGTTGTAGGTGTTATAAATCGACATTACTTCGCCAATTGCACCTTCGTTGATTTTACCAAATACGGCGCGTTTTGGCTCGTGGAAACGCCAACAGAAACCCGATACCAAAGAGACATTTTTCTCTTTAGCTAACTTGGCCAATTCCAATACTTTACGAATACCAGGGGCATCAACCGCTACTGGTTTTTCGCAGAAAATATGTTTTCCCGCCTTAATAGCAGCTTCCAAGTGAAGCGGGCGGAAATGCGGTGGCGTCGCCAAAAGAACGACGTCAACACCCGAGTCGATTACTTTTTGGTAGGCATCAAAACCAACAAATTTGCGGCCTTCGTCCACCTGTACTTTGTCACCGTGGACTTTACGAAGACCTTCGAGGCAGGTATTAAAACGCTCTGGGAAAATTTCACCAAGGGCGTAAAGAACAACGTTGGGATCGGCTTTCAAAGCTTGCATGGCAGCTCCCGAGCCACGTCCACCACAACCAATAAGACCTACTTTAAGTGTTTCCGAATTCATACCAGCAAACGCTTTGTTCGGAATAATGATGGATGGAAATGCAGTTCCTGCTAAAGCAGCACCTGCCAATTTTAGCACTTCACGGCGAGTGGTGTTCATGAGAATTGAAAGGATTTAGAAATGAATGAGCTAACTGACTGACTGACTGAACGCTCGATTTTCAACAAAAATACAATTTTATCGAAAACCTTGCATCCAAATTTTAACTCAAATTTGATACTATTTTTTTAAAATATATAGCACAAATAATAATTTTTTTTAAAAACGAACCTAAACTTCCTCCAAACGGTAAAAACGAGCGGCATTCTGACCCAAAACTTTGGCTTGGTCATTTTCCGAGAAACCCACGCGTTTCATGTACTCTTGGACGATACCAAGTACTTGTTCGTATTCTGCCGCTACCAAGCAAACGGGCCAATCGGAGCCAAACATCAATCGTTCAACACCAAAAGCTTCAAAAACCACGTCTAAATAGGGGAAAAAGTCTTCGGTTTTCCAGTTTTTCCAATCGGCTTCCGTCACCATGCCTGATACTTTACAATAAACGTGCGGGTAAGTCGCCAATTGCCGCATGTAATTCGACCACGTATTGATTTTTTTGTCTTTGATGTAGGGCTTCGCAATATGGTCCACCACAAACTGCACCTCAGGCACCTCCCGCACCAACTGCAACGCGGCTTTCAACTGCGTAGGGTAAATAAGAATATCGTAGCTGTAATCAAACGCGCTTAGTTGGCGAATCCCTTTGATGATTTCGGGGCGCGCCAAAAAATCGTCGGGCTCACCCTGCGCCACGTGACGAAAGCCTTTCAGCAATTCGTATTGTGAATAATAATCCAGGCGGTCGTACAAATCACTTGCTTGCAAATCGACCCACCCCACTACTCCTTTCACAAACGAGGAGTATTTTTCGGCCAACGCCAACAAAAACAACGTTTCGGCGTCTGATTGGTCGGCCTGAACGGCCACACAACCCGTTACGCCATTGGCTTCATAAACGGGCTTTAAATCTTCGGGCAGAAAGTTTTGGCGGATACGCGTCATTTGGTCGTTTATCCAAGCGTCGCGCTCGGCATCGTATATCCAAAAATGTTGGTGCGAATCAATAATCATTTGAAATCAAAAATTTAATTGAACGTTCGTTTGTTTACGCAAATCTACAAACGTTTCGCATCTCCGATGCACGGGATTTGTTTGTTTATACAATCTCTACAAACGTTTCGCATCTCCGATGCGGGATTTGTTGTCTGATGAGATTCAACCTCCAATTACCCTATTTATTTCAAAATTTCCATGGAAGTCAATTCGGGACCTCCCCCTCGGTTGCCCGAACCTGCCGCCACATATACCTTTTTCTTATAAATCGTCGCACCTGTTCCGTGACGACCTTTATTCATGTTAGGCAACTTTTCCCATTTCATAGTCTTGGTATTCAACGCCTCCACGTCCGCGTGGGCTTCCACTTGAGCGGGGCTTTCTCCGCCCATAATCAACAATTTATACCCAAAAGGCACGGTCATGTTTCCCGCCCGCTGCGTAGGCAAATTTAATTCGGTGGGCAAGGTTGTCCACGTATTTGTCTTAAAATCAAAGACATCGACTGCGGGTTCGGTAAGGTTGAGCACCTGATTAATGCGCGCCGTCGAACGGCGACCGCCCGCCACGTAGAGTTTATCATTTATGACAGCCACCGAAACGTGGTCTCGCACGTGCGGGGCATCGGGAAGTTTACGCCACATATTGGTTTTGGGATCAAATTCATCTAGCCAGCCCACATGCCCGTCGTAATGCCCATCTTGGATACCGCAAACGAGGTACAATTTATTCTTGTAATTTACTGCTCCCGTTGCTCCCCTCAAACGGTCAGCAGGAATCGGCGTTCCTTCACGCCATTCGTTTTTGGCAGGGTTAAAGATATAAATAGAAGTCAACGGTTTTTCGTGCGGATATTGCCCCATAAACGCCCCCATCACGTAGGCTTCGTTGTTGTATTCAATCGCCTGAAAGTGATTCATCTCAACGGGCGGCGCAGCGAGTTGCTTCCACGAATTGGTTTTGGGGTCAAATTCATCAACGGGTCTAGTACCCCGTCCACCAATTAGGTACAATTTATCCCCGACTTTGGTAAACGCATTTTCGTGCCGTGCTGTGCAGCTATTGGCAGTCTGCGCAGTTTCCCAGTTTTCAACCGACTGAGCGATTCCAAAGTGTGCAAGGGCCATTATTGAGCAAAAAAGACCTGTTTTAAGGTGAGTTGAGTGCATGGTAGGTAGTAAACATTTAAGGTATAAATCTGATGTGGTGCATTTTTTACTCGCTGAAATATTAATTGATTTTGGGAAAAATGTAAATTGCCAAACCAACTAAAATCCCCCATTTATCCATAACAACCATGAAAACGTTTTCTCAACTATTGTTATTAGGGTTACTTCTACAAGCCTGCTTTGCCGATCACCGAGTGGATGTAGCCTTGCCCAAAGAATACGAAGCCTGCTGCGGCCTTCAACCCGTTGATTTTAAGCACAGTAACGGGTCTATTTACATGCCCAATGTATTTACCCCAAATGGAGATGGCATCAATGATTTGTTTTATCCTTTCATTAGCGACGAAATCCTAGAGGTACAAGGTTTTACCATTTTGAGTGCCAGTGGCGATACGGTCATTTTTTCACGCCCCACGGTACTTTACGACCGTCTGAATGAATTTGCTTGGAACGGTCTGCGAAGAGATGGAACTCTTTACCGAGGCCGTTTCAAATACGGAATGCGAGTAATCAGTAAAGATTTTAAGTTGCGTTTATTAGAAGGGGAAGCCTGTAGCGTTCTTTGCGAGCCTGGTACAAGGGAATTGAAAGTCAAAAAGGGGTGCTTTTATCCTAGCCAAGCGGGAAATAATGGCAAAGCTGGAAAAGTGGACAGTACACTTACGAATAAAGAAACAGACTGTCTTCGCTAACGCGAGGCTCTAACTCGTGTTGGCGATTGACAGGCTTCTAGCCCTGCTTGTAACCATACAAAGGGTAAGCCCTGTTAATAATAGAACAAGCAAAAATTCGGTAATTTTTTCAAAATCAAGTATTAATCAAATAAAATTTCAATACTTTATATATCACTAATCAAACCACAATGGCTTTTCACGATTTACAAGACAAGTTTACAAATGAAAAAATTATTTTTAATTGTTTTTTTAGCAGTGAGCTGCCATAAACAACATCATGAATCGAAGAAATTAAAAAAAATAGACAACATTGATGTTAGTATAAAACTAGTAGAGGGGGATGATATCAATAACAATCTATTAGAATTAACTTTAATAAACAATACTAACAACCCAGTTAGTATACATAAAACGCCTGAATTGTTTATAAAAGTAGAAGTTTTAAAAAATAATTCGTGGATTGAATATGAATGGCTTGAATCTGAGGAAGCAATAGATAATGGCAAAATAATGCCATTCTACAAGAATGACACTCTTGTATTTAATAAAGAACAAATTTTTTACAAGACAGACTTAATACCGCATAAAGAGGTTAAGGTCAGTTTTAGCTTTAATGTTATTTACACATTAAAAACATATTTAAAAAAACGGATTTATTTTGAATATAAACTTCCTAATAGTGATAAAAAAATCATGTCAGAGTATTTTTTTATTTAAGTACGACATTCAATTATAAATATAAAACTAATTAAAATGTAATTTAACAACAAGAGGCGTTGAATCGTGTTAACTATGAACGACCTTAATCCGTATATGAAACCATTATAAAATGACTGTAAGTCTAAAATAATCAAAGAAAACAATTATCCTAACTACGAGAGACGATATTGACGTTCTGACAAACAAAAAGTTTGTAATAATTATTGATTTCAGTTATTTTTAGGGGATATTGAGAAAATAAACTACCTATAGTTATCCTATGAAAACAATAGCGTCTGTACTATTTTCTACACTAATACTCTTTTGTTGTTCGCAAAGAAGAGTTAGTGATGAAAGCTTCAATATAGTTATTGAAGGCGGGACAAATAAAATAGATTTGGCGCAAGGTATGTATGAAGTTTTTCGAGAAGAAGGGAACCAAAAAGTTTTTTTTAACCTCTCTAAAAATGACAAACAAGCCATTCTGGATTTTATCAATCAAAATAGTTCTCTATTAAAAGAAGGGAAAAGGGATTTTATTTTCATCCACTGGTCTTTACCTATTTCAGAAAATACTGTAACTATATTCAATAATCAAACCGTATCTGTTATAGCTCACTGCGACCCTTGCTACTATCCCTTTGATTTTTCTACGGTTGGAAAGGTAGATAAGCTTGTAAAAATGATAGAACGTATTTGTCAAAAAGATGAAAATGTTCGAAAACTTCCTGATTCTAATTTTTATCTTGAATAAACTTGTTAATACCAGAGTTGTACCTATTGAAATAAATTATAATTGTGTTATAAAGCAGACCAAGCCCCCTAGTAATTCCATAGTACGTTTGTGGGAGAAATTCTATGTATATGCTTTTGGTGTGCTTAATGGATATAAATCTCCATTAAACCTTAAAATAACATGAATACATATTTTTGGTTAAATATTCATTGTGAAAAATTTTCAATCAATGCTCCAAAATCTTTGCTGGGAGAATGGGATAAAGCAATGAATTATACACAAAATCTTTTTAATCAGCATTTTCAAAATTTTAAATTAAAGACAAAAGGAATTAGAAGTTTTAGTGTACTTTTTACTGAATTAGAGCATGTAAAATCTTCTTTACCAAATAACCCATTGGGGGATACAGCATGGATACATTATAGGTTTATAGATGAATCTATAATGAAAAATTTACTCTCATTGAATCAAAAAATGGAATTTATAGCCAATGAAACATACGAATCATTAAAACTATTGTGCGTTCAAAAAAGTATTTCATCTAATACTTTTGAAAGTTCTTTTCAATGGGTTAAAGAGCATTTACCTAAAACCAGTATCTCGGATTTATAATCCCGATGACACAGAGTACGGCAAAATTAGAAATCTCTATGGTTTACATTTATAATGCTAACCACAGAGCAGGGAATTTATAACACCATGGGGCTGATGTTTGGAAAAGAAGGGTGCGTAATTTGCGAGCCTGGCACAAAGGAATTGAAAGTCAAAAAGGGGTGCTTTTATCCTAGCTAAGCGGGAGGGAATGGTAAAGCTGGAAAAGTGGACAGTACACTCACGAATAAAGAAACAGACTGTCTCAAATAAAAAATAGTAGCGCCCTATACCAGTTCGCTACTATTGTATTTCATGCTTACCTATCAGTTTTAGTGGGTTAATTAGTCCTTCCAAGTTTCGATTTTGACGATAAAAAAACTTGGAAGGGCTTTTTCGGGTTGTGAGCAACCCTCTACACCGCAGTCCTTCCAAGTTTCGACTTCGGCGATAAAAAAACTTGGAAGGACTTTTTATTACAAAATTTGGTTAAACTCCAAACGCTCGCCGTCGGGGCCTGTGATGTTAAAATACTTGCAGCCTTTCTGCCAAAAAGCAAGAAATACGGGCGATTCTTCGATGATATTAAAGCCTTCTTTTTTCAAAAGCTCAAATGTCGCATCAATGTCTTCTACGTCAAACGCGACGTGGTCGATGTGGCCGTCTTTGCGGGAACGAATCTCATTTAAGGCGGCGTCGGGCATTTGATAAATCTCCATGATGATGTCCCCTTGTTTCATCATCGCCACTTTCCCCTCCCCTCCTTCGTGCTGAAAAGTAGAAGACATCACATTTGTAAAGCCCAAGCTTTGATAAAATACTTCCGAGCGCGCCAAGTCCACGACAGGAATACCAATATGCTGAATACGAGCTAAGTTCAGTTTCATAGAAATAAGTGTTTTTGAGGTGATAAAACGAAAGGGCTGTTTGCTCACACCTTCAAACAGCCCATCGTTTATCGTTCATCACAGGTTAATTGTATGACAAAGGTAATGCCTCTTCACGCCTAAAATTTATTCTTCTCAGTTTGATTTTATTAAATTTATAACAAATAATTGAAATATATTTGGAATAATTTAGCACAAAATTTCCAAAATGAATATTAACAAAAACCTCTGCGAAAAACTGTATTTGGAAGTAAAGGCTAAACTTCAGAACGAGTTTATCAGGCGAGGGATGACCTACCGTGGTTCTGAAACTTCTATTTGGAAATTGGTCAACCCAAACACCGACAAGACGTATTTTCAAACCATTTTAGAAGAACATACGCAGTTGTCGTTTTCTACCACTTTCAATACCATGTACCTATGGCGCAAAAAAAACGAGGTACAAACTCGCGAAGTGGTTAATTTTCAGGAAGATTACTTAGAGCTCTTCACCAAGTTTCTGGGGTATCCCAACCCCCAATCGTACATAAGTGAGTTTTCGCTCACGCTACACAATTATTTTGGGATCAAGAACGAAGGTAAAATTGTGGTCGTTCAACCCATTTTTGACGCCAATAAAGACGTACCACCGCCCGATATGCAAGGAAAATTTCCGCGTGCCAACGAGCAAACCGTCGATTCGCGGGACACCGAATGTTTGTTGGAACTAATTCAATTGTTTCACAGCTACCATCAAATCCTCCCCCAGCGCGTCTATGACCAAGAATTAATTATCCAGAAAAGCGATGGTTACGATTTTAACGAAACGATTTTAAACCTAAATAAAACAAATTGTATTTTCTCGATTGGCTTCTATTCCAATTACTTTTTCCGCTGGGTATTGGCAAACTACGCCTATCCTTACCTCGAATTTGACGAAAAAAACATTCGCTTTCGGATAAAGTATTTTCACCCCATTTTAGAACAGACCGTTTGGAGTGATTTTTACCAAGGCAGTGAAGGTTTTGATGTGGGTTTTATTTGCAAACTCCCCATCCAGTTTGGCACGAGTACCGTCCCGTGCTACTTCTTCTGTGGACTCGAAAATAAAGCGACCCTCGCCATGACCATATATCTGTGCCAAAATTGGAAAAACCTCTCACAAAAACACGATACTGAGCGCGACCTACCGATTGGAGATGCACCGTTTGTGATGGTGATGCGCGTCAATCGGAGTAATTTAAAGGAAATTTATTGCGAAAAAGTAGTGGTATTGGACTTTGGATAAAAGTTATTCGTAATAATACACCCGAAGATAGGCCATGTCTCGCAAGAAATCGAGTTTTTCTACCTCTACCCGAATGATTCGCAAGCCCGTTCGCTCTTGCAAATCTTCAATCAGCGCCTGGCGGTGGCACTTGGCCGTCAACGAGATTTTATCGTACATAATCTCTTTCGTCGATTGGCGACGGTACAAGAAATTGCTTTCCAGAATAAACGTCAACAACAGCAACAGCGTCGTTATGATGGCCGTAATACCTGCTGAGTTGGTCGAAATACCGTGTATTAGCCCTAAGGCAATTACCAAAAACAGGTATGTCATATTCCGAGTCGAAATACCCTCCGTTCGATACCTTAGCATCGAAAACACCGCAAACAACCCAAAAGCCGCCCCCATCGACACCTCTACCTTGTTCAGTAAGTACGTAACCGAAAAGATAATAAGATTAAAAATGAGAAAAGTAAAAACAAACTCAGTGTTGCGATAGATTGGAAAATAAATCAAACGTAGCAAAATGGCCATGCTCATCAAATCAAGGCCAAGTTGAAAAAATAGTTCGTATGGTAAATCGTTCGACATAATGAGTTAGGTATCCGTGGTGTTTCAATATTCGTTTAGTCGATGGATTTTTGAGTACATGGGTTTGAAAAGATTTGCTTTTATGCCAGGTTCAACGCTCATCAAACCCAAGCAATACTTGCTCAATCCCCCCTCCCGAATGCCCATATCTCTCATCAACAGGGTAAAAGGACTTTGAAAATATGCACGCTGCTTCGCTTCTGCCACCACAATATGCGGGTAAATTCCCGATTGGTCTTGCCAACGAAACCACATATTGAGGTCAAACGTGACGCGCTCAGGACAAGTTTTATTTACCAGCGTAAATCGGTGATAATACACCCAAACCGTTGGTTCTAGGGCCATTGCTGAAAAATCATCCGCTATATTATCCAAAAAATCTGTGCTGGTTGGGCACAAATCCAACGACAACTCTTCGATGGCTATCCGTTTTTTGATGGTTCGTCGCTTATTGTCCTTTAATTTTACTTCCAAAAACTGTGCGTCGGTGTCCACATATCGCCTAGCTCGCACTTTGTATCGATTGAGCTTGCCGTGCAAATGTTGGTGGTAAAACAAGCGTTCGGGTGTGTCAAAATAAAGGGTATCGTAACGAAAAACCGTTTTGGAACTCATCCGCAAAACGTGGTAATAAGGTTGCAATTGTGTCAGTACATCGCCCAAATCATCTTTACGAAACATGTATTTAAAGTCGATACGGTTCATCAAACGCGTTGATTCCATATCGTTGAGCGAAATCTTAGAAAATGAATCAAGAAAACGTTCAATCATACATTTAGTCATAAATCAATCAGGTTGTAAGCAACCTGATACACAAAAAACCAAAAAGGGTACAATCAAAGACCGTACCCTTTTTGGTTTTTTCACTATATATTTTTTAAGAAAATTGCGTTTCCGCTAAGATTCAAGCAATTAATTAATCACTTCTTCCTCTTTTTTCTTCACCGTAATCACGAGATTCTCGCTTCCATCTTCATGGTCAGCCAATAATGTGTCTCCTTCGCGAAGATCGCCCTTGAGAATTTCTTCCGCGACGGGATCTTCAAGGTATTTTTGGATGGCACGATTGAGCGGACGCGCACCGTACTGTTGGTCGTATCCTTTTTCTGACAAAAAGTCTTTTGCTTTCTCAGTCAACTCAACTTTATATCCCAAGGTAGTGATGCGATTGAAAAGTTTACCCAACGAGATGTCGATGATACGATGAATGTCTTCGCGCTGAAGCGTATTAAACACAATCACATCGTCCAAACGGTTCAAAAACTCTGGAGAAAACGCTTTTCTCAAGGCATTCTGGATCGTGGTTTTCATCATATCGTCTTGGTTTTCGGTTTTTGCCTTGGTAGCAAATCCAATACCTGAGCCGAAGTCTTTCAAATCACGCACCCCAATGTTTGAGGTCATAATAATAATCGTATTGCGGAAATCCACACGACGACCCAAACCATCCGTCAAAATACCATCGTCGAGCACTTGGAGTAAGAGGTTAAACACATCAGGGTGTGCTTTCTCAATTTCGTCCAACAACACCACGCTGTAAGGCTTACGGCGAATTTTCTCCGTTAACTGTCCACCTTCTTCGTAACCAACGTAGCCTGGAGGCGCTCCGATGAGGCGAGATACACTGAATTTCTCCATGTATTCGCTCATATCAATGCGCACCAACGAATCGTCTTTGTCAAACAGGTAAGTCGAAAGAACCTTGGCTAATTCTGTTTTTCCTACCCCCGTTGGGCCTAAGAAAATAAACGAACCAATCGGTTTTTTAGGGTCTTTCAATCCAACGCGGGTGCGCTGAATCGCTTTGGTCAATTTTTCGATTGGGTTGTTTTGACCAATTACTTTCGCTTTGAGTTCATCAGCCATTCCTAATAACTTCTGACCTTCGTTTTGAGCGACACGGTTTACAGGAATACCCGTCATCATCGCTACTACTTCCGCCACGTTATCGTCCGTTACAGTATAGCGACGTTTTTTGGTTTCCTCTTCCCAAGCAATCTTTGCGCGGTCGAGTTGATCAAGCAGTTTCTTCTCGCGGTCGCGGAGTTGTGCTGCTTCTTCGTACTTCTGGCTTTTCACGACGAGGTTCTTTTGTTTCTTCACCTCCTCGATTTGTTGTTCCAACACCACGATGTCTTCTGGAACGGTGATGTTGCTGATGTGTACCCGCGCACCTACCTCATCCAATACGTCGATGGCCTTATCGGGCAAGAAACGGTCGGTAATATAACGTTCCGACAATTTCACTGCTTGCGCTATGGCCTCATCTGTATAGTTTACGTGGTGGTGATCTTCGTACTTATCTTTGATATTATTGAGGATTTCAATCGTTTCCTCTACGCTTGGCGCATCCACCATCACAATTTGGAAACGACGGGCCAAAGCGCCATCTTTCTCAATATATTGACGGTATTCGTCGAGCGTTGTGGCACCAATACATTGGATGTCGCCCCGGGCTAACGCTGGCTTGAACATATTGGAGGCATCCAACGAGCCTGATGCCCCCCCTGCGCCTACAATGGTATGCAACTCGTCGATGAACAAAATCACTTCTGGCGATTTTTCTAATTCGTTCATCACGGCTTTCATACGCTCTTCAAATTGGCCACGGTATTTGGTACCTGCCACGAGTGAAGCAAGGTCAAGCGTCACAACGCGTTTGCCAAACAGCACACGCGATACTTTCTTTTGTACAATTCTAAGTGCCAAACCTTCGGCAATCGCCGTTTTACCAACACCAGGTTCTCCAATAAGGACTGGGTTGTTTTTCTTACGGCGGCTAAGTACTTGGGCTACACGTTCGATTTCTTTTTCACGGCCTACAATCGGGTCTAACTTACCCAATTCGGCCATCTTCGTAAGGTCACGGCCGAAATTGTCTAATACTGGTGTACGCGACTTTTCGGCACTTTTGGGGTCTTTTCCTTGCTGCGAACCGCCGCTGAACATGCTCCGTTCATCGTCGTCCTCAGTATCGGGACCCGCGTGGGGTTTGGTGCCTGATGATTGATACTCTAACATTTCCTTAACGATTTCGTAGTTAACATTAAACTTGGCTAAAATCTGCGAGGCCAAATTATCGGGGTCACGCAGAATGGACAGGAGTAGGTGCTCCGTGCCAATGAGTGGGCTTTTAAAAATTTTTGCTTCTAAGTAGGTTATTTTCAACACCTTCTCCGACTGGCGGGTCAAAGGAATGTTGGCCAAGTTTTTGATATTGTTGGTCGCGGTTCCTTTGGTAACTTGCTCAATTGTCACGCGCAATTCGTCCAACGAAACGCCCAGTTTTTTTAACAGGGCCAATGCCACGCCCTCACCCTCTCTGATCATCCCCAAAACGAGATGCTCTGTACCAATATAATCATGTCCCAAACGGAGGGCTTCCTCACGGCTGAATCCGATGACTTCTTTTACGCGATTTGAAAATTTTGCTTCCATTCGTTGGAGTTAAGCTGTTGTGAAACGTAAGGTAGGTTAGTTTTTTTAGAAAAAAAAACGTAATCGACGACGTAATTCATTAAATTCCCCTTTTTTTCTTTTGTTTCCTCCTTTTTTTAACAGAAAATAGGTATTCAGATTATATACAAAAATAGTGTGTTTTTCATTCCACCTTTACCGACTGTTTCAGCAAACGCGTTGCATCTGCTCCTTGGCACATCAGCAAGTCAAGAATACTCAAATTAGGAACAAACTCAGTTCCGAAATTTTGTTGATAAACAACGGGTTTACTGAAAATGTTGTGCCCCGATGGATTTTTGGGGGAAATCTGTGACAGTGCGTCAAAATACCCCTCGGGAAGGCTCGTTTCAAACACCTCCGTCAGCCGTATTGTCGGTTTTTGCCGCAGTAATTTCAGACAGATTGTCAGCAACTCCCAATTGAGGTCAAACAAATACGTTGGCTTTTTGAGATAAACCCGTTCAAAATCACTTCCAAAATACTCAAAATAGGGTGCTTTCCCATAAGCCGCCACAATTGCCCCCCAATGCCGCCGTACCCAACCTTGTGAATAATCAATTTTCACTTCACGAATCGGCATTTTGGGCGCTGAATGAATCACAGGAACAATAAGCGTATCAACACCATTAGCGGCCAAAATATGGCACCGATTTCGGTAAGTTTGCTTCACAAAATGCTCTTGTGTTTCGAGCGCTATCTCACCGTATTTCAATAAACAGGCAAAATAATCGAGACTCGGTAAATATTGTAACTCTATTCGTACTGACAATGCTTTTTACTTAAATAAATGTGATTATGTAAGTAAAGCAATTTGAGTAATATTATCAAAAAAATCACAAAAAAATTTACAAAAAGCCCCCAAACAGGCATAGTAAGTAAGGAAAGTACAAATTTTCTGTATTTGATTACGCAGTAAAGCTTTTTACATTTGCGACAACTAATCATGTTTCCACCTTATATTATTGGCCATGAGATTTTTGAGTTGGATAGGGTATTTACCACTGTCGGTGTTGTATCTATTATCAGATTTTGTATATTTTCTACTTTATTATGTGGTCGGTTACCGCAAAAAACTCGTTTTCAAGCATCTTCAACAGGCATTTCCTGAAAAATCGCCACAGGAAACCAAGCAAATTGCCCAAAAATTTTACCAACATTTAGCCGATATTTTCGTAGAAACGCTCAAACTTCCTCATCTTTCCGTAGCTGAAATTCAACAGCGGGTAGAAGTTCAAAACATTGAGCTATTACAGGGTTTTATTGCTAACAATCAGCCTTTTTTGTCGTTTGGCGCACACACCGCCAATTGGGAATGGGTTCCCGCAAGTTTGACCACGCGCGGCATTCCTGTGGATGCCGTTTATAAAACGTTGACCAATGAAAAATCTGATAAATTTATGCAGTCATTGCGGGCCTCGTTTGGGGTTCATCTGATTCCGATGCCTCGATTGATGCGCGAAATTGTTACCAGAAAACACCTACCAAGGCTCATTGGACTTGTAGCGGACCAATCGCCCCACTCTCCTGAGCACGCGCATTGGTTTTCGTTTTTACACCAAGATACTGCCTTTTTTCCTGGGACGGAGAAGATAGCGCGGGCCACCGAAATGCCCATCGTTTTTGCTGATATTTATCGAATACGGCGGGGGTATTACGTTGCTTCGTTTCAACTCATCGCCCTGCCGCCCTATCAGTCACTTTCGGAGGGAAGTATTACTGAAAAGTATAAAAATATCTTGGAAGAAAGTATCAAAAAACATCCTGCTGACTGGCTTTGGTCGCACAATCGCTGGAAGCACAAACGAAAATAAAAACCCTTCCAAGTTTACGCATTCGCTGAAACCGAAACTTGGAAGGGCTCTCGTGAAAAGGGTGGATCACAACCCGTAAAAAACCCTTCCAAGTTTACGCATTCGTTAAAATCGAAACTTGGAAGGGTTATGAATTAAAGCATACCGAAGTTGTTCAAATAATCCGTTACTGAGTTACGAATCACTTGATGCGCTTCTTCCCGACCATATACATTGGCGATTTCACAGGTCATTGGTTCGCCTGGCAAGTTTTTGTAGGTCAAGAAATAATGTTGAAGGCGATTAACAACGCTACGGGGGAGCTCGCTGATGTCGCGGTATTTGCTATAGAGTAAGTCATCTTTCAACACCGCAATGATTTTATCATCAGCCTCACCTTTGTCAATCAAACGCAAGCCACCGATAGGAATCGCTTGGCAAATGATGTCACCGTGAGGGATGTTACTTTCACTCAACACACAAATATCCAACGGGTCGCCGTCCCCTTCTTTGATGTCATTACGTCCCGACTGTTGACGAGCATATTCGGCAATAGTATCGCCACAATAGGTTTTTGGCACAAAACCGTAAAGCGCAGGAACGATGTTAGAATATTTTTGCGGGCGGTCAATTTTCAGATAACCCGTTGTTTTGTCGATTTCGTACTTAACCGTATCCGTAGGTACAATTTCAATAAAGGCCGTTAAAGTTTCTGGGGCATTTTCACCGATGGGAATACCATGCCAAGGGTGAGACTTATAAACGCTTTTCAAGTTTATTATTATTTTTGGTTAGTGACGTTGCTTTTTTAATTATTGACAAATGTAAGCAACCCTTGGCAATGGTTTTGAGTTTTTAATAAAAATGTAGATTTTGCAACATATAATCTATGAATGATGCTAGCATTTGCAGGATTTGGGGTTTTACTGGGCATTTTAGGAGGCTATGTTTGGCGGTACGAAGCTATTTGGCTACTGTCCAATTTTAGGGAAGAAACGACTAAAGATAAGGCGGGCTTGGCCCGTTGGGCAGGGAAGTGGCTGTTGGCTATGGCCTTGTTGGCGCTGCTGACAAGCGCTGGAATTGCATTTTTCTCTCCTTATGAGGGTTATTTTGTTGCATTTTTTGTAGTAACGCTCCTTTTAATGACGATTTTTTACCTAATTGGTGGTCAAAAATATACTAAATAGAAAACCTCTTTTCATCAAACCTACGAACCAAATCAATGTCTGAAATCAAAGTACCAACCATGGCCGAAATGGCCGCCAGCGGAGAGAGTCCCGAAGTTCTTTTTTGGGTAGGGTGTGCGGGTTCATTTGATGACCGCTATAAAAAAGTGACGGTCGCATTTGTCAAAATTTTAAATGCCGTTGGGGTAAAATTTGCCGTTTTAGGCACTGAAGAAGGCTGCACAGGCGACCCTGCGCGACGGGCGGGCAACGAATTCACATTTCAGATGCAAGCCATGGCCAACATTCAAGTACTCGATATGTACGGCGTAAAAAAAATAGTAACGGCTTGTCCGCATTGTTTCAATACCCTCAAAAACGAATATCCCACCCTAGGCGGAACGTATGAAGTCATTCACCATTCGGAGTTTTTGCAACAGCTTATCAACGCAGGAAAAATAAAACTCGAAGGCGGAGGCACGTTCAAAGGAAAAAAAATCACGTTCCACGATTCTTGCTATTTAGGCCGCGCCAACGATATTTATGAAGCTCCGCGCGCAGTTATTGAGGCGTTGGATGCCGATTTGGTAGAAATGAAACGCGCCAAAGTAAAAGGACTTTGCTGTGGGGCGGGCGGTGCTCAAATGTTTAAAGAACCTGAAAAAGGGAAAAAAGATATTAACATTGAGCGTATCGAGGAGGCCATCGCCACGGGTGCTGAGACCATAGCCGTAGGTTGTCCATTTTGTATGGTCATGATGACCGATGGCGTCAAGAACAAAGAAAAAGAAGATTCGGTGAAAGTATTTGATTTGGCGGAATTGGTGGCGCAGTCGATGTAAAGCAGTAAACGGAACTCAAAAAACAATAAAAAATGTTATCGGAGTGTCGAATGTCAAGTGCAAAATGTCGAATAAAAACCCATTCTGCACTCTACCCTCGACATTCAAAACTCACAAACTCCAACTGTCATGTACATACCATTTCACGATATTGCTTTTGAAGCCCGCGTCTGGATTTATCAGGCCAACAGAAACCTTACTGATGACGAAGTAGGAACCCTTACCGAAACCCTCAAAGCCGCGTTGGAAGGCTGGGAAGCCCACGGTGAAGCCCTTACGGCTTCGGGCAAAATATTCCACCATCGGTTTGTGGTGATTGCGGTGGATGAAAGCGAAACGTTGCCAAGTGGTTGCTCTATCGACAAGTCAACGCGCTGGCTGCAAGAAATTGGACCTCGCCTAAATGTCGATTTTTTTGACCGCTCTTTGGCTTACCTTGATGCGCAAGGGAATATTCAAACTGTTGCCGTCTCTGCCATCAAAAATGCCGTTTTAAGCGAAGAAATCGAACCTAATACAACCGTGTTTGACAATACCGTAGCGACCAAAGCCCAATGGATGAGCCGCTGGAAAACCCGCGCCGACCATACGTGGCTTAAACGCTATTTTAAGGAACAAACGGCGTAATCGTAATACCAAGACATCAGGATTAAATAATCCCTGATGTCTTGGCCATCACAACAAAGTATAGAATCAAAAACAACGCGCCCTCCCACGTAGATATCCGCTTGTCTTGGGCTAGTAAATAAAAAAAGGCTGATGCCGCCAACAACATGGGTAAAGCAAGCGTAAGTACTTGCCCAGAAGCGGTAAGATTACCCATCATGCTTACTAGGCCAGGAATCACCAATATATTAAAGATACACGACCCCATCACGTTACCAATGGCCAATGCCGCTTTCCCTTTCTTCACCGAAAAATAATTTACGGCTAACTCTGGTAGCGTAGTCCCAAACGACAGCACAGTCAGTGCAATAATTGACGAAGGAATCGCCAAAATTTCAGCTACTTTGCTAATACTCATGACGGTATAGTCTGCCCCCAAATAAATCCCTACCCCTGAAGCTAAGAGCACCAGTCCTACTTTTGTCCACGAATACGATTCCGTCGAAGTTTCTTCCTCTTCTTCTTCATTGCCCGCTTTTAACAAATAAGCACTGTAAACCAAAAAGATAAGAATGAGAAAAACACCTTCTTTCCATGTCAATATCCCTTCTTGAAAAAATAAAAAGAAAACCAGTGCCGCCCCTAAAAGGTAATGTAGGTCAATCATCATGTAACGCTTGCCCAACTCAATAGTCCGTCTATTGAGCAGGGCTGTTGTGCCCACAATCAAAAACAAATTTGAAATATTAGAACCAATTAGGTTCCCCGCCACAATCTCAGCATGGCCAGCAGAAACTGACAAAAATCCTGTCACAAGCTCAGGTAATGAAGTTCCAATACCCACAATAAAGATACCTGTGACAAAAGCAGGAAGTTTAAGCAATTGCCCTGCCGCTTCTGCTGCATTTGTAAAAAAACGAGCAGCAACAAGAAGTACAGCCAAGCTTGCAATAAAGATAAGAATCCAGTTAATGAGCATAATTGAAACAGTTTAAGAAAGCTGCAAAATCGTCGTTTTCACCTTAAATAACCAGCTTTTAACAACTTTTTAAGAATTTTGTACTTAATTTGAGTACGAACTAACAACTAGCTTATATGATTACGACCATTATTGCAATTTTTATTATTGGATACATTTTCATCACCATCGAACACAGTATTCACATAAATAAAACCGCAACCGCGCTGCTTACGGGGGTATTTTGCTGGTCTTTGTATGCATTTGGCTCGGTTGATTCACACCACGTCGGGGAAGAGTTATCACACCATTTGGCAAGCATCGCCGAGATTGCTTTTTTCTTACTTGGCGCTATGACCATCGTCGAACTTATCGATGCCCACCAAGGGTTTGGAGTCATCACCGAACGTATTCATACCAAAGACACCCGAACCCTCCTTTGGATTATCAGCATTCTTACCTTTTTCCTTTCGGCTGTTCTTGACAACCTCACGACATCCATTGTGATGGTGTCGCTGTTGCGAAAAATCATCCGTGATACCGATATGCGTCGCTTTTTTGCGGGGATTGTTATTATTGCTGCCAACGCAGGCGGTGCATGGTCACCCTTGGGCGACGTGACAACAACCATGCTTTGGATTGGCGGACAAGTATCTGCCGTCAATATCATGAAAATGTTGATTCTTCCGAGCTTGGTTTCGCTGATTGTACCGCTGGTTTATTTATCTTTTCGACTTAAAGGTTCGCTTGAGCCACCTAAACCACGTAAAAAAGACATCGACGAAACGATTACTACTTTTGAGCGAAATACCATGTTTTTTACGGGCATAGGAATGTTGCTTTTTGTACCTATTTTTAAAACTGTCACCCATTTACCCCCTTATATGGGCGTTTTACTGGCGCTCGGAACGGTTTGGGTTGTTTCCGAAATTCTTCACTCAAAAAAAGACGAAGAAGACCGCAAACCTTTTACGGCTGCCCATGCGTTGAGCAAAATTGATACCAGTAGTATTTTATTTTTCATGGGAATTTTGTTGGCCATAGGCGTTCTTGAAGCAACGCACACGCTTTCTGGTTTAGCCGCTTGGATGAACGATACCATCGGGAATTTGGACGCCATTGTATTTATCATTGGGATTGCCTCCGCCGTCATCGACAATGTACCTTTAGTAGCGGCTTCTATGGGTATGTACGATTTAGCTACCTATCCTCAAGACCATCGAATTTGGGAGTTTTTGGCTTACTGTGCTGGTACAGGTGGCAGTATGCTCATTATTGGTTCGGCAGCTGGTGTAGCAGTTATGGGCATGGAAAATATCAGTTTCTTTTGGTATCTCAAACGCATCAGTCTATTGGCACTTCTGGGCTATGTAGCAGGAGCGTTGGTTTATGTAGTCATGTAACTTATTGTTTTCAAATGCAAAAACGGCCAATTGGGTTTTCCAATTGGCCGTTTTGCATTACTAGCTTCCCACTATTTTGTGGTATAGTTAGGAGCTTCCTTCGCAATATGAATATCGTGCGGGTGGCTTTCCTTCATCCCCGCCGCGCTGATACGAACAAATTTCGCTTTTTGCAGGGTCTGAATATCCGCCGCACCGCAATAGCCCATACCAGCTTTCAAACCACCGACCAATTGGTAAATGATTTCGGCTACTTTTCCTTTGTATGGAACGCGGCCTACGATTCCTTCTGGTACAAGTTTCTTGATGTCGTCTTCCGCATCTTGGAAATAACGGTCTTTCGAGCCATCTTCCATCGCTTCCACCGAACCCATTCCACGGTATGATTTAAAGCGACGTCCTTCGTAAAGAATTTCTTCGCCTGGTGCTTCTTCCGTTCCTGCTAACAACGAACCAATCATTACGGTATTTGCACCCGCAGCAATTGCTTTTACAATATCTCCCGAATAGCGAATACCACCGTCGGCAATCACTGGAACCCCCGTACCTTGAATAGCTTTGGCAGCTTCGTAAACTGCTGTCAACTGTGGCATCCCGATTCCCGCAATGATACGCGTCGTACAGATACTTCCAGGGCCAACGCCTACTTTTACCCCATCAGCACCCGCTGCGGCCAATGCTTGGGCAGCTTCACCAGTAGCGATATTTCCAACCAATACATCCAAGTTAGGGAATTGGCTTTTCACCCCTTTCAAGGCTTCAATTACCCCCAATGAATGACCGTGGGCAGTATCGATACTTACCACGTCCACTCCCGCTTTAAGAAGTGCTTCAACGCGACGAATCAGATCAGGAGTTACTCCTACTGCCGCTCCAACCCGAAGGCGTCCAAGACTATCTTTGCACGCATTTGGGCGGTCTTTACGTTTAATGATGTCACGATACGTAACCAAACCCACCAGTTTATGGTATTTGTCAACGATAGGCAATTTTTCAATCTTAAACTCCTGCAAAATACTTTCAGCTTCTTCAAGCGTAATACCTTCTCTTGCCGTGATAAGATTGTCTTTGGTCATCACTCCTACTACCCCTCTTGTCAAGTCCTTTTGGAAACGCAAATCGCGGTTGGTGATGATACCAATCAATTTACTGTCTTTATCAACCACAGGAATCCCCCCGATTTTAAACTCCGACATGATACGATGCGCATCACGCAAGGTAGCATCTTCGTTCAATGTAATAGGGTCAACAATCATCCCACTTTCGGAGCGTTTTACTTTACGTACTTGCGCAGCTTGGGCTTCAACAGTCATGTTTTTATGGATAATACCAATTCCTCCCTCTTGCGCCATTGCAATGGCCAATTGGTACTCAGTAACGGTATCCATAGCAGCAGATAACAGTGGAACGTTCAATCGAATATTTCGAGTGAGTTGTGTTTGCGTGGTTGTGTCACGCGGGAGCACTTCGGAGTAAGCAGGGACGAGCAGAACGTCGTCGTACGTGAGGGCCTCGTAGAGGAATTTGGATGTGTCTGAGAGCATAGCAAATAAACGATTCCTTATTTGCCGCGTAAAATTAGTAGAAATTTCGGTGAATTGAAAATCTATACCAAAATTAACAGAAAAATAATGCGACGGGGAAATGTGTTTTACTCCTCGATGGGCACTGTTTGGCTCAATTACAAGTACGTAATTGTGCCACAAAAGTCGTGGTAGCAGCCGTTGAAAAATTAGAGTCTGGGACTATTTGTGCGTCACTTTTTGAAACACGTACAAATAGTCCCAGAAAAAGGAGAAAAATAATTAGGCTTCTCTACTTACACGTGCGCACCTCTACCAAAAATGTAGTCGCATTAGAAGCAACAAAGCCTGGTTTTAAAGTGATGGATTGGGTAGCAAAATAATTTGTTTTACCTGATGAGAGTGTAGCTACACTCTCTATTTTTTCTTTTGCTACGTACGAATTTGCCGCTACCGCTCCAGTTGGGTGATTAATGTTAGTTGGGCAAACAGGCGGCGTTGGAATAGGAATACTTGAAGCATTAAATACAATAATACTGGCAGGTATGTTTGGTAAACAAGTAATCTTATCCGCGTCTATGTATAAATACATTGAACTATTTTTCAATTCTGGAAGACAGGTAAGTAAGTTGTTCTGGATATTGATAAAGTACAAACTTTCAGTCAAAGCTGGTAAACTTAACAAACGATTATTTTTTAGATACACGATTGAGAGTGATGCAGGAAAAGATGGCAAACTAGAAAGCTGGTTAGTTTCTGCTACCAACGTACTTAGGCTTGTTGGCAATGTAGGAAGAGTCGTAAGTGCGTTAAATCCGCAATCAATCTCTTTTAAGCCCGAAGGTAATGCGGGAAGAGTTGTAAGTTGATTTTTTGAACAATTCAAAACCTGCGTCAAACTAGCGGGCAATTGGGGTAAGGATGTTAACAGGTTATCGGCACAATAAAATGTAGTCAAGACCGACGGCAACGTAGGAATAGCGGTCAGTTTGTTGTTTGAACAACTCAAATATTCGAGTGTCGATGGCAGGCTTGGTAGTGATGTAAGTTCGTTTCCTGTGCAGCTAAAATACCGCAAACTTGTTGGAAGATTTGGAAGCGATGTTAATTTGTTACGAGTCGCATCCAAATAAATCATGGAAGATGGCAGGGCAGGTAAAGCTGCGACCTCATTGTTATTAAATGCCAATTGAGTCAGCGACCCAGGTATGGCTGGCAATGATGTTAACTTATTAAACTTACAACTTAGCGTACTTAAACCTGGCGGTAAAGTCGGTAGGCTTGTCAAACTATTCAAATCACAATAAATAGAGATTAATGTAGCAGGAAGCGGCGGCAACGTGGTTAGGCTATTCGTAATACAAATCAACGTTTCTAACGAAGTAAAACCCTGAATTCCCTCTAAGTTTTTGATGCCTTTGCTAGATACATCCAGCCCTTTCATGTCTGCCGCGGGTGGCAATAATTTATTATCGCTACCAATACACGTTGGGCAAGCACTACGTATTGCGTTGGCAAAATTGGTATCTGGAACTGCTATTTGTGCGTATGCACTAGCACTCACCATCCAAAACAGAAGAAAAAGTTTACCAAAAGTTGGTCGAATGAATTTTTCTGAAAATGTAAAAAGCTGTTTCATAATTGTAAATAGCGTATCTAAGCTCCTCAAAATGCGATTGCACTGGCTAAGTTAATAGAAACCACGAAGAAAGCCTTCGTTTTTTTGATTTTTAATTACGTTTTTGCACTTCTACTGTAGAAACCACACCATTCTACACCTGAAAATCAAGGGCTAACATCATCAAAAAAAAGTACTCTGCTCGTGTAAAAACCTCTGTCTCTAACATTTTTGCCAACCAAAGCAAAAATCCCCGTACTTTTGCGGCTCTAAAATACAGAATAAGCCGTCAAGATTGCAAGAAAATGACTAAGAATTTCATCGAAGAATTGCGTTGGCGTGGTATGCTCCACGACATGATGCCTGGCACAGAAGAACAACTCCAAAAAGAAATTACCGCTGCCTATATTGGTTTTGACCCCACAGCCTCCTCTTTACACATCGGAAATTTGGCAACCATTATGCTCCTAAAACACTTCCAGTTGTGTGGACATAAGCCATTTGCCCTGGTGGGAGGTGCGACTGGTATGGTGGGCGACCCTTCAGGAAAAGCTGCCGAACGCGCTTTCTTGTCAGAAGAAACGCTTCGTTACAATGAATCGTGCATCAAAAAACAACTTGAAAAGTTTTTGGATTTTGACTGCGGAGACAACTCAGCCCAAATCGTAAACAACTACGACTGGTTCAAAAACATTGGTTTCCTTGAGTTTTTACGGGAAGCAGGGAAATACATCACAGTCAATTATATGTCGGCGAAAGACTCCGTGAAGAAACGCCTCGAAACGGGCATTTCATTCACCGAATTTAGCTACCAACTTCTCCAAGGATTTGACTTTTATTGGCTCTTTAAGCACCATGATGTTCGTTTGCAAATGGGTGGTTCGGACCAATGGGGGAATATTACGACGGGAACAGAATTGATTCGCCGAAAAGAAAATAACAACGACGAAACCGCCGAGTACCGTGCTTTTGCCCTTACGACTCCTTTGGTGACTAAATCGGACGGAACAAAATTCGGAAAAAGCGAAAGTGGAAACGTTTGGCTGGATTCTTCCAAAACTTCTCCTTTTCAGTTTTATCAGTTTTGGCTTAACTGCGCCGATGCCGACTGCTCGCGCCTACTCCGCGTATTTACGCTTTACACCAAAGATGAAATAGAGGCTTTTGAAGCCGAACACGCCCAAGCTCCTCACCTGCGCGTCATGCAAAAGGCTTTGGCAAAAGATGTGACCATTCGAGTTCACTCATTATCAGAATATGAGATGGCGGTAGCTGCCTCTGAAGTACTTTTTGGAAAAGGAACGCTTGAAACGCTTCAAAACATGGATATGCTGACATTTGAAGCGGTATTTGATGGCGTGCCGCAAAGTGTCATCAGCGCAACCGCATTGTCTGAGTGTACCAACGTTACTGATTTATTATCTGTAGTGACCAACAACGAAATCTACGCATCGAAGGGTGAGGCACGACGGGCCATCCAAGGAAACGCCGTGAGCATCAACAAAACCAAAGTCGCTGACCCCAATGCGCAACCCGCATTTGAGTTGCTGCAAAATAAATTTTTGTTGGTTTCTAAAGGCAAAAAAAACCACTTAATCGTGGTCGAATAAGCGCCTTTTTATCACCATTTTTTACCCCCCTACAAAGCCAAACATCCAAAAAGATGTTTGGCTTTGTCACTTTTTGGCATTCTTTACGTCCAATAAACTACCAAATAATCAGTAAAATATATACCAAAACACAATATGCTCATTATTAACGACTTACACCATTTGTCTCATCTCCCAAAAGACATAATTTTCTTCCCAAAAAAAGCCAAATCAAAAAATATATTTTAAAGATCAACCAAAAAAAAGAAGTTAAATGTAGTTTTGGCACGACTGTTGATAGAGGCTATTTCTGTAAACAGACGATAATCCAAAAAACATCGCATGGAACAAGCTTTATAACCCCACTCTATCATGCAGAAGTTAAGCCTAAACCAAACATTACAACAAAAGCTCTCGCCGCAGCAGATACAATTTATCAAGCTGCTCCAAATTCCGACGGCAGAATTAGAGAGCCGAATTGAGGAGGAGTTGGAGATTAATCCAGCATTGGAAGAGGGGTTAGAACAGGAGATGAACGAGAAAGATGACATCTATGATGATTCATCTGACAATGAATATGATGACGAATATTCGACCCGTGATGATATTAGTCTTGACGACTATCTCAACCATGAAGAATATGGCGGGTACAAAATGTATAGTGATGGAAACTTCCCTGAGGAAGATCGGGAGATGCCAATTGCCACCATCAATACCTTACAAGATGCGCTACAGCAACAGTTTGGGTATTTGAAACTCAACGAACGCCAGTCGGTCATCGGCTTACAATTGTTGGGAAGCATCGAGAACGATGGCTATATCCGCCGTTCTATGCAAGCTGTTGTGAATGATTTAGCCCTTTCGCAAGGGTTTTATACCTCGGTGGAAGAAGTGGAGGTTGTATTGAAAAAAATCCAAACATTTGACCCTCCAGGCATTGGTTCCCGCAATTTGCAAGAATGTTTATTGCTCCAGCTTGATCGTAAAAACGCTTCAGACAACTATGTCAACTACGCCATCAAAATCATTGAGGATTATTTTGATGAATTTTCAAAAAAGCATTTTGAGAAAATTCAAAAACGCCTCGGCATTAATGACGACCAAATGAAGTGCGTCATTTCGCTCATTACAAAACTAAACCCAAAACCTGGCTCAGTAGAAGGTGAGGATGGATTAGCACAATATCTTTTGCCCGATTTTTGGATTCACAACAACAACGGCAAACTTGAAGTAAACCTCAACTCAAAAAATGCCCCAGAACTACGCATAAGTCGGTCTTTTGCCGAAATGCTGGATACCTACGACAAAAGCGACAAATCCAATCGACACATCAAAGAGACGGTTACTTTTGTGAAGCAAAAACTCGATGCCGCCAAGTGGTTTATTGATGCCATTAAACAGCGCCAAAATACGCTTCAACGCACGATGAATGCCATTTTACAGTACCAATATGAGTTCTTTTTGGATGGCGATGAAACCCGCTTAAAACCCATGATTTTGAAGGACATCGCGCTGCGTATTGAAATGGACGTTTCGACGGTTTCGCGCGTGGCCAATAGTAAGGCCGTTCAAACAGAATTTGGAGTATATCCGTTGAAATATTTCTTCTCTGAAGGGATTTCGACCGAGTACGGCGAAGACGCAAGTAGCCGTGAAGTGAAGTCAATTCTGAAGGATTTGATTGACCACGAACCTAAGGGCAATCCGCTTTCGGACGACAAACTAGAAAAACTCCTCAACGACAAAGGCTATAACATTGCCCGTCGGACGGTGGCCAAATACCGCGAACAGCTCAACATACCTGTTGCACGATTACGCAAACAATTATAGTGACATCGTCTGTTATTCGTTACCTTTGTGATAGTTAAAAATAAAGGTCGGCAATAAACAGATACATTCGCTTTGAATACGCCACTTGCAAAGTTTCTTTCGGTTATACTTCATCCCCTTCTGATGCCCACGTTGTTGTTGGGCATGTTGTTTTTTACCACACCAGCCGTTGTTGGCGTCGATATGTTTACCCCGCCCATTCGCCTTACCCTTTTGGGATTTGTGGGTATGACTACTTTTGTGATTCCTGCCTTAGGAATTTACTATTTATACCGAGCAGGTTATATTCAAAGTCTCCACTTAGATAATCTTGCCGACCGACGCCTTCCCTATTTTATTACGGTGTTGCTTTACGGCTTTGCTACGTATTTTTTTCGGTATCAACTCGCCCAATTGTCAGAGTTAGCTCCCCAAATTAGCATCGTTCTTGCCAGTGTTACGGTTTCCATCGCTTTGGTCGCCATAATAAGTTTAAACTGGAAAATCAGCGCGCACGGCACTGGCTTTGGTGGGCTGTTGGGTGCTACTTTTGGTATCGTTGTAAAATTTGGAGAACACATCCTCCTCTATCCTCTTTTGGGATTAGTCGTACTAGGAGGACTTTTAATGAGTGCGCGCCTTCACCTCAATGCCCACACCCCCGCTCAAATTAGTGCGGGCGTTTTGCTGGGTTTAGTGGTCAGTTTAGCAACTGTTTGGTGGTTTGTCTGAGATTATTACATTTACGTATTTTCTGCTTCATCCTAAACCTAAAAACCATGTTTGAGTATTTAACCTACGAAGTAAACGATGGCGTCGCCCGCATTACGCTCAATCGTCCTCAAGTTTACAATGCTTTGAGTGCAGACTTGCTAAAAGAAATGACACGCGCTATTGAAACTACAGCCGCCGACGAAACGGTACGGGTAGTGGTTATAACAGGCGCTGGCGATAAAGCATTTTGTTCGGGTGCCGACCTCAAAGAAGGAATGGGAGGCGCCAATAGCCTTGGTGATTCGTTACGACAAAATTATAACCCGCTAATTTTAGCGATACGTGAATTGCCCAAACCCGTTATTTGTCGGCTCAATGGCGTTGCGGCGGGTGCTGGCTGTTCGCTGGCTTTGGCCTGCGACCTTGTCATAGCTACCGAAGAAGCATATTTAAGTCAAATTTTTGTCAATATCGGCCTCATGCCCGACGCTGGCTCTACCTTCTTTTTACCCCGATTGGTCGGAATGCAAAAGGCTTTTGAAATAGCCAGCACTGGTCGAAAAGTATCCGCCATAGAAGCCACTCAGATTGGGTTGATTCACAAAGCCGTACCTGCCAGCGAGCTAGATGTAGAACTTGCCGACATTGTTGCCTATTACCAAAACGCTCCCACAAAAGCCATTGGCGCAATGAAACAAGTGATGAACCAAGCCATGTATTCTACCCTCGACCAAATGCTTGAGCTTGAGGCACAACACCAAGACCAACTTGGTCGTACCTACGACGCAGCGGAAGGAATTATGGCTTTTTTGCAAAAACGCAAGGCTGCCTATCGTGGAAAATAACTTCCTCAACATAGAATCATTATGCTTATCCGAATTGTACGAATGACGTTTCAGCCTGAAAAAGTGGCTGATTTTTTAGACGTTTTTGAGCAATCAAAAGAAACAATCAGAGCCCGTCAAGGCTGCCATCGACTAGAGCTTTTACGCGACTTAAATCATTCCAATGTTTACCTGACATACAGCTATTGGGACGATGAAGCAGCCCTAAATGCGTACCGAGATTCTGAATTATTCAAAACAACTTGGGCCAAAACCAAAATCCTTTTTGCGGACAAGCCCGTAGCCTATTCCGTCGAACGATTACAGGAATTGGCATAAAAAAAGGAGCTGCTAGGCAGCTCCTTTTTTTATTATTCTTCATTTTTAATCAATCTTCAAAACCTTTAATGTTTGATTTTTGGTCGCTCCAACTACCTTTAAGAAATACATACCAGCCCCCTGTGCTGTTACATCTAGGGTTTCTTTGTGTTGGTTTGTTTCAGCAACAATCTTTTTTGATTGCATCAAACGGCCTGAAATATCCATAAACTGAAGGTCAAACGTTTGGCCTTTACTGTCATTGATTTGCACATGTAGAACATTCTTCACTGGGTTAGGCATCACTTCGGCCAATGTACCATTATCTGATGTTGTTACCCCTTGTCGCGCTGCTCCTTTGCCAGGGCCTTCTTCCGAAACCACTCTGAACCAATATTCTTGATAAGCTAATACATTTCCTACTGGTAGGCGTTTTGAAGGATAAATACTACCCTCCCCTTTTGCATCCCAATAACGCACACTTAACTTATACAAACCTTTTGGAAGTCCTTCATCATATTTGTTGCCTCCGCTTCCATTGTCTTCATAAAAACCATACGCAGGGTGATTTTGAGCATATAATTCTGTCCAGCCCCCGCGATTGGCATACATGAAATAAGGGGCGTTATTTTCGTGGGTATTGAAAGAGCGCGGCACTCCCGTTTCAGGTGTCAACAGCATATCAAACGTCAACGATCCATTTGTACCCAATGCACACACTTCTGCATTGATTGTCCAAAAACGGGGAGCCATTTTATTAACCCGCTCAGTAAAGTAAACCGTAGGGTTCGTTTGCAAACTTTTGTCTAGCGATGGCCCCGCATCAGGTGTAAGAAACTGACCCGCCCATGCTAGTTTGTTATCTTCCTTGGTTGCTGATTGACTTTGTCCAACGTTAATAATGGTAACATCAAACGCCTTCCAGAGCACTTCTTTTGGCGCACTTGAAGCAGTCTCACAACCATTAGGGAAAATACATTTTACCCAATACGACTGACTAATCACATTATTAAAGGCCACTTTAAAGCTACTTTCCTGAACACCTGTATTCCAGAATGCCACCGAAGGTGCAGGACAATTAGACGAAACTGTCACCTCTGTTCCAGCACATACAATATCTGAACTAACGGTTACTTCTGGAGCACTACTTGTAGAAAAATAAGTAAAAGTGACCGTATTACTCGCCATACTCAAACAGCCAGTTGCTGATACACAACGCGCAAAATAAGACGTAGTAGCGGTTGGCGTTTGCGCTGGTAATGAGCCGATGGCTTGTTGGGTAGTTGCATCGTACCATATTGTTTGAAGTGCGCCACAAGAAGTAACTCCTATCATTGATGCTGATGTTCCACAGCCATTCATTGGGCTAATACTTACCGTAGGAGCAGCCAAGGCAGGTGTCAGGCGCAAGCTCATAGCTGCCGATTCTGACTCAATACACGAAATTGTCCCGTCCGACTTACGGCAACGAACGCGGTAATTGTGTACTGCGCCATCTGCCATTTGCGTAGGCAAAACCGACGAATAATCACCTCCATCAACAGAATACAAAACAATTTCTCCCGCCCCGCAAGTTGCGTTAAATGTGAGGGTATTTCCTTCAATATCACAAACATTTTTTGATTCTCCTGGTGCTATGGTTGTTCCATCGGCAATCATCGAAACATTTTGAGGAACAGCCGCACGGTACTGCACGGCAACATTGATTATTCCTGAGAAAGTTGAAGAACAAGCTACATCGCACGAGGCTTGATAACGATACGCAACAGCATCCGATGGCTGAGTCGCTGCAGGTGTTTCACTCCAATTGCCCCATGTTCCATTTCCTACCTGAATTCGCCACATTAAAGTGCCCGTTACGCAAGAAGTAGCCACTGAGAATAGCAAATTATTAACTGGATTTGCGTCAGCGTCACAAAGAACCGTTGTTGATCCTTCGATAAATGTTTGGGTATTCAACAATAGGCTGATGGTAGGCTTGCCATTAATGGTCACTATGGCATCTCCCGTCTGATTTTGTCCGCAGTTTGCGTCATTCACACTGACCAAAGTATAGGTATAAACGCCCGCAGTGGCGGTTGGCACAGTGACCGTAGCCGTATTTCCCCCATTCGTAGTTACTTCTTGGGTTAAACCACCATTAATTGTGTATTTAAACGTATAATTTCCTGAACCATTGGCACCTGTAAAAGTAATAACGGGCGCAGTGGCATCTTTACAGAGGGTTGTTGCCCCCGAAATTGTCGCCGTTGGAAGCGAGTAAGCCACCAAAACAGCCGAGCTTGTCATTGTCGAGGAGCAGTTGGTCGTCGCATTCACCGCTTCAACAGTGTAAGTGCCCGCTTGAAGGATATTACCAAACGATAACGCACTGCCTGTACCAGGTTTGGTAGAAATTAAATTTACCCCTTCCATTAATTTGTAATTTACCCCTGTTTCAGAACCACTTAAAGTTACTTCTAAGCCTAGGCCATTGGGGCAAAAACTGCCACTACCTGCTACCGTAAATAAACTTGGGTTAGCTGGCGCCGTCAATGTTGCCGAAAAAGTTATATTTTCAGGGACGCAACTACCACTCAACGTAAGGGCGTAGGTCCCTGCCGCCAAACCTGTTACTGACAACTTGCCCGTAGCATCGCTGGATGCCGTTACACTGAGGGTTGGGCCGCTGGTCGAAGTTACTGTATAGCTTGTAGAGGCGTGTAAGCCCGTAATATCAATGATTCCATTGGTAGGCACACAGGTTGTGAGGTTGGTCGCTGCCGTAGCGAATACGGGGTTTCCTGAACCGATGGTAAAAGTTCCACCATTCAAATTTTGAACAATTCCAGCATTGGAACTAATGGCACTGTTTCCGCTCGCATTTTCAATAATTTGCCCTGAATTGGAAAACGTTCCTGCGTTGGCAATGACGCTATTGGACACTAATTTTAACAAAGCACTACAACCATTGTTGTCGAAAGTAGCGCCAGAAGCATTATTAACGCCCGTTCCTGCCACCAACGCCTCAATCACAACTTTAGCTTTATTGGTAAATGTTCCTCCGAGGTTGTTCAGGGCATTTCCCGTTGCACGGTCGATGCTAATTTCTCCACCAGCGTTGTTATTAAATGTAGCGGTGTTGGCCAAACCTGTAGCACCTATATTGTCAACACTACCAATCGTAATTTTAGCACTATTCGTAAACGTCCCCAATAAGTTTGAAAGCCCCGAAAGGGTCGTTTTATCAATTTTGATTTCACCCGCCGTGTTGTTAAAAGTAGATGAATTTACAATACCCGTTGGCGAACCACTGTCTGTTCCACCGATTGTAATGCCTCCTTCATTGGTAAAAGTACCACCAGGAAGGTTAGAAATACTTGTAAGGGACGCGCGGTCAATCAGAATGGAAGCGTTGGGTTTATTATTAAAAGTAGCGGTATTTGACAAAGCCGTTATACCACTTCCATTGGTTTCACCCAGCTTTATTGTCCCTTCGTTTGTGAAGATATTCGACGTATTGCTAATGCTATTGGTCGTGGCACGATTTATTTCTAAGACTCCCGTTGCTGTATTATTAAACGTAGCTGTATTAAGTACCGCCACTAATCCACCAGTATTATTAGAGCCAATCTTAATAGTGCCTTCATTATTTAGCGTAGAGCCATTACTTATACTATTTGTTACCGCTCTATCAATTGCAATTGTACCCGTTGATTTGTTGTTGAACGTATTGCTTCCCCCAATCAAAATACCTGTAGCACCAATATTTCCAGTACTGCCAATCGTTATTTTTCCTTCATTATTAACAGTACTCCCACTTTCTGTTGTAAATCCACTTACCGTAGAATTATCAATTTTGAGTTCTCCCGTTGTTTTGTTGTTAAACGTTCCAATATTTCGGAAACCTCTACCAACTCCTAGACTAAGCCCTACCGTTATCGTTCCAGAATTTTCAATTGTTCCAAAATTATGAATTGAGGCAAAAGTGCCCGTAATATTGGGTATTTGTCTGTAGTTATTCGTTGTAAGTGCCCCTGTAGAAGCGATTGTTAACTTTGCGCCGCTTTGCACTTCGACCGTTCTTGCCGCAGCAGTTCCGCTGATTGTTGGCTGGTTTGTGGGAGCAGCAGGAATCACCACATTATTGGAAGACGTAGGAACGGCGTTTTCAATCCAGTTGGCAGCCGTATTCCAATCCTCGCTATCAGAGCCGTCCCATGTTCTTGTTTGCCCAAAAGCAACACTACTCAGAATACAAAACAACAAGCATATAAGCAGCTCCTTTTTGGGAGTCATCGTTAAAAGAGCGACCCGACAGACGTCTCGGAAAGTAGAAAAATTGTCCATACTTTTTCTTGTTTAAGTTAATGGGAAGAGGTTAAAAAAATTGATTTATAGAATGTGTAAATGGCACTACAAAAGCACAAAAAGAGAGGCATTGTGTACTTTAGATACCAAAGATACACAATGCCCCTCTTTTACTTATGCTAAAAAAATGTAAATTTATTTAGCGGTAATGGTATATGTTTACAAACGAATAATAAACTCATCTGCATCCAAATACGCAGGAAAACGCGTTCGAAAAGCAGTTAATGATTCTTTTTGTAATGTGTAAATAATAATGCGTTCTTCTCCAGATGTCCGCTCTAATACCTCCCCTTTAAAATCAACTACGGCGGAGTCGCCTGTGTGTGGAATGCCATTCCCGTCATTTCCAATGCGGTTGACCCCAACCACATAACTGAGGTTCTCAATGGCCCTGGCTTGAAGCAAGGTATTCCAAACGTGACTACGGACGGCAGGCCAGTTGGCGACATACAACAACAAGTCGTATTGAAGTGCTACATTGCGCGACCACACAGGAAAACGTAAATCGTAACAAATCAGTGGACAAATTTTCCAACCCTTCCATTCTTTGACAATGCGCTTACTACCAGCCTCATACGACTCATGCTCCCGCGCCATTCGGAACAAATGCCGTTTGTCATAATAATCGTACGTACCGCTTGGCTCCACCCACAGTAGGCGATTAAAATAGTTAGTACCTTCTTTGGCGACAAAACTTCCCGTCACTACTGCGCCCGTTTGCGCTGCCATTTGCTGCATCCATTTGGTGGTCGTCAGGTTCATGGGCTCAGCAACCGAAGCAGGATTCATCGTAAAACCCGTTGTAAACATTTCGGGTAATACGATGATATCTACTGGTTCTGTGATGGTGGCTATTTTTTCTTCCAATGAAGCCAAGTTGGCCGTTGCATTTTCCCAATATAAATCGGTTTGAATCAGCGCTACTCTTAAATCCATCTCATTAAAATTTAAACCTTATTTCAATTCACTGGCCTTGATTTCGCGCTGCCACTGTTGGCTTCCTTTGGCATCGTAAATTGTTACTTTTAGTACACGATCCTTTTCTGGCCCTGTAATTTCAAACATACCAAAGTTACGCTTGTTCTCCACATTGGTACCTGCCACGTACGTTTCGGTGGTTTTTTCAGCATCGGCTGGTTTTCCCGCCCCCGATGTCAGTGGTGATACCGTAAAGTCGTACAGCGGATATGTACCAAAACGATTCAAACGGTGAAGTACTGTATGGTGGCGATCGCCTGTCAAAAACAATACGCCTGGAATATTAGCCTCGGCTATTTTTTGAAGCAGCAATGCCCGTTCTTCGCCATACGTTGCATAATTTTCAAACAATGCGGCCGCGTTAAGAATTTGACCACCTGTTACGATAAACTTAAACGTTGCCTTACTTCCTACCAGTGCATCAATCAACCAACGGAGTTGCGCTTCCCCGAAATACGTTCGGTCATCTTTACGGTTATTTGGGGAACGAAACCAACGGTCGTCCAACATAAAAAACTGGGCATCTCCCCACTCAAAAGTGCTGGTACAGGCTCCTTCAAAAACGTAATTGGGATTTCCCCAAAACAAACGAAACGCCTCAGAAGTCATGTTTTTAAGGGCAAAGCTTCGGTCTGAGTCATTTGGCCCAAAATCGTGATCATCCCAAATAGCGTAGTTGTGGGTAGATGCTAACAGAGGCTGCAACTGAGGTAGCGAACGTGTATGCGTATTGCGGTACAACACGCCCGTACGGGTGTTCCAATCAGGTTCACGCAAATAGGTATTGTCTCCACCCCATACCATAAAGTCAGGTTTTTGTTGGTATATAGCGGTATAAATGTCATAATCACCTCCGTAAGCAGAAGGGCGGTCGTAGGGGGCATCATTGACATAGGCACAACTTCCAAAGGCAAATTTAAAGGCAGGTGGGGCGGTACGCCATTGCCACAACGTTTGGCTTTGGAAAGTAAGCGGATAGCTGAAACTTATCTTTTTGCCGTCCACCCACAGTTCGTAATCATACTTTTTGCTGGGCTGAACTTGGTCGGCGATTAGTTTTGCTACAAACGCTTTGTCTTTTTGGGTTAATACCTCGTCCGTACTCATTTTTTGGGTAGGATTGCCCTGTTCCCAGTACATAAATTTTACTTTGGCCGCTTGTTTGGTCTGAATCCAAAGCAAAACTTCACGCATTTCGGAATAACCCACCATGGGTCCCGATTGAACTTGCGCAAGGGAGTGGAGCGCAATAAAAAGACAGATTAGGAGTGATGAAGATTTTTTTATCATGATTAGGCGTATTTTTGGTGCAAGTTAATACAAACACCTGTTGGTCGCCGCTTGCTGCGTTTAACATTTTATGAAAGATTTGTTTTTTGACAAAGCAACTGGCATCCACTATCTTTGCGGCTCGAAATTTCAGCCCATGCAGATTATCAACCACCAATACCAGATTCAAAACGTAGCTGTTCTTGACATTGCACAGCAATTTGGCACACCGCTATACGTGTATGACGCCAACAAAATCGTTGAAAAAATCGACGAGCTTAAAAGCGCGTTCCCGAACGTCAAGCTTAAAATTAAGTTTGCCTGTAAAGCGCTCACCAACGTTTCGATTCTGAAACTTATGCGCCAAAACGGGGTTGAAATCGACGTCGTTTCTCCCCAAGAGCTTCAACTAGCCCTTCATGCAGGTTTTGAAGGCACCCAAGTCACGTTTACGCCCAGTGGTGTTTCGTTTGACGAAATCGAGGCGGCCGTCGAAACGGGCGCAATCATTAACCTCGACAACTTGAATGTGCTCGAAAAGTTTGGCCAACGCTATGGCAATCGTGTACCGTGCATGATTCGCATCAAACCCAACGTCGCCGCAGGAGGAAACGCCAAAATAATGACCGCCCACGAAGGTTCTAAGTTTGGGATTGATATTCGTCAACGCGATGAAATTTTAGCCATCGTCGAAAAATATAACATCAACGTCGTTGGTCTCCACCAACACACGGGTTCGGACATCAAAGAAGCCGAAGCTTTTGTGAAAGCGGCCGATGTGATTTTTGACTTTGCTCATTCTTTCCCAAATCTTCAAATCATAGATTTAGGCGGGGGTTTTAAAGTAGCTTACAAAGAAGGTGATTACACGACCAACATGCCCGAATTGGGCGCAAAACTGAGCGAAGCCTTCTTAAAACTGAGCGAAACGCTGGGTAGAGAGCTTCAACTTTGGTTTGAACCTGGGAAGTTTTTGGTCAGTGAAGCTGGGGTGCTTTTGGTACATGCCAACATGGTAAAACAAGCACCTGGACGTACGTTTGTGGGGGTAAATTCGGGGTTAAATCACCTTATTCGTCCAATGATGTACGATGCTTATCACCACATTGTCAATGTGTCAAATCCTGAAACGGAGACCAAAGGCACGTACGACGTCGTAGGATACATTTGTGAAACCGATACCTTTGCCAAAGACCGTGAACTGAATGAAGTACGCGAAGGGGATATTCTGGCATTGCTCAATGCAGGTGCGTATGGTTTTACGATGAGTAGCCAGTACAATAGCCGTTTTCGCCCTGCGGAAGTGCTCGTCTATAACGGACAAGCCCATATTATTCGTGAACGCGAAACGATGGACGACATTCTAAAAAACCAAGTATTGCTTGCGTTTTAAAAGATTGCCCAATAATGCTAATCTAAATTCTAATCAATAAAATAAAATTACCCAATGGGACGCGCGTTTGAATACCGTAAAGCTAGTAAGCTAAAGCGCTGGGGGATGATGGCTAAGACATTTACCCGCATCGGAAAAGACATTGTAATGGCTGTAAAAGCAGGTGGATCTGACCCTCAAAACAACTCACGTTTGCGGGCGATTATCCAAAACGCTAAGGCAGCGAATATGCCTAAAGATAACGTAGAAAGAGCAATCAAACGGGCTACTTCTAAAGACCAAGAAGACTATAAAGAGGTAGTTTTGGAAGGGAAAGGCCCACACGGGATTGCGATTTTGATTGAAGCCACTACCGACAATAACAACCGAACTGTAGCCAACGTACGTAGTTATTTCAACAAAACTGGCGGATCGCTTGGGGTATCTGGAATGCTTGATTTCTTGTTTGACCGCAAGTGTGTATTCAAAATTGCCAATACGGGCATTAACCTAGAAGAGTTTGAATTTGAATTGATTGATTTTGGTGCTGAGGAAGTATTCTTGGATGAAGAAACCAATGAAATCAATATTTATGGTGAATTTAATGCCTTTGGAGGTATTCAAAAATACCTAGAAGAACAAGGTTACGAATTGAAGGGTGCTGAATTTACCCGTATTCCTAACGAATTGAAAGAATTGACAGAAGAGCAAGCCGCTGATGTGGAAAAGCTCCTCATGAAACTTGAAGAAGATGATGACGTCCAAAACGTCTATTCGACATTGAAATAAATTCTAATGAGGAAGGGGGTGGCCAAAAATTAACAGGTTACAAAATATTCTTTGGTTTCAACCTCACCCCCTAAATCCCCCTCTCCTTTCTGGAGAGGGGGACTTTTAAAGCCCTTCTCATGGAAGGAGAAGGGTTGGGATGAGGTTGACAGAGGCAGAAGATAATTTGGTGATACCAGACTTTTTGGACAGCCCCTTCCTCATTCCAATCACCTCTATTTGCAATTTAATTCATAAGAAAACACCGTTTCGCGCAGTGTATTATCGCTTGACTTGAATTTCATCACTACTTGGGTTGGCACGCGCTTGGTATTGTACTGATACGAAACTTCCACACTCTGCCCACCTGTCACGTACGTAAGCGGGTTTCTTCGGCTGTGGGGACGCCCAGTTAGCAGATTAACCACCTGCATCCCTTCCGCAAACGCATAAATATTTACTTTATCGTCGTACGAACCATACTCGGCCACCAAGCTATCCGTTTGGCTCAATGGCTTACGAACAAACCATTTTTTGACATTTGCTGCCGTATCGTACTCCCATTTTGAAGTAAGCCCCGTTCTTGATTTCACCTCCGAAATCCGATTGTTTATTCCGTAAGTAATTTTCAAGGAATCTTCCAACTTAGGCCCCGAATTATAGACCCTAAACGGCCGAATTGTTTTCAATTTTGAGTCTCGGTCGTAGTCTAACTCATAAATAAAACTATTGTCTTTGACGGCCAGATTTGTCTCCCGAATACGAATGAGTCGGGTTTTAGAAGTATATTCAAAAGTATATCTTTTGATAACTCTATTGTTTGGTTCAATCCCCGCATACTCAACCATTCGCTCTAAGCGTCGGGTGGAGTCAAATTCGTACGTACGCAGTAAAATTCCATTCACTTTTTCGTTGAGTAAAATACACGAAGACAAGGCGGTAGAGTCAATGGGTTCTACGTCGTCTCCTCCTCTTGGACGGCACGCGTCAATCAGAGCGACACCTCCTAGTAGAATCACTAGAACCGCCCAGTAATATCTTGATTTATCTAACATATCTATAGGTTGGTTATGACCAAGTCAAAACTATCTTAAATCTCCATCAAAAAAAATGCCAAGACTCACCTTTGTTACTTATTGGAACATTTTAGGTACAATACGCTTTAAAACCCACCAAGTAGGGTGTTGGTAATTGGGCTTGTCGCCTCTCCACAAAAAAAATGCCTAAAGTAGTATTCCTTCATTTTTATTTTGACTTTTATCTTTCGATTGGTCTATTTTCTTTTTTTCAATCTTTTAAATAATGCCCACATTCAATTTTTGTCCACAATGCGCCAGCCCTCTTGAAGTAGCGCCCGTTCAAAATCACTCCCGATTAGTATGCGCTGCTCGCTGTGGCTTTGTGCATTGGGATAACCCCATACCAGTAGTAGCAGCCATCGTTGAATACGAAAATGATACCCTTATTTTGATTCAAAATAAAGGATGGCCCGCCGAATGGTTTGGGCTCGTAAGTGGCTTTTTAGAAAAAGGAGAAAACCCCGACGAAGCTGTATTAAGGGAAGTAAAAGAAGAATTAGGGCTTGATGCCCAGCTTATCGAATCGCTAGGGGTGTTTCCATTTAATCAACGAAACGAATTGATTCTTGCCTACCATTTAAAGGCTTCGGGACCTATTGTTATGGATTCCAACGAGCTTGAAGCCTATAAAATCATTCCTATCCACGAAGCACGCCCTTGGCCGTTTGGGACTGGAATTGCGCTAAAAAAATGGCTAAAAAAACGAAAAGAGGGATAACCCGTGGCTATCCCTCCCCTATTATTGTTACGAATAAATGACTACTCTCCTTGACGACGAATCCGACTTGCACCCGATGCCGATGACTGAAGGTTTGGAATCGAGCCTAAGTTTGCTTTACTAACGCCCGACGCTTCCACGTTGGCATTTTGAATCTGCATTTGTTCGGTATCAAGCATACAAGCACCCGACAAATCAGCCTCAAGGGTATTGGCCCTACCGTGGAGTTCTACCTTGGATGCCCCAGAAACATCTAGTTTCAGTTCTTTCACATTGACATTAATCAAGGTTTTTGACGCTCCCGAAATCTCAACTTTCAAATCATTACTGTTGGTAAATCCTGTTATTTTGGTCAACGTTGCCCCAGACAAATCGACCGATTCAAGTTTAGGCATTGTGATGGTAATACCTACCCGCTTATTATTTCCAAACAGTTTGGCTTTTTTACGATTTTCGATTTTCAAAACCCCGTCATTTACTTTGGCTTCCACCTCATCCAAATCTTCCTCACGGCCATCCGCGGTTACTTTAAACTCATTCCCTTGTTCTATCTTAACCACAAACGCCCCACCTACTCTAACTTTGTCAAAACCACTGAGGTCAAATTGTTTTACCATTTCTCCCCTCGCCTCAAACGACTTATCAAACGCATCGTTTAATCCTGATTCGATTCCCCCGCTGATTTCATCAATGTGGCTATCATTATCACCGTAGCTTCCATCGTGTTCTTCCTTTAGAATAGGACGATCGAGACAAACCAAGCCTGAATCTGATTTAATGGCCCAATTTAACGTTTTGAATATTTCGCTATTTACTTCCAAATCGTATTCGTATTGGCTACGCTGGCGTACTCCCCAAAAGTGATCATAAAAATCGCGGGTCATCTTAAACGCCTTGTTGTAAGGCAAGTACAACTGCATTCTCAGATTTTGGCCTCTAAAGCGCGGCGCTTTGTCTGACAACGAAAAATCTTCATCAAACACAATCGAAGAATCACTTTGTTTAACGTTGTAAAGGATATTGGAAGCATTAAACTCGGCATCTTGACGCGAACGTCCTTGTGAGCGAAATTCAAGCTCTAGTTTTGCCTCTGTTCCATCATAGCCATCCAAATCAAGGTGTGTATTGTTGTAATTATCGCTGTCGCCGTTGTCATTCAACTCCAACAAAATAGGATTTGTAGGGAGTTTATAGGTTTGTACCTTTTCTACGCTACCATTCCGACGGAAGTTTGAGCCATATCGTACGCCATAGACCGTGCTACCGATGATTCCGACCAAAAACAGACCAAGAAGTGTTTGCCAAATAGAGGCCGTAAATTTGTTTTCTTTGGTCAACAACGACACGCCCAACCAAGCAATGATTGCAAAAGGTGCGCCAATCGCCATGAACAAGAACACGTAGGCAACGGGTGTCACTTCACCAAAAAAGAAGTTGAGCGGCATAAAATCGCTATCAATCGACCCAAAATCCCACGTTCCTAAGCCCATCACAGCAAACAACGCAGTGATAAGCCCAATCAGCGCACTTGCACCCACTATCACTAAAATTAAACCTGCAAAAATGCGCATTACTACTACCAAAAATCGCATCAAAGGCGTCAATCCACTAAAAATGGCCGCAATGGCACGAAAAGGCAAAAGCAACAGTTTTGTCAAAATGCTTTCTTCTTTTTGCTGCTCAGGTTGGAGTGCTTTTTTAACGTTCGTTTCAATGTTTTCGAGCGTGATGGGCTGCCCCGTCATCTCCATTTTTTCGGTCAAAGTATTAGCCCTCGGGGTAATGAGCCATAAAACGATGTACAACAACAACCCCGAGCCAAACAATAAAATACTCAACACCCACGCAAACCGAACCACACCCAAGTCCACCCCAAAGTAAGCGGCTACCCCAGAGGCTACCCCTCCTACTACTTTTTTATCGGGGTCGCGGTAAAACTTCTTCAAATTTACATCTTCTTCAAGCGTTGTGGAACCTGGGAAAGCCACCCAACACGCGATATAGACAATAAATATAAATCCGCTGATTGGACCAAATATCTCTTCTGCTCCGTCTCCAATCATGCCACCTCCAGCAGGAAGCCCCAAGAAGAAGAATAGAAAGAGCAAACGAATCAAGAGCGGGTCGGTATTGAAATAGTGGGCAATTCCTGCGCACACTCCGCCGATTAATTTACGTTTGGTATCTCTTACGAGTTTTCTGGGAGCAAACGGAGCTGACGGGGTTTCGGCGGTCGTTTTTTCGCGTTTAGGCTCGCTCGAAGCATCCACCGTTTCTTTTGACTCTGCCAAATCCTCTTCCTCTTCGATGGCCTCAAAATCGGCAACAGTCCCCATGCTTTTGATAAGCTGCTCAACGTCGTCGAGGGCAATCACCTGTTGTTCAGCTGATTTTTGTTTGGTCAAAAACTTTTCGGCGATGCGGCCTTCGATGTCAGAAATGATTTCTTTGCTGTCTTCGTACGACGAAAAATACTTCTGAATGGAGTTTAGGTAATTTTTTAATTTATCGTATCCGTCTTCTTCAATATAAAAAATCAGACCGGCGATGTTAATGCTGATAGTCTTTTTCATGGCAAATCTAGTTAGTAGATGACTCTTTGTTTTCGTTCTCCAAATGCTGTGTTTTTAGTACAATCGTGTTGACCGAGTCCGAAAGCTCGTTCCACGTTTGCTGCATTTCGTCCAAAAACTTTTTCCCCGTTTCGGTCAGTACGTAGTATTTACGTGGTGGCCCCGACTGCGACTCTACCCATTTGTAGTCGAGCAAACCCGAATTTTTGAGGCGAGTCAATAACGGGTAAAGCGTTCCCTCAACGACCATAATTTTGGCGGAGGTGAGTTCATCAAGCATATCCGAGGCATACACCTCGCCGCGAGAAATAATGTGCATAATGCAAAACTCTAGAATCCCTTTTCGCATTTGCACTTGAGCGTTCTCAATATTCATGCTACTGTCATGTTTTGGAATTTTTTGATTAAACGTCATGGCTGTATGAGCGCTACTTTTTTGTTTTCAATTGGCTGTTAATTGGTAATCCATGGTACAAAGCTAATATAAGGTACTTTGTGATGCAAGGTACTTGGCTAAAATATTTTCAAAACTCACTGAAACGGTAAAATTCAAGGATAAACGGCAAAATAATGTACTATCTTTGTTTCTCATCATCACAAAAACCATTTCCATGTATTCCTTCAACATCAAAGAGGTCATTTCAGTCACGCTGATCCTGTTCTCTGTCATTGACATTTTGGGGGCAATTCCCATCATCATCGACCTTCGCAAAAAAGCTGGCGGCATCAATGCCCGCCGAGCTACCTTGGTTTCGGGTGGACTGATGATTGCATTTTTGTACGTTGGGAAAGAAATTTTGAAACTTTTTGGCGTCGATGTCGCCTCTTTTGCCGTTGCAGGTGCCCTGATTTTGTTCTTGATTGGTCTGGAAATGATTCTTGGGCGAAACATCTTCAAACACGACGCCGTTCATACCAATGCCACGTCCATCGTGCCAATTGCTTTTCCCATGATTGCGGGGGCAGGAACCATGACCACCATTCTCTCACTCAAAGCCGCCTACCAAGAGATAAATATCATTGTTGGTATCCTCATTAACCTCGTCTTTATTTACCTTGTTCTTCGTTCGTCGGCATGGATTGAACGCCAACTGGGTGTTGCAGGAACCGACGTGTTGCGTAAAATATTTGGGTTAATTCTCATCGCTATTTCCATCAAATTATTCAGAAGCACGTTGTAAGTGCCTGAGGCTTCTTTATACATGCTTGAGGTTTCTTTGTACGTGCTTGAGGTTTCTCAAAACCTCAAAAAAGGGTTGCTCACAACTCCGTTAATTGTGTAATGTCCTCTGGTTTTGAGAAACCAGAGGCACGCAGGGAAGTGCTTGAGGTTTCTCAAAACCTCAAAAAGGGTTGCTCACAACCCCGTGAATGATACAGCTTCTTAACAATAAATTATATGTGGATAGAACAAAACAACAAGCTCGTTCGTGAATACGAATTTGAAGACTTCAAAGAAGCCTTTGCATTTATGACCAAGGTCGCCGAAGTAGCCGAAGCCATGAACCACCACCCATGGTGGTCCAATGTCTGGAATAAGGTAACGATTGAACTTACCACCCACGACGCGGGCAACACAGTCACCGAAAAAGACGAAGCACTGGCCGAGGCCATCGAAGCTATTTTTGACGAAATGTAGCACAAAAAAAGCCCTCTCCGCAAAGCAGAGAGGGCTTCTGTCACTCTAAGCAGATAAAAAAATACCTTAATTGAGTAACTTTAATTTCAAGTCATTCAGTTGTTTGCGAATAGAGGCATCTACCTGGCGATCGCCTACACGAAGGATATACCCTCCGATTAACTTATCATCCACTTTCTCCTCCAGCTCTACTGTTTTACCAGTAGCTTCTGCCACAATCGTAATGAACTGCTTGCGCAACGCATCCGTCAATGCAGTAGAAGAAGTGATGTAGGCTTTCACAATGCCTTTGCGCTCATCGTACAATTTGATGAATGCGTCGGCAATGCTGTGCATGATACCTTCACGGTTTTTGTGAGTGATGATATTGAAGATACCAAAAGAAACAGGATCTACTTTATCTTGAAACACTCCTTTAAGTATAGCGAGTTTTTTATCATGGCGAACGACGGGGCTTTTCAAAGCCAACATCAACCCACGATTATCGTCGGAAACGGTTTTAAAAAGAACCATGTCTTTATAAACAGTTTCCACTACATTTTTTTCTTCTGCTAAATCGATCAACGACTTAGCGTATCGTAAAGCTACGGTAGATTCAGACATTTGTTTCGGCGCTTAGTTAAGTCTAGCTTCTTTTGCCAAATCAGCCACAAGTTGTTCTTGTGCCGACTTATCGCTCAATTCTTTGCGAAGTACCTTTTCAGCTATTTCAAGCGAAATGGTTACTACTTCTTTTTTCATTTGGGCAACAAGGGCAGCACGTTCGTTGCTGATGGTTTCGCGGGCATCTTCGATGATACGCTTACCTTCTACTGTTGCTTTGTCTTTAGATTCTGCAATGATACGATCCGCAGATTCTTTTGCTGCTTTCAAGATGCTATCGCGTTCGGCGCGGGCTTCGGCCAACAATTGTTGGTTGTCAGCTTGCAATTTTGCCATATCGGCGCGCGTCTTTTCAGCCAAGTCCAAAGCACTTTGGATTTGGTGTTCGCGCTCGCTCAAACTTGACAAAATAGGCTTCCAAGCAAGTTTAGCCAACAAGAACAACAAAATTCCGAAGAATACTAATTGCCAAAATATGAGGCCGAGTTGGGGGGTTACTAATTCCATGATATTGAAATAGCTTATGAGTTTCTATTTACTAATCATTCTCCAGAAGCTTGCCTACTGCTTGCAACTGGAGAATGGTCTATCTTTAAGCAGCTACTAACGGATGCTGGTACCTAATGTACACAACGGTCGATAACCACTTTTTGGTAGGACGATGAATTACTTCAACAAAACTACCAACAAGGCGATAACGGCACCGAAGAGGGCAACGGCTTCAACGAAGGCCGCAACGATCAACATAGCACCTTGAATCTTTCCAGAAGCTTCTGGCTGACGAGCGATACCTTCCATAGCCGAGCTACCGATACGACCGATACCCAAACCTGCACCGATAGCAGCAAGACCAGCACCGATAGCGGCACCCATGTAACCAAGTGATGCGCTGCTCTGAGCGGCTTCTTGAAGCAAAATGTTAAGCAACATGATTGTAATTGATTATATATGAAAAAATAAAGTTTACAAAAATTAGTGGTGATGCTCTTCTACGGCTGCCCCGATATACGAAGCTGTAAGTACCGTAAAAATGTACGCTTGCAAAGCCGCTACCAACAACTCAATAAGGTTGATAAAAGTAGAGAAAATGGCAACCGCTGGGCTTACGGCAAGGCTTTCAAAAATGAAAATCATGCTCAAAAAGCTCAATAAGATAATGTGACCCGCCGTGATGTTGGCAAAAAGACGAACCATCAATGAGAATGGTTTCATGAACAAACCAACAATTTCTACGGGAGTAAGGATAATCAACATCCATTTTGGAACGCCTGGCATGGCAAAAATGTGCGTCCAATACGTGCTTTTACCATTGAAGTTAACAACGATGAACGTAATCACCGCAAGGGTCATTGTCACGGCAATGTTACCCGTCAAGTTGGCGCCACCTGGCAACAAACCAAGCAAGTTATTGATCCAAATGAAGAAGAACAATGTCAACAAATACGGCGTAAAACGACGGTAGTGTTTTTCGCCGATGTTGCTTTTGGCCACTTCATCACGAATAAAGATGATGATAGGCTCAAGAACCGACTGCAAACCTTTCGGCGATTTACCTGTGCGCTCCTTGTACGACTTTGCAACTGTCAAGAAGATGGTCAACAACAAAATGAAGCTGAGAATCAACGACGCTACGTTCTTCGTGATTGAGAAATCTTTCACGTGCGAGCCGTCCAATGCCGTGATGTGTTCGTGCTCTAGTTTATATCCTTCGTAAGTTCCGTCTTCGCTGTGGTAGAAGTGGCTTGAAGAGAAAACTTTGAATCCTTTGCTTTCATCATAAATAATAACTGGAAGCGGAATCGAAATGTGCGTATGACCGATGGTTGCAAAATGCCACTCGTGGCCATCTGCAACGTGGTGCATGATCATTTCACCTGCGTTAAATTTCTCTTTCTCACCGTGTTTGTGAGGTTCTTCGGCCATTACTTGCGGCGATACAATGGCCGCTAAAAATAAGAAAAGTACAAATAGACGGATTGAAATATGTTTCATTATTGCTCTACGGTTTCAAATCGCGGCGCAAGTTACGATACATTCCGACAACTTCAAAGCAAGTATAAAATAAATATAATGCAAAAAAGGTAATGATGAACGAAACTACCTCATTTACTTGCATATAGACGAATACGGCAACAAATACCATACACAAAATCAGCTTTATCACTGCCGATGCCAAGTAAAACTGCACAAATTTGTCGTTATCGTCCTGAAAACCAAAGGATAATATCCTGTGCTGAAGGATAGATAACGTAAAAAAGAAGGCCAAAATAAACCATTTTTCTTTTGGCAAAATGGCGCCAAAGCCAAAGTATTCGGCTGTAAAAAATACAATTCCAATAATTGCAGAAAATAATATTGTCCGAAGCATAATTTCTTATTCGCTTTTTACTTGCACAATCATAAGGTATAAAGAAGCACCTACTGACCCCAACGAAAGCACCAGCGTGAAAAGTGGAAACTTGTAGGCCAACCATTCGTCAAGCTTCAATCCAGCATACACCCCCAAGCCTATTGTTCCCAACATTTGAAAAGCAATGCCCGAATATTTGGCATAGTTTGAGGTAAAACGTTTCTCCTGCTTAGGGTCGGTAGGGGTGCTCATACGTTTGTTTGTTAAAAGCGTTAGTTGAGAGAAACCTTGTCAAATTCATGAATTTTTTGAACATCCACCCTGACGATTCCGTCCACTTTAGTACCGTCAAACATGGGTCTAAATTTAGCTCCCCACGTAATTTCTTCGTATCGGTACGAGTAGCGTGCATGCACTGGCTGCAAAAATGTTTCCTCCGTGGCGCGAATATACACCAGTATCTCCGTATCCGAATCCCTCAACCCTTCTTCGGTTACGCCGTACAAAGGACTTTCTTCCGTTAAAGGATGAACGAGTGTCCAGTGCATTGGGAAAAAATTCACTTGATTGCGCTCCAGTTTCAACGGATAATACTTACGCGTTCGCTGTCCCGACGGTAGGGTTTCTAAACGAGATAACGACACCGACACGTTCACGTCCACCAATTCATTGGGACTCTCATTGATCATCCGAAACATCCACGCGTTAATGTCGAGATAGGGTGCAAAAATAGCATTTTGGCTAAACAATATCTTAGGAACAGGACGAGAAAAACGGCTATAAACCAAGCCCGTCGCAATGGCAAAACCCAACACCCCCACCAACGACTCCACCGAAGACAAAGCGCTTGTCATCAATCCCGCAGGCGATACGTGCCCGTATCCTACTGTCGTGAGCGTTTGGGCGCTAAAAAAGAATGCCCCCCAAAATTTATCCGCCACACCCGTCCCGTGAATACCTTGCAAATTTTCGACCCCAATTACCAAGTAAAGTAGGGAGAATAGGCAGTTGACCACAAAGTAGATGAGAAAAACAACCACAAAAAAACGTGGCCAAGATAGCAACGTCAGGCGGTGAAAAATATCGGCCCACGCCCAAAAAGATACATTGACCCGTTTGGCATTAAAACTACCATCAGGGTTAATCAACCTTCCCTGTAAACCAGTGAGCTGCGTTCCAAAACCAAGTTCTACCCGCTGTTCTTCGCGCTCCAAAAGCGCACTTTTTTTAATTGAATTGATAAGTCTATTTGCCTTCATTGTTGGTTCGTAAATTAAGGATGGTTTAGAGAGGATTGAATACATAAATCCGAAAACCTTCACTTTTGTTCCACGACAGTCGTTTACCTTTGCCGAAAAAACGAACTTGTGAAGAAAGTCTCCATTCTCATTGCGGCACGCAACGAAGCAAACAATATCCTCGAATGCTTGCAGTCGGTTGAAGCACTGACGTACCCCAAATCGCACCTGCAAGTGCTCGTGGGCGATGATGCCTCGACCGATGAAACGGCGGATATTATTCGCGACTTTACTCATAACAAGCCTTATTTTAAATTAGTTAGCATCACCAGTACCCTTCCAAGCTTAAAAGGAAAAACCAACGTTTTGGCCCAGCTCGCTCACCAAGCCACGGGCGACTACCTGTTTTTTACCGATGCCGACATCGAAGTACCAGCAGATTGGATACAAGAAATGCTACGGCATTTTAAACCCAACGTTGGGGTAGTAACGGGCATCACCACCATGAAAATACCTCCATTTCCTCATTGGGGGTTAGGGGTCTTTCAGGGCATGGAGTGGCTTTTTTACCTCTCGCTCATGCGGCTTTTTGGCTTATTTGGCATCCCTGTCACGGCCATGGGCAACAACATGGCCACCACCCGCCAAGCCTACGACGCCGTGGGTGGCTACGAAGGCATCCCATTTTCGATCACCGAAGATTACGCACTTTTCAGGGCTATTTTAGAAAAAGGCTTTCGGTTTGAGCAACTTTTCGACCGCCGCGTGTTGACGATTTCAAAGCCTGTTCCGACCTTTCAAGAATTATTAATACAACGCAAACGCTGGATGTACGGAGCCATGTCGCTGCCTTGGGGACAGCGTATCGGAGTCTATCTCAACGGCTTACTGATTCCAATCTTGCTCGTTTTGGCCCTCTTTTTTCCAAAAACTGCCCTCTTTTTGACCTTTGCTAGCTACGTTTTTACCACCGCTTGGCTTGTGGGTGGCCTCAGTTGGTTGCAGCTCAACACGCTGATGCTGGGAGCGCCGTTTTTCTGGTTTTATCACCTCGGAATGAACTTTACCATGCTGATTAACTTTTATACAACCAAAAACACACAGTGGAAAGGAAGAAACTATTTTTAAATGTCGAATGTCGAGTGCAAAATGTCAATTTTAAATGTCGAGTGTCGAGTGCAAAGTGTCGAATTTTTGAGGGGAGGGTTGCTCACAACCCGACATGGATTACAAAAATTCGACACTAAAAAATCGGGTTGTAAGCAACCCTCAACACGAACCATTCGACATTCTGCACTCGACACTAAAAAAAATCACTACTTATAAAATGATAGAAACCCACGCACATATTTACGACGAAGTATTCAACGACGACCGCGAAGCTATGCTCGAACGGGCGTTTCAGGCAGGTATTCAGCAGATTTGGATGCCCAACTGCGACCACACGACCATCGACGGCATGATGGCCTTGGCCGAACAATACCCCAACGTGTGTTTGCCCATGATGGGCCTGCACCCCACCTACGTCAAAGAAGATTTTCAGCAAGAACTATACATCGTAGAAGAATGGCTTAACAAAGCGCAGGAAAGCCCATCGGCCCAAAAATTCGTCGCTATTGGCGAAATAGGCATGGATTTGTATTGGGACAAAACCTTTGTCGAACAGCAAAAAGAAGCGTTTTTGGTACAGTGCGACCTCGCCCTCAAACACAACCTCTGGATTGACATTCACAGCCGCAGCGCGTTTTGGGAAGTGGTGGAATTGATTGAAAAAGTGGCCAATCCGCAGCTCAAAGGCATTTTTCACTGTTTTACGGGCACGTTGGAAGAAGCCCAAAAAGCCATTGAACTTGGCTTTAAGCTAGGAGTTGGGGGTGTTGCGACCTTCAAAAACGGCGGCCTCGACAAAGTGCTTCCTTACATCGACTTGGAACACATCGTCTTGGAAACCGACTGCCCGTACCTAGCGCCCGTACCTTACCGAGGAAAGCGCAACGAAGTGGCCTACATCCCGCTCATTGCGCAGCGCGTCGCGGATTTGATGCAGGTAAGCGTAGAGAGTATCGCCCAACAAACCACCGAAAATGCGCTTCTATTGCGCTAAATGCACCTCACCCCCTAAATCCCTCATTTTTATTCATCAACTCATCATTCGCTATCATGTTTTCTTACAAAACCGTCACCATCAATCCAGTGTTGCCCAACCGCCCTCGGGCGTCGGTCTTGGTTATTTATACAGGGGGAACCCTCGGTATGGTCTATGAAAAAGGGCAACTTGTCCCGTTTGATTTTGAGCAGATTTTGGACCGACTCCCCGAAATCAAACGCCTCGATTTTGAGATAACTTTTACCAGCTTGGAACAAATCATGGACTCCTCCAACATGCGCCCCGACGTGTGGGCGGAGTTGGGGCAGTTGATTCGGCGCAACTACGATTTTTACGACAGTTTTGTGATTTTGCACGGCACCGACACCATGGCCTACACCGCCTCGGCGCTGAGTTTTATGCTCCAAAACCTCCAAAAACCCGTGATTTTGACGGGTGCGCAGTTGCCCATCGGAGTGGCCCGCACCGACGCCCGCGAAAACATCATTACGGCTTTGGAGATTGCGGCAGCGCAGCACGACGGCAAACCGATTGTCCCCGAAGTCTGCATTTATTTTCAGAATGTGCTGCTCCGTGGCAATCGCGCCAAAAAGAAAGAAACCTCGCAGTTCAACGCCTTTCGTTCCGACAACTACGTGCCCTTGGCCGAGGTGGGCGTAACGATCGAATACAACTTCCCCTACATTGCCACACCCACCGACGGCAGTGTTTTTGAACTACGTCCCACGCTCGACGAAAACGTGGCGATTCTCAAGCTGTTCCCTGGCATTACGCCCAACGTGGTACGTTCGATTTTGGAGATTAAGCACCTAAAAGGCGTTGTTTTAGAGACCTTTGGCGCAGGAAATGCCCCTACGCTGCCGTGGTTTTTGCAAGAACTCAAAGACGCCACCGACCGTGGGGTAGTGATTATGAACGTATCGCAGTGCGACGGCGGACGCGTAATGCAAGGACGCTACCAAACCAGTACGTGGTTTGACAAGATTGGCGTAATTAGCGGCGCCGACATCACCACCGAAGCCGCCATTACCAAAATGATGTGGGTGTTTGGCCAAGAAACCGACCCCAGTCGCATCAAAACCCTCCTCGCCCAGCCTATTGTGGGGGAAATGACGGTTTGGTAGTGGGGATTGGGGGGCACGGCCTCCCTTTTTTTGCTTGGTACTTTTTGAAAAAAATAAAATTAGGCAGTTAGTTTTTGAAGCAACTAATCTTTGGTATATATTTACAAAGCGCCATACGCATCTACTTTTATCCCTCATTACTTTTTAATAAGTGTTGGGTTGAGCACTGCAAAGAGCATTGTTTTAACCATGGTGCAGACGAACCTTAGGGATTTTTGCAGCAATGGTAGCTATATACAATACAAAAAGTACGACATCCAAAGTAAAACAAACTATTAATATAGTTAAAATAAATACAAAAAATACTGCAAAACTTTCGTATATTCGGGAGTTAGCGGTCATGCTATGGAGCCACTGCAAACCTTGACATTAATTAATAAATTGACAGTTAAATAAAGTTATGGAGCAAACACAATCACTCAAACAACTAATTCTTGACATAGACGACAAGAAAATTTTCCTCCCTGAATTCCAACGAGACTTTGTTTGGGAAATTTCCAAAACCTATGACTTGTTTGACTCTTTAATTAAAGATATTTTCATTGGTGCTATCATTTATGGCATCCCTTCTTTTGACATAGCTATTAGGGAAATTGACAACCGTAAGAAAATAACAAAAGGGAAAAAGAGACCAGCACTTGAAGTAACCACTATTACTAAAAAACAAATTGAGGATATAAATAAAATCGGGGGCAACTTTAGACTTGTGCTTGATGGACAACAGAGAACGACTTCGCTTTACCGAGCTTTGAAAGGAACTGATGAAGTTTGGTTTGTAGCAAAAAATGAAGATGAAGTGCAAAGCACTTCATTTGAAAACGCAAAACTTGAAGAACTACTTGAAGAAGTCGCAGGCGAACAAGATGTTGAAAGACTTTCTATAAAACTATCCGATGTCTGGGATATAGAAGTTAACGATTATGATGAGGAAGAAATAAAAGAGAAATTTTTCTTTCAGACTTCTTACTACAAAACTTATAGTGATGATTCTGGCTTTGATGTAAAATCAGAGTTTAAGAAATACAGAAATCTTCGCAAGAAGATTGCTGACCTTTTCAAATCAGAGAAACTGCTTTCATTCTATCTACTTGATATGAACCTTGAAAAGTTCGTTATATTCTTTGAAAGGAGCAATACAAGAGGAGTTCAACTTAATTTCATTGACATTTTAGCTGCTAAACTTTACACTGGAAATTTCAACTTAAAGGAAAAAATTAAGAGCTTTCAACAGCAGAATCCAAATTATGAGTTAGTTCCCGAAATCATAGTTCGTTCAATCGCTTATATCAAAAGCTCACCAAAAGAAATAAACAGAAATTATATTCTCACATCGTTGAACGCTGACGATTTCAAAGAATGGTGGGATAAGTTATGCAAATGGTATAAGGTAACCCTTGACTACCTTTACCAAAATAACTTTATCATTTCGCAGGACTGGATGCCATATGAAAACATGGTAATTCCATTGATGAATTTTCTAAAAGAGATTGGTGGAGACTTTCATCAAATGAATCCACAACAAAAGAAATTCATCGACTTCTGGTATTGGAATTCTGTTTTTTCTCTACGCTATTCAGGTTCGTCAAACGAAAGAATTATTGAAGATTCAAATATTCTAATTCAAATCGCCAGAGGCAAAAAAATAAATTCAGCAAGTTTCTTCAACAAACTTACAAAGATTCAAATTTTATCAGCGGAGGACATCTATTCATTTGACAAAAAAGCGAATGCAGTATACAAAGGGATTCTTAATCTGATAAATTTTGAAAAAGGTGGACTGCTAAACTGGAACAATGATGCAAAACTTTCTCTCAATTCAGTATTGGAAGACCACCATATTTTCCCTAAAAATTATCTGCAAAACAATTTAGCAAGCGAGGCGGAAAAAGATTTAATTGATTGTGTTGCTAACAGAACTTTGATACCCAAAATTCAAAACATAAAAATTAGTGACCAAACTCCTTCTGAGTATTTAGGTGAAATTAAGGTAGTGAATCCTGAAATAGAAAAGTCATTGGAAAACCATTTGATAACCAAAGAACTTCTTAATGGCGAATACGACAAGGAGTTTAATTTCTTTTTGGAACTCCGTGCAAACTCAATTTTTGGGCTTGTAAAGAATCATTTAATTGAACCCAAAGATAAAATTAAAGAAGAGTTCTACGAAGAGATAAAGTTTGAAGAAACAGCAAACATTGAAGTTTTCTGTTCATACAAAAGCAAAAGGGCAACCGCAACCTTTAATCCTTCCACGACAAAAATATTTTACAAAGGTAAACTATATGACAGTCCAAGTGCAGCAGCACAAGCAGTAAAGATTGAGAATGGTGCACCAGAAAATGTAACGGAAAACGGCTGGACATTTTGGAAATTTCTAGACGAGAACGGAATAGAAAAGAAGATAAACGAATTGCGAAAATGACAACCAAATTCAACGGATTGACAGAAGCACGAACCGCTAACAAGGTATTACCAAAAGCGGGGGTGACGGGCTTCTATGACAGTTTAGTGCTTAACCGAACTTTAGTTTTTCAAATCAACAGTAGTGCTGAAACACCCCGCCTTCGGCAATACCCGAACCGTTAGCACTCATTTTAAAACGACATGCAGAAAGAATTACATAAATGGTTAAAAGACGTAGGAGAACATGATTCAGCTCGACTAATTTCCGAATGTAGTGTTGACCTTTTATATGTTGACACTCTATTTGAAATGAGTAGTGATAGAATGACGGATTTAATGGATGCTCAAATTGGTGTTCCTGGAAAATATTATCTTAAACTACAAACCGACTTTCAGAAAGAAATTAAAGTAATAGAAACACAATTAATGGAAATCGCGACAGCGATGGGAATGCACATTCGAGGAATTTCATGGAATCCTAAAATCGACAACGACAACGAACTTCAAATGAAAATTTCAATAATTGTTCGTCAAGCAATCTTTGACGAAATAACACTCAATAAAATATCTTGGTCTGGTAGACTCGAAGAACCTGATTTCTTAAATAGAATATTTGACCTCTCAAAAATGCCTTCTTACGATTCGAGATATGACAATGCTTATGATGACATTCATAAACATCGTATCATGAATTATGACTGGGAAGATGATTGGGTTTTTACTGATAGACGTTTCAATCTTCTACATTGTGACGAAGAAATATTATTGAAATTTTTGTCATTAACTATAAATCCAGTTTCTAGGACAGATGATGAAGGAGTTAATCAGTTAATTGAAATATATAATAGAAACCTCTCCGCAAGTGGAATTGAATTTTACGAAAAATCAAAAATCGCAGGAAAATCAATATATGGGTATAGAGAAATCGCAATTGCTGAACCCAACAATGAAGACAAAGAAATCAAGCAAAGAAAAATTGCATTAGTTGTGGGATGTAGCCAGTATGAGTTTGCTGGGCATTTAGAAAATCCATTGAATGATGCGAAAGCCGTTAAGGAAAATCTTGAATCTCTTGGATTTGATGTTATGTATTTAGAGAATCCCAACTTAAAAGAATTAAAAATTGGAATTGATGACTTTGGGACTGAACTTGAAAAATATGATGTGGGCTTATTTTATTTTGCTGGACACGGTGTTCAAGTTAAGGGTTTAAATTATTTAATTCCTGTTGATGCAAATTTGAAAAACGAAAGAACGGTTGAATATGATTGTGTCCAAGTTGACCGAATATTAAGCCACATGGAAAGTGCTAAAACTTCCGTAAACTTACTTATTCTTGATGCGTGTCGTAACAATCCATTTGAACGAAATTGGGGAAGAGAAATGGGACAAAGGGGATTTGCTGTAATGGATGCACCAAAAGGTTCTTTAATCGCTTATTCTACATCTCCGGGCAAAACTGCATCTGATGGTGAAGGTAAGAATGGACTATATACTGGCGAACTTATTTCAGAAATCAAATCAGTTAACGTGACGATTACCCAATTATTCCAGAAAGTGCGGAAATCGGTTATGGAGAAATCGAAGGACGAACAAGTCCCGTGGGAATCGACATCATTAACAGCAGACTTTTACTTTAATAGAAAATGAAAAAAACGAGTGCTAATAACTAAGGTTTCGTCGTGGCTGAAAGCCAAGCGATGAAACCGCTGTTGAACGAAAGCTTCGGTAGCGGTGAGTGCTCGCCAAACCTTTTTCTTCTATTATGGAGTTATCGTCGAGCTGGCAACTACACTGAGAGCGGGTTTGAGCCTGCTTTTTTGCTTTTATAGCTATTTATAGGGCATTTTCATGGGTTTTGTTGGGGTTTGGGCTGTAACGAGAGTCAAAGCCTCTATGCGATTGATTCTAAGTTCATCACACTTCTTTTTTGTCATGCTAAATTTTAAGGGTAAATTGAACTCAAAATCAATCATATTTGGCAAAATGGCGGATTTAGCACTATATTCAAGTTCAGTTCTTCGATTGAACTTTTGTACAAAACTGAACATTTGTGCTTCGATTTCCGCCACTTCGCCAAGCTGCTAAACCGTTATGTGCTATGCTAAACGATGACAAAACCAGTTCAATAATATACCAATTTGGATTTTACTTTTAAATGCTATTTCAGAGTTCTTATTTTTTCATTTGTAGTATTTGTTAAAATTGCTATAATTGTAACATGTTTTTTCAACTAATTTTATAACAGTCTAAAAAGTGATGCACAACCCCAATTTTACAATCTATAGTAGATGTAAACGTTTTGGTAATATGATAATTATAAAGACCTCCCTTATTATATTGATTCTTTTATGTACTATGTCATGCGGCATCGTTGGAAATGCCACAAAATCTACTGACCAAGTAAAAATACAAGGAGTCTGGTTGGCACAAACAGAAAGCGTAAACGGAACCAAAAAAAATGTGTCTTTTATTTATGCTTTCAAAAGAGATAAACTTACCTTCACCGACGAGACAGGGAAGGAGGTTACGTATTCTTTCAAGTTGGACACTACGGGCAGCCTCAAGTTCATTATTATTCAGCCAGATGTGACGCTTAACATTTCGGCACCTGTCAGCATTGCATATGAGTTGTACGGAGATACGTTGAAGATTGTTATAGCACCTGCTGGCTTAATTCCCACAGAAATATCAGACAAAAACAATTATGAGTTGATTATTTGCAAGAGAAAGCGTTCATAAAAAAGCCAAATCATATTGCTTGAGAAAAGGTAATGCCTATTACGAAGCAAGAACAACTCTAAAGATACAAATGAAGACGATCCTCCACACTTCCATACAGCACAGCACACAATAACGAAGGTTTCGTCGTGGCTGAAAGCCAAGCGATGAAATCCCGAAAGTCTTCGGGATTGAACGAAACTTGGGCGGGCGGCCAGCCTAGCGGAGAGTCCTCACCAACCCCTTTTCTTTTGTTATGGAGTTATCGTCGAAGTTGCAACTATACTGAGAGCGGGTTTTGGCCCGCTTTTTTGTTTTTATGAATAAGTTCAAAATAGGTGCGGCGCGCCTGTTTTTTGTTTTTTATAAGATGAGTAACTTTGCTTTATGGAAGCACTTTACATAGACGACCAAATATTCATTCCGATAATCTCGGACTACGGTTTCAAAGCTACTTTTGGCAATGAAGCTAACACACTTTTCTTGCGTAGGGCTTTACAAGCACTCATCAAGTCTGACATTCCTATCAAAGAGGTCAAATTTGACAAAAACACCTTTGAAGGCATCACCCAAGACGGACGTAGTGGTATTTTTGATTTGGCTTGTACTGATGAAAACGACAATCAATTTATCGTAGAAATGCAGTACGGAGATGCCCCATATTTTGTGCAAAGAATGAAGTTTTATGCCTTGCACAAGTTCAATGCAATGGTGAAACGTGGCAAATTTGACTATGGAACGCTGACAAAAATTTATTGCGTAGCTATTTTAGCCAACAATATTCTGCCTTACGATGACTTTCACACGCTCGCAAACCTGCGAAATGAAAAAGCCGAACTTTTTGATGAACAAATGACGTTTGTTACAGTAGAATTAGATAAATTTACGTTACAAGATGCTGATTGTCAAACAGATTTACAAAAACTAATTTATACGATGAAAACGCTACATACAGTAACTCAACCAACACAATTCCCTAAGTTTTGGGACGAAGAGTGGCTCAAAGTTGCCATTGATGAGTTGGACAGTCGTAAAATGACACCTGACGAAAAGGCTTCATTAGAGATTTTGATTGCCCGTAACGCTGAATCTGTAAAGGCTGAAAGTAGAAAAATTAAAGAAGCATTGGATTTGAAAAATATTGAAACCGTAACCAATGCTCTAATTATGGGGCTTTCAATTGAACAATCTGCCAAATTAGCAAATGTTTCGGTGGACTTTGTTAAATCTGTTCAGCAACAACTTTCTGCAAAATAGATACTTAACTGGGATTTTTGCTCATGGACACTTGGTTGGCGAACAAAAGCGCCAGCCACCAATAACTAAGCATTCGCCGTGGCCGTAGGCCAAGCGATAAATCCCAAAAGCCTTCGGGATTAAACCAAACTCTGGCGGGCGATGGGGCTTTTTAGGGGTCTTTGTTCGCCTTTTTCTACTAAGATTTCGCCTCTCTGAGGCTTTTTTTTTAGTGCGCTTAACCTGTATATTTTAAAACTTTATTGCTCAAATTCCCCCCTTCCACACCCAATCCGTCAAAATCCGTGTTGGAACATCCGTTTCATCCGTGTTCCCATCTCTGCGCCAAATTCTTTGTAGTCGTATGTTTTTTTATTCAAAAAGCTTTTCTATATTAGCACTGTAAAAACTCAACACAACAACGTTAGAAAAAACTCGTACTACTCGCTTAGGCTTACCAATACGCCTGCGCACATTCCCCGCCCTCGCGGGCATTTCCCTTAATTTTAACAACGTTTTATGAAAAAGAACCCAAACAAACATTCTAGCCTCTGGCGTTACGCCCCGCCCATGCCTTAGTTCATGGTCGATAGTCCATAGTCCATGGTCGATAGTCCATAGTCCATGGTCGATAGTCCATAGTCCATGGTTGATAGTCCATAGTCCATAGACCATAGACTGTGGACTGTGGACCATAGACTGTGGACTATCGACCGTGAACCATAAACTGCCCGTACTTCCCAATTAGTATCTCGTCATTCCCATAACCAGTAACCAAAAAAAACATGTCTTATTTACATTTTCCTAGAATTGTATTCTCTGGAGACTTTTCCTCGGATGTTTCCACCGTCAACAACGACACGCAGCATTACAACAACGCCACGTTTGAGTCGAGTTTTCAGCTTCCTGGGCAAGGGGCGACCAACGGCTGGTGGAACCCCGAAGGAGGCGCCACCTTTGGCTTTCAAAACTGTACCATTCAGCAAGCCACCAACGAAAACGGAACGACCATTACCGACCCAGCCCTGGATGGCATCATTGGGCAGCTGGTGACGGGTGCCGAAGGGCGTAACTCGGGCAAAATGGTGGACTTAGACCCCGACCAGCAAATGGTTTCCGAGCTTTGGGGCGTGACCTTCCGAATCCTCTCGGCCCACAATGAGTTATTGCTCGAAGGAAGAATCAAGCCCACGGGTTTCCGAGATTTGCAACGCCGACAAACCAACGGCGGACAACCCAACGGACAACCCATGGGTGCTTCGTGGACGTCGGTGCTGGAAGATGTTAAATACGGAAAATTGGCCGAAACGTCGCCCATTTTGATGGCATTGAAGGCCACAACCCAACAAAACAAAATCAGCATCAACCTCAACGGGTTTGGCTACTACTACGCCCATGCCGATGGACGCTTTTCGCTCGGAAAAATCCTGGGAAGTATCGGCCCGTGGTTTGAAAATGAGCCTGATTTGTTTGCCCCCGCGCGGAGATTGTACGGGGTCTATCAAAGAGGCCAAGTGTTTGGCGGTTCCAATTTCATTTTTGATGCTGCCAATGCCCGTTTGTCGATTGACCTGGGCGGTTCGTTTCCCATCGATGATTCCATCGGAAGCATCAATTTTAGCAATGATTTGTACTTGGCAGTCAGCAAACAGCCACTTACCAACCCACCCGCCGTCAGAAACGTACTCATCGACGGCAGTCAGCTTGAAATAATTGGCAAAGTCCCGTACCAACAAGGCGCTACATGGCTCAATAGCACCTGCGGCATTGTCGATTTCAATTTACTCTCAGACGACGTGGTCAGTAGCCTGAAAAACAACCAGTTGGTTCTCGTAGCAGCGAGCAGCAGTTCTTCCCAATACTTGCTGATTGCCCGTGAAGCGATTGCTGGCATCGTGTGCCGCGCCGACAATTTTGTGCAGCGCATCGACACTAATCAAAAAGTGACGGTCAACCTCTACGCGTACCAGTTTGGGCAGCCGTTGCCACAAACCGAAATAACGATTACGATGGAGCCGCCTACGTCCGATACGCCCAAAGACAAAAATTCGCCCCCGATTTCTATCACCTACGGCAACAACAAACCTCAGGACGGGTTGAGTTTTGCGCCTTCTTGCCAAACCAACGACCAAGGCATGGCCCAAATCGAAATCACGGGCAACAGCATCCATTCGCCACGGGTGTATATCGACGGGCAAATCTACCTCTTGGACTATACCTTGGCCAATCAGCAACCCGACAGCGCCATTCCTGGAGCCGCCCCGATGTCCATTTCTGTGCATTTACGGGACGATTTCCCCATCCCCGAAACCCCCACTTGGAGCGACATTTCGGAGATGATGACGCAGTTTGCCAACTTGTACCCCATCATGAGCAAGTACTTCATCAATTTTGCGGATCCGCAAGCCATGATTGCCAAAAAAGATATTCTGAAATTCGCTTTTACCCGCGACATCCACGACCCCATCTATATGCCCGCCACGCGGGACTTATCCGAGACCAAACGACTCACGATTTTAAAGTGGTTGGATAACCCCATCGTCGATGACCCTACCACCGCTGCCGCCAAGGGAGTAAAGTTGAAAAGCGTTGACGCAGACGCCGCGCTCGATACGGCACCGCCAACCGAGCAACAACAAAAGTTGGCCGAGGCCACCAAAGCCAAAAATGGCTCTTTGATTAATTTCCCAGCGTTAACCAATTTGTTTGAATTCTAAACCCAACCATCATGCTCAAAATAAGTCCAAAATTTGTAAGTGCGGTACAAAATGCCAAAAGCTTAGCGGAGCTTTTTCCGATGTTGCAAAACGCCATTGAGTTGGAACATTCAACCATTCCTCCGTACCTAACCGCATTGTTTTCGTTCAAAGCCAATACCGAGTCTGACATCCGAAAAGTCATCCACTCGATTGTAATTGAAGAGATGTTGCACATGACCATCGCGGCCAACATCCTCAATGCCGTGGGAGGATGCCCCGCCATTTCGCACCCTGATTTTGTCCCCAATTACCCCACGCATTTACCGATGGGCATTGGCGGTTCGCTCATTGTGGGCATCGAAAAATACTCCCTCGACGTCGTACACGATATTTTTATGGAAATTGAAGAGCCCGAAAACCCCATTGAATTTAAAAGCATGACGCTAGCCGCGACCGAGGCTACTTACAAAACCATCGGCGATTTTTATCGGGCATTGCAGGCCAAAATAGCCGAACTTGCCCCCGACGAGTTGCCAGGTAATCCTGCCAAACAAGTAACTTCCAGCTTTTTCTCTTCCGACCTCCTCTACCCCATCCTGACCAAAACGGATGCCATCAATGCCATCAACGTCATCGTAGAACAGGGCGAAGGAAGCGAAGTGTCGCCGTTGGGCACCGACGACGAACTCGCCCACTATTATAAGTTTGAGGAATTGTACAAAGGCCGAGAGTTGGTTAGAGACCCTAGCGCGCCCAACGGTTATTCGTTTACGGGGCCCGTTATCCCGTTTGACCCAACGAATGTCTGGCCGTTGTATCCCAATACAAAAGCGGAAATGTTGCCGCAAGGCTCCGAAGAACGGCGACTGCTAGACTCGTTTAATCAAACGTACAGTAACCTACTTTTTGGACTGCACCAAACGTTTAATGGTCATCCCGACAACCTCAACAACACCATCGGGTTGATGTTTGATTTGAGGCTTGCTTGCCAAAAACTCGCCGAAATGCCTTTCCCAGGGCAAGATGGCTACACCATCGGGCCGTCGTATGAATTTGTACAACCCAACACACAACTATGAACTTCCATTTACAACAATTAGTCACCAAACTATCGGTCAGCGACGTACTCCACTCTAAAGAATTTTACGAAAAAGTATTAGGTTTTACGGTGGATGAACGCTACACCATCAGCGACGGGGGAACATACGGCACCAACTCCTACCTCGAAATGAATGCCCCCTGCGCACAAGGCGGAAGTTTCACGATTGGGCTGTACAAAGACATTAACGCGCCTTACCCATCCATGCCCGCCAACGGCACGGTGCCCAGTTTTATCGTGGATGATATTAAGGCGACGTTGCAAGATTTACTCCAACAAGGGGTCGTGGTGATGCCTATGGGCGGTGGCGAAGGCGATGATAAGTACATCATTTCCAACACCTCCGACGAAGGTTACGTTGACCTCTTCTTTTTCTTCTGCGACCCCGACAACAACTCCTTGGTCATTAGGCAAAACATGGGGAAGAGTAGCTGAGTTTTATAAGTCGCGTCGGAGACGCTGGGCCTATTTTGCCCCAAATGACACTTTGGGGCAAGCTGGTCAGCCTGCGCATTATTCAAGTTCAGGGGGCTGTTTGGCAGCTCCGACCCGCGCCAGCGCAAAACCCCAGAACGACAGGCACAATACAATGATTGTCAGGTAAAAACTAGGAGAAAAATCAAACATCCGTAAAGAATTTGTAACTTCGCCAGTCAATAATCGGACAAAAGATGAAGGCAAAATATGTAAACCCATTCACCGACTTTGGTTTTAAGAAAATCTTCGGAGAAGAAGCCAGTAAACCATTACTTATTGACTTCTTAAATGCGCTACTACCAAACACCAGCAAAATCGTTGATTTGACTTTTAAAAATAACGAACAACTTGGACAAACAGACCTTGATAGGAAAGCCATTTACGACATTTACTGCGAAAATGAAAAAGGTGATAAGTTTATAGTTGAACTTCAAAAAGCCAAACAAAACTACTTCAAAGAAAGAACAATCTACTACTCAACTTTTCCGATTAGAGAACAAGCGGAAAGAGGTGAGTGGAATTACAACTTGCAAGCAGTTTATTGTGTTGGTATTTTGGACTTTACATTTGATGATTATGAATCTGAGCCTGAAAAAAGCGAGGTTGTCCATACTATCAAGTTAAAAAATCAACACGGCAAAACGTTTTACAATAAACTAACCTTTATTTATCTTGAAATGCCAAACTTTAAGATAAAAGAAAATGAACTTGCAACTCGTTTGGACAAATGGCTTTATTTTATTAAATATTTAGAAGATTTTCAGACGATTCCATCAATATTTACCGATGAAGTGTTTAGCCAAGCATTTGAAAAGGCCGAACTCGCAAAACTTGGACAAACAGAATTGGCAATTTACGAGAATAGTTTAAAAACGTATCGAGACTTAAAAGGCGTTATTGAAACAGCTTTTGACGAAGGACTCAATGAAGGAGTTTTAAAAGTTGCAAGAAAAATGAAACATAAAGGTCTTTCACCTTTGGAAATTTCTGAGTTAACAGGACTTTCTGAAACAGAAATAAATGGTCTTTGATAAAGGCAATCACCACGCCTTTCTAATAGCTGAATTTCCACTGATTGCCTTTATCATCAGGCTTCTACCTTTTGATTCCCAAACTAGGCTCGAAGCCTTGAAATAGTCAGCACGAGTGGAACACTCGCGCTATCAGAAAATAATAAAATCAGACTCTCTCTCAGCTCATTCCGTAGAAAATAACAACATTTACAAAATGAAAAATACAGAGGTGACAAAGTTCTTGGATGAGCAAAATCATCCGTTTAGAAATGAAATAGAACAATTAAGAAATTACATTTTGTCGGCAAATCCAGATTTAACAGAAAATATAAAATGGAATGCCCCCAACTACTGCTTTGACAATGCGGATAGAATTACAATGAGAATTCAGCCTCCAACGAAACAAGTTCAATTAATTTTTCATAGAGGCGCAAGCAAACAAACGCAACCCAAAGACAAACTAATCTCGAATAAAAGTAAGTTGTTAGTTTGGAAAGAAAATGACCGCGCAATTATAACTTTCAAAAACCTAGAAGATATCGAAAGTGGAAAATCGGAATTGACAGAGATTGTCACTGAATGGATAAATGCAACGCCTTTGCACCAAATGTAACAAACGACAGCAACAGCAAAACCATGAAAAACACCCTATTTAACTTTATTTCAAAATATATCACTCTGACAGAAGATGAAAAAAACGTACTACTTTCATTAGACCTCTTTCACTCTGTCAAGAAAGGAACGATTTTACTCAAAGAAGGACAAAAATCGAAAGAGAGCTACTTCGTACTAAAAGGCTGTATTAGAACTTATTACATCTTAGATGGGGAAGAAAAAACTACTGCTTTCTACACCGAAATGGAAGCATTGACGCCTCCTTGCGTGGTAAGCAAAACCCCCTCCGAGTATTACATTAGTTGCGTGGAAGACAGTATTCTTACCGTTTCAAATTCGGACATGGAAGTAGAAGTCAATAGCAAGTTTCCCAAGTTTGAAATCATGTGTCGGATGCTATCGGAAGAATTGTTGGCGAAACAACGTATAGACTTTGACGAGTTCAAGACTTCATCCCCCGAACAACGCTACCTGAACTTACTACATAAAAGACCCGACCTTATTCAGCGGGTGCCACAACACCAATTAGCCAGTTATTTGGGCATCAAACCCCAATCTTTGAGCAGACTACGCGCCAGAATTACGGAGAAAGATAAAAGCTCAGGTGCGTTTCTTAACTTAAGTGAACGAGGTTAGGCAATCCCTACATCTACTTTTGCAGCATCGTTTAACATTAATGAAAACAGACATGCAAAAGAAAATTTTATGGATTGGGCTTGCTTTAATGCTCGTAGTTAGTTCTCAGGTAAAAGCACAATATGCCAAACAAGACAGCACCTACAAGCGGTGGTTTGTTGGCAGTACGGTATTTTTATTGGGTAATTTGGCCACTACCAATCCCCCCAACTTCGCGCAACTCAACATTGGCTATCGTATTACAGGACAAGATGTCATTACAATAGAACCCAAAACATGGAAATATGCTTGGCCAAATGGGATTCACCCCTTTTTAAACAATTCATACGGAAAACCAGAGGAAAAATTCCCTGGGTATGTCCGTGAGTATGGCGTTTCGGTGGCGTACCAACGGTTTTTGTGGAAAGGTTTATACGCCGAGCTGAATGTCATGCCAACGTTGCAAAAATTTGTGAATAATGACGGTAAAAAAATTGACAATGGCTTTCAGATTTTCAACACGTACCGCATTGGTTATCACGTAAAACTCTTTAAAGACAAATTTTTTATTCAACCATCCATTGCAATTACCCACCGTGCTTATCATACAACATTACCTAATGGGTTCAAACAGTTGGATGATAAATGGTCGAAATTCGTCTGGGGAGAACCTGGCTTTCATTTTGGGTATAATTTTTAATAACTCATGAGTAACTTGCAATGTTGAACAGAAAACAGCCAACACAACTTTTATGAAAATGGTAACCGCCGCTTGCTTTGTCCTAAGTATCACTGGCAGCTTGGCCCAAAAAACGGTTTCTTTTGCCGATTCAATCCGTAAAGCTTACCACATCCCCGAAATTAACTATGCCGTGGTCGATGCCAATTCTACCTTAGAAATTGCCGCATTGGGAAGACATTCTATCGCACTCACCGACACGGCCACCCTCAACGACCGCTTTCACATTGGCTCCAACACCAAAGCCATGACGGCTTTTATCATTGCCAAGTATGTAGAAAAAGGCAAGCTAAAATGGACAACGAAGTTTTTTGAGGTATTTCCCGAATGGAAAAAGAAAAGTAAACCTGCCTACGCCGCCATTACTTTGCAGGATTTGCTCTCGCACAAAGCTGGAATTTGGCCTTTTCAGGGAGAAAATGACCCAGTAATCCCTCCTTTCAAGGGGACAAATCCACAAAAAAGGAAGCAGTTTGGGGCATTTGCACTCACCCTCGACCCCGTAAAAATGGACGAAAATACCCCATTTATTTATTCCAATGCAAGTTATACCCTAGCGACCTTGATGCTAGAGAAAGTCACTACCAAGAGTTGGGAGCAGTTGGTGGACGAAGAATTGAACAAAAAACTCAAGCTAAACGTCCAATTGTCTTGGCCCGAAAATCAGAAGCAGAAAGATACGTGGGGGCATAGTTTTGAAAACGGCAAATTGCAGCCAATACCCTCCACCTTCGATTACCGTTTGGACTATACGGAACCTGCGGGAGACATCAATATGCGTCTCACCGATTACGCCAAGTTTATCCAACTGAATTTGCAAGGGCTAGGTGGACAAAAAAACTACCTCACTCCTGCCACCTATCAGTTTATTCACAAGGGTATTGAAAATTACTCCCTCGGCTGGTACAACATTTACGAAAACGGCAACGAACTTTCGACCCACTCAGGAACCGTCGGTACGTACTATACCATTGCCCACATCGACAGGCTCAAAAACAAAGCTTACCTTATTTTTACCAACTCGTTCAGCCCCGACACCCAACAAGGCGTGCGGCTTTTGATGAGAAAGCTAAAAGAAAATTACGGTCGCTAATGCTACACCTATCCCCCACCCAACATAACTCATGAGAAAAGTACAATCCTATTTCGAGTCACTTGGTTTTTCGGGGGAAGATTTGACCATCCACTCTGCATACCACAACCTTCAACCTTCTCTCATGGAATACGTTCTAATCATTCACGAAGTAGCCGACTATGACGCTTGGAAAGCTATCTTTGACCAAGCCGCAGGCATCCGAAAAGAAGCAGGCGAGCAATCGTACCAAGTCTTAAAGTACGAAAACGACGCCAACAAAATCGTCCACTTCTCCGTTTGGAATAGCCTAGAAAACGCCAAAGCTTTTTTTGAATCACCCAAACTGGTACAAATCCGAAAAGATGCAGGCGTAAAATCTCCCGATTTCATTTATTTGAAGGAGTTAGAAAAAGGAGTACTTTAACTCTGGTTATAAGCAACCCTGAGCACAGCTGGCAAACTCGGGTTGTGAGCAACCCTCGGCACAGAAAAACGGGTTGTAAGCAACCCTCAACACGGACCCTCAGCACAAAATTCGACATTCTCCACTCGACACTCGACATTATGTCATTACCTAAAATAGGTTGACCATAAAATGCTTAAATTCTATGGCGACTAAAAATTCAAAAACTGGCAAAAGT